>Ga0209751_10000126_pt1 | contig 77724 bp, 71 predicted proteins | sample RifCSP13_1_FD_184019 | JGI IMG/M metagenome (GOLD analysis project Ga0209751, IMG submission 184019) | Soil microbial communities from Rifle, Colorado - Rifle CSP2_sed 13_1 (SPAdes) (version 2) | ecosystem: Environmental > Terrestrial > Deep subsurface > Rock core/Sediment | place: Rifle...
TCGGCCATCCAGCCCCCGAGGAGCTGGATGCCACGTTCGCCTACCTCGGTGGTGGCCTGGTCGAGGACACCTATCGGGCCGACGCCGCCTGGATCGAAGAGGCGAGGTCGGACATCACCACCCTCATCCAATCGATCGATGACAAAGTCTTCATCGAGACTCCGGGCGACTGGTGCCACACCTGTGACTTCCTGAGGTTCTGCGGGCCGGGTAAGGCTTGGCTCGCTGAATGACCGTCGTTGCAGCCGCCCTGGCGGGCTATCTGATCGGCTCGCTGCCCACCGCCAACACCCTCGCCGGGCTGTGGGGGGTGAACCTTCGCACCTCGGGGTCGGGCAACCCGGGGGCCAACAACGCCCGCCGCCTGGCTGGGCTCACCCCCTTCTTCTTGATCTTGGGCGTGGAGATGGGAAAGGGGGTGCTCGCCGTGCTTGTCGGCCATTCACTCGCCGGAGACCTGGGAGCGGTGACCGCCGGGCTGGGGGCCGCGGCGGGCAACGTATACAACGTCTGGTATTGGTTTGGGGGCGGTAAAGGCCTGGCAATCACCCTTGGGATCCTCCTGGCCGCATGGCCCACCTTCGTCCCCTTCGGATTGTTGATCATCGGCGTGTCCGCCGCAGTCACCCGATCTTCGGGCATCGGGGCCCTGGTTGCCCTGGCCGGCCTGTTCCTAGGAGCTGTCATATGGGCGTGGGCAGGGCTCGACACGGGCTGGGGAGTCGAGGATGTGACCACATTGTTGGTGCTCGGCATCGGAATCCCTCTGGTCTTATGGCAGCGGCATTGGGCGGACGCCAAGAAACACCTCAGAGCACCCGTCCCCCTCTGACCTCGAGCAACAAGGTCACCGGCCCGTCGTTGACCAGAGCCACCGCCATCCTCGCCCCGAATCTCCCGGTCTGGGCGGGAACTCCCCCTTCGCTGAGATGCCGCACCAGGTCCTCGATCAGTGGCGCAGCCACGTCCGGGGACGCGGCCCCGCTGAACGATGGGCGCCGCCCTCGCCGGACATCCCCAAACAACGTGAACTGGCTGACGACGAGGACCTCGCCGCCGGTCTCCAGAATCGAGCGGTTCATCAACCCCTCGTCGTCGGAAAAGAGCCGGAGCCCAATGATCTTCTTCGCAGCCACCGCGGCTTCGCTCGAGCCGTCGCCCGGCTCGATGCCCACCAGCGCCAGGAGCCCCGGACCGATGGCAGCGATCGACTCCTCCTCGACGGTGACGGCCGCTTGGGATACCCGCTGCAGGACGATCCTCACGAAGCCCGATTGTGGCAGCCAAATAGAGTGGGGCCGTGTCCCCCCAAGGCAACCGGACCGACGAGCTTCTCGCCGGCCCTCCCGGAGCGAGCGTCCTCTACCTGGTCGACGCCGCATCCGACTACGAGGCTGTGCTTCTCGAACGATGGGTGCGCCGTGAAAACGCAGGTCATGTCGGCATTGTCAGGATCGCCTCGTCCCGGAGAGGCGTGGGTGGGGACGAGGAATCGTTGGGCCGGCACCTGCTGTCTGGGGACAACCTCTACCTGATCCCGGTCCGGCTCGTCTGGATGCCCCCGAAGAAGCAGGACGGCCGTCGCCCGGTGCGCTGGACCGATGTCTTTCAACCGGGTGATCCCAGGGACCCTCGAGGCCTCCGCGCCCGCTGGATTCGCACCTTCCGCCGCGACCGCGTCCGCCTGATTGCCGCCGGCGGCGCCTTCGCTTCCGAGATGGCTGCTGACTACGAGGTATCGGGACAAGTCGACCCTCTCGCCAGCTACGTCACGAGACGGGCCTGGAGTGTCCTCGACCGGGCCGAGCGCAAGCTTCGGGGCAACCGGTACAAGATCCCGCGCTTCGTGCCCGAGGCCGTCCTCTCACGCAAGGAGTTCCTGGACGCGATCGACCAGATCTCGAGGGAGACGAACACCGAGATCGAAGTGGGGCGGGCCAAGGCAGAGCGATATCTGAGGGAGATGGCGGCCACCCATTCCCCGTATGCGATCGACTTGATCGCCAACGGGATCCACAAGCTCTACAGCCAGGGATACGGCGGAATCCGATACGACCATGACCAAGTGCGGAAGGTGGCCGAGTTGGGCCAGGAGCACCCTGTCATCTTCCTGCCGTCTCATCGATCGAATCTCGATCGACTGAGCCTCCAATTCATGCTCTGGGAGAACGACCTCCCTCCCAATCACACCGCCGGGGGGATCAACATGAACTTCTTCCCCGTGGGGCCGTTGATGCGGCGCACGGGGGTCTTCTTCATCAGGAGGAGCTTCAAGGACAACCGCCTGTACAAGGCGGTCCTCAAGGGGTATCTCGATTATCTGATCGAGAAACGGTTCCCCCTCGAGTGGTACCTGGAGGGGGGTCGTTCCAGATCAGGGAGGCTCGGAGCGCCCCATTTCGGCCTCCTCAGCTATGTCGTCGATTCCCTGAGGCGGGGCAAGACCGATGACATCCAACTGATCCCGGTGTCGATCGCCTACGACCAGATCCAGGACGTGCCCGATTACGCCCGCGAAGCCATGGGCAAGGGGAAGCAGAAGGAGACACTGGGATGGCTGTTTCGGGCGGTCAAGTCACTGCGGCGGCGATATGGGAACATCTACATCCGATTCGGGGAGTCGATTTCGGTGGCGGCGGCCCTGGCCTCGATCGACGAAGGAGACGAGTCCTCGATCGGTCTCCAAAAGCTCGGCTTCGAGGTGATGTACCGGATCGGGAAGGTGACACCCATCACCCCCGCCGCCCTTGTGACCGTGGCACTGCTCGGGGCTCGGGGCAGCGCCCGCAACGCGGAGCAAGTGGCCGAGGAATGCGTGAGCCTGTCGGAGTTCGTCACGGCCCGCGCCCTGCCCACCACAGAGGACCTCGACCTGGCGGATGCCGCACGGGTTACCGCGGTCCTCGACTGGCTCGGTGAGCACGGCAACGTCTCCAGCCACTCCGCCGTCGGCCGCCGGGTCTTCTGGCTCGATGAGGAGCAGATGGTGCGCATCGCCTACTACCGCAACGTGATCGTGCATTTCTTCGTGCCGCGGGCATTGGCCGAGATGGCGCTCACAGGGCTCGTCGACCGCGACGACGTCACCGGATCCGAGGTCGACGATGCACTCTTGAGACTGCGCGACCTGCTCAAATTCGAGTTCTTCTTCCAGGAGAAGCAGGATTTCCTGGATTCGATCTCGGCCGATGTGGAACTGGACGTCCCCGACTGGAGGGCCAGCCTCACGTCGAATGGCGCGGCGTGGATTCTCTCCAAGATGGGCGCCCAGGTTGCCCGGTGGGCAGTCATGCCTTTCCTCGACGCCTACCAGATCGTCGGCGACGAGCTCGAAGCCACTCGCGGGTCCTTCAACGAGAAATCCTTCCTCAAGGCCTGTCTCGAGCGGGCGCGCATGTATCGAATCGAGGGCCGATTGATCTCGGGGGAGAGTGCCAGCCAGGTGATGTTCAAATCAGCCCTCTCGCTTGCCGACAACCGTGGACTGCTGACCAGATCAGGAGACGTCGACGAGAGGCGGCGCCAATTCGCCAGAGAGATCAGAGAGGCGCGCGATCTGGCGGCAACAGGTCTTTGAGGCCGTCGTCAGGGTCGGATTCCCCAACGCTGGCGCGCTTCCTCGATCAGCTCCTGTGAGGTCTTTGGCGGAGCCGCCGGCTTGGTTACCGGACCCGGTTCCTCGCTCGGTGGCGGTTCGACACCCGGCTCTGGGGCGGTGACGACCGGGGTCGGTGCCGCGACCACTTTCTTGGGCGGAGCGACGGTGCGAGCCGGTTTCGGGGGTGCCGGGGCCGGAGGCGGGGGAAGCTCGTAGCTGGCATCCGGTCGGGGCACGGTCGGGGGTGTTCCGAAGGAGTCTGGTGACTCCACGACCCGCGCCCGTCTCCGAAGGGCCCGCCCGACCCCGATCAACACGATGGAGGGGAAGATCGTGGACCCGATGCTCGAGGCGAGCTCCCCGGACACTCCCAAACCCTGAGGGGCGCCCATGGCCCAGAGCACGGCGAACACGAACCAGGCGTACCCGACCCATGACAAGGCGGTCCCCAAGGTGGCGGCCGAGCTCTGTTCGCTATCCGCCATCAGGGTCATTCAAACATATCAGGGCCGGGTGAGGGCGATGCGGAGACGCCAGGCTGCGAGCAGGAGCAGGACTGTCGCGTAGACGATGAGGACCCCCAACTCGGCGAGGATGTCGGCCACCGTCCCGTTTCTCCGAACCAGCTCGGCGAAGCCGTCGAGAGCCCATGCATGGGGTGTGATGTGAGCCACGGTCTGCATGGTCGGTGAGAACAACTCGGCTGGCAGCATGCACCCGCCGAGGGCTGCCAGGCCCAGGGCCAGGACAACACCGATCCCGCCGGCCTGGGCATCGTTGTTGAAGGTCGCCCCAACCAACATGCCCGCCCCCGCACCCACCGCGGAGAATGTGATCAGGATCAAGGCAGCTCCGAGTGGGTCGCCCCAGTCGACCTGAAACAAGAAGAAGGTGACCAGGATGATGTAGAGGCCCTGCACCATGGCAACTGCCCACCGCCCCGTCCCTTCGCCAATCACGATGGTCCTGGTGGTAGTCGGGGTTGACAGCATGCGCCGCGATATCCCGAGTTGGCGGCTGAGGATCAGCGCCGCCGAACCGGCGAGCGCCGTCAGAAACACGAAGAGAATCAGTTGCTGGGACGCTCCCAGGTCGAACTGGCCCAGGGAGGCCGGGAACAATGACTCACCGACGGCCGTCACCTCGACACCCAGGCCTGGAGCACCCTCCCGCAGTGCCACTGCGGCCGCCAGGGCGCCGTCGAATGGGGCGCCGGTCTTCAGCGCTGCGAACTGGGCCGCGGTGACCGGTGTCATGACCCTCGACACCGCCGCCCCGACCACAGACTGGATCTGGGGGCCGAAGCCATCAGGCCGGGACACGAAGTCGACCTTCACCTGCTCCCCCGCTCCCGCCTTCTGATCCATGCCAGCCGGCACGAACAGCCCGGCCTGAGAACTCCCCTGTTCCACCGATGCGACCAACTCCTCGGACGTGTCGAAGCGCCTTACGTCGAGGTTGTCTTCTGACTCGACCTCCCCGGCGATCGCAACGGCCAACTGATCGTCGTCCGCCAGATAGAGCCCGATTACCGGATCGACCCCGCCGCCGAATTGGGCACCGATGAGCAGGATCAATGCCAACGGGAAGACAAAGACGAAGAAGATGTTCGAGCGTTCCCTCAGCATCCTTCGCACGTTGGACCAAGCAATGGCGAAGACCTTCATTCGGCAATCCTCCGACGAAGAACGACCCAGGCGACGCTTCCAAGCACCAAGGAGAAAACGAGCAGAGCCGCCACGGAAGGCAGGGCGGCGGTCCATTCCGCCCCGCCCGAGATGTCGGCCAACCCTCCCATGAACCAGGCATGCGGGGTGAGGAATGTCAGCTTGCTCAGCAGGTCGTCACCCTGGCCGACGGGAAAGAAGGTGCCACCGAGCATTCCAAGGGTGACCGCGATGATGGCCCCGAGGTTTCCCGCCCCCTCCGGAGTCCTGGCGACACTGCCCACCAATCCCATGATCGCCACCGCTGAGAGCACCCCGGCGACCACCAGAAGGGCCACACCGAGCGGCGGCCCCCAGACCGCGTCCATCACGAAACGCGTCGTCACCATCAGGACGCCCACAGAGATGATCCCGAGCGCCAGCGAGAGAAGGGCCTTGCCGGTGATGACGCTGGTCCGACGGATCGGAGCCGCCAACAATCGGGCCATGGTGCCGTCGCGTTTCTCCTCGAGAAGGCCAACCACCCCGAACTGGACGGTGAAGAAGAGGAAGAAGACGGCCATCCCCGCCGAGAAGTAGGTCGTGGGGTCGAGTTGTCGGGTCGCGGTCGTGACATCGTCGAGGACGAAGGACTGCCCACGTCCTGCCGCTTCCTGGCCCCAGCCGGCGGCTTCGGCAGGCGGAGGGCCGTCCAACAAGTCAAAAGAGGTCGCCACCGCGAGTTGGACCCCGGCAACCCCGGACCCGTACTGCTCCGCGATCCCCGCAGCTATCTGGGTCGAGGTCGGGGCGTCGATATTCCCAATGACGCGGATGTCGAACCCCTCCCCGGCCAGCACCGCCTCCTCCATTCCGGGATCGATCACGTAGTAGGCGTCGATCTCGCCTTCCTCGACTGCGGCTTCGGCGCTACCGGCACTCTCGTAGTCGGTCAGAGTGAGGATCCCTTCGCTCTCCACCGCCACCAGGATGTCGCCAAAGGACTGGGATATCTCCGTGTCGTCGAGATCGACGAGACCGAAGCGGAGGTCGAGCGTGTTGGCGGTGAGCGCATCACCGAACACAAAGTTGAAGATGAAGGCCAGGACCAGCGGGGCGAGGATCCCGAGGATGAACACCGAACGGTCGCGGACCCGGAGCTTGAGGTCCTTGGTCGCGATTCGGATGGCTGCGCCCACGTCTAGTCCCGCAGCGCCTTGCCTGTCACATGGAGGAATACCGCCTCCAGATTGGGCTCCACCACCTCGACCCCGCTGATCACGACGCCGGCTCCCGCGATCTTGCTCAGCAGCTCGGGGAGCAGCCTCGATGCCTCGTTGGCAAGCACTTCCATCCCCTCATCGGATTGGCTTGCCTCGAAGACGCCGGAGATGTCATGAGCGACCGCGGTGCCCCGGGCCAGGTCCCCGGTGGCGGTGATCGTGATCCGGTCCCTCCCCCCGACCATGGCGACCAACTCACGCCGCGTGCCTTCCGCCTTGATCGTGCCCTCGTCGATGATTGCAACCCGATCACAGAGGCGCTCGGCCTCCTCCATGTAATGGGTGGTGTAGAGGACGGCCATCCCTTCGGCGGAGAGGCTCTCCACTGACTCGAGGATCGCGTTCCGGGACTGGGGGTCGACGCCCACCGTGGGCTCGTCGAGAATGAGGAGCTTGGGGCGATGAAGGAGCCCGATGCCGATGTTGAGACGCCGCTTCATCCCCCCGGAGAACTCCCTGGTGAGGTCGTCGTGGCGATCTGTCAGACCGATCACCTCGAGCACCTCAGCGACCCGCTTCGACAGCTGCTCGCCCTTCATCCCGTAGAGACGCCCGAAGAAGGCGAGGTTCTCGGTGGCGGTGAGGTCCGGGTAGATGGCCAGATCCTGGGGGACCAGCCCGATTGCAGCCTTGCCGTCGACCGAGTTCGGGGAGATCGGGATGCCGACCACCACCACCTCGCCGGCATCCGGCTCTAGAAGACCGGCGATCATCGAGATCGAGGTCGTCTTCCCGGCACCGTTCGGGCCGAGGAGGCCGAAGGTCTCCCCTTCCTCGATCGAAAAACCAACACCACCCACCGCGGTGAGGTCCCCGAAACGGCGGACCAGGCCGGTTGCGGATAGAACGTTTGCCAAGATCCCTGCCCTGGTTGCTCAGCGGAGCACCCTACCCATTCTGATCACGACCGGCGGCAGCTGGAAACGAGGACGAGGCGCACGACCCAGAGTCTATGGATCAGCAGTCGGTAGCCTTTTCCCGATGGGAGAGTACGTGTCGGTTGCAACCGGCCCCATCCACAGAGTGGACTTTGGGGGAAGGGGGGCCCTCTTCGTCCTGGTCCATGGTCTGGGCGGGTCCACGGCCAACTGGATCGCCGTCGCCGAAGGTCTGGCTAGACATGGACGGGTGCTCGCCGTAGATCTGCCGGGTTTCGGCCTCTCACCGCCGGGCCGCGACTATCGCCTCGAAACCCATCGCCTGGCGATTGAGAGCTTTATCGAGCTGGAAGGAGCTCCCGCCACATTGATCGGCAACTCGACCGGCGGGCTCCTTTCCCAAATGGTCGCGGCGCATCGACCCGATCTCGTCGACCGCCTGGTGCTGGTGGCACCGGCAACTCCACCGGTGCTCCCGGATCCCCGGTTCGACTGGCAGACCGCGGTTCGTCTGACGCTTCAGGCAACACCTGGTGTGGGCTCCACATATGGCCGCCGCTTCATCGACAGCCACACGCCTGAGGAGTTGGTTCGCCTCAGCTTGGAGATGATCACCCATAAGCGAGGCCGGGTGCCGGTGGCTGTCATCGAAGCCTCGATAGATATGGCTCGGATCCGAAAGGAGCTTCCCTGGTCGGCCGACGCCACGGCGCAGACAGCCACCTCCATCGCCGCCTTGTACGCCACCCGAGCGCAGTACATGCGGATGATCCGGTCGATCATGGCTCCGACCCTGGTGGTCCAGGGACTGTCGGATCACATCGTGTCGCCAACCGCCGTTGAACGGGTTTGCAGCCTCCGACCCGACTGGACCCTGGTCCAGATGCCGGACACCGGCCACACCCCTCATATGGACGCCCACCTGCGTTTTCTGGCCGAGGTCGAGCCCTGGCTGAGCCCGATTCGAGCCCGGGCCGTCGGCGCCACACCCTGAGGCGAGAACCCCGGCCCTAACTAACATTCACCGGATGCCAGACGACCACGGGCTGATCCTCGGGACCCAATTCATCCATCAGCTTCCCGACACGGATCCGACGGAAACCCAGGAGTGGGTCGATTCCTTCGACGACGTCGTCAGGGGACAGGGGCCGGACCGGGCCCGCTTCCTAATGGCCAAGCTCCTCGAACGCGCCCACGAGACCAGCATCGGAGTGCCGGGTTCGGTCACCACTCCCTATGTCAACACCATCTCGGCCGAGGACGAGGCCGAGTTCCCCGGAGACGAGAACATCGAACGGAGGATCCGCCGTTTCGTCCGTTGGAACGCAGCCGTCATGGTGATCAAGGCCAATCATCGCGAGAAGGGCATTGGGGGGCATCTCTCCACCTTCGCCTCCTCGGCCACTCTCTACGAGATCGGGTTCAATCATTTCTTCAAGGGCAAGAGCTCACCTGGGGGCGGAGACCACATCTACCTGCAGGGTCATGCCGCACCCGGTATCTACGCCAGGGCCTTTCTCGAAGGCCGCCTCGAGGAGAAGCACCTCGACAACTTTCGCTTCGAAATCGGCGGCGACGGTCTCTCCTCATACCCTCACCCCCGCCTGATGCCGGACTTCTGGGAATACCCGACGGTGTCCATGGGCATCGGGCCGATCAACTCCATTTACCAAGCCAGGTTCAACAAGTACCTGCAAAACCGGGGGCTCGATGACACCTCCGAATCCCGGATCTGGTGCTTCATCGGAGACGGGGAGACCGACGAGCCCGAGACCCTGGGAGCAATCTCGCTGGCCACCCGGGAAGGCCTCGACAACCTCACATGGGTCATCAACTGCAACCTGCAGCGTCTCGACGGACCGGTTCGAGGCAACGGCCAGATCATCAGCGAGCTCGAGGCGGTGTTCCGCGGCGCAGGTTGGAACGTGATCAAGGTGATATGGGGAACCGGATGGGACCGCCTCCTGGCAAACGACCAGGAGGGTGCCCTGATCGGTGTGATGAGCAGCACCGTGGATGGTGAGTACCAGCGGTACAAGGCCGAAGACGGGGCCTACGTCCGCGAGCACTTCTTCGGGAAGGATCCCAGGACCAAGGCCATGGTGGCCGCCATGACCGACGACGAGATTTGGGCCTTGCGACGCGGGGGCCTCGACTATCGCAAGGTGTATGCCGCCTACAAGGTGGCCACCGAGCTCGACAACGGGAAACCGACCGTGATCCTGGCCAAGACCATCAAGGGTTGGACATTGGGACCGGACGTCGAGGGCCGGAACGCAACCCACCAGATCAAAGAGCTCACCAACCAACAACTGATGGCCCTTCGGGCGACACTGCATCTCGAAGAGGAGATACCCGCTGAGTCATTGGAGGGCGAGAGCGTGCCTCCTTATTTCCGTCCCGGACCGGGAACGCCCGAATATGAGTACCTGCACCAAAGACGACAGGAGCTGGGCGGGTTGCTTCCGATGAGGGCGGTGCCCGATACCGAGCTGAAGCTTCCGCTCCCCGACGCTTACGCCGAGATCCATGCCGGTTCAGGAAAGATCGAGGCCTCCACGACTACAGCATTCACCCGGCTCCTGCGCAACCTGTCCCGGGTGGACGGCTTCGGAGATCGGATCGTGCCCATCGTTCCCGATGAGGCCCGGACCTTTGGCATGGACTCGCTGTTCCGCGAGCTCAAGATCTATGCCTCCGGCGGCCAGCTCTATGAGTCGGTTGACGCCTCGATGATCCTCTCCTACGCCGAGGCCCAGGACGGGCAAATCCTGGAGGAAGGAATCACTGAGGCGGGCTCGCTCGCCTCCTGGATCGCCGCGGCCACCTCATACGCCACCCGCGGCCTGCCCATGATCCCGTTCTTCATCTTCTACTCGATGTTCGGCTTCCAGCGGGTGGGTGACCTGATCTGGTCGGCAGCCGATTCGAGAGCTCGCGGGTTCCTGCTCGGCGCCACCGCAGGGAGAACAACCCTCCAGGGCGAGGGGCTCCAACATCAGGACGGTCACAGCCTGATACTCGCCTCCACGGTCCCGGTGTGCGAGGCATATGACCCCGCCTTCGCCTTCGAAGTGGGGACCATCATCGAGCACGGGCTCGAGCGGATGTACGGGGCAGGCGAGGACCGCTTCTACTACCTGACTCTCTACAACGAGAACTACCTCCAGCCTGCCCGCCCCGATGGGGTGGCGGAGGGTGTCATCGAAGGCTTGTATCGCTGGCAGGAGGCACCTCAGGCCGAGGGGCCACAAACGGCCATCCTCTTCTCGGGTTCGGCCAACCTCGCGGCGCGGGAGGCAGCACAGGAGCTGGCCGAGCACTACGACGTGGCGGCCGAGTTGTGGTCGGCCACCTCGTACAAGAAGCTGCGGGAAGAGGCCCTGGTGGTCGAGCGATGGAACCGGCTACACCCCGACCAAGCCCCGCGCACTCCCCTGGTCACCAGACGTCTCTCCTCCGTCGGCGGCCCGGTGATCGCCGTCACCGACTTCATGAAGCTGGTCCCCGACCAGGTAGCCCCCTGGGTGCCCTCCCGGTTCGTGACGTTGGGCACGGATGGGTTCGGGCGTTCCGACTCGAGGCAGGCCCTGCGCAAGTTCTTCGAGATCGACGCCGCCAGCATCGTCGCCACCACCCTCTGGGCGTTGTTCAACGACGGCTTGGTCCCAAGCAGCGCGGTCCAGGATGCCTTCACCCGATACGGGATCGATCCGGAGACCCCGGACCCGGCTCATCGGCATTGAAATCGGCCGGACAGATGCTGGTGCGTGAGCCGATCCGGGTGGCGATGGTGGCTCATGCCCGGAACGGCCTGCCCAACGAGTGTTGTGGCTTGATCGCCTCGGACTCCTCGGGGAGAGTCTGTTTCGCCTATCCCCTCACCAACGCCGACCCTTCACCGGTCACGTTCACCATCGACCCTGACGAGCATTTCGGCGCGATGCGCCATGCGGAGAATCAGGGATGGGAGATCTCAGGGGTCTTCCACTCCCATCCCGACGGTGGGGCCACCCCCTCGGTCACCGATGTGGCGATGGCCTGGGATCCGGAGTGGATCTATTTCGTCGTCGCTGCCGACGAAGTGGGCGCCTTTCGGATCCGGTCAGGCGAGGTCCTGAGACTGGATGTGGAATGGGTGTCGTCGGGGCCCATTGCTGGCGAGCGCCGATGACCAGCGACGCAACGTCGTGGGCTCAGACGATGCCGCCCACGACCATGCCCAGACCGAGGAAGAAGGCATATACCGCCATCCCGCCCGCCAGAAAGGTCCACCGCTGCCAGACCGGGATGCTGCTCCGGCCGAACAAGTAATAGGCGATCACCCCGAGGAAGGGAACCAGGAGAATCACAGCCATCCAGGCGATGGCTTTGCCCCTGCTCAGGTCCTCACGGCGCGACAGATCCCAGGTCGCGATCACCACCCACGAGGTGTAGAGGACCAGCGGGAGCACGTATGCGTAGAGGCCGAAGAAGATCCCTGCGGCCGAGGCCAAGCTGACACCCATGATGTTGATTCCTCTCTCTTGTGTGACTTCCGACCCCGGAGGCATCTCCGGGATCGCAATGCTGTCGATATCGGGCCTCGATCCGGCGAAGACGTTGACGGCCGGGGCCACCGGGGCGTCGGCGCCCCCCGGCATGTTGGGCTGTGGCTCCGGATCGGGCATGGCGGTGACGTCGAACTCGGGTTGCAGGCCGCGGCCGCTCTCGAACAGGCGCCCCAGCTGGGCGGAGCTCGAGCCAAGCTCGAACAGGGCTGGTAGCCGGAGACCGTCACAAGGCTGTTTGACCTCAAGGGCGGCCGGCAACGAGGTCGAGTACACGTTGTCCTCGAAACAGTTGCCGGAGGAGGACGGTCCGCCAAGAGTCAGATCGGCCAGACCCGAGCCTTCCACGACATTGCCCACGATGTGGTGGCCATAAGACAGGTAGACATTGGCGTCGAGCATGGGCAGCACGATGATCCCGCTCTGGGGGTGGTTGAACACACGATTCCGTGAGACGTAGGAGTCGCCGCCTCCGGTGAGCATGATCCCGTTTCCCTGGGCCGCCCACTGGTAGGCGAGGGCGGGTGCCGCCTCGTTTCCGTTGTCATGAACCAGGTTCCCGACCACAGTGACCCCATGGAACGGCGGCAATAGCTCGCTATCGAGGGTGTTGGGGCCGATCCCGGCGAGGTTGTGTCTGAACACGGAATTGACGATGTAGATGTCGGTCGAGGCGTTGGTCCCCGAATAGCCCAACCCGTTCCACTCCGAGATCGAGTCGGTGATGGTCGACTGGCACGGGTCGCACTGGCCGATGTAGAGCCCGGCGTCCGGAGAGCCGAAGGCGTAGGAGTGCTCGAGTAGCCCGTCACTGGAGTCGAAGGCGTAGATCCCGTAATAGCCGTTGTTGAGCGCGGTCAGATAGGAACCGCGGAAGCCTCTCACTCCGGTCCAGTAGACCCCGTTCCCGGTGGCATTGCGAACAGTCAGATTCTCGACGGCGACACCATCGGCAAAGAACACGTCGATGCCATTGGCACGCTGCATCTCACCGTCGATGATCACTTCGTTGCGATCGACTCCACGGATGCTGAGGCCCGGTGTTGTGACCTCCACCTCCTCCCGGTATACCCCGCGATCAATGAGGACCAGATCACCAGGGCCGGCCGCGTCCACGGCTTCCTGGATGGTTGGATATTCCTGGGGGACGAGGCGGGTTTCTCCGGACCACTCGGCGGGGGCGTCGGTCTCGGGGTCCCCAAGTGCGGCTGGTGAGGGATCGCCGACCGGTGGACCGGCACAGGCGGCCAGGCCGGTCATCAGCACCGCCCCCAGCAACCGCCACCGAGGTCTCACCCTTGGGGAGCCTCCACGAACACCTTGCCCGCCATGCCAGCGCCGTCCGCATTGCCGTGGAAGGTGCAGAAGAAGAGGTACTCACCCGGCACGTCGAAATCGATGGTCGCCACGTCGCCCTCGTGCTGCTCCAAACTGCCGAAGACATCCTCGGTCGACCAGGATTCGTCGGCGGCAACCGCGTTGTGTGGGTTCCGGCCCGCACCCACGAAGCTGACCGAGCCACCATCGGGGATCCGGATCTCGTTGTATTCGTATCGGTTGTCGAACATCCGCACCGTCACATCCTGTCCCTCTACGACCGCGTCGCCGCCGCCACAGGCAGCCAGGAAGAACACGCCAAGAAGAGCCATGGCCGGCAGGCGACGGTTCATCCTTCACCCCTTCTTGAACAGGCCTTTGAGCCAACCCCAGAGGGACCCAAAGAAAAGGGATACCCACCGCACCTCGCCGGCCCGGATCGTGCTCGCCTTCTCCACATTGGTCGCCGCGAGTTTCGCCTCCAGACAATCGACGAAGTCGCCAATCAAGCGCCTTGACATCTCGTTGATGAGACCGGTCCGCCCGAATTGGGCGGCCGGACCGGAAAGAGTCAGATCGGCATCCACCGTCACCCTGGAACCGGTGCCCTCGGCAATGACGCAGTAGGTCACCTTGACCTGTCCTCGGGAACCACCCTTCCGGTCGGTCCCCTTGCCTTCGATGGTCGCGGTGAGCGTGTCGGGGTCTGGGACCACCACGCAATTGCCCTCGAAGGCGGCAGCCATCGGCCCCAGCTTCACCGAGAGATTGCCATCGTATGAGCCGTCCTCGCCCTGGCCGGTGAGGTTGGCCCCCGGCAGGCACTGAGCCACGTCAGGCACGTTCTGGAAGAAGTCCCAAACGACATTGGTGGGACGCGCAACCACGAATTCCTGCTTGATGTTCATGGTCCTCCTGCGAGGTGGTTGGCGAAGCACCCAAACGGTAGTGGATCACCGTCCCGTGGCGTCATCTGTGCTCGGTATCACCTGACAACAGATCGAGGGCATGTGGGATGACTTCGAGCACCGCCTCCAGGCCATCGACCGCGCCCCTGGCCGAGCCGGGGACGTTGATCACAAGCGTGTGCCCTAGCGAGCCCGCCCTCGCCCGCGACAGCCCCGCCATGGCAGTCGACTCCAGGCCGCGCGACATCATCATGTGGGTCAGACCCGGCGCCTCCCGCTCCAGGACCTGGGCGGTGGCCTCAGGGGTCACGTCTCGAGGGCCGAGCCCGGTGCCACCTGTGGTGACGATCAGACTGGCCTCTGGCGCCGATTTCTGGAGAGCAGCCACAATCGCCGGGATCTCGTCGGGCACGACCGCTCTTCTCACCTCGAAGCCGGCCTCGGAGAGGATGGCCCCCAAGGCATCGCCCGAGGTGTCCTCTCTGATCCCCGAACTGACACCGTCACTGACGGTGACCACGACCGCGATGCGAGCCGCTACCCCCACAGGGTGGGGTCGATCGAAACCCCGCCCCGGAGAACGAAGATGGAGAAGAGAAGCATCACGAACAACGTTGCTCCCAACCCCCAGGGCCAAGGAGTCGTTTGCGAGTCTTCGGGGCCCTGCACGGTGTTGGTCCCTGGCGCCGCAGCCACGGTGGCCAGGAAGATGACGGCTGTCAGTGGCAACGAAGGGATTACCCCGCTCCCGGCATCCGGGGTGAAGAAGGGGATGGCGAGGAACACCGCGATCACCGCCGGCACCAGGGCGATCCATAGCGCGAATGTGAACCGCTTACGCCCGTTGTTGATCATGCGATGGTGTGGAGTGAAAGCGAGAAATGCAGAGGCCGAGGACAGGACGATGAGGAGGAGGCCGACCGCTCCCCCGACCGCGATCACAACGTTCAGGCCGGGCGGGGCATCGAAGGTGGCGTACGCCAGGCCCAATTGGCCATCGGGGTCGAAGGGGAGAAGGATCGCCTGTCCCAACGCCTGCCGCAGGATGTTCAACAACATCCAGAGCAACGCGAGCCGCGCGGTCCCGTGACCACGTGCGGTCGGGTAGGCGAACAGGACGAGAAAGCCCACGATCAGGCACAGCAGGAACCCGCCGGCCCAGGCAAGGTCGCTGACCCCGGAGATCTCAGCCCGGTTGTTGTAGACCACGGCTTGGCCATCGAGGATGTATGCCAGGAGGCCGTCACCCAGGTCATCGAGGAACTGGGCGATGACGATTCCCATCGTCGAGCCGAGAACCGACGCGACGACCAGCGGAGGGCCGATCCTTTTGATCGTCTCCGTTGTCGATGACTCCTGAGCCGATACCTCACTTGTCACGCAAGGTGATGCTAAACGCCAGGTTCCCCGTGACCAGTCCTTCCCTTTCCTCGCCCGCCGGGGCTACCGATCACAAATCGGCTACGAGCAGGGTCGCCATCGCCCAAAGGAGGAACACCCCAATTGCCAGAAGCAACACGGGGCCGGTCCGTTTCCAATTCAGCGACGACCAGATGGCGACCATCGCACAGAGGATGGCCATGGTCACCGTCCACCAGACCGGGACCACCCCGACGACCGCCGCGCCCACGGTCAACACCAAGACGACGACCAGGAATCCACCGGCCACCAGCGCATAGAGGACCTGACGAGGGGTGGGCTCGCTCACAAGAGACCCGCGGCCCGGCCCACCTCGGCGAACCAGCGGGCAACCGATTCAACCGTCTCATGGGCATTGAGGCCGGAGGGATTGGGAATCACCCAGATCTGCGCCCCCCAGACATCGGGCTCCTGTCGACCCATCACCGCACCGGGTCGACCGAAAGCGAGGCGATAGGCGGTCACCCCGGCAATGGCCGCCACCGTCGGGCGTGAGGTCGCGAGGGTCGCCAGGAGCCTGACTCCACCTCGACGCAACTCGGCACCGTCGATTTCCGAGGCACGGGCGGTTGCCCTCGGGACCAGATTGCTGATGCCCATTCCCCGAGCCAGAAAGGCGGCGCGTTGGGCATCGGTCATCCCCACGTTGGTGTCGATGTCCAGGCCGATGAGACCAGCCCGGCGCAGCGCCGGATAGAAGCGGTTGGAGGGGTGGCAGAAATGGGTCTGGGTGGCCGCGGTCCACAGCCCGGGATTGATGCCCACGAACAGAAGGCGGACATCGGGGCCAAGCAGGTCGGGAACAGCCCGTCCCTCGAAGTTCTTCAGCTGTTCCCGGGTGAATCCCACGATTCCGGTTGGCTACTTCTTCTGACTCTCGATGTAAGGGTTCTCACCCGAGGCGTGGTCGGTGACGTCCACCACCGCGGTCAGCTCGGGAATCGCCTCGAGCAGTGTGCGCTCGATCCCCTGCTTGAGGGTGACCTGGGCCAACCCGCACCCCTGGCAACCGCCATACAACCGGAGGTAGGCGATGGTCCCGTCCACCGAAACCAGCTCGGCGCCACCCCCATGGGCGGCAATCGCCGGGTTGACCTGCTCGTTGAGGACCTGTTGCACCTGATCGACCAAGGGGCCGGTGAGATCACCGCTGACCCCCGATATCGACGGTGAGGAAGGGCCGTTGGGGTTGTTCATGGCCAAGCCTTGTTCGCTGAGATCGAGTGAGGCGCCCTCGAGCTTGGGGATGTCATCCTCGGGGAAGATCACCGCCAGGCCACCATGGCGCTCCACAATCCACCCCTCCTTCTTGTCGACCAGGGCAACAAAGGCCAACTCATAGGTGAACTGGGGGCCGCGGAACCCGGTCACTTCGATACTGAGGGAGAATTCCCCGTCCCCCGGCTCCTGGTCGCGCAACTGAAGGATCATCTCGAGGGCATCGGTTGCGATGCGGATCACGGTGGGCTCGGACATATGCCAGGATGGTAACTGCCGCCACGAGAAAGCCCATGCCGACCGCCGTAGTCGTCCTCCCCAGCACCACCTACCGGGCAGCCGATTTCGTGGCGGCGGCCGAGGCGCTCGGGGTGGGCCTGATCGTGGCATCGGAGGGCCCGGCCCCGATCGACATGGGCGACGGTTACCTCCAGATCGACTGCACCGACCCGGCCCGGGCGGCGGAAGCGATCGTCGCACTCGGTGACCGGATCGCGATCGACGGTGTGGTGGCGGCCGATGACGCCGGAGTGGTGGTCGCCGCCCTCACCGGCGAGACCCTGGGCCTGCGCTCCAACCCACCCTTTGCCGCGGCAGCCACCAGAAGCAAGGCGGCACAACGGCGGGCGATGGAGGCGGCCGAGGTGCCTCAGCCCCGATTCGCAGTGATCGATCCCGGGGATGATGCCGTGTCGGAGGCCGCGGCCATCGGCTATCCGCTGGTGATCAAGCCGGTGGACCGCGCCGCCGGGCAGGGGGTGATGAGAGTGGATCGTGTCGAAGACCTGATGCCCCTTGTGGAACGGCTGCGCCGGATCGTCGGCGAGTCGGCCCAGCTCGTAGCCGAATCGTTCATGCCCGGCGTCGAAGTGGCGGTGGAAGGGATCGTCAACGACGGGGTGCTGGCGGTCCTCGCCATCTTCGACAAGCCCGACGCCGGTGACGGCCCATTCTTCCCCGAGACCATCCTGGTCACCCCCTCCCGTCTTCCAGCGGCGACGGCCAACGAGTGCGAACGAGTGGCACAAGCTGCCCTAGACGCCATTGGCATCACCCATGGCCCGGTCCACGTCGAGCTGATGGTGGAGGGCTCCCAGGTGAGGGTGATCGAGGTGGCTGCCCGCTCCATCGGCGGGCTGTGCTCGAAGAGCCTCAACTTCGGGCTCATGGGCACGACGTTGGAGACCCTCATCCTCCGCAACGCCCTGGGCATGGACAAGCCCGAATTGCATCGCGAGTCGGTGGCCAGCGGGGTGTTGATGGTGCCCATCCCGAGGAACGGGCGATTCGTCGAGGTCCGAAACACCGAGGCGGTGCGCGGTTTGCCCTACGTGACCGGGATGGACATCACCGTCAAACCGGGCCGCCTTCTCGAGCCGCCCCCAGAGGGCGACCGCTACCTCGGGTTCGTCTATGCCCGAGCCGCAACCCCCGAGGACGTGGAAACCAGTCTTCGCAAGGCCGAGGGCCTACTGGAGGTGGTGGTCGAATGAGTTTTCCCCATGCCGGTCCTCTCCCCCCAACCATCAACCTCTACTTGAAGGTCAGCTCTTACTCGCGGATTCGCGCGTAAGACGATTTTGTCATTCTCGATGGAGACGATTCTCATCTTTGCCGGCGGCGACAGACCGCGCCCCGATCTCTCCCAGGAACTGCCGGTCCCAGATCTGGTCGTGGCCGCCGACGGCGGTTACGAGATCGCTGTCGGCCTCGGCTATCGGGTGGATGTCGTGGTAGGTGACATGGACTCGATCACGACCACTCCCCTTCCCGACCATGTGGTCGTTGAGCGACATCCGGCCGACAAGGATCAGACCGACCTCGACCTCGCCTTCGAGTTGGCGATCAGGGAGGACCCGGCTCGGGTCGTCATCGTGGGGGGCACCGGTGGCCGGCATGACCACGAGATGGCCACCGCCGGCCTCATCGGCTCGACCCGCTGGGAGAACATCGAGGAAATCGATTGGGTTTCGAGCCGATCCCGCAGTCACGTGGTCAGGGGAAGGCGAATGGTCCACGGCGACGTCGGGGCGACAGTGACCTTGCTGCCGTTGGGGGGAGGCGTTGCGGGGATCACCACCAGAGGGCTGCAATGGGAGTTGAACGACGCCGATCTCGAGCCGGGGTCGACACACGGTGTCAGCAATGTCATGCGGACACCGGTGGCCGAAATCTCGACGTCGTCCGGGTGCCTCCTGGTCGTCTTCCCGGGAGACGGCTGATCGACCATCACCGGTGTTCAGGGTCGGGCACCGTGGAACCGCCGCCGAACTCGGCCGGCATCCTGGTTCCAGCCAGCCCGGCGATCAGGTTGTCGACGGCCAGCCGGGCCATCGCCCTCCGGGCATTGATCGACGCGCTCCCGATATGAGGGACGATCAGGCAGTTCTCCATCGTCAGCAGGGGATGCCCGGGCGGGAGTGGCTCGGGATCGGTGACATCCAACGCGGCGCCGGCGATCAGACCCCTCTCCAGGGCGCCGACCAGGGCACCGGTGTCGACCAGACCTCCCCGTGCCACATTGATGAGGTAGGAGGTGTCCTTCATCGACTCCAGCTGGGGCGTGCCGATCAGATGGCGGGTTGAGGCGGTGAGTGGTGCCGCGAGCACCACCAGGTCAGCTTCGTGGAGAAGGTCATCCAAGGACAGGCGTCTGCCGTCGGGCAGGTCCTTTTCCGAAGGCGAGCTGTAGACGACGCTCATGGCGAAGCCGGCAGCGCGCCGCGCTATGGCCTGACCGATTCGACCCATGCCGACGATCCCCAATGTCGAACCGTGGAGGTCGCCGCCCAGATTCGCCCATGGATCCCAGACGCCCCATCGATTCTCACGAACAATCGCGGCCCCTTCGGGGAGCCTTCTCACCACTGCCGCCATCAGGGCAAAGGCGGTGTCGGCCACCGTCTCGGTGAGGACGTCGGGTGTGTGGCCGATGCGGACGCCCCGAGCCTGGCACGCCTCGAGATCCACATTGTCGAGCCCAACTGCCATCTGGGAGATCACACGCAGCTTCGGAGCGATGTCGAGAAGCTCGGCGTCGATCGTGTCCACGAGCATCGAGAGCAGGCCCTCGCATCCCCTGACATGTTCGAGCAGAACCTTCCTGGGTGCAGGGCCTCCACCATCCCACATCCCAACCGCCGCCACCGACATAAGTGGGTCGACGATGTCGGCGGGGATGAAGGCGGATACATACACACTTTTCATCGGCCGCGAGGCTAGATCGACCGCTCTCGGACTCCCCAGCCAGATGGAGCCAAAAGTCCGGTTCGAATCGACCGATACCATTCCGATGATGCGTCGGGCTCCACTCGCACTGTTTCTCGCCCTGTTCGTCGTGGGATGTGGCATCCCAGCCGAGGTAGCAGAGGTGGTCGAGCCCGTGGTAGCCGCTTCCACCACCACCATGGCCCCCACCCCGGTGGCACCGTCGACCAAGGTGGAGCCTGCGACCCCCGCGGCGCCGGCGGAGTCGGCTCAGCCCGCCTTCGAGGGTCTGAGCACCGCCACGATGCCCGCCAACAACACCCTGGTGGCAATGACCGTCGGCGACACCCGGATCTACGAGACAAAACAGTCGGAACAACCCATGTTCACGATGCCTCACACCACGATCCTGGGGACGGTGACCGTGTTCGAGGTGGTCGAAGGGCCGGCTGACGGGTGGGCACGGGTGAAACTGCCGATCCGCCCCAACGGAAGCGAGGGATGGGTCAATGCCCAAGACCTGATGCTGTACGTCGTCGACGACCGGTTCGTGATCGACCTCTCCGAACGCACCCTCACCTACTACCAAGGCGGGAAAGAGATCCTGACCACCCCGGTTGCAGTCGGCAGCAAGCGCAATCCCACTCCGGTGGGTGAGTTCTTCGTCACCGACAATGTCACCCTTGCCAACCCGGACAGCCCATGGGGCCCCCACGCCTTCGGCCTCTCCGCACGATCCGAGACGATCACCGAGTACAACGGCGGGGACGGGATCATCGGGATTCACGGCACCAACCGGCCGGGATCGATCGGGAACGCAGCCTCACTCGGTTGTGTCCGCCTCCCAAACGAGGTGATCACCAGGCTCCACGAGATGGTGCCGATCGGGACCCCCGTGCAAATAACGGCTTGAAACCGGGCCGTTCACTTTCTCCGGGTGACCATCCCGTTCGAGATGACGGGTGTCCCCCGCTCCATTGACTCCGCCGCGACCAGAAGCCGGTCTCCCTCGTCCCAAATCGAGGTCCTGATGGTCTCCCCGGGAAAGAGCACGCCGGAGAACCGGGCCCGATAGGAGGCCAGCGCCTCAGGCCCGTCGAGGGCATGATCCACCACCGCCTTGCCAACCACCCCGAAAGTGCACAGGCCATGGAGGATCGGGCGATCGAAGCCGGCGAAGGCCGCGAACCCGGGGTGGACGTGGAGCGGGTTCTTGTCCCCGCTGGAGATCCGGTACAACAACGCCTGCTGGGGCAGGGTTGGAGACTCGACTACCAGATCCGGTTCCCGCTCGGGCGCTTCGTGGCTCGTTGGCGGGCCACTGTCGCCCCCAAAGCCACCCTCGCCACGCAAATAGAACGACGGGCGATTGGTGAACAGCAACTCGCCTGTGGCCTCCAGCCTCGACTCGATCTCCAGGACGACCAGGGCACCCCGCCCCTTGTCGTAGACGCCGGTGACCCTTCCCTCCTGGATCACCGTCCCCGAGGTCGGGATCGGGCGATGGATCTCCAACTCCTGCTCGCCGTGGAGGACGGATGCCAGGTCGAACTCGAGACCGTCGACGGCCCCCAGGCTCATCATCACCCCGAACGGCGGGATGGTCCCGTAGGTGGGTAGGACCTGAAGCTCCCCCTCGTAGGTGTAGCGAAGCTCACCGGGGTCGGTGGGCGGAACCCCCGCTCCTATGCCCAGGTGATAGAGAATGATGTCGTTATCGGTCCAGCTGTAGGTGGAGCCGGACAGAGGCGCTTCCCGGGCCTTGTCGAAGTCGATGGGCATTCAGCCGGCGAGCATCCGGGCGAGAAGCATGATCTCCTCGTTGTTGCTGAGGGGCACCTCGAACTCTGAGATGTCACGAACTTCATCGAGGTGTGCCGAGACCTGCTCGACCTCGGGGACCACACCCTGGCCGGCCAACCATCCCCGGTTGGTCCCGATGAAGATCCGGCCGTACCTCCCGCCACCCACCGTGAAGATCTCGTGGGTGTACTCGTTGGCTTCGGAGCACAGGTACACCACCATCGGCATCACCTGTTTGGGGTCGACCATGTCGGCGAACGGCCCGAGCAGATCCTCGGTCATCCTGGTCCTTGCTATCGGGGCCACGGCATTGGACTTCACGTTGTATTTGGCGCCTTCGATGGCGAGAACATTCGACAGGCCCATGATCCCTGCCTTGGCCGCGCCGTAATTCGCCTGGCCGAAGTTGCCGAAGAGCCCGGAAGCCGACGTGGTGTGGACGAACCGGCCATAGCCGTTCTCCTTCATCACCACGAACGCCGGTTGCGACACATGAAAGGCACCACCAAGGTGGACGTCGATGACGGCATCGATCTCGTCGAAAGTCATGTTGGCGAAGGAGTGATCGCGCAGGATCCCGGCGTTGTTGATCACGATGTCCACCGTGCCGAAGCTGTCCAACGCGCATTGCACGATGGCGGCGCCCCCCTCACGGGTGGCCACCGAGTCATAGTTGGCCACCGCCTCGCCTCCTCGGTCTTTGATCTCATCGACCACCACGTCGGCGGCAGTCGTGGAGGCGCCGGTGCCGTCGACCGCGCCTCCCAGATCGTTCACCACGACCCGCGCCCCGCGCCGGCCCAGTTCCAGGGCGTACTCCCTGCCCAGCCCTCCGCCGGCGCCGGTCACCACGGCGACCCGGCCATCGAAGGTGATCGCCATGCTCAGACGCCGGTGTACAGGGCGTCGATCTCGCTGTCGTACTTTTCGAGGACCACCCTCCGCTTGAGCTTCAGTGAGGGAGTCACCTCTCCCGAGTCTGGAGTCCACTCATCGGGAACCACGATCCATTTCTTGATCTGCTCGACACTGGAGACTTTCTCGTTGGCCTCACTTACCGCCTTCTCCACCTCGGCGAGAACCTCGGCAAGCTGTGAGAAGGTGGAGAGGTCCCGATACTCGAGCCCGTGGGCCTCCGCCCAGGCGGGGGCCTCCTCGTGGTCGAGGGCGATCACCACGCTGAGGAACTTGCGGTTGTCACCGATGATGCATGCCTTGGAGATGAGCGGGTGATTGCCCAGGGCCGTTTCCAGCTTGGCGGGAGCGATGTTCTTCCCGGCCGCGGTGATGATGATTTCCTTCTTGCGCCCGACGATCCAGAGATAGCCGTCGTCGTCGATTTGTCCCAGGTCCCCCGAATGCAGCCAGCCTCCGGAGTCGAAGGACTCTTCGGTGGCCTCAGGGAGCTTGTAGTAGCCCTGGGTGATCACCCCGCCCCGCATCAGGACTTCGCCGTCCGGGGCGAGGACCACCTCGACCCCGGGAAGGGCCCGGCCCACGGAGCCGGTCTTGTTGGCTCCGGGGAGGTTGGTGGTGCCCGGGCCGGTGGTCTCTGACATCCCGTACAGCTCGAACAAGGGGATCCCGATGGTATGGAAGAAGGTGATCAACTCCGGGTTGATCGGAGCCGCGGCGGTGATAGCCAGCTCCACCGCATCCATCCCCAGCCCCTCGCGGACCTTGGAGAGAACTACCGAGTCGAGTGCCCCGGCGAGCATCGGTCCCGACTTGCCCTCGGCCTCGGCCTCGACCCGTTTCCGATTGGAGGCCAGAGCGCGATCGATCAGCGTCTTCTTGACACCATGTTCCCCCTCGAAGCGGGCACTCAGGCGGGCATGAAACTTCTCGTAGACACGGGGCACGCCAAAGAAGATGGTGGGGCGGGCCTCTTGGATGTATTCGAGGACTCCGGCCATGTTCGAGCAGAACCAGACCTGCCCGGCCATGTAGGTGCACAGGTAGTGCGTGGCCAGACGCTCGGCGATGTGAGCCAGCGGGAGATAGGAAACCATGCGAGGCCCCATGTCGATGTTGGCCGCCCGCCGCAAGCACTCCGCGGTCCAAACAACGTTGCGGTGGCTGATCATGACGCCCTTGGGAGTCCCGGTGGTTCCTGAGGTGTAGATGAGGGTTGCCAGCGAGTCCGGTGTCATCCGATCGGCCGCCCGATTCACCGACTCGGGGTCCTCCATCAGCCGCTGCTTGCCCCGTGCGATCAACTCGTCCCAGCCCAAGACCCAATCGGCTGTGTCGTAGTTCTCGGCCCCCGACATCAAGACCACGTAGCGGAGATTGGGGAGCTCTGATCGGATCTCTTCCCACCGCTTCATGAAATCGAGGTCTTCGAGAATGGCAACCGTGGCCTGGCAGTTCTCGGCGATGTATTGGATCTGGTTGGCGACCAACGTGGAGTAGATGGTCACGCCGGTGGCCCCGGTGTGAATCGCCGCGTAATCGGCGATCACATGCTCGGGCCGGTTCCCGGCCATGATGGCCACGAACTGGCCGTCCCCGACCCCCAGGGATTGAAGACCGGCTGCCGCATCGTGAACCGCCCTCCGGTATCCCTTCCAGGTCAGGTGCTTCCACTCACCGTCCTCTTTCCAGTGGATGGCTGGCTGGTCTCCATACCGCTCGGCGTTGCGGTCGAAGTAGTCGATAATGGTCTTGCCCTCGACCTCGGCATCGATCGCCGCTCGCTCATCCAGGACAGCTTCCTGCGTCATCACTCCTCCGGGTCGGGAAATGGCTTCGACTTGCGGAGCATACCGATATGTTGGCGTCTACTCCGGGTCGCCCGCGACCTCAGACCACCTGGTCACTCTTCGGAAACGATGACCTCGTAGCTCTCGATGAGCTGAGGGACGTAGGTGTAGTCCGGCGCCACTGTGAAGGCGCCCTCCAACACCGCGGTGGTTATCAGATCGACGACAAAGAGGCTCTCGTCGAGGAGGAGTGAGTTCAAGGATTCCGGTTCCTGGTCGGCCCCGAAGATGACCTCCTCCTTGCCCGACCAGGTTGCAATGTTCCAGAACGGCCCGGTCCGCGTGGGGTTGTCCTGGGGACCCGTGATCAGCTCGTTCCAGGCGAAGAAGGTCGGCTTCTGATAGAGCGGAATCGATGCCACGTCGTCGAGATAGATGGAGTCCGCCTGGTTGTACAAACCGGCGCGCACCTCCTCATCCGTCTCCGATTCGGCCTGGCGCACCAGGGACTCGACCTCGTCGTTGCAGTACCGATTGACGTTGAGATCTCCGAAGCCGCTGGGCGCTGCCCCCTCGCAGTAGTACACGGTGTTGCGCCCGGACGGCTCAGGTGCGCCGACCCAGGCGAAGTTGAGAATCTGCCACACCGAGGAGTCGCCATAGATGAACTCGTTGGCGAAGACACGAGTTGCCGGTCCGAAGTCCGCCGTCACCTCGATCCCTACCACGGCCAGGCTGGCCTGTGCCAGGTCGAACAGGGCTTCCCGACCCTCTATACCGGCGGTGGTGGCCCAACGGAACGAAAGACGCTGTCCCTGGCACACATAGATCCCATCCTCGCCCCGCAGGCACCCATTGTCGATCAGGAGTTGCTCGGCCGAAGCCGCGTCAAAGGAGAACCGGGAGAAATGATCCTCGTAATACGGGGTCTCCACCATCCACACCGTGTTGCCGAGCGGAACCGCGTCGGCGGTCATCGGGCGCACGACCTGGTTCATGACCGCCTCGCGATCGATTGCCATGGCGATGGTCTCGCGGATGAACTCTTGGGAGAGCAGCGGATCATCGTGGTTGAAATCGATCTGCTCCCAGATCCTGCCCATACCCGACTCTGAGGTGACCCCGCTCATGGAGGTCACCTCCTCGACCAGTGAGATCTGGGGCTCGGGGTAGAACATGTCGATTTCCTCGTTGCGAAGCGCCCGCACCTGGGCCTCGGTGCCGGCCAGGAAGTCGATGTCCACGGTCTGCACGTCCCCAAGGGCAGCCCCGGAGGCACGGTCGCGAGACGCCCAGTAGTTGGGGTTGCGGGTGAGGACGATTCGCTCGTCAGAAATCCATTCACTAAAGGCGAAGGGCCCCGAGCCGAGGGTGATCCCCTCATCCCACACCGAGTCGAAGTCCTTGCCTTCCAGCTCATGTGCCGGGAGGACGACCTGGAACAGGTTCTTCCAGGGTGCGTAGACCTCTCCGAAGATGGCAAGGAACGTCTTGTCGTCGACGATCTCGTAGCCGGTGATCAGGCCGTAGCCGGCGCGGGTGGTGGATGGAATCTCCAAGACGGTGTCGGTGATCGTCTCCAAAGTGAACTCGAAGTCTGTCGAGGTGACCGGGGTCCCATCCGCCCAGGCCGCATCCGGATGTATGTGGTACCTGACACAAAACGCATCCGGGCATTCGGGAGGCTGGGTGGTCACGGTCCCGGGAACGTCGGTTGTGGTCGGTTGTTCACTCACCGTCGTGGTGGATTCGGCCACCGCGTCACAAGCCACGAGGACCATCGCGAACACGATGAGAAGACTGGCCCATCGAACGATGGGCCGCGGGCGGGCAGCTCGCACCGGCATTCCTCCATATGGCTCGATCGACGCTTCCGGCCTGGCGCTCAGTCGAGGAGGTTCGCGTGTCGCACGAATGACCCTCGGGAATGAGTCCTGGTCCGGCTAAAGGTAAAACAGGTCTGAGGTAAGACCAAGGATCGACCTGGCACCGGGTCAGTCTTCGTCCACCGGTTCCGGCACCTCCGGGATCACTTCGTGGCGATATGCCGACGACTCCGAGATCAGGGCCTGGATGATCCCGGCCATCGGCAAGGCCAGGAGGATCCCGATTCCCCCCATTAGCGCAGCGCCGATCAGGATGGCCGCGATCGAGACCGCGGGGTGGATCTCCATCGTCCGTTTCGTGATCCGGGGTGATATCAGGTAGTTCTCCAGTTGCTGATAGGCGACGAAGAAGAGGATCACCCACAAGGCGTTGGTAGGCCCATTGGCGGAGAGGGCCACGATCGCGGGGAGGACCGCGGCCAGATAGGTGCCGATGATGGGTATGAACTGACTGAGCACTCCAACCCAGATCCCCAGCGAGAGCGCAAACGGCACCCCGAGAAGTGTGAGCACCAGAGTGGAGATGAAGGCACTCAGAATCGCCAGGATCAGACGGGAGTAGATGTAACCCCCCATCTTCTCCACTGCGATATCCCAGACGTGCAACGCATCTCGCTGTTGGTCTGGCGGCATAAAGGAGAGGACGGTGTGCTGGAGCTTGGGCAATTCGGCGACCATGTAGAACGAGAAAATGGCCACCGTCGAAATGAAGAAGAGGAAGCTGAACAAGCCGGTGGTGAGCCCGATCACCCCGCCAACCAGCGTCCCACCAGCCGCGTTTATCAGACTTGCCAGATTCTGACCCTCCTGTTGAACCTCCAGGTCCGACAGTTGGAGACCGAAAGTGTCCTCGAAAAATCGGGCCAGCGCCGCCACGTAGCCGGGGACGGCTTCGATCAACTGATTGATCTGCTGCACGAACAGGGGTACCAGTGCGATCAGAAAGACGACCACCAGGGCAAAGGCGGCCAAAAAGACGACTCCGGTGGCGGCCCCCCGTCTCCAGCCCCGTTTTGCGAGGTAGTGAACCGGAGGCTCGATGGCCACCGCCAAGAACAACGAGACGAACACCATGAACAAGATGTTGCTGAGCCGAAGGACCAGCCAAAGGGCCAAAGCCGTGGCGAGCAGCACCCCGGCTACCACGAGTGTCCTTCGCCGGAAGGTCTGGTTGTCTGCCCGCTCGTGTCGCAAGGCCATCAGCGAGGCAGCGTACGCGGCCGCGAACCCCGACGACGGCTTCTAGCCTCCGTCCGCCGGGCAAAGGAGGGTGATGGATCATTTCGAGATCGTCTGGCGCCCGAGCCCGGAACGGGCCGTCGCCAGCCACACCGCTCGTTTCATCGCGCAGCACCGACTCGCCGACTACGCCCAACTGCGAAGTCGATCGGTCGAAGATCCGGAATGGTTCTGGGAATCCGTAGTCGGATACCTCGGTCTCCCATTCGACAAGCCGTGGCGGGCGATCCTGGACACTTCGAGAGGGACCCCCTGGGCCACCTGGTTCCCCGGCTCGCTGTTCAACCTGAGTCGGGCCTGTCTCGATCGGTGGGCCGATGAGACACCGGAGCGACTCGCCCTCCGCTCCCAGAAGGAGATCGGTGAGACCAGGGAGCTGAGCTTCAGGAGCCTTCGTGACGAGGTGGCCCGCCTTGCCGGTGCTTTGCACCGCCTGGGGGTGAGGAGAGGTGATGCGGTTGCGGTCTTCCTGCCGATGTCGGCCGAAGCGGTGGTGTCCCTGCTCGCCGTGGCCAGGCTCGGGGCGGTCTTCATCCCGGTCTTCTCCGGGTACGGGGCGGAAGCCGTTGCCAGCCGTCTCCGGGACCCGATACCCAAGGTCATGATCTGCGCCAACGGTTTCATGCGTCGCGGCAGCCTGGTGGAGATGAAGGAGGTGGCCGACCGGGCGGCCGAGCTTTCGGAAGGAGTAGAGCACCTCCTGGTTGTCGACTACACCGATCGCTCCCCCACTCCGATGCGTGAGGGCCGGGATCTGTGGTGGGGCGCGGCCTTGGATGGCGTCGAACCGCATCCCATTGTGCTCACCGCCGCCGAGGACCCGATGCTCATCGCCTACACCTCGGGGACCACCGGGCCCCCCAAAGGCGCGGTTCACGTTCATGGCGGGTTCGGGGTGCAGGTGGCGGCCGAAGGCGCATTCCAGTTCGACTTCCACAGGGACGACGTGGTGATGTGGGCCACAGACATGGGTTGGATCATGGGCCCCTGGATCGTTGTCGCCGGCCTGGCGAATGGTGCCGCCGTCGCCACCTACGACGGGGCGCCGGACTACCCGGGCCCGGACCGGATCTGGGAGGTGGCTTCGGAGCTGGAATTGACCTTCCTGGGTGTCTCCCCCACCCTGATCCGCGCCCTACAGCGTCATGGCGCAGAAGAGGCACACAAGCACGATCTGTCGCGGCTGAAGACCTTCGGCTCCACCGGGGAGCCGTGGAACCCCGATCCTTGGTGGTGGTTGTTCAGGGATGTCGGAGGGGAAACTCGCCCCATCGTCAATATCTCAGGCGGCACCGAGATCGGGGCCTGTCTGCTCTCGGTCAACCTCCTTCAGGGAATCAAGCCCACCTCACTTGGAGGCCCGGCACTGGGGATCGACGCCGATGTCTACGACAACGAGGGAAGACCGGTGCGGGGAGAGGTGGGTGAACTGGTGGTCCGGGGGTCATGGCCAGGCAGGACCCGAGGCTTCTGGAACGAACCGGAACGGTACCTCGCCACCTATTGGCAGCGGTTCGACGAGACCTGGGTGCACGGCGATTGGGCCTCGATCGACGAGGATGGCTTCTGGTACCTCCACGGGAGATCCGACGACACCCTGAACATCGCCGGGAAGCGGATCGGCCCCGCCGAGATCGAGTCGGTGGCGGTTGCCTTCCCCGAAGTGGTGATGGCGGCCGCGATCGGAGTTCCCGATGAGATCAAAGGGGAGGCGATCGCTCTCTACGTGGTGCCGGCGCCCGGTGTCGATCCCGAAGAGACGCTCACAGGCGACATCGAGCGGGCTGTGATCGAAACCCTGGGGAAGAGCTTCCGGCCCAAGACGATCCGTTGGGTGAGCGATCTCCCCCGCACCCGCTCGGCCAAGATCATGCGACGGGTGATCAAGGCGCTGGCGCTGGGCCAGGAGCCGGGGGATCTCTCGAGTCTGGAGAACCCCGAAAGCCTGGCTGGGATCGAACCACTTTGACAACGGGTCTGCGGGTTACCAGTGAGCCCGGCGCCAGCCTGCTGAGATAACACGGCATGATCGGCGTGTTCGACTCCGGGGTGGGAGGGCTCGGGGTTCTCTCTCACATCCGACGTGAATTGCCCGCGGCTGACCTGATATACCTCGCCGACCAGGGGCGCGCCCCGTACGGAACCCGCTCACTCGAAGAAGTCGCCTCCATCTCCGAGGAAGTCACCGAATGGCTCCTCCAGAAGGGAGCAAAAACCGTCGTGGTGGCATGCAATACCGCCTCCGCGGCAGCTCTCAACCGACTCCGTGCGACACATCCCTCGATTCCTTTCGTGGGAATGGAGCCTGCTGTGAAGCCTGCCGCTCTCGCCACCAGGTCCGGCGTGATCGGGGTGTTGGCGACGGCGGCCACATTCCAGGGTGAGCTCTACTCCTCGGTCGTCACGCGGCACGCCCCCGATGTCCAAGTTCTCAACGCCGCTTGTCCGGCATGGGTGCGCCTCGTCGAGTCCGGGAAGATTGAAGGCCCCGAGGTCGACCAGCAGGTTGCAGACTGTCTGGCCCCGCTGATCGACGGTGGTGCCGACGTGCTGGTGTTGGGATGCACCCATTTCCCATTCCTGCGCCCAGTGATCGAGCGTCTGGTCGGGGCCACGGTCGCAATCGTCGATCCGGCCCCGGCAGTTGCCCTCCAGGTGGCTCGGGTAAACGCCGAGGAACCGGGTGACGGGGGTTTGGTCCTGGCCACCACGGGAAGCCCGGAGCGTCTGGCAAGCCTGGCGCGGGAGTTGGCCGGAATCGAGCCGACCCAGCCCGTTCTAGCCTGGACGCTGGAATGAGCAAACTCGACCCTGACCCGAGGATGAACGACCCACTTCGATCGCGGCCTTCCGTGGCATGGATTCGAGACGGCATGGCCCTCTTCGGCTGGGGTGAGAGCAGTCGCATCGATCCCGGGATCGGGAGCGACCGTTTCGAGCGGGCCCGGGAGGCGCTCGAGGCCATCCCCGGGAGCATCGGCTTCGCCACCTTCACCTTCGACGAGGATGAGCCCGGATCGGTTGTCATCGTCCCCGAGACGGTCCTCGAGGTCCGTGATGGGGGCGGTCGGATGTTGACCGGGGAATTCGATCAAATCTCCCAGGCATTCGCCGATTCCGCCATGCCCCGGGGAAGGGTGTCGGTCGAGGACAAGGACTCGTGGAAATCCGCCATGGAACTGGCGATGCAGTCGATCGCTCGCGGAGAAGTCGAGAAGGTCGTTCTCTCTCGAACCGTCGAAATGGTGTTCGACGGCGACGTTCCGATCCAGCAAGTGGCACGTGCCTTGGTGGACAGCCAGGGAAGCTCGCACACGTTCCTCATAGACGACCTGGTCGGATCCAGCCCAGAGTTGTTGGTCTCCAAACACGGAGCGGCAGTCCGGTCTGTGTCTTTGGCGGGGTCGGCCGATCGAACCGATCCCGCGGCATCGGCTTCGCTCAGGTCACAGAAGATGGCCGTCGAGCATTCATTGGCGGCAGATTCGGTGGAAGAGGCGCTGTCTCCGTTTTGCACCAGGTTGGAGAGACAGCCGAGTCGGGTCGAGACCTTCGCCGACATTCATCACCTGGCTACGACCTTCGAGGGCGAGGCAGTCAATGGGGTTCCGGTGACCGATCTGGTGGCGGCCCTTCACCCCACCGCCGCGGTTGCCGGGACACCGACCAAGGCCGCGGTCGAGCTGATCAGGGAGATCGAGGGCCACGGTCGCGGTCGTTACGCCGGGCCCGTGGGCTGGTTGGATGCTCACGGTGACGGCGAGTTCGCCATTGCCCTCAGGTGCGGGGAGATCAAGGGGCGAAGGGTCACGCTGTACACAGGGGTCGGGCTGGTCGAAGGGTCAGATCCCGAGGCGGAGTTGGAGGAAACCCGGATCAAGCTGCGCCCCATGTTCAGGGCCCTCGGCGTCAGCTGATCCCGGTCACCATCGAGCGGGCGACGTCGTCAAGGGCCTGACGGCGCTTGAGATCTGCCTCACGCTCCACCGGAATCACCACGAGGTGGCACCCTCCCGCCTCGAGTCGTTGCTCCAACTCCGGGACGAGCTCTCCAGTCGAGGACAGGGTTATGGTGTCGAGGCCGTGAAGAGCGGCCAAACCCATGAGATCCCTCCCATGGGGGGTCGCGAACAAACGGTCGAAACCGGGGGCGTGGGTCGCTTGCGGAAGCAGGTCGAACAGACCGCCTCCGTTGTTGTCGACCACCACGAACACCGCGTCTGGCAGCTGGTCGGCGATGAACCCGTTGCCATCGTGGAGCAGGGAGAGGTCACCGCTGAGCACGACGGTCCTCGATGCTGCCGTCGCAACCCCGAGCCCGGTGGACACCAGGCCATCGATCCCCGAGGCCCCCCGATTGGCGTAGATCAAGCCGCCGTGGACTGTGTGGGCGTCGACATCGCGAATCGGCATCGAGGACGCCACGACCAGGTGCTCCCAGGTGCCGTCGGAGAGGGCACGGGCCACCGAAGGGCCGGTTGACTGCTCACCAACTCCCATCCCCTCGTCGAGTGCGGCGCGCATCGATCGATCCGCGGCTTCCCATCGTCCGGCCCAATCCGGCTGAGCCGACACGGTCGACGACAGCCGGTCGAGGGTGGCGACCGGATCGGCCTGGAGGAGGAGGGTCGCCTGACGTCGCGGGTCGTGCCAGGAGCCCCATCGATCGAGACCGACCTGGGGTGCCTCGAGGGCGGTGAGTGTCGAGATGCGGTCGCTCGGGCCGGTTCTCCCGATGGTCACCACCATCTCGGGTGCCAGGGATGCCGGCACGCCCGAGACCAGCAAATGGTGATAGGTGGAGACCGTGGGACGTCCTCGCAACCCGGAAAGGGCGGTCGCCAGAAGCGGCCAGCCGAGCCGGGCGGCGGCCGCCAGGAGAGGCTCGGGCTCGTAGTCGCCCTCACCGGCGACGATCAGCCCCCGGGCCTGCGGCCGCGCCCCGATGGTCGCCGCGCCGGGAGGAGCCACCAGATGCTCCTGCCAGCGACCCTCGCCGGGTCTGCCTTCGACGCCGAACGGATAGGGATCGGCCACCGACCGGCCGTCGTCCTCCACCGGGACGGTGGGCTCGCGGAAGGCGATGTTGAGGTGGACCGGGCCGGGCCGCGAGCCATGGCCGAGGGCCCGCGCCACCGCCTGGGAAACGGTGCTGCGCCAATAGGAGTTGTGATCGATCCCGGCCTGGGCCGGGCCGATGTTGCAGAACCATCGCACCCGATTCCCGAAAAGCCCCACCTGGTCGATCGTCTGGTTGCCGCCGACATGGAGCATTTCTGGGGGACGGTCCGCCGAGATCACGATCAACGGAACCAGAGCCTGGTCGGCCTCGATGAGGGCAGGAAGATGATTGGCGATGGCTGTGCCCGACGTCGCCAGCACCACCGTCGGCTGCCCGGTGGCCCGGGCGTGACCCAGGGCCCAGAACGCCGCCGAACGCTCGTCGAGCACGACTCGGGTGGTGATGCCCGGGTGTTGGTCGAAGGCGATCGCCAGCGCCGCCGATCGAGATCCAGGTGAGACGACGGCCAACGAGACACCATGTCTGGCCATCTCATCCGAGACAACCCTGGCCAGAGCGGTGCTCGGGTTGGGTTGGCTCATGTCAGCACCTCAGCCGCCAAACGTACCTTTCGCAGCATTTCAGCGGCACGATCGCGTTCCGGGCGCCATCTCGCAAGAAGATCCGGATCGGGCTCCGGTCTACGAACCTCGAGCCAGCCGTTCTGTGAGACCAGTGGGTCCCGGGTCGGGTCGCCTTCGATCAATGCAACCGTCCCCAGGCCGCAGGCATACGGCAGGTCAGGCAACAGCGAAGCCACCAGCAGGCCCGCGTAGATCCCGACCGAGGTCTCCAGCGCCGAGGACACAACGACTGGCACGCCGGCCCGTGCCGCGATATCCAGGGCCCTGTTGACCCCGCCCAGCGGTTGCACCTTGATGACGACGACATCCGCCGCCCCGGAGGCGGCCACCTCGATGGGGTCGGGACGGAGCCGAACCAGCTCATCCGCGGCGAGGGGAACCTCGGTTCGTTTTTTGAGCTCGACCATCTCCTCCAGCGTGGCCACCGGTTGCTCGGCGTACTCCAACCCGAATTTGGAAAGGGTGGCGAGACGCTCGGTTGCGGTGTCCAGGTCCCAGCCGGCGTTGACGTCGATGCGGATCCGGCCCTCAGGGCCCAACGCATCCCTGACCGCATCCAACCGATCCTCATCCTCGATTGGGGCCTGCCCCGGCTCACCCACCTTCACCTTGGCAGTGCTCGCTCCCGATTCGAGAACCAGGCCTCTGGCAATCTGCGGCGCCACGGCGGGGACAGTCACATTTACCGGGATCGACTGCCGCCCCGGCTCGGGAAGGGCGCCACAGGCCGCTTCCAACGCCGCCGCCAGCCACCGGGTGGTGACCTCGGGTGGATAATCGGGAAACGGTGAGAATTCGCCCCAACCCGCCGGCCCTCGAATGAGGACGCCCTCGCGATGGTCGACACGTCGAAACCGATGCCGCATGGGTATCCGAAACGGGTGAAGCTCCAATGCGTCGAGGAGCTCACTCATTTGCCCTGCTCATGATTGAGGAAGTCGATGAGAACCTCTACCTGGTCATCGGTGAGTGACGACTCGAAGGAAGGCATCCGGCCCCTCCCCTGGCTGATGGCCACCCGCATGAACTCGTCGGGCTGGCTCGCCGAATTGGATTCGGGCCCCAGCGCCGGCCCGAGCGCCCCCTGAAGCGACTCCCCATGGCAGTTGGCGCAGAGTTGGAGATAGATCTCTTGACCCGTGGCCTCGTCGGCCGGGCGCCCGATGCAGGCGGACAGCAAGCCGAGAAGGAGCGCCGCGAATAGGAGCCGGGTCATCATCGTGAATGGTATGGATCACCGGCTCGGAAGGTTCAATCCGGGACTTGGTCATCGGCGAGATCGGCGACGATCTCGCGCACCAGCTGCGATTTGCGTCTCGGGACGATGAGAACGGCCTCGGGAGTCTCGATAACCACCAGATCCTCGATCCCGGCCACAGCCACCAGACGCGACGTGGCCTGGATGTAAGACCCGGTGACATCCCGGGAAGCGACCTCGCCGACGAGGACGTTGCCTGAGGCATCGTGTGGTGAGTTCTCCCAAACCGCCTCCCACGAGCCGACGTCGCTCCAACCGACATCGATCGGGACGACCAGACCCTGCTTGGTATGTTCCATGACGGCATGATCGATGGAGATTGCCGGGTTCTCTGCGAAGCCGGGTGCGAGATCGATCCGGGGACCGCGCTGATCGGGGATCGCAGCTCTCACCCCTGCCAGTAGGTCGGGGCAGATCAGGGCGCATTGCTCCAGAATCGCACGGGCCGTGAACACGAACATCCCCGAGTTCCATAGATGCCGGCCATCGGCGGCGAGCTGGCCGGCCTGGCCCGCGTCCGGCTTTTCCTTGAATGCCACCACCTCGAGCGCGGCCCCCACCGGCGACCCGGTTTCGATGTAGCCGTAGCCGGTCTCGGGACGGTCTGGAACGACACCAAAGAGAACGAGGGCGCCCTCCCGGGCAATGGAAACCGCAGTCTCTACTGCGCCGACGAACCCTTCCCGGTCCTCTATCAGGTGATCGGCCGGCAGCACCACCAGGACATCGTCAGGGTCGGAGAGCAGGGCTGCGGCAATGATCGCGGGGGCGGTGTTCCGCCCTTGCGGCTCGACCACGACGGATTCGATCTCGGATCGGGTCGCTCTGACGACCCGATCGACCGCATCCAGGTGCAGGGCGCCGGTGATGATCAGAAGTGGCGCCAGGTTGGACAGACCATCGAGACGGGTCAGGGTCGCCTCGAACAGCGAGCCGCCCATGAGATCGAGGAATTGCTTTGGATTGGGCTCGGTTGACAGGGGCCAGAGCCGGGTGCCTGCTCCCCCGGAGAGGATTACCGGTCGGACAGGTGATGCCACCTGGCGAGGGTACCTGTCCGCACCGTGGTCGCCGTGGTTGGATCTCAGGGACATCTACTTGGAGTTGATCCGATCATGAGCCTCAAACCTACGGTTGAAGAGCGTCTGGCAGCCAGTCATCTTATTTGGCTGACCACCGTCACCACTGACTGCTTGCCCCAAACCTCCCTTGTCTGGTTCTGGTGGGACGGCGACGCCTTCGTCATCTACTCACAGCCGGGGACGCCCAAACTGGCGAACATTGCGCGCCATCCCGGTGTCGGCCTCAATCTGGACGCCATGGGCAGGGGAAAAGAGGAGGTCACAATCATTGCCTGCACGGCTTCGGTGGACGAGACGATGCGGGCCGCGATCGACCACGACGACTATCGCGAGAAGTACCGGGATCTGATAGAGAACGAACTGGGTATGACCTTGGAACAGTTCAGCGAGGTCTATTCGGTCCCGATCCGTGTGATTCCGGGACCGGTGCGGGTGTGGTGACGTGACCTATTCGGAATCGGTATCGGAGATCCCGAGCGAGATATACCCGCACTCGCTGCAGATCAGGCGAGTGATCCCGAGCCCACCGGGCGCCTCCACGAACTCGTGCAGGTGGGAGCCTTTGTTTCTCACGAAAGCGGCACGAACCGCCCCAAAGATGCCGGATCGATCCGCAACAGGGGCGGTGGCGGCCAGAGCCGGCGCAGGGGCCTTGGTTGTGGGGGCTGCCGGCTCGGGGTCAGGCGCCCTTGCCACCTCATAGGCTCCGAGGTCGACGACCAGACCCTTCGCGGTAGCATCCCGGTCGTCCTCGGTCGACGTGCTCAACAACTCGCTGACCAGTTCCGGGACCTCGGGCTCGGGCTTCAGCTCGACCGGCTCCAGTGCGGCCGGCTCCACGGTCCCCACCGGCTCCAGCTCGACCGGCTCCAAGGTGACGGCCGGCTCCACGGCCTCCACCGGCTCCAACTCGACCGGCTCCAAGGCGGCGGCCGGCTCCAGGGTCCCCACCGGCTCCAACTCGACCGGCGCCAACTCGACCGGCGCCAACTCGACCGGTTCCGGGCGGAACACCTCTGTCGGCTCGACCTCGGTAATCGGCGGTGGGGGCGGCGGCGCAGTCGGTGGGCGGGCGATCAGACCCGGCCCAGGACGCAACGGGATGACCGCAATGGGTGGAGCCTCCAGCTCTTCGACCACCGGCGCCTCTTCGACCACCGGCAGCACCTCTTCGATCTGCTCCACCGGCGGCGGGATCGGCCCTGACCACTCCTGGATGGGCGGGGTTGGCACCTCGACTGGAGGGGCCACGGGAGTGGGGGCGGCGGCGAGGGCGGGTGCCGCGGTCGGCCCCTCGACATCCTCGGCCCAATCGGCGACACTCTGGGCCTCGAGGTTGGCCAGCATGGCGTCACGCAGCTCCGTGACCCGTGAGGGGATGGTCCCCCGGCGTGAGCGACCCACAGCGACCATCCTCCGCGGAAAGGTCATCGCCTTGAAACTTGCCCAGGACTCTGCCATATGGTCGACGCCCTTGTAGGCGAAGTCCATCGGCTCGTCGGCAATGAAGGTTATCTCGTCTCCTGCCAGGGACACCGAGAAGGCGGCGGAAACCAGACGTGAGGCATGCACGTCGAATAGCGACCACCGGCCAAGTGACTCCCCTTCGAGAAGGACCTCCGCCTGGTCGTCTTCGACCACGAAGACCGCGGGAACGCCTGGGTGGTCGACCTCCGGAACCCGTACCTGTCCGGTGAATCTCACCGCATCACCGTTTCTATTGTTGTCCCAGCCGTCACCCGTCGACGAATCACGATCCCATCGTGGCGACGAAAGTCAAGGGGACGAATTACCCATACGCTTCGGGGGGCGGGCAGGCGCAGACCAGGTTCCGGTCGCCCCCGGGGCCGTCGATGCGGCCCACCGGTGGCCAGTACTTGTCGCGATGCACACTACGCAGCGGGTAGCCGGCCAGAGTTCGAGAATAGGGATGGGGCCAATCGTCGACCATCAGCATGTCTGCCGGGTGGGGAGCATTGACCAGGGGATTGTCATCAGGAGGCCACTCCCCGGACTCGATCCTCCCCGCCTCCCCGGCGATGGAGATCATGGCGTCACAGAATCTGTCCAGCTCGCCGAGGCTCTCCGATTCCGTAGGCTCGACCATCAGAGTGCCGGCCACAGGAAACGACAATGTCGGGGCGTGGAGCCCGTAATCGGCGAGACGCTTGGCAACATCCTCTGCGGTCACACCAGTCGCCTTGGCCAGAGGCCTCAGGTCGAGGATGCATTCGTGGGCAACCCGGCCCCGAGCGCCTGTGTAGAGAACCGGGAAGTGAGGGTCGAGACGACGGGCCACGTAGTTGGCGCCGAGGATGGCGACCATGGTCGCCTCCCGCAGCCCATCTCCGCCCATCAGCCGGATGAAGGCGTAGGGAATGGGGAGGATGCCGGCGGACCCAAACGGAGCACCGGAGACGGGCCCGATCCCGGTCGGCGGGCCAGCCGTCGGGTTTAACGGGTGGTTGGGCAGGAAGGGTGCCAGATGGCTCTTGGCGCCGACCGGGCCCACCCCGGGGCCCCCGCCTCCATGGGGGATGGTAAAAGTCTTGTGCAGGTTCAAATGCCCGATGTCGGCACCGAGGTCCGCGGGGCGGGCCAGCCCCACCATCGCATTGAGGTTTGCCCCGTCGACATATACCTGCCCACCGCATGCGTGGATGAGCTCGGTCAACTCGACAATCCCTTCTTCGAACACGCCGTGGGTCGACGGGTAAGTAGCCATCATGGCCGCCAGATGGTCGCCGGCAGCCTCGGCCCGTGAGCGGAGATCCGTGAGATCGACATTCCCCCGGTCGTCCGTCGCCACCACCACCACCTTCATGCCGGCCATGACCGCCGACGCCGCGTTGGTCCCATGAGCCGATGCCGGGATCAGGCAGACGTCGCGGTGTCCTTCCCCACGGCTCTCGTGATAGGCGCGGATGGCGAGGAGCCCGGCCAGCTCTCCCTGGGAGCCCGCATTGGGTTGAAACGAGATCACGTCGTATCCGGTTGCAGCGCAGAGATAGCCCCCCAACTCCCGGATCATCTCGAGGTATCCCGTCGCTTGAGAGCCGGGCGCGTAGGGGTGTATCCCCGCAAACCCCGGCCAGGTGACGGGGATCATCTCCGTGGTGGCATTGAGCTTCATTGTGCAGGAGCCGAGGGGGATCATGCTGCGATCGAGGGCGAGGTCGCGATCGGCCAGCCGGCGGAGGTAACGCAGCATCTCATGCTCTGACTGGTATGTGTTGAACACCGGATGGGTCAGGAACTCCGACCGGCGAGCGAGGCCCGGAGGAATCGCGGTGTCGGCGCCGGTCGCCAATTCATCCAACCCGAGGGCCCCCAGCACCCGGGCCAGGATGTCGGGAGTGGTGGTCTCGTCCAACGCGATCCGAATGTGGTCATCGTCGACCCGGCCCAGATTGACACCGGCCTCGAAGGCGGCGTGGATCGCGGCATCAGCCCCCCCAACAGGGCGAACGGTCAAGGTGTCGAACCAGGTTTCGTTGACGACCTTCACCCCGCCACTGGTCAGGGTCCGGGCCAGTCTCGATGTCAGCCCGTGCACCTCGGACGCGATGCCCCAAATCCCATCCGGCCCGTGCCAGGACGCATAGAAACCGGCGATGACGGCGAGGAGCACCTGCGCCGTGCAGACGTTGGACGTCGCTCTCTCGCGGCGAATGTGCTGTTCCCGGGTCTGCAGCGCAAGCCGATAGGCGGTGTTGCCGAGCCGGTCCGAGGACACCCCGACCAGACGGCCGGGGAGGGCCCTGACCATGTTCTCCCGGGTGGCCATGAACCCGGCGTGCGGCCCGCCGTAGCCCAGAGGAACCCCAAACCGCTGCGCCGAGCCGACCGCGATGTCCGCCCCCCACTCGCCCGGGGGGACCAGGAGTGCCAGGGCCAGCAGATCGGTGGCAACGGCGACCAGCACGCCGTCGGCGTGAAGGCGGCCGACGAGGTCGGAGTGGTCGGTGACAGCCCCGGAGGAGCCCGGGTACTGGAGCAATGCGCCGAATCCGGCCCCAGGAAGCACACCTTCGGAGAGCATTCGCACTTCGACACCAATTGCCCGAGCCCTGGTCCGGACCACCTCGATGGTCGGAAGGTGGCAATCGTCGTCGACATAGAAGACGCTCCGGTCGCCCTTGTGCCACCGCCGGCACATTGCCATCGCCTCGGCCGCCGCGGTCGGCTCGTCGAGAAGGGAGGCATTGGCAATGTCGAGGCCGGTCAGGTCGCTGACCATCGTCTGGAAGTTGAGAAGGGCCTCCAATCTCCCCTGGGAGATCTCAGCCTGATACGGGGTGTAGGCGGTGTACCACGACGGGCTCTCGAGGACATTGCGCTGGATGACAGGGGGGGTGATCGTGTCGTGATATCCGAGCCCGATCAGCGAGGGCAACACCACGTTCTTGGCGGCCAACTCGGCAAGGCGGGCGACCACCTCCCTCTCGGACAGGGCCGGAGGCAGCTCCAGGGTCATGTTGAGAATCGACGCGGGCACGGTCTGTGAGACGAGCTCGTCGAGGCTCGCCGCGCCGACGGTGGCCAGCATCTTCTCGATGTCGTCGCGGGTGGGACCGATGTGACGATCGGCGAAGCGCTCTTTGGGGTTGGGCATCAGTCTCCTCTAAGGCTGTCAGCCCTCCCCCGCTGTCGTCGTCTCCAGCGGCGCCTCACCCGAATGGTCCACGTGCCTGAGAGTTTCCGGGGAGGAGTTGCCCCTTCGGCGCCCCGCAATCCGGGGCTCTCCCATTCGGTGTCGTTGGCAGAAGCCATCATACGACGATCGCAAACGGACTCTGGAAGCTGATGTCTCATAGGCACTAGTCCACGTTTAGCTTGCCGTCGGCCCGGTCGGCCTTCCGATCGGTGTCAACCCCAACAACCGCGGGCCTAGTCGGGCGCACCACCAAAGTCACCCGGCGATGATTGCCCCAAGGGGCTCCGGTCCCCCCACCGGAGCCCCTTCTCTTATGGGGACCGGGCGACGTTGGACCGCAATCACACGTTGAAGCGAAAGTCGACGACGTCGTCGGGTCGCATGACGTAGGACCTTCCCTCGGTGCGGACCAGGCCCTTGGCCCGCGCCTCGACCCAGGAGCCGGCTGTCACTAGCAGTGGATAGTCGACCACCTCGGCAGCGATGAACCCCCGCTCGAAGTCGGTGTGGATCACACCGGCCGCCTCCGGGGCGGTGGCCCCGGATCGGATGGTCCAGGCCCGCGCCTCCTTCTCTCCGGCGGTGAGAAAGCTCTGCAGACCCAGGGTCCGATAGGCAGCCCGGATCACGGCATGCAGCCCCGGCTCGTCTTGACCGACGGAAGCCAGTATCTCGACACGATCGTCCTCGTCGAGCTCGTTGAGCTCCGCCTCGATCTGGGCGTCGAGGAAGAGGGCCTCCGCTGGTGCCACGGCTGCGGCTAACTCGGAACGTCGGTTTCCGTCGACCAGGAGGGCCGGGCCGCTGTTGAACACGTAGATGATCGGCTTGGCGGTGAGCAGATGGAGGTCGGCATACTCGGGAAGACGGGCCAACAACTCCGGGCTGCCAGAGACCATTTGCCCGGCGCCAACTGCCTGCCGGAGCAGGTGGAGCAACTCGATTCGGGGACCGAGCGACCGATCCACCGTTGCCTCCCGCTCTAACCTGGGAAGCCGTTTCTCGATCGTTTGCAGGTCGGCGATTGCCAACTCGGTTTCGAGGGTGTCGATGTCCGAGACCGGGCCGCCACCCTCGCCAATCGACACGACGCTCTCGGAATCGAACGCCCGAACCACGTGGCAGATGGCGTTCACGTCCCGGATACTCGCCAGGAACTGGTTGCCAAGACCTTCACCTTCGCTGGAGCCGTGCACCAGACCTGCGATGTCGACAAAGGTCACCGTCGCCGGCGTGACTTTCTTCGACTTGAAGATCGTGGCGAGAGTGTCGAGCCGTGGGTCGGGAATCGGGACCACGCCTGTGTTGGGCTCGATGGTTGCGAACGGGTAGTTGGCTGCCAGGACCTTGGCGTTGGTGAGCGCATTGAAAAGCGTGGATTTGCCCACATTGGGGAGACCCACGATGCCGATGGTCAGACTCATTCGGCGGCGCAGGTTAGGGAGGGTGAACCTGACGGCTGGCTAGCGTGCCGATGTGGACAGGATCGCAGTGATCGGAGCCGGGTCCTGGGGGACCACCGTTGCGGCCTTTGCCGCACGCTCGACTCCGACCGTCCTCTGGGCCCGGCGCCCGGAGCTGGCCGCAGAGATGAACGAGACAAGGGAGAACCGCACCTACCTCCCAGGGTTCGAGCTCCCTGCGGCCCTCACCAGCACCAGCGACCTCGACGCTGTGATCGAGACGTCAGCAGCTTTGGTGATGGCCGTCCCCTCGCACGGCTTCAGAGAGGTCTACTCCAGGATCGCGGGCCGGCTCGGCGAGGAAGTGCCCGTTCTCTCGCTGACCAAAGGGATCGAACAGGAAACTCTCGCCACCATGACCCAGATTGTGGCTGAGATCTCACCTGGTATGGACCCATCGCTGATCGGGGTGATGACCGGTCCCAACCTGGCGACCGAAGTCGCTGCCGGCCAGCCGACAGCCACCGTGATCGCGATGGCTGACCAGCCAACCGCCCGCCGTTTCCAGGATGTCTTCATGGGACCCACGTTTCGCGTCTACACCCATGACGACGTGGTTGGGTGTGAACTGGGCGGTGCTCTCAAGAACGTGATGGCGATCGCAGCCGGGATGTCGGATGGTCTCGGCTTCGGTGACAACACCCGGGCCACGCTCATCACCCGGGCCCTGGCGGAGCTGACCCGCCTCGGGGTGGCCCTCGGTGGAAGGCCGGCGACCTTCGCCGGTTTGGCCGGGATGGGCGACCTGATCGCAACCTGCATCTCGACGGCCAGCCGCAATCACCAGGTCGGGTTCCGCTTGGCATTGGGCAAGACCCTCACCGAAATCGTCACCGAGATGAGGATGGTCGCCGAAGGAGTCAAGACCACACGTGCGGTCCTGGATCTTGCCAAACGGAGCGACATACAGATGCCGATCGCAAGTCACGTCGGGCACGTCCTGTACGAAGGCCTCGACCCCAAGGAAGCGGTGCTGAGGTTGATGACCCGTGAGGCGAAGCAGGAAGACTGAGCATGGCAGCCGATAAGACGACCATTCGACGCCTTCCAGAGCTCGCGGTCCACGATCGGGGGCAGATCCACGCAATCCTCGATGAGGGCTTCGTCTGTCATGTGGCCTATCTCGACGACGGCCGACCTGTGGTCATCCCCACCCTGTACGCCCGGGATGGCGACCGAGTCCTGCTCCACGGATCTCATGCCTCCGGGTTGATGCAGGCGGTGAAACGAGGCTCGCCACTGGGCATCGCGGTGACCCTGGTGGATGGCCTGGTGGTGGCCCGCAGCGGATTCGAGTCCTCGGCGAACTACCGCAGCGTGGTCATCCACGGCACCGGCCGGCTTCTCGAAGGTGACGAGCACGTGACGGCCCTCGATGTGATCGTGGAAGCCCTGATCCCGGGGCGTCTCGCCGACATCCGGCGCCCGACCACGGCCGAGATGCGAAAGACCGCCGTCATTGCAGTCGGCTTGGAGGAGGTATCCGCCAAGGTCCATAACGGCCCGCCGGAGGACGCCGAATCGGACCAGGGCACCGGGGTGTGGGCCGGGGTCATACCCCTCGAGACCACAGCCGGGATTCCTCAGCCCGCCCCCGACCTCGAGCCGGGTGTCGCCATCCCGGACTATTTGAACGCGTACCGACGTTCCTAAAAGACTGCAACCGTGACCGCGCCCCCGGTGTTCTTGTTGGGGAGGACAAACTTGGCCAATCAGATCCTGACAACCTCCCACGGAACCAACCGTGAGGCTTTCAGTCCCAAGGATTGGGGCCTGTTCCTCAGTGTGTCGGCCATCTGGGGATCGTCGTTCTTGTTCATGACGATTGGGCTCGATGCGTTCCACCCCGGTTTGGTCACCTGGTTGCGGCTGGGCTTCGGGGCTGCGTTCATAGCCATGCTCCCCCGCGCCCGGCAATCGAAGATCCCCCGCCGCGAGTGGCGTCGAATTGGGGTGCTCGGGCTGATCTGGCTCGCCATCCCGTTCACGATCTTCCCGATTGCCCTGCAATGGGTCGACTCGTCGGTGACAGGGATGCTCAACGGCGCCACCCCTATCTTCACCGCGGTGATTGCCTCGATCCTCCTCTGGCATCTCCCCGGGCGTTTTCAGATGATCGGCCTGGTGGTCGGTTTCACCGGGATCGTTGCCATCGCCCTCCCCTCGGCCGGGGAGGGCTCAACGGCGGCGCTCGGAGTGGTGTTGATAGTGGTGGCCACGATTTGCTACGCATTCGCCACCAACATCGTCGCCCCGCTGCAGCAGAAGTACGGATCGCTTCCGGTGATGGCACGGGTGCAATGGGTGGCCGTCGCTTTGGTCACGCCCTACGGGATCTACGGGCTGACCCGGTCCGAATTCGCCTGGCCTTCCCTGTTTGCGATGTTGGCGGTCGGAGTCCTGGGCACCGGCGTCGCCTTGGTGCTGATGGGGTCTCTGGTGGGGAGTGTCGGCCCGACCCGCGCCACCTTCGTCACCTATGTCTACCCGGTGGTCGCCTTGGCCCTGGGGGTGGTTTTCAGGGACGAGGTGGTTGCGCCGATCGCCATCGCCGGCATCCCCCTGGTCATCGCAGGGGCGGTTATCGCCTCCCGCAGCGAGGTCGCCTTCAGGCCGCTGCCAGCCGAAGCGCTCTGATCACGAGATCGCGGTCCCCAAGTCGTCGCCGGAGCTCCCGCTCCAGACCACCGATCGGGTAGAGGTTCTGGGGGGCCCGCGGATCCTTGTGTCTCGCCGAGGCGTATCGAGGCAACGTGGCCGACACCAGATGGGCCATTCGGGCGGCGTCCGCCACATTCATGTCCGCCTTCACCTCACAGCGGACCAGGCCTCCGGCGGGACCAGCGCCGTTGGCCAGACGCAGATACCACGAGAAGCGGCTCCAGGAGGTAGTGGTGAGGAACAGCGGGGTGCGGTAACCGACCGGAAGCGTCCCCAGGGTTGCCCTGAGCTCGTCCTGAAGGTATTGCACATGCTGGGTCTTGACGTATCCGACGGCTCCCTCGAGGTGACGACGATGGGAAAGCGGGCCGTCGACTACCACCAAGGCGGCGTCGCCATGATCGGCTGCCACCTCGCCCTCGAGGTCGCCCATCCGCTCCTGGATGCCCAACCAGAGCTCCTCGGGAGTCGAGCCCTTGGTGCTCATCACCTCATAGCGCCCAACCTTGGTGTCGACCGATTCGGCCGGGCCCGAGGTGAAGATCCCCCGGCGGACACTGGAAGCAACCACCCTGGCGCCACCGTTGCAACGAACGGCGCCGGCCGCGAAGGTAGCCGCCAGGCCGAACCCGGGAAAGAGGCCTTCCCGGTCGATCCAGAGGTTGGCGTCGACCCTTCGCACCCCGTCAACGAACAGGATGTCCTCGGCCGGGGCGCATTCCGGCAACAACGGGCGCCATTGGTCCGGGCTGACCTCGACCGACGGGTCCACCTTGTCGGTGGAATCGGCCAGATCGGCGTCGGAGGGGGCTCCGTAATCCGGATCCCAGGCCTCGACCGTGAACCTCACGAGACCAGCTCCACCACCGAGCCGGTGGGCTCGCGCCGGACTTCTAGCCGGACCGTGGCCCGGGCCGCCAGCTCCTTGACATGAGTGACGATGCCGACCATGAGCCCACGGCCGGTCAACTCCTCGAGCACCGAAGCCACCGTGTCCAGAGACTCCTCGTCCAGGGTGCCGAAACCTTCGTCCAGGAAGATCGCATCGAGACCGGAGGCGGCGCCTGCGGACAGGGTCTCCGCCAGGGAGAGGGCGAGAGCGAGGGCAACCAGGAAGGTCTCGCCCCCGGAGAGGGTCGATACCGATCGGGTCTCGTCGGCGTTGCGGTGGTCGACGATGGCGAACCCTCCGTCATCATCGGCCTCGAGCGCGAAGCCCCCACCGGAGAGCTGGGCCAGGAGGTCGTTGGCCCCGGCGACCAGTTCGGTGATCGCACCGGCCATCAACCAGCGCTCGAAGCCGTCGGCACGGAGGTGGGCGGCAAGTGAATGAGCGACGGCGGCGCCGGCTTGCGACTCCTCGATGACCTTGGCCAGCTCGGCGGCGAGGGCGATGGTCTTCTCCATCTCATCAAACGCCTGCTTTGCTTGTTCTTGCTCCCGCGCCACGTGAACCGCGTAGGGGGCAACCGGCTCGATTCCGATGCCCTCCAGCTCGGCCACCAAACGCTCCTTTGCATTCACTGCGCCGGTGACCGCGGCCCGGGCTTGGGCCTCCGCCTCCACGAGGCGGGCCCCGGTGTCGAGGCGGGCCTGGTCGATCCAACCCATCAGTTCCTTCCACTGAACGAGGCTGTCGTCGCTCTCGGGTAACGGCGGCCGGAGATCGGCCACAGTCTCTCGGGCCGCCATCAAAGCGCGGCCAATCGATCGAAAGGCCTCGGCCGCCGTCTCCAACTCGCGGCGGGTCGCGGCGAGGAGCCCTTCGACTACTCCGAGCTCGTGCTGCCTCGCGACGACGAGAGCCTTTGCCGCTTCCACTGCGCTCATCTGGCGTTCCAGGGCCTCGGCCGGTAGGGCGGGGTCGAGGTCACCGAGAAGCGAGAGGCGTTGGGTCTCCAACTCCTTACGGGTGGCCTCGATGCTGGCAGCCTCGGCACGAGCTTCCTCGAGACTGGTGCGAGCCGCGCTCACCCTCGTTGCGGCTGCCACTTCGCCTTCATCGAGCCGAATGAGGTCGGGATCACGGTTGTCGTCGGGGAGAGCGGACACCGGGAGATCACAAACCGGGCATGGCATTCCCACCACCAGGGTGGCGCGCAAAGCATGGGCGGCGTGGGTCACCCGTGCCGACTCCAGGTCTGAAGTCACCTGCTCGTGAATCGCGACGGCGGCCTCCAAGGCCTCCATCGCCGTTGCCACCCTGGATTCGACGACACCAACATCGTGTTCTTCGAGGCGGGCATCGAGCTCGGTGAGCCGCAGATAGGTCCTTGCATGTGACTCGAGCGATTCGATCGAAGGGAGGCCTTGCAACGCCACGTTCGCAGTTTCGAGCTCGGTCTCGGCTTGATCCCGGCGTCGCTCGAGCTCTTCGTGGGCATCACGGGCCCGGTTGATCGCCTCGTCGAGCATGTCGAGATTGTCGGGAGGAGTGATCGAGTCGAGCCGCTTCAGGTCGCCTTCCAACCGCGACACCACGTCGGCGGCGGCTATGGCGGCCGCCTCCAGCCCGGCCAAGGTTGCTTCCAGCTCGTCGATCCTTTCGGCCATCTGCTCGAGTTGACCCGACCGGTCACGAGCAACGGCCAGGGATTCCTCGTCCGGGATCTCGAGCGGGGCCCTTCTCGCCTCGGCCTGCGCCGCTCTGTCCTCCGCCGTGGCTTCCCTCGTTCGCGCCAACCCCCGGATCTCTGAATAGATGTCGAGATCGAGGAGTTTGCGCAGGAGGGCCTGTCGATCGGACTTGGTGGCCGTCAGAAACCTTGCGAACTCACCTTGGGGCAAGACCACGGTCTTGGTGAAGTCCTCGTAACGCAGCCCGAGCAGCGCCTCGACTGCCTTGGTCACCTCGTCGGCACCTGAGGCCAGTGTGTCCGGGCCACGCTCGAGACGCGACTCGTTGGTGTTGGCGCCGGTCTTGGTGCGCAACACCTGTCTCGCCACGGTGTAGACCTGATCCCCCACGGCGAAGTCCACCGAGACCCGGGCCCGGTCGGCTCCGGCGGAGATCACCGGAGCCACCTCGCGACCCCCAAGACGGGGGACCCGCCCGTAGAGGGCGAAGATCATGGCGTCGATCAGACTCGACTTCCCCGAGCCCGTTGGCCCGCTGAGCGAGAAGAAGTCGACCTCGGCGAAGCTGACGCTGCTGTGGGTTCGATAGGCCGAGAACCCTTCGAGGGTGATGCTGAGCGGTCTCATGCCGTGGCCTCGTCGAGCAACTCGGCGAAGAGGGCTTCGACCCTGTCATCGCCGACGTTGTTGTCCTCGAGGTACGTGTGAAAGGCGTCGGTTGGGGTGATGGCCCGTCGGCTCTCGACGGCGGGCCTCCGCCCGGAGGTCGGCTGGAGGAGCGTCACGTCGACGGCACCCGGGATTCCGGCTCGCACCATGTCGGCCAGCCCGACCCGGGCCTTCTCGGTGAGCTCGACCTTGACATAGGCGTCACCAACATCATCGGCCCGAGCCAGCACCTGATCGACGGTTCCCCGGAGGGTGACCAGACCCCGGCCGGAGACGAGGGGGACCGTCGTCACCTTGGAGGGAAGCCCGGGTGCCGCTTCGACGAGGAGTGCCCCCTTGCGATCCTCCACCTCACCGAAGTCGAGTTGCAGAGGTGACCCCGAGTACCAGACCGACCCACCATGAGGCACTTTCTGTTGGCGATGGAGGTGCCCCAGGGCCACATGAGAGAGATGACCGGGAAACACCGAAGCGGGCACCGCGTACCCGAAGATGTGGGCCTGTCGCTCTCCCCCTCCCTCTTGGGCGCCATGCACCGTCAAATGGCCGACCAGGAGGTTGACCATGTCGGTGGTCATATCGGCGGTGAGGGCGCCGATCAGCCGCTTGATCCGGTCCTCGTATACCCCGGCGTGCTGATCGGGGTCCGAGCCCATTATCTGCTCGGCCCGCACCACGCCACGCTGGGAGACGAAGGGGAGCATGGCGACCTTGATCCCGAGGTCATCGTAGGAGACAACCCCACCCCGATCCGGCGGGAATGGTTGGGAGCAGGCGATGATCCGGCCCATCTCGAGCAGCGGGGCCACCGCATCCAGCCGTGCCGGGTTGTCGTGGTTGCCTGCGATGACCAGCACCGGGGCCACCTCGGCCAGGTCGAGCAGGCCCCTCCAGGCGATTTGCTCGGCGACAGGGGTCGGTGCCGAGGTGTCGAACACGTCGCCGGCGACGACGACGAGCTGGACCTCGGCCCCAGCGGCGATCGTCACCAACTCGGCCAGAACCGAGCGGTGCTCCTCAGACCGGTCCCGGCCCCGGATCCGTTTCCCGACATGCCAATCGGAGGTGTGGAGGATCTTCACCGTCACGGGGTCGATCGTAAAGAGCAGGTGGGACAGATTCGGGGAGCCGGCCGGAGAGGAGGGTTACAGACCCTCGAAAGGGTCCTCCGGGCCGGTGGAAGCCGGCACCGAAACGGCCTCGGACGCTCTGGTGGCCCAGGCGGGGAAGGGGAACTCCAAAACCAGAGGAACCGGCAGCTCGGGCTGGCTCAAGATCATGGTTCCCGGCTTGAGGATGGTCGCCCGCTGCCTGTGCACCGAGGGAAGAAAGCCGTACTCCTCCCGTGCCGCCTCGGCCGCATCGAGACGCCCCACAACCCGGATCGAGGAGTTTGCGATGATCCGGCGCTCCACCTCGGAGGCTGTCTGCTGGGCACCGATCAGGATGACTCCGAGGGAGCGGCCGCGCTCAGCCACGTCGAGCAGGACTTCCTTTATCGGGCTGGTTCCCTCACGCGGGGCGTATTTGTTCAACTCGTCGAGCACCACCAGCAGGAGCTCGTCGGACTGGCCGGCCCGCTCCTTGTCGTCGAACGCTCGCTTCAAGGTCACACCCACCACGAAGCGCTTCGCCCGATCGTTGAGGTTGTGGAGGTCGACCACCGTCACCTGATTGGGGTCGAGCCTTATCTTGTGACGCTCCGGGTCAGGGACATCGGCCCGGATCATGCGCTCCAGGTGGCGGACCGAGGCCTGCAATCTCCGGACAAAGGCGTTGATGGTGCCGAGGCCGATGGCAGGGCCCGCCCAGAGAAACCGATGCTCCTCGGATTGGACCCGGTCGGTGACCAGATCGACGAACTCGCGAAAGGTGCGCACTTTGACGCCGTCGACCACCGCGGCCCCGGTTTCCGTGGCCTCGGCATGGCGCAACTGGGCCATCACGTTGTAGACAACGGTCGTGTACTGGGCACGGTCGTCCTCCGCGTCGGCAAACAGGAACGGGAGAAGGTCGTCCACACAGAACTCGTGAAGAGTCCAGAAGAAAGACGTCACATCGGACCGGGAAGCGACGTCGGCGGTTGCCCTCTGATCGTCGATTCGAGGCGGGGCGAAGATCCCCACCGAGTCGAAGGGAGTGGAGGGGAGGCCGAGATGGGTGTAGCCGAGACGGTGCTCCTCATCGAGGCGGGTATTGACCCGGTCGAGATGGAGCAGATCCTCGCCCTTGACGTTGAAGATGAGGGCCTTGGTGTTGACCACGGCTTTGCCCAGGACCCCCGAGGTGAACAGGGAGTGGAGAAGGAAGGTTGCGTAGCTCGTCTTGGTCGCCACCCCGGAGATCCCTGAGATGTTGACGTGGGCTCCCCGTTCGCCGTTGATGAACTCGAAGTTCACCCACAGCGGCTCCTTGTTGCGCGCCAGCCCCACCGGGAATTTCTGCTCCATCTGGTCGAAGAAGAGAGCCTGATCCCGCTCGTCCCCGACGGCGATCCGCACCTCCTGGCCGGGAAGCGGCGGGACGAACACCTCGGGCTCGAAGCGGGTGGTCGTGACCTGGGCGGTTTCGACCACCTCGGCGGGGAGGATCCCGTCCTCTATGAGAAACACGTCGGAGTCGAACCTGGCCCCCTCGTGCCGGGCAACCACCTGGCCAACCATCCCGAACATTCGAACCATCTCACCGGTTGGGAGCACCCGCTCGAGGGCCACGACGTCGTCGAGTTGGACGTACTGCCCCTCCTCGATTCCGATCCAGAACTCGAGTGGGGTGGCGTCTTTGGTCCCGAGGACCCGGCCGACCATGTCTTCCATCCCAGGCGAGAGTAGACCCGCCCTGGGACAGGAATCGGTCTCCTATGGTGGTCTCGGTGAGCCTGGCGGTCTTCCCATTCAAGGACGAGGATCCGGCGCTGGTGATCGCCAACCTCGCGACGGCCGCCTCCCACTCCCGGATCGACGAGGTGTGGGCGGTGGCCTCTGAGGACGGCCCCACGACCCGTCAGGTCGAAGCGGGGGCCGCCGAGACCTCGGGGCGGCTCTCCAAACCGATCTCGGTCATCCCCCAGGAGCGGATCGGGGATCTCCGACCAGGAAAGGGAGACGCCATGAACACCGCCATCCGGCGCGCCGCCGGACAGGGCAGGGAGCGGGTTCATTTCTACGACGCCGATATCACCAACTTCGACGAGACCTGGATCGAAGGCGCCGAGGATGCCGCCGATCGCGGGTACGGCGTCGTCCGTCATCGATTCCCCCGTGCGGCCACCGACGCCATGATCACGTGGATGATTACCAGGCCCGGCCTCGCCCTGCTCTTTCCAGGCACCTTCCTCCCCAGGCTCAACCAACCGCTGGGAGGAGAACTCCTCCTCACCAGGGTCGCCCTGGAATCCCTTGCCGGGTCCCAATTGGTCATGTCGCGCTCGGATTGGGGCATCGACACCGTGCTCACCTACGCCACCTCGATGATGGGGGTGGGTCTCTACGAGCATCACGTAGCCGGAGGGAAGCGCCACACCCTCTATGGGTCGTTGGATGAGCTGCGGTGGATGGTGATCGAATGCCTCGATGCCGTGTCCGGGCTCGCCGGCATGGCAGGCCCGCAGCCGGGGGCCCGTCATGGGAGCGATCCAGCCGCACCGGTGCCGCCCGACCTCAAGCGCACTGTCGCCTACGACCTCAGCTCCACGCTCCCCCTCCTGACCAGCGGGTGGACCGACGAGGAGATCGAGCTCGCCGCCGATCTGCCGGCTCAGGCCCGGGTGGGGATCATGGCCAACCTCGACCGGCCTGAGTTCTCCTTCATGGATGCCGGGATCTGGCTGGAGACACTGCGGTTCCTGCTCTCCGGCTTCCGTTTGGGATACCAGGCCTGGGAGTCACTCGCCTTTCGCCTCTGGCTCACCAGGGTTCTCGCTTATACCACCAACCAGGCCCAGGACGGCTATGACCTGGCGATCGACTACCTGGAGGCCACGATCCGCGACTACGAGCGTCTCGCCGACCAGTCTTAGCCAGTCATGAGCCTCTTTCTTGTCGTGTTGGTGGGGATCCTCGGCGGCCTGGCCGCCACCCTGCAGTCACAGTTCCTGGGCGTGATGGAAGAGCGCGTCGGCACACTCGCCTCGACATTCGTGACTTATGCCGGCGGCGGTCTCGCCATCACGCTCCTCATGCTCACCTTCCGCGGCGGCCGTCTCTCCGAGCTCAAGGATCTCCCATGGTGGGTGTTCACCGCAGGTTTGCTGGGGTTGGTGGTGGTTTCGACGCTCGGGATTACGGTCAATCGGCTGGGACTGGGTGCAGGGCTCACCCTGTTCACTGCTGCCACCCTCATACTCGGAGCGGCGTTAGAGCATTTCGGGTGGTTCGGTGATGGGCGAGCCATCGCTGGCCCGCGAGCCCTCGGCATCGCCCTGGTGATCTTCGGGACCTGGCTGGTGGTCCGCAGTTGACCCGGCCTATCCGAGGGCGATCGCGGTCATCGCCAGCAGGGCCAGCCCGAGACCGAGGATCTGCCTGCGATGCAGGTGCTCGTCGTTGACGATGCGGGCCATGATCACGGTCACTGCCGGGTAGAAGGAGGCCGCCACTGCCGCGGTGGCCAGCGAGCCGGCTCGCAACGCGTATAGAAGGGCCACGTTCCCGCTGACGTCGAGAATCGCGTTGGCCGAGATCAAGCCTCGCGGCGTGCGGGAGAACCGGCTCACGTTCCACACCCCCATGCCGGCCACGACCAGGGGGACCAGGATCGTGGCCCCTCTCGATGCGATCAGCGGCAACAGGTTCGACCCTTCCGAGGTGAGTCGGATCAGGACCGAGAAACTGCCGAAACCGAGCCCCGCGGCCAGCCCGTAGACCAGGCCCCCACCAGGCAGCTCCCCTGGGTCGGTGACCCACGCGCAGAGCATGATGGCCGGCACCGCCAACGCCACCCCGAACCAGGAGAGGGTCGACGGGCTTTCTCCTTGGATCAGGGCGGCGACGACGGGCACCATTGCGGCCACCGCGGCGGACACCGGCGCCACCGCCGCAGCCTGTCCCAAGCTCAACCCGGCAAACAGGATGATGAGACCCAACCCACCGAGGGCCCCGGCCAACCCGCCCAGGAGGTAGTCCTTCGCCATGGCGTCACCACCGACTACCAGGGCGGCCACGACCAGGACCGGGAAGCTGAGGATCCCCGCCCAGAGCACGATGGAGGCAGCCGAGACCCGTCTTGACGCCTCACCACCGAGGAAGTCGGCGACCCCGTAGAACAGTGAGCTGATCCCCCCGAAGACGGCTTCCACCTAGAAGCCCGCCTCCTCGACCACGCCAGTCGACCCCATCGAACGGAGGATGTAGCGGATCGAGGAAGCGGCCTGCTCCAGGGCCTCCGTCTCCACGTCTTTCGCTGCCCACGAGAACTCGAGGTCGGCGGCATTGTTGATCGGAACCACGTGAAGGTGAAGATGTGGCACTTCGAGCCCGGCGATGACCAGACCGATCCGCTGCGGGCGATAGACCTTCAGCTGAGCCTGGCCGATCTGGCGGGCAACGTCCAGGAGGTGCTCGCGCAAGGGAGCAGGACAGTCGATCCAGTGGTCCACCTCCTCGCGGGGGACGACGAGGGTGTGACCCGGGCGCAGCGGGTTGATCGACATGAAGGCGACCGACAACTCATCCTTCCAGACAAAGCTCGCCGGGATCTCGCCTTGGATGATCTTGGTGAACAGAGTGGCCATCGCCGCGAGCCTATCCAGCGGTGGTCAGCGGACAGGGACGATGGCGAATAGGCCGGTTTCGGTGGTCACATAGACCTCTCCGGCGCCATCGACGCCGAAACCGGTCATCATGCCTGGCACACCCACCTGGTCGGTCCAATCGGTTTGATCCACGGCGGCTCCGTCATCGAAGCGAAAGGATCGGAGCCACCCCCCGCAGTAGTCCGAATAGAGATAGAGACCTTCCATCTCCGGGATGGCAGAGCCTCGATAGACCACACCGCCGGTGATGGAACAGGGCTCGGGGTCACCGTGCCTGATTTCGATCACCGGGATCACCTGGCCCGAGGTGTCGCAGCCTGCCGGGGAGTCGAAACAGTGGAGCCCCTCGGCGATCGGCCAGCCGAAGTTGTGTCCGGGCTCGAGGGGGACCACATCGACCTCCTCGAAGAGATCCTGGCCGACATCGGCCACGTAGATCAGATCGCCATCGATCCAAAACCGCCAGGGGTTTCGCAGCCCCGTTGCGTATTTGATGGGATCGGTCCCTCCATCGACATCGATGGCGACCAAACCCGCCAGAAGTGTGTCCCGGTTTTGACCATTGCCGAACTCGTCGCCGGCTCCCCCACCGTCGCCCAGCCCGAGAAGCAGGGTGCCGTCAGGAGTGAACTGGAGCATGCCGCCGTTGTGGTTGGAGGCCGGCTGGTCGACCTGAAGCAGAACCCGCTCACTGCCCGGGTCGATCTCGGTCGCCGAGAGGAATCTGAACTCGGAAACCACCGTGTCGCCTCGTTCATCCGAATAATGGAGGTAGAGACGGTCGGGGTCGGTGGGGTGGAGAGCAATCGAGAGCAACCCCTGCTCGAGTCTTGCGTTCTCCACCCGGACCGTCAGGTCGAGCACCGGCTCCGAATTCACTTCGCCGTCGATCAGCATCCAGACCCTCCCGTCCTTGGTGATCACATAGGCGGTGTCGTCGCCGGGTCGGGCCACCACCTGCACCGGGAACGGCATCTGCGCCACCTCCTCATAAGCCAGAGCTTGCAGCGACCCCAGGGTGGTGGTGGTCGGTGTGGCCAATGTCGGCGTGGTGGATGCGGGCACCGGGTTTGTGGTGCTCGGGGCAATCGACGTGGTGGTGTTCACCGAACTGGTGGCTGTGATTTCCGGGGACCCGATACAGGCACCGAGAACCACCAAACCCGAGATCAGCACACGTCGCACGAAGCGACAGGTTATGTCTAGCTTGCGGCATCCGTGAGCAGTGGCGTCAAGAACGACCCCGGCGCCATCCGGGGCTGGATCACCTACGACTGGGCCAACTCGGCCTACGCCACCACGATCCTGGCGGCGGTCCTCCCTGCCTACTTCGCCTCCGAGGTGGTGGGAGACTCAGAAGTCGAGTTCCTCGGGAGACTGTGGACCGGTCAGGACCTGTGGGCGGTGACGGTCGGTTTCGGGCCTCTCATCATGTTCCTCGCCACGCCGATCCTTGGCGCCATCGCCGACTACTCGGCTGCGAAGAAGCGATTCCTCACGGTCTTCGCCGTCTGGGGCGCGCTGCTCACCTCCTTGTTGTTCTTCACCATGACAGGCGACGTCCTCCTCACGCTGGGTCTGTTCCTACTGGCTGACATCGGCTTCGTCGGCGCCAATGTCTTCTATGACGGATTCCTCCCCGACCTCACCACCGACGACACCATCGACATGGTGAGTTCGCGGGGCTTCGCCTGGGGCTACATCGGAGGGGGCCTCCATCTCCTGTTGTCCCTCATTCTCATTCAGGGTGCCGACGCCGGGCTCATCCCGATCGACCCGATCCTGGCCACGCGGATCGCCCTCGGCTCGGTTGGGGTGTGGTGGCTGGGGTTTGCCATCAAGGCGCTGCGCGGGATCCCGGAGACCGGGCACTCCTCGATTCTCCCCGGCCGACCACGGCCGGGTTGGGCCGGGTACACCCGGATCGGCTTCTCCCGAACAATCAAGACCACAGGTCTCGTCATCCGCAACCGGCCGCTGCTGGTCTTCCTGGTGGCCTTCATCCTGTTCAACGATGGGGTTCAGACCACCATCGCCATGGCCTCCATTTACGCAACCGAGACCCTCGATCTCGAGATCACGACAGTCATAGTCGCCGTTCTCTTGGTCCAGTTCGTGGCCTTCTTCGGGGCGATGGCATTTGGCCGCTACGCGGTGCGGGCCGGCACCCGGAGAGCCCTATTGACCAGCATCATGGTCTGGGCCTCGGTGTCGGTGGCCGCCTTCTTCCTCCCGGTGGGCGCCGTCGCCCCGTTCCTCGCCCTGGCGGTGCTGATCGGATTCGTGTTGGGGGGGACCCAGGCCCTTTCCCGCAGCCTGTACGGGTCGATGATCCCCGAGGAGCAGTCGGCCGAGTTCTATGGGTTCTTCTCCGTCTTCTCCAAATTCAGCGCAATCTGGGGGCCGTGGATCTTCGCCCTGGTCCGCCAGGTCACGGGCTCGGCGCGTTGGGCGATCCTCTCGATAGCAATCTTCTTCGTGGTGGGCGGGCTCCTCTTCAGAACCGTAAACATCGAGCAGGGCCGTGACAACCGTGATTCACTGCGGGTGACCGCCTCCCCCACGTAGCCTGGGGCCATGTCCGACGACTCGATGACCACGCCCGAGCCTGCGGAGGAGGCGCCGGGAAGCGCCCCCGAAACCACGGCGGAGGGGTCTGGTGTTGCCTGGGGAGCGGGGATTCTTCTCCTGGCGCTGGCTCTGTTGATCGTCTTCGCCATCCAGAACACGGATCCGGTACCGGTCGAGTTCCTGTGGCTGGACGGTGAATACCCTCTCTCGTTGGTGATCCTGATCACCGTGGCGATCGTGGTGCTCGTTGTCGAGTTGTTCGAGGTGATCAAACGCCGACGGCGACGCAAGACGCTCGCGGAGCGGCAGGAATTGAAGCGGTTCCGCGAATCCTCCTGATCCCAGCCCGTTAGGGCGTGAGGTTTGCTTCACTGTTGACTTCGACGACAATGGCGACGGCAGCTCGTTGGCGCTGCTCTCGTGAGGAGCAAGAAAGATGATCTTCGGATACTTGGACGCCGGCTCGGGGAGTCTGCTCCTGCAGGCATTGATTGCCGGAGCGGCCGGGATCGGTGTCGCCTACAGGGCCATGCGCATGAAGATGAGGCGTGCCGGGAGTGTCGAGCCCGAAGCGGTCGAGGGCGAAGGGGACACTGCCGAGGAAACCGCCCTGCCCGCCGAGTCCTGAACGCGCAGTGATATCGCCCGATCCTGGGTCGTTTCGCGACCCGGCCTCACGAGTTGTCCTCGATGGCGAGAAGGTCCTCCGCCTCCTCGACGCTCGAGGCCTTGAAGGCTGGCGCGCTCTGGCAGGGAGCGACTTCTTCGCATCAGAGGTCTCCCAGGGCCGGATCATCGCCGCCGTCGAGGTCGAGGCGCCGCCGGGCAGTGCCGGTGCTCTCGAACACCCGCGTCTTCCACTCGTCAGCTACCCGTACGAGTGGACGTTCTCCATGCTCAGGGACGCGGCCCTCCTCCAACTCGAACTGCTCGAGGGAGCGCTTCGTGCAGGTCTGACCATCAAGGACAGCACGCCCTACAACATCCAGTTCGTCGAAGGGCGGCCGGTCTTCATCGACATCGGGTCTTTCGAGCCCTATCGGCAGGGAGAGCCCTGGATCGGATACCGCCAATTCACACGTCAGTTCCTGTTCCCGCTCATGTTGCGGGCCTGGGTGGGAGTCCCGTTCCAGCCCTGGCTGCGTGGCGACATCGAAGGCCCGACTCCAGCCCAAATGGCAAGGCTTCTCGGTCGCAGGAAGAGACTCAACACGGGCGCCCTTTTTCATGTCAGGCTCCAGGCGCGCATGGAGGCCGGGATGTCGGGTCGTGCGGTCAGGGAGGATCTGCGAACGGCTGGGTTCACCCCTGAGCTCATCCTGGCCAATGTGAAAAAGCTCCGTTTACTGGTCACCTCCCTCGAGTGGGAGCACACCGACGACGGTTGGTCGGACTATGGCTCCTGCAGTCACGTGTCCCGGGACAGAGACACGAAGGGCGAATTCCTGCAGGCGGCCATCGAACGAGTCGGCCCGCATCGCGTCCTCGACCTCGGCGCCAACGATGGGCATTTCTCAGCCATCGCCGCCGCTGCCGGGGCACAGGCGGTCGCGGTGGACGGCGACGAGGCGGTGCTCGACGACCTCTACCTGCGCAGCGTCGGGCAGAGCCTGTCAGTCGTGCTCACCGATCTGGGCAATCCATCGCCGGCCCAGGGATGGGCGGGGACGGAAAGACCAGGCATCATCGAGCGGGCCCGGCCAGATCTGGTGATCGCATACGGGCTCATCCACCACCTCATCTACTCGGCGAGCATCCCGCCCCGGGAAGTCCTGCGCTGGTTGCGCGGCTTCGGCACCCCGGTGGTTGTGGAGTTCGTCGCACCGGCCGACGAAATGGTGGCCAAGCTGGTTGCGAACAAACTCCCCGAAGAGCTCCATGTCGGCCGTGAGGAGGGCGAATTCAGGGCCCTCATGGAAGAGATCTTCGACATAGCCCACGAGCAGAGTCTCGGTGAGGGCACCAGGATCCTCTTCGATCTCGAACCGCGATGAGCTTGGAGCGGCTCGGTTCGGTGCGCTGGTGGATCGTTCCCCTGTCGCTGGCCACTGTAGCCGCCTTCGCATTCGGCCAACCTTTCCTCGACCTTCTCGGCCACAATCCTGACTTCTTCATCGCACGCGGGCTCACCTCGGTTGATGTGATCCTCTTTCCGATCGCGGTCCTCGTCTTGCCGGTTGTGCTCGCAGTCCCGGTGCTCGCCTTGCGACGGGTCGGGCCTCGCAGCGCCGGGCTCGCCCACGCCATCTGCATCGGCGGCCTGTTCGCCATGATGGTGGCCTCGGCTTGGATCGCCCTGCTGGGCTCCAACGTCGATTCGGTTGTGTTCGTGATTGCGACCATCGGGGCCGGGACGTTGTTTGCGGTCGCTTTCACCCGGTATCCACTGGTGCGGAAGGCGGTCGGCTACGCGTCCTGGTCGCTGCTCGCCTTCACCGCCTGGTTCCTGCTGATGACGCCCTCCAGCGATGTCGCCTTCGCCAGCCCTGGCGACCTCCCCGAGTTCGGTGAGGTTGCCAACCCGGTCCCGATAGTGATGCTGGTCTTCGACGAGTTCCCGGTGGCGACCATGATCGATTCCAGGGGAAACCTCCTGGACCATCTGTTCCCCAGTTTCGCCGAGCTCGCTGCCGACGGTGTTTGGTATCGGAATGGAGTCGGCGTGCGCCAACAGACCGAAGAGGCCCTGCCCACGATCCTCTCCGGGTTTGGGGCGAAAATGGGGAGTATTCCCATTTCGGCGGACCACCCCCTGAACCTGTTCACCCTGTTCGCCGACGCTTACGACATCGCGGCAATCGAGACGGTCACCAGTCTCTGCCCCGACTTCGCCTGTGAGAACTCGAGCCGTCACATCGACTCGCTGTCGCAACGGTGGAGTGCGATGGCCGTCGACCTCTCGGTGGTGTACGGCCATTTGACGATGCCCCGGGCCATCTCCGATCGGCTGCCGGCCATCGACCAGACGTGGGGAAACTTCACCACCGGTGATCGCTCGGAATTCGACATCATCGACCGTTTCCTGGCCAGCGTGGATGAGGACCGGCGAGAAGAGGTCACCCGCTTTCTCGACACCCTCGAGTTCGACGCGACCGAGCCACCGCTGCGATTCGGGCATTTCCTGTACCCCCATCATCCGTGGGACCTGACCGCGGACGGGCAACGCACCGGCGTCACTTGGTCCCCCGGGAGCGAGGGCCTAGGGTGGAAGACGGACAGATGGCTGGTGGGACAGGGCTACCAGCGGCACATCATCCAGGCCCAGTATGCCGACACGATCCTGGGTCAGGTGATCGATCGCATGCAAGAGGAGGGCATCTACGACGAGGCGCTCCTGGTCGTGGTCGCCGACCATGGCATAGCCATCCGCCCTGGGGTCGAGCACCAACGTGTGGTGACACCCGACACGGTTGGCTCGATCGCGGCGGTGCCTATGTTCGTCAAGTACCCGCGCCAGTTCCCCGATGTCGCGCCCGGGACCATCGATGACATCAGGGCAGAAACGGTTGATCTCCTGCCAACCGTGGCCCAGGTTGTCGGCGTCACCGTGCCCTGGGATATGGATGGGATCTCGCTTCTCGATCCCGATCGGGCAGCTCGCACCGAGTCGGTCATGGTCGGTAAGCAAGGATCGGTCCGATTCGGTGTCGGAGGGACTGAGAAACTGGATGCCGCGGCGGAGAAGGAGGTGTGGTTCCCGGACGGTGACCCATGGTCCCTCACCCCGCCTGGCTGGCAAGAGTGGCTGGGCCGGTCGCTGACAACCGTGGACCCGCTCGATGTGCCCGGGATCTCGATAATTGTCAAGCAGCAGAGTGCTCTCGACGCGTTGGCGTCGGACCCGGACGTCCTCCCCGCGTTCCTCTCGGGTGGGGTGACCCTCGAAGAGAACGCAACCGGAGAGGAGATACTGGTGGTTGCGGTTGACGGCGTGGCCCGGGCGATCACCAGGACCTTCGACCCTCGAGCCAAATCGGCCTCATTCCACGTGCTGATCCCCCCTGAGCTGCTCCATCCCGGTCACAACGACGTGGTGGTCTGGCTGGCTACTGGAGGTCCCGAGGGGTCATTGCTGCGTTGACCGACCTGTCGAGAGGTGCCCTCAACGGGGAAGAGTCGCCGGGCTCTCGATGGCATAGTCACCGAACTCGGCGATGACGGTCAGGCGCTCGACGTCGTCCGGGATCTTCTCGGCCGGGATGTCGAACGTATACCCGGAGTGGAGGAGGAGGTCGCTCTTGAACCAGCGCACCACGTTCTCGTTGTCGAGGTTGGGCGGGCCGGACACCACCAATTGGTCCCCGGCGAACACGTAGATCCGATCGGCAGTGAGCTTTGCCTTGACGTCGGCCGCCCATCCTTTCACCAGCCAACCGGCATCGGTCTCACGTACCGCACTTATCTCGAGACGACGATCCCCTTCGGAGCGGATGTCGAGCTGATGGCCGTCTTCGGCTATGTAGTCCACGGTGATGTCGGCGGCGGCACCGGTGAGCCATCCCTTCCCTTGCGGATCCGGGATGAGGATTGACACCTCGTTGACGCCGTCTATCAATAGCTCTTCGGCCAACAGACCTCGTATCTCTCCGCTGGTGTCGCTGTCCCTCATCACGAACCCGGTGCCGGCCACGGTTCCGTTGACGACCAGGAGCAGGTCGTCCCCCTTGACACCAGGGGGAAGCTCCAGACGACCCGATATGAACGTCGGCACCATCCCGGATGCACGGCTCACCGAGGACAGCTGATCAGCCTGGGTGAGCGACCAGTGCAAGTCGTTGCTCGGCCGCGGCGACAAATCGGACGCCGGGCTCCCGACCAATTCGGCGTAGGGCCCGGACCCGGCGATACTCATCCAACTTGTCTGGTCAGGCACCCATTGGTGGTTGCGCCGCACCTGTGCGAACAGCTCACCGATCTCGGTGCTTGCCGGATCCCGATCACAGCAGTAGTAGATCGGCTCATGTGGCCGGTCGGTCCCTTCGATGGACAAAAGGGAACGACCGTCGAATTCCCAGTCGGTCGAGATGTCGAGTGCATCGACGATGGTGGGGACGACGTCGATGGCGAAAACCGGCTCGTCGAACGTGGCGCCCTCGACCTGACCCGGAAGTTTGATGAACAACGGGATTCGGTAGAGATCGCTGAGATTGTCCTCCTCCGGCCAGCGCCGGTGCTCCCCTGGCACGAACGAGGCCCCGTGATCGGCAAGGACCACGATCAGGGAGTCGTCCCAGTTGCCCGTCTCGTCGAGGCGTTCGAAAAGTGCCCCCAGTCTCTGGTCGACAAACCCGAGTTGGTAGAGGTGTCGCTGGAAGGCAAGACGGGGCAGATCCGGCCGGATCACCCAGTGACCGCCGCCTTCAACCCCGTCGACCTCGTCGTATTGCTCCGGTCGCTCATAGTGGCTTCCCGACGGGTTGATCCTCCATGGGATGTGGGGAGCCTGAAGATGGGCGAAGTGCAGGGTGGGCGGGGCATCCTCTTCGACACCGTCGATGATCCGCTCGATCCAGTCCACCCACTTGCTCCTCACCCCGGAGGCGGGAACGGGTAGGTCCCCGATGTCGACCGGTGCAGCCTCACGAGCCTCGGCCTGGCCAAGGAATCCCTTCCAACTGCCATCGATGCTGGGGAGGTTCTCGCGGGCAGATTCGGGAAGGGAGAGATGGGCATAGACCACACCCACGTCCTCCAGGAGTGATGCAAAGCGCGCCGGGCCCCGGCCGGCGTAGTCCTTGCACAAATCTTCGGGGCACATGTCGGTCAGCCACTCGACAACGTGCATCTCGTATCCCGCGCCGAGGAGGGTGAACAGGTTGTTGGGGTGATCGACCAGGGCAGGACTGTCGTCCTTCACTCCGAGACGGCCGCTGAGGATGGCCGGCACGCTGGCGGTGGTCGAGATCGAGTTGGACAGGGCGTTGCGATACCAGTTCCCGGAGGCGGCCAACCGTGCAAAATTGGGGAAAAGGGCGGCGTTGATGGCCCCGCTCTCATCCATCAACGATGCAGGCGGAAGCTCATCGAGTTGGATGAAGACGATCGACGCCGGTCGCCCTACCTGGTCCGGGGCAACACGGGGGGTTGCCGGCTCGGCCAATAGCTGGGAGGTGGGCGAGATGACCAGGAACATCACCAGGACCGCGGGCCCAAGGAGCGAGAAGAAGAGCAGCCCGGGCTCGATCCGCCGGCGGAGAAGGAGGACGACCCCGGCCACACCGATCGCCAGGGCCACCGCACCAACCGTGTTGTTTGGTATCACCTGGCGGCTTATGACCAAACCGGTCGCCGCAGCCGAGATCCCGACCAGCACGTAATAGGCGATGTCGGCACTCTGTCGGCTGATCGTCTCAGTGATCGTGAGGATGATTACCGCGAGGAGAGGCAGTGTGAATGTCACCAGCAGCCCGAACATGACGATTTGCCCCGGGGTGCTTCGATTGGCCACGAAGACACCCGGGTTCCTTCCGTAGAGGTCCAGAACCGGGGCGGCCACGCCTGCGGTCAGCAGGCCGAGGATGACCAATGAGCGCCGCCAGACGCGACGACGTCCGATATTGGGCCTAGTCACGCCACTAAAAATACCTGGCCTTCGAATCAAGGCGCACTGCTTTGGAATCGCGAGCCGCCCCGTCGAACCGGGCTTGCCGTCCTACGATGGAGGCCCAGCTCGGAAAGGACGGCAATGGGATTCATGGACACCGTCAAGGGGTGGTTTGGCAAGGGGAGCGACGAGGGCTACGACCTCGCCAACAAGACCCAGGATTTTGCCACTGACGCCCCTGCGCTCCAGGAAACGGCCCAAGCTCGGTACGAACCGGTCGATGAGGAGGATTCCGACAGCACCGGCCAGAGCGACGGGGCGGTGGACACCGCAGCGGGTTGAGACGCGACCGCGACACCCCGCGAGATGCTTAGTCTGCGATCACCGGTATGAAGAGAGTCTCCGCTCGCCTCGGGCACCTGCCCCCCTCCGCCACCCTGGGTATCGCCGCCCGGGCAAGAGAGCTGCGCGCCGGCGGGGTAGAAGTGATCTCTTTCGGAGCCGGGGAGCCCGATTTTCCCACACCCGAGCATGTGGTAGCCGAGGCGGCACGGGCGTGCTTCGACCCGCAGAACCACAAGTACACCGCAGCCGCAGGGCTCCCTCAGTTGCGCAAGGCCATCGCCGAGGACGTCGCCCGCTACTCCAAAGTCGATGTCGACTGGTCGGAGGTCATGGTCACCAACGGGGCCAAGCAGGCGATTTTCCAGACGTTTGCCGCCCTCCTCGACCCTGGTGACGAGGTCCTGTTGCCGTCGCCATACTGGGTGACCTATCCCGCCGGCATCGAGCTCGCCGGGGGAACCACGATCCCGGTTGCGACCCGTCTCGAAGAAGGGTTCAAGGTGACGGTGGGCAGCCTGGAAGAGGCGCGGACCGAGCGCACCAAGCTCCTGGTGTTTGTCTCCCCCTCGAATCCGACCGGTGCGGTCTATACGGCGGAAGAGGCCCGCGCCATCGGGGATTGGGCGGCGGCCAATGACATCTGGGTGATGGCCGATGAGATCTACCAGCGTCTCACCTACGTCACGGATGTGGCGGCCTCGATCGCAGCGGTCACCCCTCGGTTCGAGAACTGGGTTCTGATCAACGGCGTCGCCAAGAGCTACTCGATGACCGGCTGGCGAGTGGGCTGGATGGTGGGGCCGGCGGACGTGATCGACGCCGCCAACAGTCATCAGTCCCACGCAACCGGAAACGTGGCAAACGTGGCCCAGCATGCGGCTTTGGCCGCACTCACCGGCCCCCAGGAGGTCGTCGAGGAGATGCGGCTGGCCTTCGATGCCAGACGCAAGCTGATGTACTCACTGGTCAGCTCGCTCCCCGGCGTCGCTTGCATTGAGCCTGAAGGGGCCTTCTACGTCTTCCCCGACTTCTCGGTGCACATAGGCGACCGCTGGGGAAGCAGCGATGATCTGGCCACGGCGATCCTCGAGGAAGCCGGTGTGGCGTTGGTGTCCGGCGAATCGTTCGGCGCACCAGGATTCCTGAGGCTTTCGTATGCGGTTGGCGAGGAGGACATCGAACGCGGCGTCGGCCGAATCGCCACATTGCTTGCTCGTTGACGGAGGGGGCCGGGACCGGGTTTACACTCGCCAACGATGGAGCAAGGGACCAAGGCCCGGGCCATGATGCTCGTCGAGCCCAAGCACTTCACGCTGACCGAGTTGCCGACCCAACCTGTTGACCGTGGCGGTTGGCTGGCGGTGGAGGCAACCGGAATCTCGGGCGCAGATGTCCAGGTCTGGAAGGGCGATGCCCGGGACGTGGTCTATCCGCTGGTGCCCGGTCACGAGGTGGTAGGGCGAATCGCCACCGAAGGGCCCACGATCCCCTTCCCCATCGGAACCCGAGTCGCGGTTGAGCCCCGAATCCGATGCGGTGAATGTCGTCGCTGCAAGCAGAGCCTGGCCACTTGTGTCAGACGGCGACCATCCAACTCCTATGGGTTCATCCCGTCGATGGAGCCACCCGGACTGTGGGGCGGTCTCGCCGAGTACCTGTTCATCGACCCCGATGCAATCCTCCATCCTCTGACCGATGATGTCCCGGCCGAGGTCTCGACCTTCGTGCACCCCCTGGCTGCGGGCCATACCTGGGCCGTCGAGCTCCCCTCGCTGCAGACCGGCGAGAGCGTCCTCATCCTCGGCCCGGGTCCGCGCGGGCTGGCCTGTCTGATCGCCGCCAAAGCGGCGGGTGCCGGCTGGGTGGGGGTCACCGGTCTCGCCCATGACCGCGATCGTCTCGAGCTCGCCAAAAGACTTGGCGCCGATCTGACGATCGACGCCGAAAGCGACGATGTCGGCGGGGCGATCGCCGAGGCCGTCGGCCGGCGGCCGGACATCGTCGTCGATGTGACCTCCGACGATCCTGAGGCAGTATTCACCGCCCTTGACCTGGTCCGAAGTGGCGGGCGGGTGATTCTGGCGTCCACCAAGGGCAACCGCGCCTTCCATTTTCTCAGTGACGTGCTGGTGGCCAAGCAACTCACTATCCGTGGCGCCATGGGTGCGAGCAGTGTCGGTTATCAGTGGGCGACTCGTCAGATCGAGATCGACCCCCGGATCGACGACCTCGTCTCCCATCAGTTCCCACTGTCCGAGGCGTCACGCGCCCTCCAGGCGGCGGCAGGGCTCCTGGGTCGAGAAGAGCTGATCTCGGTCGCCGTCACCTTCTGACATGACCCGGGCCCACAGCGGTCTCGATCGGCTCTCGGTCGGGTCCTGGGTCCTCTACGACCTGGCCAACACCATCTTCGCCTTGGGCGTTATCGGCCGATACTTCCCGGAATGGCTGACCACAGTTGACCAGCCAGACTCCTCACTGGCCCTGGTCGAGGCAATGGCCGGCTTGTTGGTCATCTTCCTCGCCCCCTGGGCGGGGGCCCGCAGCGATGTCCGGGGAGCCCGGGTCCCCACGCTTCGGATCACAACCCTGATCGCGGTGGGCGCGACTGCCGGCCTTGCCGCGGGCCCGATCACCATGACGCTCATACTGCTCGGGATCGGCCTGGTCGGGTTCAACGTGGGGTCGGTGGTCTACGACGCCCTCCTGGTTGATGTCAGCACCCCGGAAACCCGGGGCCGAATCTCCGGGTTGGGGGTTGGGGTCGGCTATATCGGCTCGTTCATCGGGCTGGGAATCGGGGTCGTGACACTCGAAGTCCTCGGCTGGTCCTTTGCCGCCACCTTCAAGGTGCTCGCGCTGGCCTTTCTCGTTTTCGCCCTCCCCTCCTTCGTCTTCATCAAGGAGCGGCCCGCAGCCCGCGATACCCCGATGCCCAGGCTCCGGGACGTGCCAAGCCGAATCATCTCGTCGTGGGGCACGGCACGCGGCTACGACGGCATGATCCGCTTCCTCGTCGGGCGCTTTCTCTACACCGATGCCATCAACACCCTGATCGGGGGGTTTCTCACCATTTTTGTGATCGAGGAACTCGGTCTCGATGGGCAATTCGCGACCAGACTTCTCGGACTGGCGATCGCCGCCGCAATCGTCGGCGCCCTGGTGGGCGGCCGTCTCGTCGAGGTGGCGGGCCCTCTGCGGGTGCTGCGGGCGGCCCTTGTCTTGTGGATGATCGCCATCGCCTCAGGCGTCGCCGCCTCGGTGACCGGGCAGACCGGTCTCGCCTGGGCAATCGGGCCCCTGGGCGGCCTGGCCCTGGGCGCGACCTGGACCGCCGACCGGGTGGTGATGACCCGGATCTCCCCACCCCGGCATCTCGGTGAGTTCTACGGCCTGTATGCCACTGTTGGAAGGTTTGCCACCATCCTGGGGCCTCTGACATGGGCGCTGGTCGTCGACGGCCTCGGCTGGGGAAGACAGGTGGCGATGAGCGCACTGATTGTCTTCATCGCCGCCGGATGGTGGGCGCTGCGGCTGGTCGATGACTCGGAGCGGGAGTGGCCACCCGAAGACCGTTTGTCGTTCAGCGGAAGCCCCGCTCCCCCGAGATGAGGTGTTGTTCAACGGCGTAGGGAATCGGGAGGTCACCGACCTCGTTGGGTCCCCTCACCAGGCGCCTCCCGATCTCGGCGAACCAGGTGTCGTTGGCGAACGCCCACGGCCAGGCACGAATCCCGATCCTGGCCCCCATGATCCCCCCGACCACGGCTCCGAGAGTGCTGCCGCCGATCCGGGCGGCTTGCTCGATTGGGATATGCGACCGGTCTGCCGGGGGCGCGGCCAGGAGCAAACCCGCCCTCATCAGGGCCCAGGGCCCGGGCTCGGGATCGGCGCCGACTGTTTTCAGGGCCTCCTCCCCATCGGTCACCCCGACGTGATCCATGAGGGCACGCAAGTCGCCCGCCAGCTCGTCCCACGAGACCCCCGAATATCTGAGGGTCGACCCCACCTGGGCTTCGGTGAGCTCGACTGTCTCCACCACACCGGCAATCAGGTCCCGACCCGACTGTCCGAAACAAGAGGCCGCGGTGGCACTGGCGCTGACGACCCCGGCCACGATCGAGGAAAGGTCCGAGTGAAACACCCGACTGAGCTCGACCACTGTCTCTCTGAGGAGGCTGGGATCGCGACGGAGGGCAACACCCAAGGGCACAGCCCGCGGCGCCGCGTCGAGCGAAGGCTCTTCCTCAGGGACCGCGCCGCCGGCTGCGGCACGGCCAAGCCAGGTGCGGAAGTGAGGGGTCTCGGCGCGATACACAGGTTCCTCTTCCTCGGCGCCGTCGAGCTCGAGTATCGACCGCACCAGATGGGTGGTTTCGAGCTCACCCGTCTCTATGAGCTGATAGGCGATGACGGTCGCCTGTTCCGTGATGGCCGAGTACCCCAATTCCCAGGCTCCACCGGCGCTGTCGCCGGCCGCCAGGCCGAGCATGGTGCCATCCCCTTCACCAGCAACCAACGAGAAGCGGGAATCCGAGTCGCTCACGGTGGGGGAGGGTACCGGGGTAGGCTCGGCTCCGAATGCACCGGATCGTGGTCATAGCCAACCCGGCTGCCTCCCAGTTCACCGGTGGCTCACACCGCGACGTCATGGCAACCCTGCACCGGGTTGCCGACGTCGAGTCGATTTGGCCCGGATCACCTGCCGAGGCCGCGGCGAGAGCCCGGGAGTCGGCAGAAGGAGGGGCCGACATCGTGGTTGCCATGGGAGGCGACGGGATGGTCCATCATGTCAGTCAGGGACTGGTGGGCGCCACGGCCTCGTTGGGTGTGATCCCGGTGGGTACCACCAACGTCTTCGCCAGATTGATGGGGATCCCTTCCAAACCCATCAAGGCAGCGCGTCTGCTGGTGACCTCGCCCCGGATCGATCGGGTCGGGGTGGCCACGATGACCCTGAGCCGGGGATCGACCGAAACCGTGCACCATTCGATCTTCGCCTGTGGGTTCGGCCTCGACGCGGCCGTGGTGCAGCGGGCCGAGAAGGAGCCATATCGGAAATACCGGTTCGGCTCGATCCATTACGCCCGATCGGCGTTCGGCGCCGCACTTCAGGATTTCCCCCGTCGCCGACCGCATGTCACCGCCCGATCCGAGGGTCATGAGGCCTCTGCCACGGCAGCGATGATCCAATTCCGTGAGATCTACACCTACTTCGGGAGAGTGCCGCTCAAGATCACGCCCGAGCCACCCGACCCGATGACGGCTCTTGTCGTGAAGCGGCTTCGACGCAGGCACATACCGCAGATCGCATTCACTCTGTTTGCCGGACGAGATCTGGAATCGATTCGCGACATGGAGGTATGGCGGCGGGTCGACCGGTTCGAGCTCGAGGCGGACCCTCCGGTGGAGGCTCAAGCAGACGGAGAGCCCCTGGGAATGGTCGACGGCGGGACGGTGGAATGGGCACCCGACGCTCTCGGGGTCATCGTCGCGGCGACACTGCCTCGCTAGGCATCAAGGGGCTGCAGAGAAGCGAATGCCCTCGGCGTCGAACCGCTTCTTGATCCGGCGCAAGGCCTCCCGCTGCACCTTCGAGCGCTGGTGTGCGTCTGTGGTGAGCCGGCCTCTGATCACGACTGAAGCGTCTCCGAATTGCTGGACGCCGAGCATCTCGGCGGGGCCTCGCATCATGGGCCCGAACTCGGGATCCTCCGCCAGGGTGTTGAGCTCCTCGAGCATCACCTCCATGGCGCGGTCCACTTCCTGGTCGTAGGCGATCCCGACATCGATCACAGGCCTTGCGAAGATCCTGGTGGAATTGGAGGCCACCGCGATCTGCCCATTCGCCACGTAGTGGACGTTGCCCTCGTTGTCCCGAAGGACGGTGACCCGGAATTGGATGTCCTCCACCGTGCCGGTGACACCCCCGATCGACACCTCGTCACCTATCTGATACTGATCCTCGGCGAGTATGAAGAAACCGTAGAGGACGTCTTTCACCAGGCTCTGGGCGCCAAAACCGACGGCGGCCGCGATCACGGTCCCGATGGCAATGAACGGTGCCAGGCTGAGCCCCCAAATCGAGAAGACCATGAGCACCACAAAGACGATGAAGGTGGCCTGGATCACCCGGCGGACCATCAGCCACAGAGTGCGGGCTCGGGATGCGGCTTCCGGTCCCTTGAGCCCGATCCTCTCCACGAATCGGGCGCCGATTCTCACCAGGATGAAGTACCCGATCAGCGACAGGGCCATCACGGCCGCGGTTTGCAGCCATGGTGTCCACGTGGTGTCGTCCATGACCGGCGAGGGTACCTATCCGGATCGCCGGCTCAGGTCGTTGAGGGCCAGCGTCAGCTCGGCGATCGAGGCCTGGGCCCGTGCTCTCCTCGCCATCATCCCCCGGACCGGATCGCCGAACTCGGTCTCCAGGGTCACCCTGATCCCCTCTGAGCCTGGAGCTTCAGACACGGTTGGGGGTTTCGCCCGACGCCCCGGCCACCACGACGGGCGCCGTCGCTTCGGGCCCCCGGCTCCAGGCTGGGCGGCGGCGGCGACGACGGCGCCGAGCACCACCGCCGGTGCGGCGTGCGCCATCTCGCTCATCGTCTTTCCCGGCCCGCCACCCGTCTCATCGCCCAACTGCTCGAGAAAGGCGGCCACCTTTTGGCCGGCGGCCGAGAATTCTCCGGCATCGACCTGGGCGACCGCCTCGTCGACAACCTGATCCCAACGGGTGTCGAAGTCCACCCCCGGGCTGCCTCCGACCGCTTCGAGGAGAGGCAGGAACCCGGCTCGGAGGTCGATGAGCGACTTCTCGTACACCGACCCGCCAACCATCTGGCGGAGACGGGTGAGCAGGTCCTCGATCCCCAGGGCCGGGCCTACCGCCGGTTGGGCCGCAGTCTCGAGCACCACCGGGTCCCCGATCCCATCTTCGACGAGAGCGGCGGCCAGATCGGCCTTCACCCTTCCCACCTCGTCGGGGCGCAGACGGTCGATCTGGTTGAGCACGAATACGAACTGGCTCTGATAAGGCGCCATCGGGGCCAGATAGCCGTGATGAAGGGAGGCGTCCCGATATTTCTCGGGATCGACCACCCACACCACGCAATCGAGACGGGGCAGGAGGGAGTCCACGCGTTGCCGGTGGTCGACTTCCACGCTGTCGGTGTCGGGGAGATCGATCAGGCAAAGCCACTCGTGCCCCCGGTGAGACACCCGGTCCTCGACACCGATCTCGTCGAGATAGCCGGCGAGGGTCGAAACTGAGAACAGTGGCACAAGGGCCTGAGGGCGCGCGGTGGTCGGCCGAACGCCCCCCGTTGGGGCCACCTCTTCTCCGGCGACCGCGTTGAACAAACTCGACTTGCCTGATCCGGTGCCCCCGGCCAGGGCAGCCAGCAGCACATCGTCCGGATATGCCACCCGGGCCAGCATCCGGTCGCGCATGTGGGCAACCGGCTCCAGGGAGACCTCGTCGACCACTCCGACGCAGTCTGCCAGAGCCTGGTCGATCATCGGCAGCAGGCCGATGATGGCGTCACGCATCGGCAAAAGCTGACCGCGCCACCGCTTCGGCCACGAGCGTCCGGGCGCGGTCTACCGCGGGAGTCGGTGTTGCCTTCTCCATGACCAGCGTGACCAGATGGTCGCGCACCGAGCCGTATATCGGCCCCAGGGCACGATCCAGTCCCTCGGTGGAGGCGCTCACAAGGGCGGAGGGCTCGCTGCCGGGGAGAATCGCCCTCAGAGCGGCCTCGAGGTCAGGATCCGCCCCCAGTGTGGAGATCGCCAGCAGCAGGGCGCCGATGTCGGGGCGATTCCCCGCCGTTGAAGCGCAGAGATCCTCCAACTCCGCCCACCAGTTGCCGACAGCCCCGGCGATGGCGGCGTGCGTCTCTGGGTCGAGTCTGGTGGCGGCCACGTCGTGATCGTCGAGGACCACGTCACCATCTTGAATCGAGACCCTCAGGTCGCCGGCCACGGCAGTGATCACGGTCTCGAGCACGATTTGCCTCGACTCTGCGACCACCTCCGGGGCGGGAGACTTCCTTCGCATCCAGGCCCGCACCCGTCGCGGGCGGGCGGGATCGCGGCCGGCGAGGGGTGAGTAATCGAAACCGGCGGCGGGTGACCCATGCGCCAATGCCAGGATCCTCTCCAGTCGGGGTGAAAAGGCCTGATCGAGCATCCCCTCGATGAGGTCCGCTTCAATCGAGCCCAGCTCGGCAGCGCCGATCAGCTCTCGGGCCTGACCCAATGTCACCCACAGCACCGAGCGCACGATTGTGACCCTCTCGGCATGAGCATCTACGACGTGGCCCATGAGACGCCGGCGCAAGGAACGCACCGCCACCGAGGGAACCGATGGCGAGCCGGTCGAAAGATGATGCTCATGCACCACCAGGATGTCCCCGTCGGTGCCCTCCCGCTCCAGCCGATTCCGATAATCGGTCAAGGCCCCGGTCGTCGCGCTGGTCAACCGGTTCAGCACGTGGATCACCGGTGCGCCCCGGGACCGCGCCCGACGCAACACCTCCCAGGGAACCAGGTCGGCGTATCTGAGGGCGGAGCTGACGAAGACCACGATGTCAGCGTGGTCGATCAGCGTCTCGGCGGCGACACGATGGGACAGCACGGTCGAGTCGAGGTCGGGGGTGTCTACCAGGGTCATCGAACCGAGAATCGGAGCCCGGCCCTCGACGACGACACAATCGATCTCCCCGACCCGGTCGTAGCCCGAGACATTGGCAGCGAGGACCACAGGGGCTTTGGTTGTTGGTCGCAACGGCCCGGTCTCGGCGATTTCGAGACCGGAGACGGTGTTGAGAAGGGTCGACTTCCCGGCGCCGGTCGGGCCGGCGAACACGACAAAGAGCGGAGTCGACGGGTTGAGCATTCGGGGCAACAGGTAGGAGCGGATCGTCTTGACGATGCGGTCGCGTTCCCTGGCGTGAATCCGCCCGGCCGGCTCGTCGCCAAAGACCAAGCCCTCAACCGCCCTGGCGAGCTCTTCGAGCTCGAACGTCAGATCATCGGCCGCGCTGATTGCCACCACTCGGATGAAAGTGTGGCACGGACCCGTCTCAGATCGGTGTCAGGCGGTCCATCCCCCCGAGGGCCGTTCGAACCACACATGGACCTGCCCGGTGCCCGTGGCGTTCTCATAATCCGAGAACATCTCGCCGGGGGCGACACAGTTCCTCCCTCCGATTGCGCCGAGCATCATCAGATAGTGGCCAAAGCGCCCTTCCGGGGCGTACTCGAAGTAGTCGTCCATGGTGTCGACGACCCGGGCGTGGTCGCCGGCCCGCATCATCGCGAGCCGCTCCTCATCGGCCGCCCGGGCCGCAGGGGTGATGATGTGCACCGGATCGGAGGCCTCGTGTTTCGAGATCTCCTTCAAGGGCCAGAAGGTGTGGCTCATCCCTCCCGATGCAAGGACCACCACCCGTCGGTCGAGCCGGGCAACCGCCTCCCCGATGGCCTCACCCATGGTCATGAAGTCGTCTGTCTCTCCGGTCTGGACCACGGAGACCGAAACCACCTTTTCCTCCTCGCGCAGGTAGTGGATGAGGTTGATCGTGGCGTAGTAGATGGGCAGATAGTCGTCTTCAGAGGCGTGAGTCGGCGTGCCCAGCTCCGAGCCGAGAGTGGCCAAGAGTCTGGCCAGCTCGGGATCGCCCGGGTAGTCGTATGGGATCTGGGCCATGCCCCGGGGCAGCTCGGAGGAGGTGAAGATGCCGTGGCGGCGGGCATGCGCCGAAATCAGGTGCTCCACCGTGGAGAACCAGTGGGAGTCGACGATCACGATCGTGTCCGGCTGGAGACGGTCGAAGACCTCGGTGCGAAGCCGGTTGAGACCGGGCACCAGGCTGATCTCCTTGCCCTCGTTTATCTCGAGACGGGTCGCCTCGTCGAACATGATCGTTGGCGCATGACTGATGAGCCCGGCACCGACTATCTCGCCCATTCAGTCCCTCCTCGAGATCGTCAGGAGGCTAATGAGATCCTAAGCCTTTGCCCGATCGCCGGCCACGAGCGGGAGGTCGTCGGCCGTGGCGGTCACGATTCGGAGCAACCGGGCGAGTTCCCCGCGCTCCCGCGGGCCGAGGCCCGATGTGAGCTTCGTCTCGTGCTCGTTGAACCTGGGAAAGACCCTCTCGATCACCTCCCGACCGCCCCCCTCCAGTGCGACGATGACCCGGCGCCCATCCTCGGGATGACGGGTGCGGGACACAAGACCGGTCTTCTCGAGGGTGCCCAGCATGCCGCTGAGGGTTCCCTTGGCCAGCCCGCAGTCGTCGGCGAGTTGGCCGGTCTCCCGCTCTCCCCACACCCAAAGGACGAACAGGATGGTGAACCCTCCCCAGGACAGCCCTTCCGGCCCAAGGACCTCTCGTTCCATCCGGTTCCGCACCGCGTTGGCAGCGCGATAGATGTTGGAAACGGCGAGGAGGGCATCGAAATCGAACTGTCGATCCCCGAGCCGGGCACGAATGTCTCGCTCCGCCTCGAGCACGACCCTGGGATCGTCGTCGATGAGTGGTCTTGGCATGGGGTTCTAAGGACAGGCAGTTTATCCTTAGCTTGCGAACGATCTGCATCCACCCATGCCCACCACCCGAGTCGAGATCTCCGAATACGCCGTTTCCCCCGACCATTACATCGGTGGCAAGCGGGTTGCCTCACCCCAAACCTTCGAAGTGCGCTCCCCGCTCGACTGGGACTGGAAGCTCGCTGACGTCGCCCGAGGGGACGCGCTGACCGCAGACGAGGCGGTCACCTCGGCGATCGCCGCCTTCCCGGGTTGGGCTGCTCTCAATCCCAAGGAGCGGGGCGAGTACCTGCATCGTCTCGCCGACCTGATCGACCAGAACATCGAGGTCATCGCCCAAGTCGAGTGTGTCGACATGGCGATGCTCCTCGAGAGCCTCCAGGCCCGGGTCATCCACCGTGGCGCCGAGAACCTCCGGAACTACGCCGACCTGGCCGCGGGTTACGAGGGCCGGCGCTGGTCGTCGAAGGGCACCGACAACCAGGTGCAAAGGATGCCCGCCGGGCCGGCGGTGATCATCACCCCCTGGAACGCACCCTGGCTGCTCTCGACCTGGAAACTGGCCCCAGCCCTGGCCGCCGGAAACCCGGTCATTCTCAAGCCGGCCGAATGGGCACCCCTCTCCGCCTCCCTGCTCGCGGATCTGGCGGAGGAGGCAGGTCTGCCACCCGGGGTGTTGAATGTGGTCCAGGGAATCGGCGACGAGGTCGGGGCGGCCCTGGTGTCGGACCGCAGGGTGCGTCGTATCTCGTTCACAGGCTCCCCGGAGGCCGCCCGGCACATCGGGATCGCGGCCGCGGGCAACATCGTCCCCTTCACGGCGGAGCTGGGCGGCAAGGGGCCTTTTGTCGTCTTCGCCGACTGCGACCTGGAGGCGGCGGCCAAGAAAGCGGCCGGTCAGTACGACGACGCGGGTCAGGTTTGCCTCGCCGGCACCCGGCTCCTGGTGGAAGGGAGTGTCTCGACCGAGTTCCTGGAGCTATTTCACCGGTTCACCTACGCCCATGTGCTCGGCGACAGCCGGAGCCCTCTCACCACGATCAGCCCGCTGATCCATCCTGATCATCTGGCCCGGGTCGAGGGCTTCGTGAGACGGGCCCGGGAGGCGGGTGACCGGATCGTTCGGGGCGGCGAGCGGTGGAAGCAGGACGGTTTGTGGTACGAGCCAACGCTGATCGAGCCCAAGTCGAACGACTCTGAGGTGGTGCAGCGCGAGGTGTTCGGGCCGGTGCTCACCTATCAGACCTTCGAGAGCGAGGTCGAGGCGATCGATCTGGCCAATTCCACGCGGTACGGGCTTTCCGGCATCGTCTACACCGGCTCCGAGGAGCGGGCCGAGCGGGTAGGGCGTGGGATCAGGGCGGGGACGATCTGGGTGAACACCTTTCTGGTGCGTGATTTGACCGCCCCGTTTGGGGGGTGCCGGATTTCCGGGATCGGACGGGAGGGCGGCGACTATGCCCTCGACTTCCATTCCGAGGTGAAGACTGTTCAGGTCGAGCAGGGAACGGTGGGCTGAGGATGGGGTCGGTGGGCAGCGAAGACGTTCGGCTGGCCGTCTACCAGTCGTTTCGCACCACAGGCCGGGCACCGTCGGCGAGAGAGCTGGCGAACAACCTCGACACGTCGCTCGAGTCGATCGCCAAGGGTTACGCCAAGCTGGCGATCCAGAGACACCTGGTCCTCGATGCTGCCGGTGAGATTGTGATGGCGCATCCGTTCACGGCCATACCGATGGGGTTCTCCGTGATGGGCGCCAACACCTTGTGGTGGGGCGGGTGCTCCTGGGACTCGTTCGCCATCCCGCATCTGGTTCCCGAGGAACCGCAGGTGCTGGTGGCGACCCAATGCCCGGGATGCGGCCTGCCAGTGGCATGGATCGTCACACGAGACGAGCCTCCGGCCACCGATTGGCTTGCTCACTTCCTGGTGCCCGTGTCCCGGATATGGGACGACGTGATCCACACCTGCTCCAACCAGCGTCTGTTCTGTTCAGAGGCCTGTCTCACCGAATGGCTGGATGCCCACGACCATCAGAAGGGCTACGTGATGGACACCGCCACCTTGTGGCGGCTGGCCAGCCGCTGGTACCAGGGTCGCCTCGACGCCGGGTATGTACGACGCGAGCCCTCGGAGGCTCGCGACTACTTCAAGAGTGTCGGGCTGGAGGGTCGGTTCTGGGGCCTGGGCGAGGATTGAGGTCGCCGAGTCGTGCTTGGAACTCGTGTGCAACCGACCACCGGGGTGGTGGTCAGCGGCACACGGGATGTCGTGTGAGCGAATCGTGTGCACACGACCCCCGGGGACGGGTATAGATGCACACAACGGTTACCAGTTGACCGCTATGTATTTGGTCTCGAGGTACTCGTCCATCCCCTCGTGGGAGCCTTCCCGCCCGACTCCGGAGTGCTTCACACCCCCAAAGGGGGCGGCCGGGTCTGACACCAGGCCCCGGTTGACCCCCACCATCCCCGCCTCGATGGCCTCGGCGGCTCGCAACCCGCGGGCCAGATCACCGCTGTACAGATAGGCAGCCAGCCCGTACACGGTGTCATTGGCGAGGGCGATGGCCTCCTCATCCGTCTCGAACGTCACCACCGGTGCCACCGGTCCAAAGATCTCCTGTTGGAGGATCTCCGAATCTGCAGCCACCCCGCTCAGCACCGTCGGCTCGTAGAAGTAGCCCCGACGATCGGGGACCGATGCCCCCACCACCACCTTGGCCCCGTCGTCGACCGCGGTTTGGACCAGTTTGGCGATGTCGTCACGCGAGCGCTCGTTGATCATGGGGCCCACCTGATTGGAGCGGTCGATCCCGGGCCCCATCTTCAGCGACCCCATCGCACCGGCCAGCATCGAGGTGAACTCATCGGCAACCGCGGCATGGACCAGGAACCGGTTGGCTGCGGTGCACGCCTCACCGGCGTTGCGCATCTTGGCCACCATCGCTCCTTCCAGCGCCGCACCCAGATTGGCGTCGTCGAAGACGAGGAATGGCGCATTCCCGCCCAGTTCCATCGAAACCCGGAGCACTTGATCCGAGGCCACCTTCAACAACGTTCGGCCGACCTCGGTCGAGCCGGTGAAGGAGAGCTTGCGGACCCGGGGGTCGCGGAGCATGTTCTCGATTACCCCCGAGGATCCCTTGGCCACCACAATGTTGACCACCCCTGGCGGGAGACCCGCCTGCTCCATGAGATGGACGATGGCAAGGGTGGTCAGCGGGGCGTCGGAGGCAGGCTTGACGATCGCAGTGCAGCCCGCGGCCAGGGCCGGGCCCAATTTCCTCGTCGCCATCGCAGCCGGGAAGTTCCACGGGGTGACCATCACCGACACCCCGACCGGCTGGCGGAAGGTCATGATCCGCTTGTCGCCGGCGGGAGCCATGCGCAACTCCCCCGACACCCGGGACGCCTCCTCGGAGAACCAGCGGAAAAACTCGGCGGCATAGCGAACCTCGCCGAGCGCATCCGGATAAGCCTTGCCGTTCTCGAGGACGATCAGCTCGGCCAGGTCTTCCTCCCTGGCTCGCATCGCCTCGAAGGTGCGTCTCAGGATCTCACCGCGCTCCCGGGGTGGGGTCAGCGCCCAGGGCTTCGATGCGTCGAAGGCTGCCACCACCGCATTCTCTGCATGGGCGGCCTCGGCCAACCCCACCCCGACCAGAACCTCTTCGGAGGCGGGATCGACCACCGGCAGCTCCTCTGCGCACTCGACCCAGTCGCCGCCGATGAAGACCCCGGTCTTGCCGCTTGCTTTCAGTTCTTCGAGGATTGATGTCATTCTTCGTCGACCTCCATTGGAACAGTACGCCGCAGCGTCGTCCCCTCCTTCCATGTCACCCCGACACGGTGGTAGTAGCCACCGATCATCTCCAGCGGCTCGAGCAAGGCGAGCTCCTCGGTCGGGGCATCGAACAACCGGATTTCAGCATCCCCCGACCACACATCACTCATCTCGCCGTCCACACCGCGCATCGTCACCAACTCGTCCATCGAGTCGACCCCGTCGGATTCGATGGCTGGCCACCACCTGTTGTGCAGCATCGGGTGGCCGTTGACGAATCCCGGGCTCTTCGCCTGCTCGCGCAGGGTCACCACCGCCTCGGCGATGCGACGACCGGTCACCGACAGCGTGGCACCGAAACGGCCCCCTGACTCGAGCCGGGGGCCGGCCCTGCCCACCAGTATGGGGCGGGTCATCCAGATCTCCCCCAGCTTCTTGGGGTAGCCCTGGTGATATCCGCGGACCAGGGAGAAATCCTTGTCCACCCATATG
>Ga0209751_10000127_pt1 | contig 77539 bp, 76 predicted proteins | sample RifCSP13_1_FD_184019 | JGI IMG/M metagenome (GOLD analysis project Ga0209751, IMG submission 184019) | Soil microbial communities from Rifle, Colorado - Rifle CSP2_sed 13_1 (SPAdes) (version 2) | ecosystem: Environmental > Terrestrial > Deep subsurface > Rock core/Sediment | place: Rifle...
CGGGAGCCGCTGTCATCCTCCATCCCCTCCCGTGATCGCTTCTACCGCAATGGAAACGGCATCATGCTCCGTCACCGAGCCGGTATCGACCGTCACCTCCGCACAGCTGGCGAACAGCGGCTCTCTTGCCGCCAGCCTCCTTGCCTCATCGTCGGTGATCTCACGCCGATGGGATGACGACGACCGGCGACCTCGCAACGTCTCCTCTGAGGCGTCGACCCAGACACAACGAACTCTCCGCAGGGCGTCCCTGACCGCCTCATCCTCGATGACACTCGCCGCCGCCGTTATCACCGTGGGCTGCGGAGATTGCAAGGCCTTCCAAAACACCTCCAATTCCAACCGATGGAGGGCTTCAACCCCGTCGGTGGCCGCGATTCGAGCGCCATCCGCGCCCGTCAGATCGCGGATTTGATCATCGGAGTCGACGAATGCCAGGCCCAGTCGTTCGGCGATTCCCCTCCCAACGGTGGTCTTTCCAGAGGCCATGGAACCGACGATGACGACGTGGTCGGTTGAGCCGGCCATCAGTTCTCGCTCGACGAAGCCCAGATGTTGAGGTGACCCTCGACCGCATAGTTGTCGATCGCGGCTAACTCCTCGGCAGTGAAATGGAGGTTGTCCAGAGCGCCAATCAGGTCGTCCAACTGTGACCAGTTCCTGGCACCGACCAGGGCCGAAGTCACCCGAGGATCCCGCAGCACCCACGCCACCGCCATCTGGGCCAGGGTCTGACCACGCTCTCGGGCAATGTCGTTCAATCCTCGCACTCGGGCCAGATTGTCACCGGCCAGCATCTTTCGATCGAAAGAGTCCCCGGTGATCGCTCGTGAGAGTTCCGGGACACCGTCGAGGTACTTGTCGCTGAGAAGACCCTGGGCCAGCGGTGAGAACACGATGCAGCCAATCCCCTCTTCGCCCAGCACGTCGAGTAGACCGTCCTCGATCCAGCGATTGAGCATCGAGTACGACGGTTGGTGGATGAGACAGGGAGTGCCCAAGCTTCGCAAGAGGGCGGCGGCCTCGCCAGTCTTGGCCGGGCTGTACGAGGAGATCCCGACGTAGAGGGCCTTGCCGGCGCGAACCGCGCTATTGAGGGCTCCCATGGTCTCCTCCAGCGGTGTCGAGGGGTCGTAGCGGTGGGAATAGAAGATGTCGACATAGTCGACCCCCATCCGACTCAGACTCTGGTCGAGACTGGCGGTCAGGTACTTGCGCGAACCCCATTCCCCATAGGGGCCGTCCCACATCAAGTAGCCGGCTTTGGTGGAGATGATCATCTCGTCGCGATACCGGCCGAGGTCGCGAGCCATGACAGTCCCGAAGTTGCTCTCGGCGGAGCCGGCCGGTGGCCCGTAGTTGTTGGCCAGGTCGAAATGAGTGATGCCGTGATCGAACGCCTCGAGCAGCATCTCGCGAGCCGGCTCGGAGACCGAATCGCCGCCAAAGTTGTGCCACAACCCCAGCGAGATCTTTGGAAGGTCGAGCCCACTCCGCCCACACCGGGCATAGGTCATCCGGTCGTATCGGGCGTCAGACGCGGTGTACACGGTCGGTCTCCCGGTCATGAGGCACCGACTATGGCAGATGTGGGTGACGTCACCGCTCACCAATGCTTATGCCAGACTCGCCTGGCATGGGACACGTAGTAGTAGGAATCGACGGCTCGGAGCCGAGTCTCCGCGCCCTGGCCAAGGCGATCGAGGAGGCGGTGTTACGCCGGGCGGATCTCTATGTCCTCCACGCCGTCGACATGTCACCCGCGTTGCTCCACCTCCCGGACGACGTGACCGTCGACACCCGTGACCTGGTCAACGAACATCACGCCAAGGTGTGGGAGGCGGCTCAACCGCTTCTTGAAGAGGCTGGCATAGTCGTAACCCGGGTCGACCGCGACGGTTCTCCGGGGAGGGCCCTCGTCGACTATTGCGCCCAGATCGACGCCGAGCTCGTGGTGGTCGGCACCCGTGGTCGGGGCTGGGTCACCAACCTCCTTCTCGGCTCAACCGCTCAAGATGTCGTGAACCGCGCCGGCTGTGACCTGCTGTTGGTGAGATGACGCCGCCTAATCGGGAGCCACAGGTCCGTATCTGACCCCTGCAGGTCCCAATTTACGGGTAGTCGATCGTCTTCTTGATCGTCTCGTAGATCCGGTCCACCGAGGGGATCGCCAGATCCTCAAGGGTCTCGGCGGCCGGTAGCGGGATGTGGGGCGTCGTGATCCGCACCACCGGGCCGTCCAGGTCCCAAAACGCCTCTTCGGCCACGATCGAGGCCACCTCGGCCCCCCACCCGCACAGCCGCGGGTTCTCTTCCACCGTGAACAACCGGCCGGTCTTCGCCACCGAGCCCAGGATGGCCCTGGTATCCAGAGGGACCAGGGTTCGAAGGTCGATCACCTCGGCAGACACCCCCTCGGCTGCCAGACGGTCGGCGGCCTCCACCGCCCGGGGCACCATGAAAGCCAGAGCGGCAATGGTGCAGTCGCTGCCCGAGCGCACGATCCGGGCCTCACCGAGTCGGCCCACGATCTCGGTGTCGGGAAGATCGGCCTTGGTCGCCATCAGAGACTTGTGCTCGAAGAAGACGACCGGGTCGGGATCGCGCACCGCGGCCGCCATCAGGCCGACCACATCCTCGGGGGTGGATGGCGCCACCACCTTGAGACCCGGGATCATCATGCACCAATTCTCCACGCTCTGGCTGTGTTGGGCGCCGAACCGCACCCCGCCCCCGTTGGCGGTGCGGATGACGACCGGGATCGTGAACTGGCCCCCGGTCATGTACCTGGTCTTCGCGATCTCGTTGGCGACCATGTCGAAGCACACCGCCAGGAAATCGGAGAACATGATCTCGGCGATCACCGGCACGCCGGTCATGGCTGCCCCCATGGCCGCGCCGAGAATCGCCTGTTCCGAGATCGGGGTGTCGCGGATTCGGGTCGGGCCGAACTCGTCCAGCAGGCCAACGGTGGTCTTGAATACGCCTCCGGCCCCGGCGATGTCCTCGCCCAACATCACCAGACTCGGATCACGGCGCATCTCCTGGGCAATGCCCCTGGCCACGGCTTCGCGGTAGCTCAGTTCCGCCACGAAGACCCCCCATCGGCCCAGACGTCGGTCATGAGGACCTGCTCCGAGGGTCCCTCCCCGGCCTTGGCGTAGGCTGTCGCCTCCTCGACCCGATCGGCCACCGTGTGAACGATGCCGGAGAGTAGGGATTCGGCGACCCCCAAACGCAGCAGTCTCTGGTGGTAGGTGGGGAGCGGGTCGTGGGCCAGCCATGCCTCGACCTCCTCGGCCGGCCGGTATTTGCCGGGGTCGGCACGACTATGACCACCGTGGCGATAGGTGACCGCCTCGATTAGGGACGGCCCTTCCCCGCGACGGGCCTTCGCTAGTGCCAACCGCGCAGTGACCAGGACCTCGTCGGCGTCGTTGCCATCGATTACCACCGGATCCAGGTCATAGGCGGGTGCCCGCCCCGCCGCCGGGTGGGCGGTGGCCGTCACCAGATCGATCGGGGTGTACTCCATGTACAGGTTGTTCTCACACACGAACACCACCGGGAGATTCCAAATCGAAGCCAGATTGAGGGCCTCGTGAAAGGCGCCGATGTTGGTGGTCCCGTCGCCGAAGAAGGCGACTGCCACCTGATCGGTCCCCCGCATCTGAGCCGACCATGCCGCACCGTTGGCCACACAAAGGTGGGCACCGATGATGGCGTAGCTGCCCATCATCCCGTGCTCCGCCGAGGTGAGATGCATCGACCCGCCCTTGCCGCCCAGGACGCCGGTGCCCCGCCCCAAGAGCTCGGCCATCACCGGGCCCAATGGCGCCCCCCGGGCCAGGGTGTGAGCGTGGCCTCGGTAGGTGGCAAACGTGTAATCGTCGGACCGCATCGCCTTGCCCACGCCGGTGGCGATCGCCTCCATCCCCAACGAAAGATGACTGGTCCCCTTGACCAGGTTCTGCATGAAGAGGTCGTACACCCGGTCTTCGAACTGGCGGAGGACCTGTTGAGTTTCGAACATCTCGAGCCTGGTGTCGAGATCGATGTCCAGCCGGTCGTTGTCGGGATTGACGGGAGGCGGGAGCCGTGGCGGTCGTAGGGAATAGTCGTAGAGGCCGGCTTCGGCCTCAGTACTCATTTGCCACCATCAACTCCTCGCAGGGGAAGAGCGTGGTGATCTTCGGCCCGTCGGCGGTCACCACCATCATCTCCTCGATCCGAGCCGCCGAGCGCCCATCCGTCGCCGGGGCGTAGGTCTCGAGTGCGAAGTACATCCCCTCCTTGATCTCGATCGGGTCGTTGAGCGAGTTGAGCCGGCTGATGATGGGCCGCTCATGGAGACCAACTCCCACCCCGTGCCCGAATTGGAGCCCGAAGGCATCCATCTCGTCGACGAACCCGAAGTCCTCGGCGCGGGGCCAGACCTTGGCGATCATGTCGGTGGTGCTCCCGGGCCGCACCAACTCGATGGCGGCGTCCATCCACTCCCGGGACTGTTTGAAGGCATCCCGTTGGGCGGAAGTGGCTCTGCCCACCACGAAGGTCCGGTAGTAGCAGGTTCGGTATCCGTTGTAGGCGTGGATGATGTCGAAGTACGCCTGATCCCCGGGCCGGATCAGCCGGTCGCTGAAGACATGCGGATGCGGGCTGCACCTCTCGCCGGCGATCGAGTTGATCGCCTCGACGAACTCCGAGCCCATCTGGAAGAGACGGGCATTGGCCAGGGCGACTATGTCGGATTCCCGGATCCCCGGCTTCAACGCCTCGTAGATCTCGTGGTACACACCGTCGACCATGGCGCTGGCCTGGCTGAGCAGCACGATCTCGTCGGAGCTCTTGATCTCCCTGGCGAGCATCATCGCCTGCTGGCCGTCGGTGACCTGGAGACCTTCCTTCTGCAGGGCGAGGAAGACCGAGGTCTCGGCCATGTCCACCCCCAGAGGGTCCCCGAGGAGCCCCTCGTCACGGAGCACGGCGGCGATCTCGGCGGCGGCCCGGGAATGGAGGCCCGAGCTGGGGCCGATGGCTCCCTGGAGACCAGTGTTCCCACCAATCGAGTTTTCGGTGTCATAGAGATCCGGGAGCTGGAGACGATGTGCCTTGGCCGCAGAGCCGAAATCCCAGATGCGGGGCCGACCTTGGCGGGTGATCAGGGCGAATCGCTCGCCCTTGTTGAATGCCCAGTACCCGATCTGAGTCGCCGTTGCATATCGGATGTTCGAAGTCTCGAACAGCAGGACGGCGCCCAGGCCATTGGCTTCGAGTTGCTGTCGAACCCGATCCAGCCGATATGACCTCAGCCGCGCGAAGTCGACCCGGTCCTCCCAATCGACGCCCATGATCCCAGGGGCCGGGGTGGTGGCTACCGGAAAGTCGGTCATGGCTGACTCCTCCTCATCGCGTATCGATCCTCGATCTCAATTCTCCGTGCCCGCGTCGCCGCGTAGATAGACCGCCACGGCACTGATATCCCTGTCTCCGAGCCCGGCGGCGATGGCGCGTCTCACGATCTGGAGCTCGACGCCGGCCTGGTCCATCGGCAGTCCCACCCGTTCCCCGAGACCCGTGATCAGCTCGAGGTCCTTGGCCACCAGGTCGAGGCTGAAAGCCACAACCGCACCCTCCGGGTGCTCATAGGCCTCTCGCTTGTACTGGACGAAGGGGGCTCCTCCGGCTCCCGTCGCAAACACCTCGTAGGCCAAAGGGCGCTCGACGCCCGCCCGTTCTGCAAGGACCAGGGCCTCGGACAATGCGACGTTGAGCCCATGAACCAGGGCATTGACCGCCAGTTTGGTGGCCGCACCTGCCCCTCGCTTCCCAACCTCGATCACTCGCGCAGCAAGCGCATCGAGCACCGGTCGGGCTGTCTCCAAAGCGGCCGACTCCCCACCGACCATGATGGTCAGGGCACCCTGTTCCACGGTGCTGACGCTCCCCGACACCGGGGCATCCAACAGCGCCGCACCGGTGGCGTCCACCGCAGAACCTATCTCGACCACGACCTCGGGATCAATGGTGCTCATCTCCATCACCACAACGCCCGGGCGCAAGCCTTCGACGACCCCATGCTCACCGAGGTAGACGGAGCGAACCGCTTCGTCGTCAGCGAGACTGGAGAGAGCGACGTCAGCCATGGCAACGGCCTCGGCAGGAGTGGATGCGACCCGTGCCGACAGTGGGCCCGCCACCCGGAGGGCTTTCTGTTGGTCGCGATTCCAAACGACCAGGTCGAAGCCGGAACGATGGAGGGTGCCGGCCATGGCCCCACCCATCCGACCACAACCCAGAACCGCGACCTTGGGCAGACTCAACATCAATGAACAGTCACACTACACACCTCGACCCCCGCCCTCACCGGGCGAGGAGGCAGACGTCGTGCCTCCTTTCTCCTCCCACAGTCAAATCTTCGGAAGCTTGAATCCGGACTTCTCGACCACGTAATCACGCGACGCGAGGGCCAATCGGCGGACCGCCGGCCAGTCGACGTGGAGCAGTTCTCCATGGCGTTTCATCACCCGGCCGGCGATGAGGACGGTGTCCACGTTGCCGGTGTCCATCCCGGCGACCACGGCGGTGACCGGGTCGTTGAGCGGGGTGACGTTGATTCGGTCGGTGCGAAGCATGATCACGTCCGCCTGCTTACCCGGGGTGAGGGTCCCGATCTTGGAGTCGAGCCCGTTGGCCCGGGCGCCCTCCACCGTGGCGTACTCGAGGACTTCCCGCATCGCCGCCGGTGGTTTCCCGGTCGTCGCGGCAAGGCTCCGCTGCAGGGCGATGACAGAACGCATTTGGTTGAACATGTCCCCGGGCACATTGGTCTCGACATCCACACTGAGACTGGGATGTAGCCCTCGGTCGAGGAATTTCTGAATGGGTGGCATCCCGTGACCCATCATCATCTCCACTGGTGAGGCCAGGGACACCGTTCCCCCGGTGTCGACGATCATCTGGATTTCGGTGTCGTTGAGGGTGGTGCAGTGGATGTATGTCGTGTCCGGGCCCAGGAGACCGGCCTCTCCCATCTCCTGAACCTTGGCATCCTGGCCATAGGTGCCAACGCCCACATGGGTGGTGATCCGCGCCCCGGTTTCACGGGCCAGCTTCCAATGGTCACGTGACACCTCGAAGTCGGTGAACTCGGGACCAGGCGCTGCCAGAGCCAGGGTGAGCATCTGGTCTTTCGTGGAGAAATGCTCGGTTGCGGCCCGGACGAACCAGCTCGGTTGCCGCTCTTCCCACTTGCCCCACCATGGGAAGCCGTAGGCGAACACCGCCCGCAGACCCGAGTCCTTGAGGGCCTGGACCACCGCGTCGGTGTGGGCAGGTGACGCCTGTATGTGCGACCAATCGAGGAGCGTGGTGATCCCGGCGTCGATGGCGCCTAAGGCGGACACCAGATTGCCGGCATAGGCGTCTTCAGGGCGGAAGGCGGGTGCCAGTTTGTGGAGCACGAATGAGATGTAGCTGGTCCTGCCCTCGAGGGGGACGTCGGTTCCGATGTTGCGCAGGAGGCCCTCCCAGATGTGGCGATGGCTGTCGACGAATCCCGGCATGACGATCATCCCGGTGGCGTCGATCAGTTCCACATCCCCGTTGGCCAGGGCCGGGCCCACCGCGACGATCTTGTCCCCTTCGATCAGCACGTCTCCGGTGGTGAAGTCCCCTACTACTGGGTCGAGGCTGAGCACGGTCCCCCCCTTGATCAGCTTGCGACCGGTCGGCACGACACTGAAATCGGTCCCGGCCGGGTAGAACACCGGGAGCGCGGAGGCCCTCGGGGGGCGTCTGGCCAGGATCACCCGGCGTACCCGGCGGTAATTGCGCTTCACCAACTCTTTGATGTCGCCTACCTGGAAGAGAATCACTCCGAGGAGAACCAAGACACCGATGATCATCGGACCGTCGTCGGGCGATAGACCCAGGTAGGGCAGGACGGTGATTATCAGGGCAAGGAGCAGTGCTGCCACGGAGCCACCTAAGAAGGTCGCCCGGCCTCCGGCGAGGGATGCCCCTCCCAGGACGGCGGCGGTGATGCTGTTGAGGGCAAATGTCGAACCGACCTGGGCGTTTCCGATCGGGGATCGGGCCATTACGAAGAACGAGGCGACGGCGGCGAAGCCGGCTGACAGCAACAGGGCCCGCACCCTTATCCACGTCGATCGGATCCCGCCGCGTTTCGCCGACCGATCATCAAAACCCACTGCCCTCAGCTCGAGGCCCGAGCCGGAAGCGTGAAGCCAGACATCGAGCAGCCCCGCCCCCACCACGATGATGATGAATGCAATGGGGATCGGTCCAATGCTCGCCGTCAGCACCGACACCAGGTCGGGACTGATAATCCCCTGCGCTGTGGGCCGCATGGTCAGTGAGATCCCGTCGAGGATGCTCATGGTTGCCAGAGTGGCGATGATCGAGGGGATCCTGACCCCACGGATCAGGCCGGCATTGGTCAGGCCAAGGGCGATCCCACACAGGAGGATGACACCGGTCCCGATCAAGATCTGAGAGAAAGTCGCCTCGGCGCCCATGAGAAAGGAGGCAATCACCACCCCGAGGCTGATCATGGCCCCGACCGAGAGATCGAGGTAACCGACCAAGAGGGCGTGGGTCTGGGCGATGGTGACGACGATCAGGGGCATCGCCAGGATCAGGATCTGCGAGACGTTTGTCGGGTTGACGAAACCTGGAAAACGTGAGTTGGTGTACAAGACCAAACCTGCGATCAGCAGGATCTGGAGCACCACCGGCATCCAGAGACGAAACTTGACGATTTTGCGCCATTTGTTCTTGTCGCGGGCGTTACGGATGACCTTGCGAACGACCTGTCGGGTCGAGTCGAGGCGAGTAGTCATGACGACGTCGGCCGCGACGGGGCCCTCGGCATGGCGATTCCCAACGGGGACCGTCCGGCACGGGACAGTCCCGGCCCCCTGACGATGGCCTCCGTGATGCGGCGCTCGTCGAGCTCATCTCCCGGTATCTCCTCGATGATGGTGCCCCTAGACATGACGAGGACGCGATCACAGAGCCCGGAAAGCTCGATGGGGTCACTCGACTTGACCAGCAGGGCAGCTCCGGCGTCGGTCCGGGCCCTCAATGCGCGGTAGATATCGAACCGGGAGCCGACGTCGACGCCCTGGGTGGGCTCGTAGGCGAGGATAACGGCGGGCTCTCTGAGGAAGGTTCGTGAAACGGAGACCTTCTGCTGGTTGCCACCGGAGAGAAACTCGACCGGCTGCTCGAGTGAAGGGGTGCGAATCTCGAGCTTGTCGACTAGTTCTTTCACGGCCCCCCGCTCCGCCCCTCTCCTCAGCAGCCCAAACATGCCGAACCGCTTGATTGATTGGATCGTGGCGTTGACCCTCACCCCGAGCACGGGCATCAAAGCCTCGCGCTTGCGATCGCCCGGAAGGAGCATGATCCCGGAGCGCACGGTGTCGTGAGTCGAGATCAGCACCAGCTCCCTGCCGTCACAAACCACCCGACCCGCTCGGGGAGGTGTCCTGCCCGCGAGACAGTCGAACAGCTGGGGCTGGCCATTGCCTTCGGCCCCGGCGATGCCCACGATCTCACCGGCCTCGAGGGTGAAGCTGACTGGCCCGAACGCCTGCCCCTGGAGACCATCGACCACCAGAACCTCACGCGACTCGCCAAATGTCGACGCTGGCGGGGGGAACGCCACCTCGAAGGGGCGGCCGACGATCAGCTCTACGAGCTGGGACTCGGTCGTGGACCGAGCGTCAAAGGTGCCCCGGGCCCGGCCATCACGGAGAACTGTGATCCGGTCCGCGACCTCGAGAACCTCGGGAAGACGATGACTGACATAAACCACGCCGATCCCACGTGCCTTGCATGCGACAACGGTGCGGTGCAAGGCCTCGACCTCGTCGGGGCCGAGCGCGGTGGTTGGCTCGTCGAGGAGCAGCACCTTGGGATCGGAGACGAGGGCCTTGGCCACCTCGAACAGCTGACGGTCGGCAAGGCTGAGGGATCCGGCCGGAGCGTCCGGGAACAGCTCGAGGTCGAGATCGAGCTCGGCAAGGAGCTTGCGGGCCCATTTCTTTCTCCTCCAGAACGGTGGCCGCCGTTCGCGTGGAGCCGCGAGAAAGAGATTGTTCTTCACCGGCTCGGCCTGGATCAGGGAGGTGTCCTGATATGCCATGGCCAGACCCAGCTTCCGGGCAAGCGCCGGAGAATCGGTGCGGAGGGGTTTGCCCCCGATCTGGATTGTCCCCAGATCGGGGTCGACAAACCCACTGGCAATCCCGAGGAGAGTCGACTTCCCGGAGCCGTTCTCGCCGACGAGGGCATGGACCTCGCCGGCACGGCAGTCGAAGCTGACATCGGTCAGCGCCCGGACCGCCCCGAACTGGCGGGAGACCCCCGTCAGCTCGAGAACAGTGGTCGAGTCTCCTACGGGACTGCCGTCATTCATCAGCCGGCGAACATCTGGGTCAGGACCGCATCTGGCACCAGCGAAGTGCCGGATACGACCGGGTCGACCCGGTCCGGGTTGCAGTCTTCTGCAGTCACCTGCCGCATCACATGGGGCACGACGATCTCACCCGGGACCTCGGCGCCCTTGCTCGCCATCATCGCCGCGGTCACGCTGGTACGTGACTGGAAGTTGCCACCTGCCGAGAACCAGATGTTGTACGTCGGCTCGTTGCGTTCCACCCAGTCGCAGAACAGGGTCTGCTCGTCGGTGCGCAGAGCCAACGTCAGATTCTCCACCGGGATGCCCAGTTCCTCGTACACCTGAAGCCCGGTGAAAAGCCCGTCGGCATACTCGTAGGCATATCCCTTGATCCCGGGATTGGTGGTCAACAATCCCCGGAACACGTCCGGGATGATCGGGTTGTACCAACTCGTATCCCCGGTGGTTGTGTTCTCATTTGCCGGAGGATTGACCAGGTCCACCCCGTCGGCCAATGAGCTGATCGTGCAGCGTTGCCAACCGAGCGTCAGAGCGTTGCCCGGCGTCCCGCCGAGCAGCGCCACCTCGCCGGTGCCGACACCTGTGTTCACGATCTCAGAGAAGCTCTCCCCGAGGGCACAGAGGTCCTCGCCGACCACGGTCAAGTAATCCTCACCAGGGACGAGGGCCCCCTCCTGATCGGAGAGACCGACCCAGCCTGCCGAGAACGATGTATAGGGGATCCCCGCTTCTTTGGCTTCGAGGAGCACGTCGCGGAGAGCAACGCCCACATCCGGATAGCCGACGATGAAGTCGACACCCCTCTGGATCAGGAACTGAATGCCGGCGATGTGCACCGCCACGTCCGGGTCGAAGTTGGCCGCCGTGGACACGATGGTTCCGATCTCCGGGTACGTCAGCGCCTGGAGGACGGCCTCCATATGGCTCACCGCTCGCCACACGTTCACCGTGTTTCCACCACCGTCGGCATAACCCATCACCAGGTCGCCACCGCTACCGGTGTCGCACTCTGGCTGGCTCCAGCACTCCATCGCCTTGTCGATGGTGGCCTGATCCAGGTCCTGCGTGGCCCGCGCGATCGAGGCCAGTACGATGTTCCAACTCGCCTCGTCCGACGGATCCACCGGCCCCAGCGCCTTAAGAACCAGGTCCGGATCAGCCGATGTCGGGTCCTCGCCGTAGGCCGCGAGCGGGTTCTCCCCGCCGGCCGCCGTGGTGGATCCGGCCGCCGCGGTGGTGGTCACCTCGGCCCCCGCCGTTGTAGTGGGCTCTCCTGCCGTGGTGGTGGTCCCAGCATCGCCTGTACAGGCGGCCAGGACGAGCGCCAACACGGCGATCAGGGCTATCACCCTGGGTTTCATCATCCTCCTCCATTCATCTTCTGTTTCTAGTTGCTTCCCGCTTTCTTCGGGATCTCTTATAGTTCTCCTTTTCTCACGTCTCACCGCCTTCGACGGCGAGAGTCCCTTGGTTGCGTCGTCCCGGTCTCGACCGGTCGCGCAAAACCCTCTCCACACCTTTGATGATCCGATCCCCCGAAACCAGCATTCCTCCGATGATGACCAGACCGAACACCACGAGTTGGAGTGAGGTAGGCAGCCCCATGGTCAGCATCATCTGATTGAGACCGGTGAGGAAGAAGGCGGCGGCAAGGGTGGAGAACGGGCTGGCCAGACCACCGGTCAGCGAGGCGCCACCGATGACAACCGCGGCGATCGGCCCCAGGAGATATCGGGTGCCAACGGAGATTCCCGGGGTCCGAATGAGCCCCGCCAGGGCCATCCCGGCGATCGCGTAAAGGACCGCCGCACCGACGTAGGCCGAGATTTGGTTCAGGTTCACCCGGACACCGACCACGTGTGACGCCACAGGGTTCGCCCCAACCACCTGAAAGCGGCGCCCGACCGTGGTGTACCTGAAAGCGACACTCAGGAGGATGGTGATGACCAGCCCGATCCAGAAGACGGGACTCACCCCGGCGATTCGGGTCGTGGTCCACTCGGACCAGGCTGTCGGCACCGGGCTCTGGACCGAAAAGGTCTGTCCGTAGCGATTCACTACGCCGATCACAACCTGGCCCACCGCCAGGGTGACGATGAGTGCGTTGAGCTTGAGCCCACCGATCAGAATCCCGTTGATCAAGCCGACGACGGCCGCGGCCCCAATGGCGGTGAGCATCGCCGCTCCAATACGGTCATCGGCCTGCTGGCCGACACCCACCATGATCACGGCGGCCAGCGAGAACGTGCCGGGGATACTGAGGTCGATGCCACCGGTCATGATCACCAACATCTGACCCAGAGCGGTGATCCCCAACAATGCCCCATAGGGAGCGATGGCGCTCAGGGCGACACCGCCCAAGGCTGCAGGCGCCCAGATCGAAGCCACGATCACCAATAGGACCAACGCCAGGTAAACAGGCATGTACCGGGACCCGACCACCAACGAGGTGAGAACGGATGACGGGGCCTTGGCAACAGTCACAGCGTCCCCTTCGAGCCTGCACCGACGAGGAGTCCCGCAGCTTCGGCCACACGGGCCTGAGCTGTTACCGCGAGATCGGCTGCCCGGCCGATGTCCGCTTGAAGCACGCCGGCACGCTTCAGGGGTCGGCCGGCGACGAAAACCCAATCGACATTCGAGGTGTCCATGCCCCACACCACCGCCCCGATCGGGTCGTTGATCGGGTAGATATTGGGACGGTCGGTGCGGAGCATGATGAGATCGGCCTGTCGCCCCGGTGCCAGGGGCCCCACGACGTCCCCAACGCCTACAACCTTGGCCCCGTCGACGGTGGCATAACGAATCACCTCGCGGGTGCTGAGAAGGTTGGGCACTCCGGCCTTTCCGGCCAGTTTGAGGTCGAAGAGCGTGGCGTGCTGGACCGAGATAACCGTCCGCATCTGGGCGAACATGTCACCTGGCGCGGTCTGTTCGGAGCCAATACCCAGCCCGGGGCGGATACCGCGGTCGATGAGCTTCTGGATCGGCGGGCTTCCCTGGCCGCCCGACATCCCACTGGATGAGGTCAGCGCAACCGAGACTCCCGAGGAAGCAATTGCGTCGAAGTCGGCGTCGCCAAGATGGTTGCATTGAACGAAGGTGACGTCCCCGCCGAGCAGGCCAAGGTGGGCCAGGTCGGCGACCAAACCCTGGGGGGCGACGGGGTCGATGCCGACATGAGCGTGGATTCTGAGACCGAGCTCACGAGCCAGCGCCCAGTCTCCAGACATCAGGTCCGTTGAATCTGGTGTCGGGCTTGGTACCGCGGCGGCCAGGGTGAGAAGAGGGCTCCCGGTGGTCTTGGCAGCGAGGTTCCTGAGATCGGACTGCCATAAGTCGCCGGATGTCGCATCGGGGGGGTTCGCAGGAGCCAGGACCGAACGAATACCCGAGTCGGCGTGGGCCTGTAACACCGCCTCGAGATGCCCTTCACTCCGCCCGACGTCGGACCAGTCGACCACGGTAGTGATCCCGGTATCGACGGCCCCGAGCAAGCCGATCAGGGTGGCGGCGTAGACATCCTCTGGTTGGAAGTGCGGCCCATAGACAGCAGGCGAGGTGGTGTCGCCAAAGTTGCGGAACAGGGACTGCGAGACGTGACGGTGAGCGTCGACAAAGCCCGGCATGACGATGGTGTCGGTGGCGTCGACCACCTCGGCGTCGCGGGCCCGGAGCCCCGAGCCCACCTCGACGATCTTGTCGCCGTCGATGAGGACATCCGCCTCGGCGAAGTTGACCCGGCCCAGAGTGAGGACACACCCGCCACGGAGCAGAGTCTTCGCGGTCATCCGGTGTCGAGGGAGGCTGCCAGGTGTCGTATGGGGCCACTCACTGATAAGTCACACTACACATTCAGACCCGGCTGAGCCCTGAAAAAGTCACCGTCTCCGCGGGGATGGCCGCTCCGAGTCTTGGCCTCAATCGGAGGCGGCCAGCACCTCGGCTAGGTAGGCCCAGTCCCGCCGGAAGCGGTAGGAATGGCGGGAGGGCGGCTGGGGCGCCTGGGTCTCCAGCCAACGCACGTGACCCTCACCGACGTTGCGGAACTCGTGAACGCAACCGACACCGGCCCACGCCACATCTCCCGCCGCCATGTGGTATCTGACCCCGTCGAAGACCGCATCCACCTCCCCTTCGAGGATCAGGTAAGCCTCCTCCAGGGGGTGGTCATGGGCCCCGGCAAAGCCCCCCGGCACGTATTGCACCATGAACATCGTCGAAAGATCGGCCCCCAGGTCCGAGTCGATCATCATCTTGACCGAGATCCCGCTGTAGACCAGAAGCGCGGTGCGCATGCTGGCGCTCAGCGCCAGCCGGTCCTGGGTCTGCATCGCCGGGTCCATACTCTCGGGGTCGATGTGCCCGAAGCTTCGATTTCTCGGATCACGGACGTCAATGCGCACCGCCGGTCGGTCGGTCGTCGCCTCCAGAGAATAGGTGTCGAATTCATGACGTTCCCGAGGCAGCGGAGCCCTCATCTCGGCAAAGCGCGCAGATACTGCAGATACGTTGCGCAGGGAATGGGCCGCACCGACCGGGATCAACCCATAGTCGCCGGCACCAAACTCGAAGCTCCCCTCCGGAAGATCGACAACGAGCTTCCCATCCATCACAAAGAAGGTCTCCTCGTAGGAGTGGAGATGCTGGGACACGACCCCATCCGGATCGAGCCTTGACAGCTGAAATCCCATTTGCACCGCCCCTGCGGCCTCGTTGACGACTGGGTCTCCGAAATAGCCGCTGCTTCGCCCTTGGAACCCGGCCGGCACCTGGTAATCGTGATCCACGGCGTTCTTGACGATGTGTTGCGACATCTGGCTCCTCTCGGCTGACCGATCAGTGACACTACACACGCCCCAAACAACACGTATAGGCTGGCCCCGAGCCAGGTGGTGCCGGGCAGAAGACTCACGGAGCAAGGAATCCAGGATGGACAAAGGGAACGTGATCGTGGTGGGAGGGACCAGCGGCATCGGGCTCGAAGTGGCTCGTCGCTACGCGGGCGAGGGCGATCCGGTGGTGATCACCGGGCGAGATCCAGCCCGCGCCGCTTCGATCGCCTCGGAAATCGGGAGCAATGTGACCGGTCTCGGGTTCGACATGGCCGACCCATTTCAGGTGGCACCCGCTCTCGCCGGGATCGGCCCGGTCTCGCGGGTGGTGCTCTCGGCAATCCTTCGTGATGAGAACCCAGCCAAGGACTACAGGATCGCGGCGGCCATCGAACTGACCACCATGAAGCTCGTCAGCTACGTGGAGATCATCCATGCCCTGCTCCCCCAGCTCTCCGAAACCAGTTCGGTCGTCCTCTTCGGCGGGAGGGCCAAGGACCGCCCCTACCCGGGCTCGACCACAGTCACCACGATAAACGGTGGGGTGAGCTCGATGATCCGAACCCTGGCCGTGGAGTTGGCCCCGATCCGGTTCAACGCGATCCATCCCGGGATCGTTGGCGATAGCCCGTACTGGAAGGACAAGCCGCTCGACGCCGTCCTGGCCAGGACCCCAACCCGACGTCTGGTGACGATGGACGATGTGGTCGACGCCACCGTGTTCCTGCTCGAGAATCGCTCGGTGAACGGCGTGAATCTCTACGTTGACGGCGGCTGGTTGTTGGTGTGAGCCAGAATCTGAAAGCGGCGGTCTCGAAAACCCAGCTAGACGGGATCGGTGACCGGCTCCGAGAAGAGCGGCTTCGAGCCGGGATCAGCCAACGGGAGCTGGCGCGCCGGGTTGGCCTATCGGCAAGCCTGATATCACAGCTCGAGAGTGGCCTCTCCAAGCCATCCGTCGGCACTCTCTATGCGATAGTCACCGAGCTCGGAGTCTCGGTGGAGCGGGTGATTCATGGCGATACACCGGCCGAAACCGCAGTGAAGGCCAAGCAAGAATCTGCCCCAAACCCACTGGTGCACCCCGAGGACAGGGCAACGATCGACCTGGCGTCCGGCGTCAGGTGGGAGAAACTGACATCGGAGAGGGAGGACGGTGTCGACTTCCTTCACGTCATCTACGACGTCGGTGGCTCATCGACCGCGGATAGCTCCTTGATGCGCCATAACGGTCGCGAGTACGGGTACGTGATATCCGGGACTCTGGGCATCCAGGTCGGCTTCGAGGAATACGTCATGTCCCCCGGGGATTCGATCGCTTTCGACTCGACACGCCCGCACCGGCTGTACAACAAGGGCGACGAGCCGGTTCACTCCGTTTGGTTCGTGATAGGTCGCTCTGCCGACGACCGGGCAGTCTTCGAATAGGGCGAGTCAGGAACCCGCGGCCACCCGACTGACACCGACGCCGCCCAGGGTGTCGGCCCCATACCGGTCGATCTCAGCCTGGATGTTCAGCCGTCTTGCGGTAGGTGCGGTGCTCTCGTCGAGTTGGTCGGCGGGGACCAACCAGCTGATTTCGAACTCGATGCCATCGGGGTCCCGGCCATATAGCGCTTTGGTGCTCCCATGATCGGTTGCTCCGACCAACGCACCGGCGTCGGAGAGAACCTGGCCGAGTCGAGCCAGGTCACCGAGGGTGTCCACTTCCCAGGCGAGGTGATAGAGACCGACCGCACCCCGCCCCGCCGGCGAGTCCGCGGCGCCAGCGCCGATCGAGAAGAGACCCAGATCGTGATCGTTGCTGGATCCCTCCGCCTGGAGGAAGACCGCACCGGGAAACTCCAGAGGCAGTCGGCGAAACCCGAGTTTCTCGGTATAGAAGTCTGCCGAACGGTCGGCATCTCGGACGTATAGAACCGCATGGTTGAGACGGTTGATAGGCATACCGGTTACAAAGGTTTGGCGGGCTCGCCTATTCCCGGCCGCATGACCAGGGGAGCCCGGATCGGGGCAGGCTCAGACACCTACCTCGACGTGGGCACTGACTTTGACCGGCGAACCTGCCCCGGTGAGCATTTCGGCTGGGCGACCACACGCACAGCGGTAATGAACCACTATGCCCTTCTCGGTGTTCTCGATACCGTCGAGACTCGAGGTCCAGATGATGACCTTGCGGTCCAGATGATCACAGTGGGCGAGAAACATCGGACACCTCCTCGGATGACGCTGAGCGCCTGCGGCCATTCCTCTTGGGATTTGCTGCGGCCTTCTTGGCCAGCCGGGCCCGATCGCCGTCGCGCCGACGCTGATCCAGGATTGCCTGGCTGACGAGATATGCAGCGAATGGGTTCATAGCCATCTCCTCGCGTTGTAATCATCGTATCTCAATATGATCATTACATTACCGCGAGACCTGTAACTAGTCAAACAGATTTGTCTCCTTACGGACTTCCTAATGCACCACGTCACGGATACGTGATGTGATGTCGCGCGTCATGGGTGAGGGTTTTGTCGCGCGTCATCGGTAATGGTTGGTGAGGTTAGGCGGGCGGGGTTTTGGGTCGGCCGGGGGGTTTGCCTGTTGGCTGGTAGCGGCGGGTGGAGTCGAGGTGGAGGTGTCGGATGAGTTTGCCGTCGATGAAGACGGTGGCGGTGGTGCCGTCGGTGTGGACTTCGGCTTGTTGGCCGGCGTGAGCCATTCCGACTCCGATATGCCACTTTTGGAGTTGGGCTGCTCCTGAGGGGCTGATCACCACTTGGGTGCGCCGGACAGGGGTGGGGAGGGGTTGGGGTTGGCTGGCCGGGGTGGACGTGTATCGGTTCCAAGGGGTTTGCCGGCCGATCCCACGGTGGGGTCGTTGATGGTTGTAGTAGTCGGTGAACACGTCGAGCTGATGTTGCAGTCCGGTGATGGTGTCGGCTCGGGGTCGGGCCCGGAGCCACTTTTTTAGGGTCTGGTTGAACCGTTCCACTTTGCCGGTGGTTTGGGGATGGTGTGGAGCCGAGGTGATGGGACGGATCCCCAGGTTGCGGAGTTGGATTTCGAAGTCGACTTCGAATCCTCGCAGTCTCCCCGAGAACGCCAGCGCGTTGTCGGAGAGACACCCTGAGGGAGGCCGGTAACGAGAAACCGCCAGGCTGAACGCCTCCCAAGCCGCCTCACCGGTTTCGGCGGGAGCGGCATGACTGGCGACCACCAGCCGGGAATGGTCGTCGATCAGGTTGATCACCACCACCTTGGTCCCGTCGCTGAGACCCCAACTGGTCCCGTCGATCTGCCACAGCTCGTTGGGAGCAGACGCCTCAAACCGGTGTAGCGAAGATTTGGGCTGTTTCTTAGGGTTGGGTTGGATCAACCCCCGCCGGTGCAACACCCGCCAGATCGTCGCTTCCGACACCAACGACTCGATCCCCTCCTCGGCCATGTGCCAGCGGATCGTCCCCGGCCCATTGTCCAGACCATCATCAGTGAGCCGTTTGCGCCAAAACACGATCAAATCCTCAACCGAAGCCGAAACCATGTGAGGCGAACGCAGAGGACGTCGAGAACGAGACTCCAACCCCACCACCCCCTCAGCCAGGTAACGGTTCCGCCATTTGTAGAACGTCTTCGGCGAGATACCCCAGTCCCGGCACAACCCGGCCACGTTCACCCCCTCCAACGACCCAGTCACCGCAGCCAACAACCGAAACTCCACAGGTGCCACCTTTCCAGCCATGACCCCATGGTCACCGCCAGGTGTTACCCATGTCCCGCGACATCAACCGTTACCGATGTGCCGCGACCCAACATCACGGATGTGTGACGCCCTGCATTAGGAATGAGTGGAGGTCAGCCGCCGTTGGCGCTGGGATCCTTGACGGTCCAGGTGCCGTGGCTGGCGATCAGCTTCGAAAGGTCTCCCTCCCCGACTTTCTCCCTGGCGGTCTCGATCTGGGCGGTCATCTGGGACTCGTAGGTCGGCCGACTCACATTGCGGAAGATGCCGAGTGGGGTGGGCCCAAACGGCCCATGTGACAGCCGGCTCAGTGCAAAACCGATCGACGGGTCGGGTCGGGTCGGGTCATGGACCAAGATGGCGCCGGGATCCACCGATGAGCTGTCGACAACGGTTGCCTGCCCGTTGCGCAGCATCACTGCCTTGGCCCCTTCGTCGAACACGATTGGCTTGCCCGGCTCGAGGTCGATGCGGTTGTGGACCCGCTCCTCCTTCCCGGTCAACTGGATGAAGGCCTTGTCGTTGAACACGTTGCAGTTCTGGTAGATCTCGATGAAGGCCGACCCCGGGTGCTCATATGCGGCGCGGAGGATCTCTTCGTTATGGATGCGGTCCATGTCGAGAGTCCGGGCCACGAAGGTGGCCTCGGCACCGAGAGCGAGCGACACCGGGTTGAACGGGTAGTCAATGGACCCGTAGGGCGTCGATTTGGTTTGCTTGCCCACCTCCGAGGTCGGTGAGTACTGACCCTTGGTGAGGCCGTAGATCTGGTTGTTGAACAAAAGGATCTTGAGGCCGATGTTGCGGCGGAGGGCATGAATCAGGTGATTACCACCGATCGACAGGGCGTCACCGTCACCGGTGATGACCCACACCGAGAGGTCGGGACGGGTGGTGGCCACCCCGGAGGCGATGGCCGGCGCCCGCCCGTGAATGGAGTGCATCCCATAGGTGTTCATGTAGTACGGGAAACGGGATGCACACCCGATGCCCGAGACGAACACGAATTCTTCACGTGGGCGGCCCAGACCGGCGAGGAACTGCTGGACAGTGGCGAGGATGGTGTAATCCCCACAACCAGGGCACCACCGCACCTCCTGGTCGGTTTGGAAGTCGGCACGGGTGTAAGACGGGGCGGTCATTTCATCATCTCCAGGATTCTGGCTTCTATCTCTGCGATCTTGAACGGCTCCCCAGCTACCTTGTTCAGGCCTTTGACATCGAGCAGGAACTCGGCCCTGATCACCCTTCGCAGCTGACCGGTGTTCAACTCCGGGATCAGGATCTGCTTGTAGGAATTGAGGACCTCCCCGAGGTTGGTCGGCAAGGGGTTGAGGTATCGCAGATGGGCGGTCGCCACCTTCTTGCCGCCGAGGCGAACCCGGCGGGCGGCGGCGCGAATCGATCCGTAAGTGGACCCCCAACCCAGGACCAGGATGTCGGCATCCGTGTCGCCGAAGACCTCGACCGGAGGTATGTCATTGGCGATGTTGGCCACCTTCCAGGCCCGGGTGTCGGTCATCAGCTGGTGATTGGCCGGCTCGTAGGACACGTTCCCGGTGATGGCCTCCTTCTCCAGGCCGCCGATCCGATGCTCCAGGCCGGGCGTACCCGGGATCGCCCAGGGGCGGGCGAAGGTGTCGATGTTCCGCATGTAGGGGAGAAAGGTGCCGTCCGGCCCATTGGCGTGCTTGGCGAATTCCACCGAGATCGGTTCCAGGGCTGACACGTCGGGTAGCTTCCACGGCTCGGAGCCGTTGGCGATCTGGTTGTCGCTGAGCAGCAAGACCGGTGTCATGTATCTGAGGGCAAGTCGCGCCGCCTCGATGGCCATCGCGAATGTGTCGCTCGGTGAGGCCGCTGCAATCACCGGGATCGGTGACTCGCCGTGGCGCCCATACAGCGAGAACAGGAGATCGGACTGCTCGGGTTTGGTGGGCAGGCCGGTGGAAGGTCCACCCCGCTGGACATTGATCACGATCAGCGGGAGCTCCATCATGAACGCCAAGGAGATCGACTCGCTCTTGAGGGCGATGCCCGGTCCCGATGATCCCGTCACTGCCAGATTCCCGGCGAAGGCGGCGCCAATGGCGGCCCCCACCCCTGCGATCTCATCCTCCGCCTGGAAGGTGCGGACCCCGAAGTTCTTGTGACGCGACAGCTCGTGCAGGATGTCGGAGGCCGGTGTGATGGGATAGGACCCATAGAACAGTGGCAGGCCCGACAGCTGCGACGCTGCGATCAGACCCCAGGCCAGAGCCGAGTTCCCGTTGATGTTGGTGTAAACCCCAGGCTCGAGAGCGGCCGGCTTGACCACGAACGTCGTCTTGGCCGCTTCGGTGGCCTCGCCCAGGGTGTAACCGGCCTGGAAGGCAGCGATGTTGGCGGCCGCCACCTCCGGGGTCTTGGCGAACTTCTTCACGGCCCATTCGATGGTCGGCTCGGTTGGGCGATTGAACAGCCACGCCAGGAGCCCGAGGGCGAGGAAGTTCTTGGAGCGGAGGACACTCCTCCCGCTCACACCAGAGTCTTTCACGGCCTCTTTGGTGAGCTCGTCCATGGGGACTCCGATCACCCGGTATCCATCGAGGGTCCCATCTTCGAGAGGGTTGGCCTCGTAACCGGCCTTGGCCAGGTTGCGCTCGTCGAAGGCGTCGGTATTGACCACCAGGGTGCCGCCCTGACGAAGATCCTCGAGGTTCTTCCTGAGGGCCGCGGGGTTCATTGCAACCAGGCAGTCGGGTTGGTCCCCGGCGGTCAGGATGTCGAAATCGGCAATCTGTACCTGGAAACTCGAAACCCCGGGCAGGGTCCCAGCCGGGGCCCGGATCTCGGCCGGGAACGAAGGCAGGGTCGCCAGGTCGTTCCCGAACAAGGCGCTGGCGTCGGTGAATTTCGATCCGGCCACCTGCATTCCGTCACCGGAGTCTCCGGCGAATCGGATGACGATTCTGTCAAAGGTCTCGGTCCTCGCGGTCTCAGGTCTTTCCGTGGCGATCTGCTCAGCCACTCTTGGTTCACTTCCTTATTTGGTTGGTTTGGGCGCGCGCCCACCAGAGCTATTAGACACCTGGTTCTCTCGAAAAGGGTCGGAATCTCCGTGGCTCGCTGGTTCTATTTTATCGACCCCGAGGGCTACAGAGGTTTAACGATTGTGGACACGAAACCGACCACTCCGCGAGCCTCCAGTTCGCGCCCAAATCCGAGAAGTGCCGGCTCCGAGCCCATCGGCCCGATGACCTGTATGGAGACGGGTGGGCTCCCCGAGCCCGGCAAGGGCATGGCCACCGCGGGGTGGAGTGAATGGTTGACCAACGCCGTGAACCAGGAGAGAACTACGCGGTGATGCAGGTCTCCGATCCTGTCGACACCGATGACCTTGCGCATCACCGGCACCGTTGGGGTGACGAGCAAGTCAACCGTCTCGAAGGCGTCAGCGAATCGACTGCGGATCATTCGCTGCCAGGCCCGACCTGTTGCCGACTCCCCGGCAGTGACGCTCTCACAGTCCTCGAGCCTGGCGACTACATCGTCACCATAGGGAAGGCCCTGGGCCCGGAACCCCCGGTGGACTTCGTTGATCTCGTCCGCGATGGCGAGAGTGATCTCACGGCCCGGCAACACATCCCGAAGTGGCAGGGACTGCACGTCATGACCGAGGTCTGTCAACTGTTGGATCGCTTTGGCGAAGGCCGCATCGACCTGGTTGTCCGTCGGTGCTCGGTCAAACCAGGGTTGTGGGATCCCGATTCGGAGCGGGCCGGGATCCGGCTCGAGGGTGGCGTCGCCTGACAGAACCCGGTAGGCGATGTCGAGGTTCTCGATGGAATCGGCGAGCGGGCCGACGGTGTCGACTGAGGGTACCAGCGGGAACACTCCTTCGAGCGGGATCCGCCCGTGGGTGACCTTCAGGCCGAAGCAGCCACAGAGGGCGGCCGGCACCCGGACCGAGCCACCGGTGTCGGTGCCGATGGCGATTGGTGTCATGGCACTCGCTACCGCGACTGCGGACCCACCGGAAGACCCGCCGGGGGAGGTGATTGGGTCCCAGGGATTGCGCACCGCCCCGAAATGGGGGTTCTCGCTGGAGAACCCGAAGGCGAACTCGTGGAGCCCGGTCCGGCCGACGATCACCGCGCCGGCCCGCTCCAGCCGTTCCACCGCAGGTGCGCTCTTGGTCGCCTGGTGGCGATAGAAAGCAGAGCCGCAAGTTGTGACCCGGCCTCGATGGTCGATCAGATCCTTGAGCCCCACGGGGACACCGGCCAGGCGGCGTGCGGGCTCACCGCTCTCCTGCGAGGCGTCGATTTCCCGGGCCCGGGCCCGCGCCCGGTCGTCGTCGATCTCGGTGAAGGCGTTGAGGGTGGGCTGGGTGCGGTGCGCCGCCTCGAGGGCCTCCTCGACGCGGTCGACGGCGGACGATCCAGACACCAAATCGACGTTAGCGGGCCTACTCGTAGGTCAGACCGCCGCTATCGGGGACGAGAGAGATCCAAACCTGGCCCGGTGGGACCGCGATGGTATTGCCGTCGGGGTCGGTGAGGCGGTACCACTCGGTCTCCGTCTCGCGCTCCCAGATACCCTCGACCACCTTGCCCTCGGCGAAGACGAACGCCTGACCGGTGCCGGTGGTATGTGAGCTTGGCAGCCCGTTGTTCGAGTACTGCTCGGAGTAGAGGGCGACCAGCACCGGGAACCCGATACGACCCTCGGTGCCATCTTTGCTACGCCAACCCGACTCTCGGCCGTCAGTGCTGCGGAGCCAGGTCCCGGTCGTTGCGTCCCAGGCCCAGTTGACGTCGGTGCCCCGGAAGTTGATGTGCACGGCCCTGGCGGCGGCTGCATCGGCGGGCATTGGCCCGAATTCCCAGATGGGCCCGGTCGGCGGCCGGTCCTGGAACTCTTTGGCGTCGGCGTCCGCTCGGAGGCCTGCGGTCGTGGTGTAGAGGTTGTGCGGCGCGCTGCGGAACGAGACGCGGAATGCGGCAGGGGTGGTCTCGGTGAGCACGTTGATGCCGTTCGATGAGATCATCTGCTGTACCCAACCTTGAGCGCCCGATATCGCGAACGTGGGGTGGTTCAAGGCTGAGAGCAGCGTGGCGTCCGTGGGACGCCCCGATCGCATCGGGCCCAGGAACTCGGAGTCGGACTGCATCCACAGAGTCAAGAACCTGGTGATGCCCTCGACCTTGATTTCGACGACCGCGTCCGCGTGCTCGATCCCGGAATGGGGCCGGGCGTTGACGTGATTGTCGATCTTGACCGCGAGCACCCTCCGGTCGAGGAGGGTCGAGTCGGCAACGGGCAAGCCGTTGACAGGCGATTCGGTCATCACGACGGTGGTAGTGGTGGTGGCTGCCGTCGAGCTAGTGGTGCTGGCGGGAGCCGTTGTCGGGGTTGAGGAGGTTGTCGTGCTGTCGATCGTCTCCGCCGGTGAACAGGCGACGAGGATCAACGCGCCCACGACGAACTTGCTGAAGGTTGAACGCATCGGCGGCAGGGTATCGGTGTCCGCCAGTTACACCGTCAATACCCCTCCGGTGACCGGGAGCAGAGGCAGCACTGCCTCCGGCTCGTCGATGGAAATCGCCAGCTCTATGCCTTCGGCGTTGGAGCGAAGGACATACAGGGCATCGATGTTGACCCCGGCGTCGGCGATGAGTCGGGTGAGGCGGGCCAGCTCCCCGGGGCGGTGCGGCAGCAGAGTGGTGAGAACCATGTGCTCTTCGCTTTGTAGTGCTGCTTCTCTCAGCACCCGACGGGTGGTGGCGGCGTCGTCCACTATCAGCCGCACCGTGCCCTCCCCGTTGGTCCCGTAAGCGGCGAGAGCTTCGATGTTGACCCCGAAGGCGGCGAGGGCTTCCGTGAGTGAGGCGAGTCTGCCCGGACGGTTTTCCATCTGGACGACGAACTCGGTCATGGTTCGACTCTACGCCTACCTGTCCCGTGTGTGACTCGAGACCGGGTCGGGGGGCTCGACTCGCCCCCGGCTGACCAAGTACCGGTGCCAGATGAGCCGGGCGGCCACCGCCCGCACCGGGCGCCACGGGGCGGACAGGATTTCGAGCTCAGCGGGCCCGGGGACCGAACCGAGTCCGAGGGCCTCGCTGACCCCGACCTGGAGTGCCCGGTCCCCAACGGGAAACAGGTCGGGCAGCCGCAACGCGGAGAGCAGGTAGGCATCGGCGGTCCACAGCCCGATCCCTTTGATCGCGATGAGCCTCGAACGTGCCTCCACCTCGCCGACCTCTCGGAGCGCAGGCAGGTCGAGCTCGCCGCTCACCACAGCATCGGCGAGCTCGAGGAGATATCCCGACTTCTGGCGAGTGACACCAACCGATCTCAAACCGGCATCGCCGGATTCGAGCACCGTCTCGGGCGTCACCGTCCCCAGCAGACCGATGAGACGCCCGAACATGGCGGCGCCGGACTCCAGTGAAACCTGTTGTTCGAGGATCAAGAGCACGAGAGTGGGGAATCCCGGCTTGCGCTGCCAGAACGGAGGCAGACCCGACTCCTCGAGGATGAGGCCGAGGCATGCATCCTCTTCGCCGAGCAAGGCTGCCGCTTCGACGAAGTTGTCCTCGTCGATGTGGGTGACCTGCGTCCACAGGGCGGCGATCGGGATCGGGCCCAGCGTTTGCGAATCGACGCTTGTTGCTTTCTTGTTGTCCGAGACGACCCACGCCTCGTTCTCCACGAGGAGGCGATCACCGACCCTGTCCCCGGGCCCGGCCGTCATCCGCTTCACCAGCCAGAAGTCGTCGCGCCCCGGATGAGGGAACACGACCACCTCGCCGTTCATCGGCGTTCGCGAATCGGTGGCGACGAATTCCTGGCCCGGCGCCAGGGTCGGGAGCATGGACTCCTCGGCGACCTGGAACCTACGCATCGACATGGTTTGGGGAGGGTATGGTCGGAAAGGCATATCGACCAACAAGGAGTGTCTATGCGTCAGCTAACCGTCGCCCACGCTCACTGCGACCTTTATTGCGGGGTCTACGATCCGGCCCAGGCCAAGATCGAGGCCATGTCTGTGCTGAAGATCGCCGAGAAGTACGCCAGCTCCGACGACGAGGTCTTCAAGGCAAGAGCCATCGCCCTCAAAGAAGAGCGGGCCGAGGAGGTCAAGCATCATCTGATGGTGCTGTGGGCCGACTTCTTCACCGCAGAGCACCGGGAGCAGTTTCCCAACCTCGACGACCTCTTTTGGAGGGCGATTCATCAGGCAGGGGAGGCCAAGAAGTCAGTCGACCCTGATGACGGGCGCAAGCTGATCGCCCTCATCGACGAGATAAGTGACGTCTTCTGGCAGACGGAGAAGGCGAAGGGGATGGGGGTCTATCCGCCAGGGTGACCCGCATGATCCGAACGGTCCTCGGTTGACTGCTCGGAGGACTGGCGAAGCACGTTTGCAACCATCGCCTTGACCCGGTCGACGATGCGCCGGGCCCATTCGAACTCCTGTCCGATCAGGGCCAGGCCGCCGAGAATGGTGAGTATCCCCGGCCCGGGCAAGACGAGCATGGCCAGGCCGGCGATGATCAGGATGAACCCACCCAGCACTCGCGCGATCCGCGTCATGAGTGGAAACGTAGCCGCGACTGGCGGTTGGGGGAATGGGGGTTCACCCTGGTTCGACCCCGGCGACTGCCCCGGAGTTTCACTCAGTCCAGGGCGTCGCTCTCCAGCTTGACGAACAACGGCTCCACGGTCCCCAGGGCGGTCCCCGCTTCGACCTGAGGACGCTCCCATGTTTCGACCGCGTCGGGTAGGCCCAACATCTTTCCCACCTGGGGCGTCGTGAACGGGAGATAGGGGGAAAGGGCGACCCTGATCCCCGAGATCGCCTGGATTGCGGTCCATAGAATCGTCTCGGCACGTTGCGGGTCTTCCTTGACCAGCTTCCAGGGGGCGTTGGCGTTGAGGTAGACGTTGACCTCCGAGGCACAGTCCATCCCGGCTCGCAGACCCGCCCTCAACTCCACCCTTTCGATGTGTGATGCCACCGTGGCCAGCGTCTTGTCGACGTTGCCGAGGAGCGCCTGATCTTCGCCAGTCAGCTCTGACGGAGTGGGCACAAACCCGTCGAAATTGCTGGCCGTCAGCGCCAGGACTCGATTGACCAGGTTGCCCCAGGTGGCGACCAACTCGTCGTTGATCCTGCGAATGATCTCCTCGTCGGAGAGATCGGTGTCGTTCTGCTCGGGGAGCACCGCGGCGATTGCATAGCGAAGCGCATCGGGCTGAAGCCGCTCCGCATACCAACCGATGTCTCTGCCGACTCCCCGGCTGGCAGATGCCTTTTCCGATCCGAATGTGACGTACTGGTTGGCCGGGACGTCGGTGGGAAGGTTCAGCCCTCCATAGCCCATGAGCATCCCGGGCCAGATCACCGTGTGAAACGGGATGTTGTCTTTGCCAACGAAGTAGTAGGACTCGGCCTCGGGGTCTTGCCACCATTTGCGCCACGCCTCGGGATCGCCATGCATCTGCGCCCACTCCTTGGCGGCCGACAAGTAGCCGATGACTGCGTCGAACCAGACATAGATCCTCTTGCCCGGTCCCAAGTCGTCGACCGGTACCTCAACGCCCCACTCGATGTCGCGGGTGATCGCTCGGTCGGGGAGGCCTTCGTTGACCATGCCCAGAGCCCAATTCTTCACATGCCGGCGCCACCCCACCCTTGACTCCAGCCATTCCCGGATCGGCTCCTCGAGCTTTGAGAGCAGGAGAAAGAAATGCTCGGTCTCGCGCAGCACCGGGGTCGCCCCGCTGAGCCGGGAGCGGGGGTTGATCAGGTCGGTTGCATCGAGGGTGCGTCCACAGTTCTCACACTGGTCGCCCCGAGCCTCCTCGTAGCCGCAGTGGGGACAGGTTCCCTCCACGTATCGGTCAGGGAGGAAGCGCTCGACGTCGGGGTCGTAGAACTGGTGTGAGGTCTGCTTTGCGAGGTATCCGTTGTCGAGGAGGCGTAGGAACATCTCCTGAGTGACGGCGTGATGATTCGGGGTGCCAGTCGAGGTATACAGGTCCCAGGAGATCCCGAGCTTCTGCCAGTTGTCGAGAAACTCGGTGTGATATGTGTCCACGATCACCTGAGGCTCGACCCCTTCATTGTCGGCCCTGACGGTGATTGGTGTGCCATGTACATCGGAGCCGGAGACCATCAGCACCTCGTTCCCGGCAAGACGGTGATAGCGGGCGAAGATGTCGGCCGGCAGGTATGCACCCGCCAAATGCCCGAGGTGACGCGGGCCGCTGGCGTAGGGCCAGGCGACGGCGACGAGGATGCGGCGACTCATGCGCCCCGGAGGGTAAACGGCAGCCGGTCGCTCACCTCGCGGTGTTGACCCCAGGGACCGGGACGTGCTGGCTGGCTCGCTCGGTCATCACGACTCCGCCGATGATGAGAACGGCGCCGACGGCCACGGTGAAGGTGAGGCTCTCACCGAGGAATGTCACCGCGAGGGTGACCGCCAGAACCGGTACCAGGTACCCAACAACTGCGAGTCGGGAGGCCGGGTTGACCTGGGCTGCGATCAGGAAGGCGGTGAATGGGACCGCCGTCGCCAATGTTCCGAGAGCGATGAGGAGCGCCCATTCTGACGCTTGGACCGCGGTCAATGGAGCGGTGTCGACAAAGGGCAGGACGAGGGCAGAGAACACAGTTGCGAACGCGAACTGCGGGATGACCAGCCCATCTCCGCCCACCCCCAATGCAAAGCGACGCGTGAGAGCTCCCCCGATCCCGGCGAGGCAGACCGCTACCAGCGAGAACGCCACACCACGCGACAGGTTGCCCACGCCTTCCAGGGCCCCGCCCCCGAGCCCGACCAGGATCCCGACCCCGATCAGCGAGACGATCAGGCCAGGGATGGATCGCGGGTTGAACCGTTCTCCTTCGACCAGGAAATGCGCGGCGCCGACTGTGGCCACCGGGATCAGGGCGACCATCAGCCCTCCGAGGCTCGCCGGGAGCTCGACCAGCCCCATGGTGAAGAAGGTGTTGGGGATAGCCAATGCCACGCCTCCGAGGACCAGGCCCCTTGCCCAGTGACGACTATCGAACTGACGAAACCTCGCCCAGAATCGAGAGACCAGCAAGATGGCAACGAAGGCAACACCGAAACGAACCGGGACCACTATGAAGGCGGAGACACCGCTGTTCAAGATGGCTCTCGTCAGCACGGCAGCCGAGCCCCACCCGAGGGTCGCCGCCAGGAGTGGGGTCCAGGGATTCATGAATCCGGCACGCTAACTGCGGCTTCTGGTAGTCCTAAAAGAAAACTGCTGGATGCCGATAACCTGACGGACATGATCAAGCGTTCCCTCTCCCTCGGCGCCGTCCTGGCCCTCGCCGCCCTGGCCGCCTGCGGGGGGTCAGCCCAAACCACGACCACGGCCGTTGCGGACAACACGACCATCCCGACGCCGTCGGCAGAGGCGGTTCTGCTCAGCTACTCCCTGACTGCCGGTGACGAATTCCAGTACGAGGTTGGGCTGGACCAACACATCGACCTCACCGCCACCGGAGATGCTTCGGCCATGGGTGAAGAGGGGATGCCTGGTGACGCCTCGGTGGACATCGCAGGGACTGCAGTCTTCACCCATACCGTGACCGATGGCCCCGAAGATGGAACGTACGAAATCCATATCACCGGTGAATTCGAGGATGTTTCCGTCACGGGCACCGTTGACGGCAAGCCGGTCGACTCGAGCGAAGTGCCCGACTTTGCCTCGATGGAGCCGGTCGACGTGACCGTGGTTGTCGACGAGCAGGGCAATGTCATCAGCGCCGGTGGTGAGGATCTCGAAGACCCGCTCGGCGGCGTGCTTGGAAGCCTTGGATCCATGGACGGTGGCGTTCCTGCACCAGGTCTCGACCCCGGTCAGTTCTTCGGGCCGCTCTTCTCCGACGATGAGGTGGCTGTGGGCGACACCTGGTCCGAGGAGATCGAGACCCCGGGGCTCGGAGACGAACCGGTGGTCACCAGCGTCACCAACACCATCACGGGTGTGGAGCAGTTCGATGGGGCAGACGTGTATGTGATCGACACCACTTCGACCACTTCGCCGATCGAGTTCGATATGGCCGAGTTCTTCCGTGGCCTGTTCGGCGCTTTCATCCCCGAGGAGGCCACCGCCGAGGAGACAGCAGAGTTCGACCAGTTGATGAGCCAACTCAAGTTCCTGATCACCGTCGACGACACGAGCGCGGATGGGACCTCACGCTTCGATTCCGAGGCCGGTGTCACCCGTCAATCGGTTATCACCGCGGCCACTCACGTCGCCATGGACATGTTGGTCCCCGACGAAACCACGGGTGAGATGATCGGCTTCCAGATGGAGATGTCGATCGATCAGGGGATCAGCTACCACCTGATCTCGGGTCCGCAGGCATAGATCGCTCCTGGGGGAGGAGACGTGTCTCCCCTGTAACATTGATCCGGCTGTGACCCTCGCCCCTGCCCGCACCTCGATCCTGCCCAATCGGATCACGACTCCCAGCCTGCGCTCGTTCCTGCGCTCGGTGCCCTCGGTCGACGAGGTCGGGGCAAACGAGCGGGTGGCCGCCCTCTCCACGCGCTCCATCAAGCGGGAGTCGAAACGGGCCGCTCTCGACCTGATCACGCGAATGATCGACCTGACCACGCTGGAGGGGAAGGACACGCCGGGCAAGGTCGCCCAGATGTCGGCCAAGGCGATCCGCCCCGATCCCCTGGATGCCAGTGTCCCTTCCGTGGCGGCGGTGTGTGTCTATCCCAACATGGTGAAGCACGCGGTCGAGGCCACCGCGGGCACCAGTGTCAAAGTTGCCAGCGTCGCCAGCTATTTCCCGTCGGGTCTCGTGGATACCGATCTCAAGGTGGAGGAGGTGACCCGGGTGGTTCGGCTGGGCGCCGACGAGGTGGACATGGTGATCGACCGGGGGGCTTTCCTCAGTGGCGAGTACTTCAAGGTCTTCGACGAGATCCGTCGGGTGAAAGACGCCTGCGGGGACACCCATCTCAAGGTGATCCTCGAGACCGGGGAGCTGGTCACCCTCGACAACGTCCGTCAGGCCTCATTGCTGGCGATGACCGCCGGGGCCGACTTCATCAAGACCTCGACCGGCAAGGTGCAGCCCGCCGCGACCCTCCCTGTGGCTCTGGTGATGTTGGAGGCGATCCGTGACTTCATGGACGCCACCGGGGTCATGGTCGGGATGAAGCCCGCCGGCGGCATCCGCACCGCCAAGGACGCCATCCGCTATCTGGTGGTCCTCAACGAGACCCTGGGTGAAGCCTGGATGACCCCCGACTGGTTCCGCTTCGGCGCCTCGACCCTGCTCAACGACGTCCTGATGCAGATCCGCTGGCTGAAGACCGGCCGCTACTGGTCGCCCGACTACTTCACCAAGGACTGATCGTGGCCATCGAGATCGGAACCCCTGCCGCTCCAACCCTGAAGTGGGAGTACGCCGGATCCCGGGAGTCTGCTGACCTCGTCACCATCGAGGGCCGCTACGGGCTGTTCATCGATGGCAAGTTCGTCAGCCCCAAGTCGAAGCGGTACTTCCCGACCATCAACCCGGCCACCGAGGAGCCACTCGCCGAGGTCGCCGAGGCCGGTGAGGCGGATGTGGACGATGCCGTGGCCGCCGCCCGGCGCGCCTACACCGACGTCTGGGAGCCGATGGAGGCGGCGGAGCGGGCCAAGTACGTGTTCCGCATCGCCCGCATGATCCAGGAGCGATCCCGGGAGCTGGCGGTCCTGGAGACCCTCGATGGCGGAAAGCCGATCAAGGAGGCTCGCGACGTTGACCTGCCCCTGGTGGCCGGTCACTTCTTCTACTACGCCGGGTGGGCCGACAAGCTGGAGTACGCCTTTCCCGGGGTGAGGCCCAGGCCGCTGGGTGTGGCCGGACAGGTGATCCCCTGGAACTTCCCGTTGCTGATGCTGGCCTGGAAGGTCGCGCCGGCGCTCGCCGCCGGAAACACGGTGGTCTTGAAACCGGCGGAGACCACGCCGCTGACCGCCCTTATCATGGCTCAGATCGCCGCCGAAGCGGGGCTGCCCCCAGGTGTGTTCAACGTGGTCACCGGGGCCGGCGGGACCGGCGCCGCGGTGGTCGGGCACCCTGACGTGGACAAAGTGGCATTCACCGGCTCGACCGCAGTTGGCAAGCTCATCCAGAGTCAGCTCGCCGGGAGCCACAAGAAGGTGACCCTGGAACTGGGGGGCAAGGCGGCCCACGTCATCTTCGAGGACGCCCCGCTCGACCAGGCGATCGAGGGCGTGATCAACGGGATCTTCTTCAACCAGGGCCACGTCTGCTGTGCGGGGAGCCGGCTCCTGGTCCAGGAGAACATCCACGACCGTTTCGTCGACAAGCTGAAACGACGGCTGTCCACATTGCGGGTTGGTGACCCGATGGACAAGAACACCGACGTCGGGGCCATCAACAGCCGCGACCAGTTGGAGAAGATCACCGAGTTGGTCGACTCGGGGCTCGACGAGGGGGCTGAGATGTTCCAGCCCGACTGCGTGCTTCCTGATCGCGGGTTCTTCTTCAAACCGACCCTGTTCACCAATGTGGCGCAATCCCATCGCATCGCCCAGGAGGAGATTTTCGGGCCGGTCCTGTCGATCCTTTCCTTTCGCACCCCCGAGGAGGCGGTGGAGAAGGCAAACAACACCCCGTACGGGCTCTCGGCCGGGGTGTGGACCGCGAAGGGTTCGAGGATTCTGTGGATGGCCGACCGTCTCCAGGCCGGAGTGGTGTGGGCCAACACCTACAACAAGTTCGACCCAGCCTCCCCGTTTGGCGGATACAAGGAATCGGGGTTCGGGCGTGAGGGTGGTCGTCACGGCCTCCTCGCCTACATGGACTGGGACGAGACATGAGCCGTCTCGAGGTCCGCAAGACCTACAAGCTTTACATCGGGGGCAAGTTCCCCCGTTCCGAGTCGGGTCGCTCCTACCCCGCGCTAGGTGGCGACGGGGAGGTGCTGGCTCGGGTCGCCCAGGCAAGCCGCAAGGACCTACGGGATGGGGTGCGAGTGGCGAGGGAGGCGGTGTCGGGTTGGGCCTCCGCCAGCGGTTACAACCGGGGCCAGGTCATGTACCGCATCGCCGAGACCCTGGAGGACCGTTGGGGCACCTTCGTCGAGCAGCTCCAAGCCGGTGGGGTCGCCAAACGGGCCGCTGAAGCCGAGGTGGCAGCGTCGATCGACAGCATGGTCTGGTATGCGGGGTGGGCCGACAAGTTCGCCCAGATCTACGGCAACATCAACCCGGTGGCCGGGCCCTTTTTCAACATTTCGGCGCCGGAGCCGACCGGGGTGGTTGGAGTGATTGCCCCCGAAGAGCCGGCCCTGTTGGGCCTGGTGACCCGGCTGGCGCCGGTGCTGGTGCCCGGGAACACCACCGTCGTCCTGGCCTCAGAGCGCTACCCGATGCCGGCCATCACCTTCACCGAGGTGTTGAACAGCTCAGATCTGCCCGGTGGGGTGGTCAACGTGCTGACGGGGCTCAAAGAGGAGTTGATCCCGTGGCTGGCCGACCACATGGATGTCAATGCTGTCGACGCCGGTGGGGCCACCGAGGAGCAGGCGGTCCGGGTGCAACAGGGTGCCGTACACAACGTGAAGCGAGTGGTGCTGCCGTCGCCCAACGGCCCCGGGCAGAGCCCTTATCGGATTGCCGCCTTCACCGAGACCAAGACCGTCTGGCATCCCAAGGGGTTGTAAGCCACCCGCCGGCACGATCTTGGCCCATGGTCTCCGACCTGCCGTTCGGCAGCGTACGACCGGCCAATACGGGGTAGAGCACCGGGGACCGGATTGGCCCTCCGCCCTTGACACCGGGCTCCGGCCTGTGCTTCTATGAGATCGGGCCTGGGAGGCCGAGCCGTGCTCAGCTCGACCAACCAAGGAGTCAGGTGCCCCCCACCCCAACCATTCCGGACCGGGATTTCGCGGCACATCTTCGCGCGGCAAAGGCCGGAAACGAGACCATCTGGCGGGCCCTTTATGACTGGCTTGCCCCCCAACTTCTGGGCTTTGTGCGAGCCAGCCACCTGTCGGACCCCGAAGATGTGGTCGGTGACGTGTTCCTCGAGGTCGCCCGTCGCATCGATGACTTCAAAGGAGATGCCAGAGGCTTTCGAGCCTGGGTGTTCACCATCGCAAGGGCGCGCCGGGTCGACGAGATTCGTCGGCGCCTCCGGCGGACCGAGGAGCCCCTGGACACCGCCGTGCACGACTTCGCTGTGGATCGAGCCAATGTCGAACATGAAGCTCTGGCGATGGTCGGCCTCGAGGAGCTGCTTGCTCTCGTCGATAAGCTGACTGACGACCAAGGCGAGGTCATCATCCTTCGTGCCCTCGGGGGTTGGACGGCTCGTGAGATTGGCGAGATCACTTGTCGCAGCACGGGATCTGTGGAGCAGCTTCAGCGTCGAGCCGTTGAAGCGCTGAGAACCCTCCTCGACGCACCGTAAGGAAATGGCGCCTCTCAACGATTCCCTGGGCATGGAACGCCCAGGGCAGAGTCACGAAGTCTCGGGATTCTTGACTGCCCTCAGCGACGAGTTGGTATTGGCGCCGGACGAGGTGACCGCTTCGCGTCACGTCGCAGCTGCCGCCGCCAGAGCACGTGCCCTGGCTCGCGGGCCTCGAACCATGCGTTGGGTCGCCACGGCGACTGCATTGGTCACGGTCCTCGGCACCGGTGGCGTAGCCCTGGCTGGCGGGTTGCCCGATCCGATTCAGACCGCGGTCGCCGATGTGGCACGAGTGTTGCCGCTGCCAATCGACATTCCTTATCCGCATGCCAGTCGTCTCTGGTCAGCTCAGGAGTCGGTCGATAAACCTGAGATCGATACCTGGAGCCGGGGAACCGCGATCGACGCGTTGGCTGCCGAAACCCAATCAGGCGAGAAAGGCGGCTGGATCGAAGCCCGGCCCGCCGAATATCGGACGTCTCGCACCGTACGGAGCTGGGACCGCGATCACACCGGCCACCTTTGGTGCCTGTCGGACGGGGAAGGGCGCCATGCAGCCGAAGACCTCAATTCCACATGTGACAACGAATTCGTGGCCCCGCCTCGGTTTGACCAGAAGGTGGACGAACAGATCGACAACATCGACCGAGAGGACGGACGGGATGACGAGGAGCCTCGTCAAGGTGGCGAGTCGGATGGAGACGGATCGGGCTCGGTCGACCATGACGATGCCGACAACAGGGGTCAAGACGACAGCGATCGACGGGAGGAACGACACGACGGATCTCCGGACGACTTCTCGTCCACCGAGCGGTTGTGAGACCGCCAATAAAAAGCTCCCAACGAAGGAGAAGCAATGTTGACAATCAAAGGCCGATCTAAGCCACTTCTCGCAGGTCTGGTGTTGGCCCTGCTGGCGGCGCTGCCTGGCATCGCCCAGGCCGAGGCGACAGAGGAAACCAGCAGCACCACGACGCCGGTACCACCGGTAACCCAGGTCACCTCGGTGCTACCGGTGCTCGGTTCCGGTCTCACCGTCTCGCTGACACGGGACGCGACCGGGGTCATCACCGAAGTGGCCCTCGACCCATCGGGCGCCACGATCGTCAAGGAGGGCGACCACAAGGTGGTGTTCCTCCTCGCCGACGGTGACACCCAGGTCGTGGTGAAGTCCTTCTCGAAGGGCCATGGCGAGGAGGCGACGGCAGGCGGGGTGAAGACCACTGTCACCGCCGACGCCACCGCCGATGTGACCGGGCCCGGATCCTGGTCCGCAGATGTTTTCGGCACCGGTGTTGTGACTATCCCCTACACAGTTTCCTTCGATGGGAACGTCCCCACGATCACGATTGGTGACATCGTCCTTCCCGACGGAGTCACCGCCGAGATCGGCGAGCCAAAGATCAAGACCTCCGACGAGAAGTCCAAGTTCCGGATCAAAGTCACCTTGATCTCTGGCGACAACAAGGCCAGGGTCGGCTTCTCTGCCTCGACCCGTCTCGACGAAGACGGCGAGCTGCGCGTCAAGCTGTCCGTCACCCTCGACTCCAAAAACCACGTTCGTTGTGGTTGGGGTCACGATGACCAGCGGGAGCACCGCGGTGACGACGAGCAGGTTGGCGCCGCTTCCGACAATCGGAGATGGGACTCACGTGACGGTGATGACCGCGAGCACGATCGCGAGTATCGCCGGGACCGTGGGGATGGCGACCACGATGGCGACGGGGATGGCGAGGGACAAGGCTGAGCCAATTGACTGAACACACTGCCATAGGTCAGTGGCGCGGAGGGCCCATCAAATGGGCTCTCCGGCCGCTTTTGGCCCTGGTGGTGGCATGTTCCACGACCGGGGCTGGGGTCACCACCAGCAGCGTGGCAGCGACGACTTCGAGCAGTTCCACGACCACCACCATCGCCACGACCACCACCCGGGCGATCGACGCGGAGGGGGTTCTCGGCGAAGCTCTGGCTGCGACTTCACCCAACTACCGGTTCCAATCGCTGGTGACGGTCGGAGGCCAGACGATCACCACCATCCAGGGAGTGGTGGATGGTGAGTCGGTGGCGGCCAGCATCACGGCCGGGAATTCGGAAGTTTCTTACGTAAGGACACCCGACGGGGAGTGGGTCACCGGTCCTGAGGACGAATGGTCGGTTCTCGAGGGTGAGGCACCAGCAGGAGCCCCGCTGGCCGGACTCACCGACGTGAGCGATCTGGCTGTGGAGTCTGGCGACGGCGCGTTGATGGTCATCTTGGCCACACTCGGGTCGGTCGCTGGCCCCGGAGCCGGCACCCGAGTCGCGATCACCGTCAAGCAGGGTCTAATCACCGAGATCCGCTACCAAGCCCAGTCGGACGCGGACACCGCAGAGGTGACGACCACCGTCACCCAGGTCGGCTCGGCGGGCACCGTCGAGGCGCCCGCCGTCTGAGACCTAGGTCTTGCTCCGGAGCAGGACCAAGGGCCCCCCTCGAAACGGGTGATCGACTACGGCAATTGGATGGGCGTAAACCTCGCTCAACAAGGTGTCCCTGAGCACCTCGGACGGCGAGCCGAGCGCCACGGTCGAACCCTTTGACATGACCACGACCCGATCGGCGACCGATGCTGCCGCATTGAGATCGTGGATCACCGCTACCACTGCGCGAAAGTCACGGGTCGATTCACGAAGTGTCTCCAGGACCGCCTCCTGATGGGAAATGTCGAGGCCAGCGGTTGGCTCGTCGAGAAGGAGGAGTCGGGTCTCTTGGGCCAGGATCCTGGCGACCTGGGCCAATTGCGCCTCCCCGGTGGACAGCGAGCCGAAGACACGATCTGCGAGTTCCTCGACACCCACAGCCCGCATCGCAGTCTCGACCAGTTCGTCATCGGCCAGACCCTGGGAGCGCCACGGGTGCCGTCCCATGGTCACCACGTCACGGACGGTGAAAGCAATCTCGTCGAGCGGGTTGGGCGGGAGGTAGGCGCGGCGTCGTGCCCGCACTTCGAGGGAAATGCCCTGCAGCGGCTCGTCTCCGAGGTTGATAGTGCCCGTGGTCGGGCTCAACTCACCTGCAAGCATGGCCAACAAGGTGGACTTGCCGGCGCCGTTGGGCCCGACGATGGCGACGAATTCTCCTGCGTCCACGCGGAGCGAAGTCTCTGCCACGACCGTGGCATCGTCTAGGCGACAGGTGATCCGGTCGGCGCTCAGCATCAGGCGGTCCTCGACCTGAGGAGCAGACCGGTCAGCAACAGACCTCCCGCGGCCGCCGAGACGATGCCGACCGGCACCTCGACCGAACCGGCGATGCTTCGGGCGACGATGTCGGAGAGCAGGAGGAATATGGCTCCGATGATCACGGCTGCCGGGAGCAGTCGTCCGTGTTGGGGCCCGAAGAGCCGGGCCGCGAGGTAGGGAGCGATCAGGCCGACGAAACCGATTACCCCGGCAATGGCCACCGCTGCCCCACTGGCGACACCGGCGGCGATCAGGACCCAGGTTGTCGACCTCCGGACATCCACGCCGAGACCTCGGGCCTGGCCATCACCCAGGGCCATCAGATCCAACGACCGAGCCCGTGCTGCGATCACCCCAACTCCGAACAGGATCAGGGGGAGCGCAACCACGAGATGACGCCACGTCACAGATCCGAAGCTGCCGAAGACGAAGTAGGTGAAGGTGGGCAGACGTGGGTTGTCACCCACGAAGATGATCACGACGGTCCAGGCGAGAAAGGTGAGCCCGAGGGCGACACCCAGCAGGATAAGGCGATTTCCGCCGCCAGTGACCGCGGATATTCGGTGCGTGGTCAGCGCCATCGCCACCGCTGTCGCAGCGCCGAGGATGGCTGCCGCCACCGGTGGCACACCGGCGGGGGTGAACAGCGATCCGATCACCACCCCCAGCCCTGCCGCCGAGGAGATCCCGAGGAGATAGGGCTCCGCCAGGGGGTTGCGGTAGACACCTCCCAGTCCTACGCCAGCGGCGGCGAGACCACCGCCGACGATCAGGACCGCAAGCGTCCGGGGAAGGCGCAGCTCCCAGATCACGGCCTCAGCGACCCGGGGTGCGGAACCGAATCCGAGGCCGGAAAGGAGGCTGTCCCAGACCTCGGATGGCGAAAGGGCCATGCTGCCCACGCCGATACTGAGCAGGGAGACCCCGGCGAGGATGCCGACCAGGAGGGCGAGGCGTCTGCTCAACTCTGCAGGACGGCAAGGTCCTCGATGAGGAGACGCAGGGAATCCGCGATCCTCGGCCCGAAGGTGAGAAAGTCGCCTTCCGGATAGGCGAGGATGGCCCGGTTTTCCCCGGCAGGGGTTTGTGCGACTCCCGGCAGTTCGAGGAAAGCCTCGATCCCGCCGATCACCTCCACCCCCTCGGCGGGGACGATGATCACGTCGGGGGCTGCCTCGATGAGAGCCTCTGCTGTCACCGGCGCGGTGCCCACGATCCCGATCTCCGCCCCGGCGTCGACTGCGCCTGCGGCCTCGATGAGGGGTTTCGTCGTCATCCCTTCACCGAACAGGAGGTTGACGTCGGGCCCACGGGTGTAGACATAGGCCACGCGTGGAGCGCTGGTCAGCGCCCCCGTCGACACCTCGTCCACCTCAGCGTCGATCCTCGCGGCCAGAGCCTCTGCCTCTTCTGGCAGGCCCAGGAGATCACCGATGCGGCTGATCTTCTCGTAGAGCTCGTCGAATGACACTGGCACCTCGAGGATCTCCACGGTCACCCCGGCGGCTCGGATCTGGTTGAGGGCTGCCACAGGCGCGGTCTGGGTGTCTCCGATCACGAGAGTCGGATCGGTGCCGAGGACACCCTCGGCCGTGAGGAACCGCCCCACCCCGACGATCTGAAGCCGGGTCGCCTGGTCTGGCGCCACCGTGGTCACGTCGACACCGACGACGCGGGCACCAACACCCAACTCGAACAGTATCTCGGTGATGTCGCCTGAGAGGGAGACGATCCGTGTCGAATCGACAGGCTCCGTTCCGGCATTCGGCTCACCGCATGCGACGAGCGACGCAGAGACGGCGGCCAAAACGGCGAGGGCCCACCTCATTCAGTCGGGCAACCGACCTGGGCCGAGGTCATGATCCCGCAGAACATGTCACGTGAGATCTTCCAACCGTCCTCGGTGCGCACCGCATCGCCCTTGAGACCGGGATAGGTCGGATTGCCGGCAAACATCAAGGTGTAGATGATTTCGGCGCTGTCGCCGCTGATAACGACTGCATCGACTTTTGTGGTGACTCCACCCATCGACTCTCCGGTGGTGGCATAGGCGGCCACCGTCTCCTCGAGGCCGGTCGCCTCAACAATGACCGCGGCCTTCTCCTCGAAAGTGGTGGTGCTGTCGAAGGCGACGGTGTACACCGCGACGATCGCATCGACTTCGGGATCCTCGCCGGGGACGATGGGCTCTTCCACTGCCGTCGTCGTGGTTTCGGCGGCCGTGGTTGACGTGGTGTCGGGGGTAGTCGTGGTCGTGGCTTCGACCACCGTGGTGGTCGTTACCTCTTCGATAGTCGTCATGGTGGCGGTCTCCGACCCACAGGACGCGACTAGCGCCACGACAGCGACCAGGGACATGAGCGTGGTGGTTCTGTGCATAGGGGCGACTGTGCCAGTCACCCCCATCGACTCATAGTCGGAAACGCAGGACGGTCATAGAGCCTACGCGATCCTTCGGCTCTACTTCATTAGCCTGCCGACTGCCGACGACGAAAGAGACATGACGTGACGGAGCCGGTTTCCTGGGGTGTGCTCGGCGTTGCCGGGATCGCGGTGCACAAGGTCATCCCCGCCATGCAGCGCTCGGAATTGAGCCCGGTGCGTGCCATCGCCTCCCGATCTGAGGGCAAGGCTCAGGAAGCCGCCATCGCACTGGGAATCGAGAGGGCATATCCCTCATACGAGGCCCTGCTTGCTGATCCCGACATCGAGGCGGTCTACATCCCCCTCCCCAATCACCTCCATGCCGAGTGGACCGAAAGGGCGGCGGCGGCGGGCAAACACGTCCTGTGCGAGAAGCCGCTGGCCATGAGCAGCGACCAGGCACGCCACATGATCGATGTCTGTCGCCACGCCGGCGTCAAACTCATGGAGGCCTTCATGTATCGGCTGCATCCGATGTGGGTGGAGGCCAAGCGGATGGTCGACTCCGGGGAGATCGGTGAGCTGCTCGCCATCCAATCCTTCTTTTCGTATCGCAACGTCGATCCGTCGAATATCCGCAACATCTCCGACTTCGGGGGAGGCGCCCTGATGGATGTCGGGTGCTATCCGGTGAATGTGGCCCGGATGCTGTTCGGCGCCGAGCCCACCACCGTCAAATCCTCGATACGCCGGGACCCCGAGTTCGGCACCGACGCGGTCACCTCGGCGGTCCTCGACTTCGAGGGCCGTCACGCCACTTTCACCTGCTCTACCCAACTCGAAGATGATCAGGGTGTGAATCTGGTGGGGACGACCGGGCGCCTGGAGATCGAGATCCCGTTCAACATCCCTCCCGACCGGCCCACCCGATTGCTCCATTACGCCGGGGGCGACCCGCCCGTGTCCCCTCATGTCGAAGTGCACGAGTTCGCGACCGCCGACCAATACGGGATCCAGGCCGACGCCTTCTCTCGTACCATCCGTGAGGACACCCCGGTTCCCACCGACCCAGCCGATGCGGTGGCCAACCTCGTGGTCATGGAGCGGATCGTCGCCGACGCTGGCGTCAGGTGATGGAGGAGTCGGGTCTCATTGCCGGGGTGGACTGCTCCACCCAGTCCACCAAGGTGCTGGTGGTCGACCCTGAAACCGGGGATGTGGTTGCCAGTGGGCGCGCCAGCCATCAGGTGAGGGGGACCGGGGGTGCTCGCGAGACCGATCCCAGGGTGTGGTGGGAGGCCCTCGGCCTGGCGATGGCCGAGACCGGTATCGCAGCGGACATCAAGGCCCTTTCGATCGCCGGCCAGCAACATGGCCTGGTGGTGCTCGACGGCGACGAGGTGCCGCTGCGCCCCGCCACTTTGTGGAACGACGTCCGCTCGGCTCCCCAGGCCCGCCAACTGACCGAGCAGTGGGGCGCCGATCTTTGGGCGGAGCGGATCGGTGTCGTCCCGGTGGCGTCTTTCACCATCTCGAAATGGCTTTGGCTGAGCCAGACCGAGCCGGAAATCGCCCGGGCGGTGAGACGCGTCCTCCTTCCCCACGATTACCTCACCTTTCGGTTGACCGGGAATGCGGCGACGGACCGAGGGGACGCTTCCGGCACTGGATGGTGGTCTTCGGCGACCGAGGCTTATTCCCAGGAGGCTCTCGATCTTGTTGCCCTCGATCGGGCCATGCTCCCCAGCATCGTCGCACCGGGCGCCAGCGCCGGTGAGGTGACAGAGGAGGCGGCAGCCGCGACCGGGCTGCCGGCCGGGACCCCGGTCGCGGGCGGGACCGGCGACAACATGGGCGCCGCACTCGGTCTTGGCCTCCGACCGGGAAGACCGGTGGTCAGCTTGGGGACGTCGGGCACGATCTACGCGGTGTCCGACAGCCGGATCGTCGACCCGACGGGTGTGGTGGCCGGCTTCGCCACCGCCGACCGGGGTTTTCTGCCACTCGCCGCCACCCTCAACTGCACTCTGGCGGTGGACCGCTTCGCCGCGTGGCTGGGCCTCGATCGAGAGCAGGTGGCCGAAGTCACCGATATCGTGGTCCTCCCCTATCTCGACGGGGAGCGAACCCCCAACCTGCCCGGCGCCGCGGGGAGCATCCATGGGCTTCGTCACTCCACCCGCCCCGAGGAGATCCTGCTCGCTGCCTACCAGGGTGCGGCCGCCTCACTTCTCGAGGCGATGTCTGCCATTTCCCAGGCCGGCTCGGGGATTCCCGGCGAGGCGCCCCTGACCCTGATCGGCGGTGGCGCCAGGGGGCCGGCCTGGCAGCGGGTCATCGCCGATCTCTCGGGGAGGGCGCTTATGGTGCCGGAAACCGACGAGCCGGTGGCGATAGGGGCCGCGATCCAGGCCGCGTCCATGATCACCGGGTCCGTGGGATCGGACATCGCAGAGCGGTGGTCCACGATGCAGGGCCCGATGGTCGAGCCAGGGGAGCGCGGAGGCGGCATCCTGGAGCGGATCAGGGCGACGAGAGAGGCCCTGAGATGATCGATCTCAGCCGGCTCCTAGCTCCAGTTCGAAAACCGTCCATGGCCCTTCTCTGAAGTACCTCAGCTCACCGTTCATCTGTCTGGCGAGCCCGCGAGAGACTGACAACCCCAAACCCAGTGAGCCAGTGTGACGACCGGGAGAGTAAGGCTCGAAAAGACGGCCCAGGATGTCAGGGGAAACACCGGCCCCGTCGTCGAGTACCTGGATCGCCACACGCCCCTCTCTGGCTTGGGTGCGAAGAACCACCCGTGGCCCCCCGTATCGGTCGGCGTTGCGCAGGAGGTTTCGGACCACCTGGCGAATCCGCATCGCGTCTCCCAAGACCCGCAGGCCTGGATCGGCCTCGATTACCACGTCCGAGAGATCGAAGGTCTCGATGATGTCGGACATTGACACCCGAACGTTGTCTACATGGATGGAGTCCTGGCTGCCGGCCAGGAAGTCGTCGAGCAAAGCGGAGACGTCTTTGAGTTGCTTTCCGATCTCGGTCACCAAGTCGAATCGAGTGCCCTCATCCAAGGCATCCCAATCCGAAAGGAGGATGGAGTTGAAACCGACGACAGCGGCGAGCGGGTTGCGCAACTCGTGGGCGATCATGGCAGTGGCTTCGACAGCTTCCTCCAACGACCGTTCCATCTCCCGGAGGTCGCTGATGTCGAGATCCACGATCACGATCCGCGAATAGTCCGGTGTGTCGTTCCACATCGATGCCTTCCAATGAGAGCGAACGATCACATCGCCCGCCAGCGTGGGTGCGCTGTGCTCGCTCTTGATCGACGAGACGCCTCGAAACGGTGCCAGGAATTGTTCGATCATGTGTTGACGCAGCTCCGGGTAGGCCTCCTCTGAGAAATGCCTAGCGACGAGGTCCGGGCACTGGTCCTCGTAAGGAAACCCGTAGAGAAGCGCCCATTCTTTGCTCGCCCCGAGTTGCAGGGGGAGACGGAGGCACTCCAACAGCTCGTCCTCGTCTTTCAGGCGAAGGGCGATCTCTTCCACTGTGAGGCCCTCATATCGCGTGATGATGGGTGTGTAGTCGGCGATCAGCATCGGGACCGAGGCTGCTGACACCAGTGATTCGATGTCGTCGTGCAGTCGGCCGTTCAGGGGTGTGTCCATTGCCCCAATAGATCGACGAATGAAGCCTGGAGCTTGACCGGGAAGAACCCGAGCCGTTTCACTTCTCGGGCGGGGTGTCCCAGTCCTGGACGTCGCTTCCTGCCTCGAGGGCGAGGATGTCGAGAGCTGCGGTTGCCCCCGCCCCAGCCGAGATGATCGCCTGGCTTCGCTGAGGCCGGGCCGAACGTCCGAGCACATAGACACGGCCGAGTGAAGATCGATAATCGCGATCGACTCTGATGACACCCGTCTCGTCCTCGGCGAGGCCCAGTGATCGTGCCAGCATTGGGTTCTTGCCCTCGGTGAGGATGAGGTAGTCGACCGTGATCGACCCGGATTCGGTGGTCACAACGAAACCATCCCCGATGGTGATCGAGATCACCTGCTCCTCGCGAAGCGTGGCGCCGAAAGCTGCCACCTGCCTCTTGGCGATCCTCTGGAAGGAGGTGCCCGCGATCTCGGGAATCCCCAGGTAGTTGTGGAGGTAGGCGTGATTCATCGCCGTTTGGTCGGTCCCGAACACCGTCACCGTGTGGCCGTTCTTGGCCAGGAACAAGGCCGCGGACAGACCTCCAGGCCCTTCACCGACGATCGCCACCGACGCCATGAGATCCCTTCTCTCGGAGCCATCAACGCACGCCGGTCGTCGGGTATGCCCATCCGCCGACAATGATGCCGGGGTGGAGACCATGTCTGTTCCCGTCACCGGGCCTCTGGATCTTCGACAGACCCTGAGGCCGCTTCATGGTTGGTTCGCGGACGACGGCTGGTGGTTGACGTCGCGGACACCCGACGGGCCGGGCACCATTCGCATCCGGCGCACGCCCCAGGAGGTAGTGGGCGAGGCGTGGGGTAGGGGAGCAAGCTGGCTGCTCGATTCGCTGGGTGCGATCGCCGGGCTGGAGGACGACCCGTCGGGTTTCACCACGGATCACCCCTTGGTCGGGGACCTTCACCGCCGTCACCCCGGGTTGCGTTTCGGGAGGACCGGGCTCGTCTTCGATGCGCTGGTGGCGGCGATCGCCGGCCAGAAGGTGACCGGGAGCGAGGCATCGTCGGCGATGCGTGGCCTGCGTCGTGCTTTTGGCGAGGCGGCCCCGGGCCCACGTGAGGGGCTGTTGCTGCCACCTGATCCAGAGCGAATGGCGGCTGCCCCGTACTGGGCCTATCACGACTTGCACCTGGAGAAGCGACGGGCCGACCTTCTCCGCCGGGTGGCAGCCGACTTCGCCGCCATCGAGGCAGCAAATCGTCAACCTCCGGCGGTGGCGGCACTGGTTCTGGCGCGCCATCGGGGGGTGGGGCCCTGGACGGTGGCCAAGACCCTCGTGGTGTCGCATGGTGATCCGGATCAGGTCGAGGTGGGGGACTTCCACACCAAACACATCGTGGTCCATCATCTGACCGGGCGGGACCGGGGGACCGACGAGGAGATGCTGGAACTGCTCGAACCGTTCCGGCCACAGAGGGGCCGCGTGATCCGACTGCTCCACGCCCTGGGCCATGAGCCCAAGTTCGGCCCGAGGATGTCCCCCCGTGACATCACCGCTTTGTGATCAGTAGTAGGGGAGGTACTCCTCGAGCTCCCAATCGGTGGTGCGGACCATGAAGCGATCCCACTCGGCACGTTTCACCGCCAGGAAACCTTCGACATAGCCGGGGGAGAATGCATTCACGAACTCCTTGTCGTTCTCCAGCGCATCGAGGGCGGCGCCGAGGCTGTGCGGAGCGGTCATATCGGCGTCGACACCGGTGACGCAGTCCTGGGTCTCCGCCGGTGGGCACTCGAGATTCATGCGCACCCCTCTCAGGGCCGAGACCAGCGCGGCGGCCGCGGCGACATGGACCGAGGTCGCGCCATCGGCCAACCGGTGCTCGAGCCTGATCCCGGAGTCACTGGCGGGCGGGACTCTGACCGCCACTCCTCGGTGGTCGAACCCCCAGTTGGCGTAGTAGCCATTGAGCGATCCCGGTCTGAGGCGTTTGTAGGCATTGACCGTCGGCGCGAGCAGGGCGGTCATCGGCACGTGATCGTGGACCATCCCGGCGATGCAGCGGCGGGCCAGTTCGCTCAGGCCGTCGGGCGAGTCGGGGTCACTGAAGGCGTTCTTCCCCTCCGGGTCTACGAGAGAGAAGTTGACGTGGATCCCGCTCCCCCCGCGCTCGGTGATTGGCTTGCCGAGAAACGAGAGCAGGTAGCCGCGTTTGGCCGCCACTTCCCGGGCCATCACCTTGAAGAGAAAAGCGTCGTCGGCTGCCTGAACCGCCTTCCCGTAACGGAGCGTGAGCTCGAACTGGCCGTCTTCGTACTCGGAGTTGACCGATTCCAGCTCAAGCCCCATCGCCAGAGCGGTTTCCATGATCTCCTCGATGGTCCCACTGGGGTCGACCGCGGTCCCGGTGCCGTAGAGATAGGAGCCGGGAGTGTGAATCGGCCGCCAGGCCCTGTCGCCGTCAGGCTCGAACAAGAAGGCCTCCAGCTCGAAGCCAATCATCGGGGTGAGCCCCATATCCTCCCACTCGCCGACCACCCGCTCCAAGATCGAACGGGGGGCCAGCTCGATAGGTGCCCCATCCTTGCTGATCGTGGCCACCACGACCCCGGTTCCCTTCTCCCAGCCCGGCTTGACGTCGTCCATTGAGAAGCGAGCCTCGACGTCCGGATGGCTCTCGAGATGGGCACCGGGATGGGGGATCTCCACCCGATTGAGCTGGAGCGAGAACAGGGCGACACAGTGATTGCTCCCTTCCTCTGCCCTTGCATGTGACAGGTACTTGCCCCGGGCCAGGCCGAGATGGTCGGGCCACAGGAAGCGAACCCGGTCGTAGCTGCTGTTGCTCAGAAGGCTGCCTCCTGCTCGGCGCCGCCTGTAATACTGCGGCGGCTTGTCGGCCCGAAACAGTAGCCCTGATAAGCTCATCCGGTGCGGGCTCTGGTCATCGAACACGACCCGCTTTCGACCCCGGACCGGGTCGGTGAGCACCTGGAGCTGCGAGGCTTTGCCCTCGAGCCGTTCGTTGTCGTCGAGGACATCAACGATCCCGAGTTGGCGGCAGCCTTCCCCGAGAACGGCGGTCACGACCTCGTCGTTCTCATGGGCTCTCCGTGGTCGGTGTACGAATCCGGGATCAAGGGATGGGTGCGGACTGAGCTCGACTTTGTTCGTCGTCATGTGAGCTCCGGGGTGCCGGTGCTCGGCATCTGCTTCGGGGCCCAGATCATGTCGGCGGCCTTTGGAGGGCAGGTGACCCGGTCGGCTCGACCCGAGTACGGATGGGGGAATGTCGGCTCTTCGGTGGAGGAGATTGCCGGCGGCCCCTGGTTCCAGCACCACCACGACGAGTTCACCCTCCCCGAGGGGGCAACCGAGTTGGCCCGCAACCCGTCGGGTCTCCAGGCCTTTCGCATGGGGAGGAACCTCGCGGTCCAGTTCCACCCGGAGATGACGGCCCCCTTGATCGCTTCGTGGTGTGAGGTCGATGGCGGCAGCGACATGGTGGAGGCGGGTGTCGACCCGGACCGGGTGATCGCGGAGAGCCTGTTGCTCCAGGAGGCAACCCAGCCGGCCCTCGAGCGGATGCTGGACTGGTTCCTGGAGGACATCGCCGGAGCCGGGTGACCGACTCTGGTCGAAGCACATCGAGATCTACTGTTCGTCCCGTGATCACCTACCGGCTGGGCAACGACCTCGACCTCGATGCCGTCATCGATCTCTACGTCGACTCGACTCTCGGGGAACGCCGCCCGGTGTCGGAACGGGAGCGCATGAGACGGATGCTCGAGGAAGCCGACCTGGTGGTGAGCGCTTGGGACGGCGACCTGTTGGTCGGGATCTCCCGCTCGGTCACGGACTGGGTCTTCTGCACCTATCTCTCGGATCTTGCGGTGAGGCTGGATTACCAGGCTCAGGGCATTGGCCGCGAACTGGTGCGAAGGACGCGCCAGGAGACGCCGCAAGCCACCGTCATTCTCCTCTCTGCGCCCAAGGCGGTCGACTTCTACCCCAAGATCGGGATGACCTGGCACAACAGTGCCTGGACACTCCCACCCGGCGCAGAACCAGTCTGAAAACCCGGGCCCAAGACCAGAGGTGGGTTCAACCCTCGAGCCAGGTCGCGACGAGGTCGCCGACCAGGCTGGGCTCAAACATCTCGGTGTGAAGGGCGCCTTCGACTTCCTCCACCAGAGCTTCAGAGCCGGCTCCATTCAGAGCCTCGGCAAAGTCGAAGGCAAAGGACGAATCGACGATCTCGTCGTCGCCGCCGTATAGGAGGAGACTCTCCAGATCAGGGTTCTGGTCCACCAGGTTGAGGGGGTTGCCCGCCCTCCATGCGTCCGGATCCTCGCCAGGGGTTGCCCCAAAGAACGGGATCATGAGCGGGCCGAGCCGGGCTACATCGTAAGGGCCTGCCAGCCCGACGAGGCGATCCGGCACGCCGGTCCCGGGAATCGGGCAGTCGGCGGCGTAGTCATCTCCGTTCAAGGCGACTACCGCTGAAATATGGGCTCCCGACGAGTACCCGAGCACCACCACGGTGCCGTCGGAATCGGGATGGGCAGCGGCGTACCGGACCGCGCAGGCGATGTCGTCGATGGCTGCGGGAAAGCCGGGCTGCTCGAAAGAAAGGGTGTAGGCGGCGTTCACCGTGAGGTATCCCTCATTCGTGAGGAAGTCAGCGAGGGGCTGCATCATCTCGGGTGATCCCGCGACCCACCCCCCACCATGAACCAGGACCACCGCGGGGAAGGGGCCGGCGCCGTCGGGGATCAGCACCTCGGCGTCGATCTCGGGCAACGGGTCGGCAACCGTCGTCGTAGTGGTGGCGGCTGTGGTCGTCGTCGTGCTCGTCGTGCTCGTCGATGTGGTCGAGGTGGGAGGGGAGGTGACCGTGGTGGTTGGCAACGGCCCGCTGCTAACCGTCGTCTGGGCGGAAGCGCTGCACGACGCCAGCGTCAAGACCAAGACCGTGAATGTCAGGAGAGAAGGGAGGCTGCGTCCTGGTCCACGTACCACTCGACTACTCCCTCGGCTTTTTCCAGTTGCCCGGCGGGTGTGCTGTTCTCGAAGCTCGCCTTGAGGGCGGCTGCCTTTTCGGTCCCGAGGGTGACCACCAAGAGGAGACGAGCTCTCCAGAGCAACGGGTAGGTGACGGTGATCCGGTCCTCGCCATTGCCTGGAGGTCGATTGGCGACATACCACCGGCGGTCCTCGGCGAGCGCAGGCGTGCCGGGAAACAGCGAGGCGATGTGGGCGTCGGCCCCCATTCCGAGCATGATCAAGTCGGGCGGCCTGTCGATATGAATCGACCGAAGACTCGCCTCATAGTGGGCCGCCGCATCTTCGGGTTCCATGTACTCGCTCCATCTCGGTCTGATGAAGTTGGCGTCGACATGATCGAGCAGCGTCGTTGCTGCCATCCGACCATTGGAGCGCTCGTGGACCGGAGCAACCCATCTCTCGTCTGATAGCCAGGCGTCAACCTTGCCCCATCCGCTGGCTCGACCCCGCAGCATGCGATAGGTGGCCTCTGCCGCGGACCCCCCGGCCAGTCCCAACGAGAAGCGTCCTTGGGCCGCGGAGATCAGGTCGGCGATCCGTTTTGACGCGGACTGGGCCGCGGCATCAGGTGTCTCATGGACGAACAACTCCACATGGCAACGGTAATGGCCCGATACATTTGAAAGGTGGTCTCAACAGTTTCCATCCCGTGGTCTGGAGGCGAGGTCAGCGGCCGTCTTGCCGGCGGCGGGCGGCGGGGGGTGCTCCTTGCCCACGGAGCCGGCACCAATCAGGACCATCGGGTCATGGTGGCCCTCCGCGACCGCCTCGCCGGTGCCGGGCATCGGGTCCTGACCTTCAACTACCCCTACGCCGAGCGGGGGTCGAAGAGCCCCGACCGCGCCGAGCGTCTCGTCGAGTGCCACCGGGCGGCTGCCGATCTGCTTCGAGAGACGGTCGATGTCTTCTTCATGGCGGGCAGGTCGATGGGGGGCCGGATCGCCACCTACCTGGCGGCGGATGGCTACCCGGCCGCGGGGGTGATCCTCTACGCCTATCCCTTGCACCCGGCCGGGAAGCCGGAATCACTCCGGGTCGCCCACTTCCCGACGGTGACGGCGCCGCTTCTGTTCTTCCAGGGGACCAGGGATGCCTTGAGCCGCATGAATCTCTTCGAACTGCACATCGTCACCCTTCCCAATGTCGCGGTCGAGCTCCTCGAAGGCGCCACCCATTCGCTCACCGGAGGAGGTTGGTCCGAGGAGGCCATGCTCCAGCATCTGTCCGAGAGGTCCGCCTCCTGGATCGAAGGGGTCTCGTCTGGCAGAACAGCCGGGACCGGACCATAATTGGCAGCCATCTCGCATCTCGCCAAGGAGTTTTTCGATGCCCGAAGTCAGTCTGCGCGCCCAAACGGGTCGGAGCACCGGTTCGTCTGAGTCGCGTCGTGTCAGAAAGACGGGCAACGTGCCGGCCATCGTCTATGGAAAGGGCACCAAACCGGTCTCCATCGCGGTGGACGCACACGATCTCCATGTGGTGCTACACACGGAGGCCGGAGCCAACGCACTCATCAACCTCGAAATCGATGGTGGCGCCACACTCCTGACCATGGCTCGTGTCATCGAGCGCCACCCGTTCCGCAACGAGTATCGCCACATCGACTTCGTCACGGTGTCGCTCGACGAGATCGTCACCGCCGAGGTGGCGATTCATTTCGAGGGCTCGCCTATCGGGGTGAAGGATGGTGGCGTCTTCTCGCCACAGCGCACCCACGTCGTTATCGAGGCTCTGCCGACGGCGATTCCCTCCGCCATCGTGCTCGACGTCTCGGCTGTCGAGATTGGAGATTCACTTCGCATCGCAGACCTCCCTGTGATCGAGGGTGTCACCTACACCGAAGATCCCGAGGCGGTCGTCATGAGCGTCACCACACTCGCTGCCGAGGTCGTCGAGGAGCCCGAGGCTGAGCTCGAGGGCGAGGGAGAGGAGCTTGCCGAGGGTGAGGAGCCTGCTGAGGTCGCCCAGGAAAGCGAAGGCAGCGAATAGCAAGGCCCATATGGTGGTCGGTCTCCGCAACCCGGGGAGCGACTATGAGGGGACCAGGCACAATGCCGGATTCGAGGTCGTGGCCCGGGTCGTTGCCCGTCATGACGCCAGATTCGGAAGGGCCCCCTCGCGGGTCCGCTGTGAGTTGGCACAGGTCGGTGCCGGCGACAGCCAGGTGCTGTACGTCGTGCCCTCCTCCTTCATGAACGAATCGGGATCGGCGGTCCATGCCGCGGTCGACTACTTCGGCCTCGATCTCTCCCGCATCCTGGTCGTCCACGACGACATCGATCTGGCCTTTGGCCGTCTCCGGCTCCAGGTCGGCGGTGGCAGCGGTGGTCACAACGGGATCAGGTCCCTCGAGAAGGCGTTGGGCACATCCGAGTTCAGTCGCCTCAAGCTGGGAGTTGGCCGCCCGCCGGGGTCCATGGATCCTGCCGATTTCGTCCTCCGACCCTTTACCAAGGGCGAACGGGTCGAGGTGGAGGTCGTGTTCGAGGAGGCGGCCGACGTCGTCGACCAGTGGCTGACCGATCCGGCCCGGGCTCAGGAGATGGCTGCCTGGAGGGGGCGCGACCCGCTTTCGTGACGCCACCTTCCGTTTTCGCGCGGGGATCCGCGCCTGTGGGCGCGGATCCCCGCGCGAAAACGGGCTGGAAGGCATAGTTCCTCGATGCCCGACTACATCGGCGCCCTGGATCAAGGCACGACTTCCACCCGGTTCATGGTGTTTGACGCCGCCGGGGCGATTGTGGCTGCCGACCAGCGTGAGCATGCGCAGATCTTCCCCCGCCCAGGCTGGGTCGAGCACGACCCGGTCGAGATCTGGTCTACAGCTTCATCCGTCATCGAGGGTGCCCTCGCCAAAGCAGGCTTGACGCCGTCCGATCTGGCAGCCGTCGGCCTGACCAACCAGCGCGAGACGACCGTCGTCTGGGACCGTGCCACCGGGAACCCCGTGGCCAACGCCATCGTGTGGCAGGACACCCGCACCGCTGACCTCTGTTCCCGGCTCGCCGGGGCCCACGGCGCTCATCGGTTTCGTGCAGTCACCGGGTTGCCGGTTGCCACCTACTTCTCAGGGCCCAAGATCCGCTGGCTTCTCGACGAGCTCGATCTGCACGAGGCAGCCGCCCGTGGGGAGCTGGCCTTCGGCACCGTCGACACCTGGCTGGCCTGGAACCTGACCGGCGGCCCGGCATCGGGGGTCCACATCACCGACGTCACCAATGCCTCCCGTACGTTGCTCATGGATCTCGCCACCACCTCCTGGGACGCCGACCTCGCGGTGGCCATGGAAGTCCCCACCGCGATGCTCCCCGAGATCGTTCCCTCGATCGGAGTCCTGGGCACCTGTGTCGGCCCGCTGCAGGGGGTGCCACTGACGGCCGTCCTCGGAGACCAGCAGGCTGCCTTGTTCGGACAGGCGTGCTTTCAATCTGGTGAGGCCAAGAACACCTATGGGACCGGCAATTTCTTGCTCCTCAACACCGGTTCGACCCCGGTGGCCTCCGAGGCGGGCCTGCTCACCACCCTGGCCTATCAGCGCGCCGGGGAAAAACCGGTCTATGCCCTGGAAGGTTCGGTGGCCGTCACTGGTTCTCTGGTGCAGTGGCTGAGGGACAACCTCGGTTTGCTGGAAGAAGCCTCGGACGTCGAGAAGCTCGCTCGCACCGTAGAAGACAATGGCGACGTCTATTTCGTCCCCGCCTTCTCCGGGCTGTTCGCCCCGTATTGGCGACCCGACGCCCGGGGGGTGATCGCCGGCCTGACCAGATTTGCCAACCGGGGACACCTCGCCAGGGCCTCGCTCGAGGCCACCGCCTACCAGACCCGTGACATCCTGGACGCGATGAAGGCCGACTCCGGGGTCGGACTCAGCGAGCTCAGGGTCGACGGGGGCATGACGTCGAACTCACTCCTGATGCAGTTTCAGGCCGACATCCTGGGCGTGGATGTCATCAAACCGAAGGTGGCGGAAACGACCGCGCTGGGCGCCGCTTACGCCGCCGGTCTGGCGGTCGGGTTCTGGGATGACCTCGACGAGATCGGCGCTCTCTGGGCAGAGGACTCGCGATGGGAGCCGAAGATGGCCGACAGCGAGCGGGAGAGGCTCTACTCACGATGGGGGGAGGCTGTCGAGCGGTCATTGGGATGGGTTTGACCCGAGGTTTGCCCGGCTTCCACAGATAAGATCGCGGCCAGTCGAGGAGGTCTCATCTCACTGCCTGACATGCTCGCGCTGTCCCGGATCCTCCTGGTGCCCGTGATCATGGCATTCACCAGGAGCGAGCAAATCGAGAACTCGCTGACGATTGCCGCCTCCGTGTTCGCGGTTGCCGCCTTCACCGACTATCTCGACGGCTACTTCGCGAGAAAGATCAGCGGTGGCACGATCCTCGGCGGCTTCCTCGACACCACGGCCGACAAGATCTTGGTCACCGGCACCCTGCTTGCGCTGGTCTCTGTCGATCTGGTCTCGATCTGGCCGGCGGCGATCATCATCTTTCGTGAATTCCTGGTGATGGCCCTGCGCGGGGTGGTGGCTGCCCAGGGAGGGCTGATTCGGCCCTCCACCTGGGGAAAGATCAAAACGGCCACCCAGTTCATTGCCATCTTTCTCGCCTTCTTCCGGCTCGAGGAGCGGTGGGGGCCCTGGTATCTGGACCAATGGATGATGCTGATCGCCGTGATCGCCACCATCGGCTCGGCATGGGGCTATATGACCGCCTTCTGGCACACGGTGCGTGCCGAGCCTGCCGGCACCGCGAGGTGAGGGTCGCGGTCACCGGCGGCTCGGGAATCGTGGGGGCCGCCGTGGTGAGACATCTGGTGGCTGCCGGCCATGAGGTGAGGGGCTTGACCCGTACCGAGGCCTCCGCGGGCCGGATCGCGGCACTGGGGGGGGAGCCGATTCCCGGCGACGTGCTCGCCCCGGAGAGTCTCGGTCGGTTGGTCTCGGGGGTGGATCGCGTGTTTCACATCGCCGGGGTCAACGAAATGTGCTCGATCGACGCCGGGCACATGGACCGGGTGAACATCGTCGGCACCGCCAACGTGCGCGACGCCTGTCGGGCAGCGGGAGTGAACCGGCTGATCCACACCTCCTCGGCCGTGGCCATAGGTGAGGAAGAGGGTGCTGTCGGCTCCGAGACCACCCCGCATCGAGGCTGGTATCTCTCGCGTTACGAGCGCTCGAAGCACCTCTCAGAACAACTCCTCCTCGAGACGTCGGCCGGGCTCGACGTCGTTTGCGTGAACCCATCTTCGGTACAGGGGCCGGGCCGGGCTTCAGGGACCGGCCGGCTGATCCTCGACGCGCTGCGGGGCAAGCTCCCCTTTCTGGTCGAGACCACGATCTCGATCATTGACATCGATGATTGCGCCCGCGGTCATCTCCTGGCCGCGGATCGGGGTCAACCCGGGGCGCGCTACCTGTTGAGCGGCGCCACGTTGACTATGGGCGAGGCGCTGACATTGCTGGCTCGGGTGGGAGGGCTGTCCTCCAAGCCCCGGTTTCTGCCGGGTTCGGTGGTGTCCGCGCTGGCTGGGGTGGTCGAGGTTGGGGCGCGGGCCCTGGGACGACGCCCCCCGGTGTGTCGCGAAATGGTGCGCGCATTGCGCCACGGGCACCGCTACGACGGGACCAGGGCGACCCGGGAGCTGGGCCTGGGCTACCTGCCGGTCGAGGAAACGGTGCAACGCACCATCGACTGGTTCCGGGCCCAGGGCCTTCTCCAGGCGGCCCGTTAGCATCGAACGGCTCGATGCCAGCACCGCTTGCACCTCTTCTGTCCGCTTGGCGCTCCGCACCCCTCCCTGACCTCGGCGGATCATGGGCGGTGTCCGCAGGTGCGAGGGCCTTCGCCATGGCCGGGCTCGCCGAACGGATCGACGACATGCTCCTGGTCTTGGTGTCGGGTGAGCGCGACGCCGAGGAACTGGCGGACGACCTCGCGCTCTTTCTCGATGACGTGACGCTGGCGCCCGCTTGGGAGACTCTCCCCTTCGAGCACGTGTCCCCCAACATCGCCACCATGGCTCGTCGGGCCGCGGCCCGGCACCGCCTCGCCCGGGGTGGTGGCCCGGGGGTGGTGGTCGCCAGCGTCCGCAGCGCGATTCAACGACTCAGCCCATCGAGCCCCGATCCTCTGAGCCTGGCTCGGGAAGAGGAAGTCCCTCTCGACCACCTGGTGCGCGACCTGGCCGATCTGGGATACTCGAGGACGGATCGGGTCGAAGGCAGGGGTGAGTTTGCGGTCCGTGGTGGGATCGTCGACGTGTTCCCGGCCCAGGCCGAAGAGCCGGTTCGCCTCGATTTCTTCGGCGACACCGTCGAGGACATCCGCCTCATTTCGGTCGCGACCCAGCGCTCCGAGGATCCCATCGATCGGTTGGTCGCCTACCCCGCCCGAGAAGTTCGTCCCGGTGGTTCCCTGGCCGAGCGCGCCTTTGGGCTCGTTGCCTCCGAGCAATGGGCGGCGTCTACTTGGGACCGCGTCGCCGAGGGCCAGCTCTTTCCCGGTATCGAATCGTGGCTGCCCTGGCTGGCCGATCCCATCTCGCTGATCGACGACATCCCCAAGGGAATACGGCTCGTCGTCATCGAGCCCTCCCGAGCCCTGGACAGGTCGCGTGAGCTGATCAAGGAGGAAACCGAGCTGGCGCGAGCTCTCGCCCCGACCTGGGGCGAGCAGGCCCCGGCGGCCGGTGAGCACCCCGCCTTGTTTCTCGACCTGGAGGAGAGACTTCGGGATCGGGCACATCTTCGGGTCCCCGCCGCCCCGACCGGCCCCTCGGATCCAGTGCTGGAGGTGCGGGGCCTCGATGCAACTCCTGGCGATCCGGAGGCCGTGGCTAGAGGGCTGGGACGTCTTTTGGAACGGGGAATGATCACGGTGGTGGCGATGGACGGGGTGGCGGCTGCCGACCGGGTGGCAAGCGCCCTGGGCGAGCACGGCCTGGTCCTGGAACGTCTCGACTCGCTCGTCAATCCGAGGGCGGCCATCGTCCCGGTTGGGATCCATCGGGGATTCGTGGCGCCCGGTCTCGGGGTTGCCGTCCTGGGGGAACAGGAGATCGCCGGTCGCCGCCGGGCCCACCGCCGGGTAGGCCGGACCCGGGCTGCCCTGACCCACCAGTACCGCGACCTCACCGAGGGTGACTACGTGGTGCATCACCAACACGGGATCGGCAGGTTCGAGGGCCTGGTGTCGAGGACGATGGTGGGCGTGGAACGGGACTACCTGATCATCGCCTACGCCGGCGCCGACCGTCTCTATGTGCCTGTCGACCAGTTGGCTGCAGTCACCAGGTACACCGGTGGGGAGACTCCCAGGGTGTCGCGGATGGGGGGAAAGGATTGGTCAGACCAAAAGGCGCGGGTTCGCAAGGCCGTCGCCGCCGTGGCCCAACGCGTGGTCGAGCTGCATCGGTTGCGAGCCGCCGCCGTAGGCCACGCCTATGCCCTGGATTCCCCTTGGCAGGTCGAGATGGAAGGCGCCTTCCCCTACGAAGAGACACCCGACCAGCTTCGCTCCATCGTCGAGGTCAAAGCCGACATGCAGAACGACAAGCCAATGGACCGGCTGGTCTTCGGTGATGTCGGCTTCGGCAAGACGGAAGTCGCGATCCGCGCCGCCTTCAAGGCGGTCGAGTCCGGCAAACAAGTGGCCATTCTGTGCCCGACAACCCTTCTCGTCCAACAGCATCAGCAAACCTTCTCCGAGCGGTTTGCGCCCTACCCGGTGCGGGTCGAGGCCCTCTCCAGGTTTCTCACCCCGAGACAGCAGGATCGGGTCGTCGCTGCACTCGCAACGGGTGAGGTCGACGTGGTGATCGGGACCCACCGACTTCTGTCCGAAGACATCCGGTTCAAGGAGCTCGGCTTGTTGGTGATCGACGAAGAGCAACGGTTCGGAGTGACCGCCAAGGACGCTCTCAAGGAGTTGAAGTTGGGGGTCGACGTCCTGACCCTGACCGCAACTCCGATCCCGCGCACGCTGGAGATGGCTCTGACCGGGATCCGGGACGTCTCCCACATCAGGACGGCCCCCGAGGACCGTCATCCGATTCTCACCTATGTCGGGCCTTTCGACGATCAGGCGGTGTCGGCGGCGATTCGGCGCGAACTACTCCGGGAAGGCCAGATCTTCTATGTGCACAACCGGGTGCAATCGATCGATCGGGCGGTCGCCCATCTCCGCGAGTTGGCTCCAGACGCCCGATACGCGGTAGCCCACGGTCAGATGTCGGAGGGACAGCTCGAACAGGTGATGATCGACTTCTGGAATCGCGAATACGACGTCATGGTGTCGACCACCATCATCGAATCCGGCCTCGATCTGCCCCAGGTGAACACTCTCATCGTGGAGCGCGCCGATCTTCTGGGACTGGCCCAGCTCTATCAGCTTCGGGGCCGGGTTGGCCGCTCCAGTCAGCGGGCTTATGCGTATTTGTTTCATCCCCGGGATCGCAGTCTCACTGAGGAGGCCCATCGCCGGCTCGAGGCGATCGGCGAGGCAACCGATCTGGGATCCGGGTTCCAACTCGCTTTGAGGGATCTCGAGATCAGAGGGGCCGGGTCGATTCTCGGCGAAGTCCAAAGCGGCCACATCGCGGCCGTCGGGTTCGAGTTGTACGCCGAACTGGTCGCGGACGCTGTTTCGGAGTTGGAGGGGAGAGTCGTCCCGAGCGAGGTTCCCTACGAGGTCCGGATCGATCTCCCGGTCGATGCCCATCTGCCCGAGGCCTATATCCCCGAACAGGAGCTTCGGCTCGAGGCCTATCGACGGCTGGCGGGCACTTCCACTCATCTCGAGGTGGATGACGTCGCGGCCGAGTGGGTGGACCGGTTCGGGCCGCTGCCACCCGCCGCTTTGGTGCTGGTCGAGCTTGCCCGGCTCCGCGTGGACGCCCTGCGGGTCGGGCTCGAGGAGATGGTGAAACTCCGTCATGAGATCAGGTTGGGCCCGGTGGACCTCAAGCCTTCCCAAGAGGTGCGTCTCAGACGCCTTCAGCCACGTGCTGTGCTCCGCGCCGCGGAGGGCCTCATCTTCATCCCGGCGCCGGCGCCCCTGGTGCCGGGGCTTTCCCAATTCATCGCCCAAATGTGGCCGCCTGGGGACGGGTAGCGGCTCGCGGGGTGCTACTAGATGCGTCAAACCTCTACCATCTCGCAAACTCTCTTTCTCCACTCCTATAAAGGATCTCTCTTGAAGAAACTCTCATCTCTCGTGGTCGTGTGCGCCCTCTCACTGGTGGCATGTGGGGGCAGCAACGAGGTGGCGGCGACGGTCGACGGCAACGAGGTGACCGTCGGTGATGTCGAAGCCCTGTACAACAAGCCTGACGACGCCGTCATCTCGAAGGAGGATTTCGCCAAGTACCTGTTGTTCAACATCACCCTCGACATCTTCTCCCGTCAGGCAGAGGCCGATTTCGGGATCACCTTCACCGAGGAGGAGATCGCCGCTCAGGCTGATGAGATAATTGCCGGCCAGCTATCCGAGGGTCAGACACGCGAGGAATACCTCGAGGCGAGCGAGGTCACCGAGCTTCTCTTGCAACAGGTCGCCCATCAGACGCTGATCGAGGCCGCCATCCTCGAGGAGATCCAGGCCGATCTGCCGCCTCCTAGTCAGGAGGAGATAGACGCCCAAATGGAGCAGTCTTCCGCCGATCTCACCGAGGTTTGCGCGTCCCACATCCTGGTGGCGACCGAAGCCGAGGCCCAGGAGGTACTGACCAGAATCGGGGGTGGTGAGGAGTTCGCCGACCTGGCCACGGAACTGTCAACCGACACCGGCAGCGGGGCTCAGGGTGGGGACCTCGGGTGTCAGGTGGCGGGCGGTTATGTCCCCGAGTTCGCCACGGCCGCATTGGCCGCCGAGTTGGGCGTGCCCACCGACCCGGTCCTGTCAGAGTTCGGTTATCACATCCTGCTTGTTTCCAAGCGCACCGAGGCCCAGCCAGGGGAATTGCCAACCGAGGAGGAGATCATCGACTTGCTTCTCAACCAAGCCGCGACACCGGCCTCCAACGACTGGCTTCTGGAGACGGCGGCCGGAGCGGTGGTCGAGGTGAACAAGAAGTTCGGGACCTGGCAGGCCGAGCCCGTGCCCGAGGTGGTACCACCCGCCGAGTGATCGTCATCACCGGCCTCGGTCCCGGCGATCTCGACCGGATCCCGGGCCCGGTTCGAGCCATCCTCCTGGACCCCGAGCGGGTTGTCATGGTGCGCACCCGGCACCACCCGGCAGCGGAGCAGCTTGGCCAACTCCGTGAGATCGGTTTCTGTGACGACTTGTACCAGTCGGCCGGCAGTTTCGAGGATGTCTACGCCGCCATCGCCGATCGGGTGCTCGATGCGGCCAGGACGGCATCTGTCGTGTACGCGGTGCCGGGAAGCCCGCTGGTGGGCGAGTTCTCGGTGCGGAGACTTCTCGAATCGGGCGCCGAAATCGAGGTGATTCCAGCGGAGTCCTTTGTCGATGCCGTCCTGGCGGAGGTCGGAAACGACCCGTTGGATCGAGGGCTGCAGATCCTCAACGGGCATGCCCTTCCCGAGCCCCTGGTGTTGGACAAGCCCACGATCATCGCCCATCTCGACCGCCCGGAGATCCTTGCCGAGGTGGCGGCCCGGGTCGACCGGGTGCTGCCCGAAGGCACCCTGGTTCGAGTGCTCGCGGGTCTGGGATCGGCCGACGCGCTCAGCGTCGAGACGATTGCCTCGGAAGTCGATTCCTCGCTGGCCGGATTCCGGACCTCGATGTTCATCGATGCCGAGCCCGGCGGGCTGATCGGGGCGGTCCACACCATGATCCGGCTTCGTGAGGAGTGCCCGTGGGATCGGGAGCAGACCCATCAGAGCCTGATGAAGAACCTGGTCGAAGAGACGTATGAGCTGACCGAGGCGGTGGGCCGTCTTCCCGACGGTGAGCCGGATTGGGTGGCCTACACCGCGGTCGAGGACGAGTTGGGCGATGTCCTGCTCCAGGTCCTGTTCCATGCGGTGATCGCCCGCCAGGCGGGAGCCTTTGACATCGACGATGTCGCCGAGGTGATGCGGCAGAAGCTGGTGCGCCGTCACCCGCACGTGTTTGCCGAGGTGGTGATCGACTCCGCCGACGAGGTCAAGGCCAATTGGGACCGGATCAAAGAGGAGGAGCGGGGCTCGATTGCGGAGTCGGCGTTGGACGGTGTGCCATCGGGCGTGCCGGCCCTGCAGCGGGCCTCCAAGATCCAGAACCGGGCGGCCAAAGTCGGATTCGACTGGGAGGAGGCGGCCCAGGTGCTACCCAAGGTTCGGGAGGAGTTGGAGGAGTTGGAGGACGTGCTGGCAGACCCGGGCGCAGCCCGGCTCGAGCTCGGTGATGTCTTGTTCTCGGTGGTCAATCTGGCCCGAAAGTTGGGGCTCGACCCCGAGATCGCCCTTGGTCAGGCCACCGACCGTTTCGAGTCCAGGTTTCGCCGGATGGAGGCCGAGGGGCCGTTCGACGACCTCGACCTCGAAGGGCTCAACCAGCGCTGGGATCGGGCCAAGGAAAAGGCCTGATCGACGGGTCACCAGAACAATACCGGGTCGGTGGTAGCTTGGGCCGCCGGCCCCTGACCTCCCACCCACCCATGAACAAGACCAGCATCGAGCGGATTCACGCACGCCAGGTCCTCGACTCGCGGGGTAATCCGACCGTGGAGGCCGAGGTCCTCACAGCTGGTGGTGGCTTTGGGAGAGCGATCGTCCCCTCCGGCGCCTCGACCGGGGCCATGGAGGCAATCGAGTTGCGTGACGGTGGCGACCGCTGGAGCGGCAAGGGGGTCACCCGGGCCGTGGTCAACATCCGCGATGTGCTCGCTCCCGCCCTGATCGGGGTCGATGCCACAAGCCAGGAGCATGTCGACCAGACGATGCTCGACCTCGATGCCACCCCGAACAAGGCCAATCTGGGTGCCAACGCCATCCTTGCCGTCTCGATGGCGGTGTCACGGGCGGCGGCAGCCACCCTCGGACTGCCCCTTTACCGCTACCTTGGCGGTCCGGCGGCCCGAACCCTTCCCGTCCCCTGTCTCAACGTCCTCAATGGTGGGGCCCACGCCGCCAATTCGGTCGACATCCAGGAATTCATGATCGTCCCCGGGGGGCTTCCCTCCTTCTCGGAGGCCCTGCGCGCCGGAACCGAGGTCTATCAGGCTCTGAAGAAGGTGATCGGGGGCCGAGGCCTCGGCACCAACGTCGGCGACGAGGGGGGCTTCGCCCCCGACCTGCCCACCAACGAGGCGGCGTTGCAGCTGTTGGTGGAGGCAATCGAGGTCGCCGGCTACAAACTGGGTGACGAGATCGCCCTTGCCCTCGACGTGGCCGCCACCGAGATCCACCGTGAGGGCGGCTACGAGTTGGACGGCCAGGACCTCTCCTCCGAGGACATGGTGGCCTACCTCGTGGACCTCGTGGAGCGCTATCCGCTGGTGTCGGTCGAGGACGGCATGGCCGAGGACGACTGGGACGGCTGGAAGGGATTGACCAAACGGATCGGTCGCCGGGTGCAGCTGGTGGGCGACGACCTCTTCGTCACCAACGAGGAGTTCTTGCGGAAAGGCATCGCCGAAGGCGCCGCCAACGCCATCCTGATCAAGGTGAATCAGATCGGCTCGGTCTCCGAGACGTTGCACACGATGGGGACGGCCAGGAATGCCTCTTACGGGATGATGGTGAGTCACCGGTCCGGTGAGACCGAGGACAGCTACATCTCCCACCTGGCGGTTGCGACCAACGCCGGCCAGATCAAGGCCGGCGCCCCAGCGCGGGGGGAGCGGACCGCAAAGTACAATCAGCTTCTCCGAATCGAGGAGAGCCTCGGGACGGAGGCCAGGTATGCGGGCTGGTCGACGTTCCGAAGGCCCAGGTGAGCATGCGCAGCCGTTCCGGGGTGGCTCTGGTGACACTTTTGTTCATCCTGATGGGGGCTGCCTTCCTCACCCAGGTGGTGCCCTATCGCCAGATCCTCGACTCCCGGCGCCAGGTGGAGACGGCTCAAGATCAGCTCGCATCGATCGAGGCCGAGAACGAGGTGCTGGCTGCCGATGTGGCAGCGCTCAACACACCGGAGGAGGTCGAACGGCTGGCTCGCGACAAGTTGGGATATGTGCGCGACGGTGAAACCGCTTACGTAGTGCTGGACCCTCCGGGCGCCGAAGCCCCCCAGTCGCACGGGTCCGCGCTTCCCCAGCCGTCCGACAAGACGTGGGTCGACGTCGTCTGGGATTTCATCACCGGAGGCGACCTAGATTCTTCTGGGTGACCGAAACGGACGACCGGCGGGTAATCGAGGCCCAGATCGGACGACCGCCCCGCGCCGACTCGACCACCGTTTCCCGATGTCATTTGGGCCTCCCTGTCGTGGCCAGGGTGCCCCCCATCCTCGACGACGGCACACCGTTCCCCACCCTCTATTGGCTGACTTGTCCGCTGGCCGTGACCCGGATCGGACGGCTCGAAGGCGCCGGCGGGGTGAGGCGGATGGAACAGAAAGCCACGGCGGATCCCCAATTCAGCCGGCGCCTGGAGGAGGCGCATCGGTCCTATGCCGCCAACCGTGATGCCCTCGTCCCCGCTGGTGTGTCACCGGCACCTTCGGGCGGAGTCGGGGGCAGCACCGTCGGGGTGAAATGCCTGCACGCCCATTACGCCCACACCCGATCGGGCGAGGCCAATCCGGTGGGCGAGTTGGTCGCGTCCTTTATCGAGCCCCTGGATTGCCCGGTGCCGTGTGTCGTGGACGGAGAGGCCAACCCCGCCTGGGTGAGCAACCCATGAGGGTGGGCGTCGTCGACATCGGGACCAACTCGATTCGGCTGTTGATCACCGACGGGGACAACGACCTGCAGCGGTTGGAGGAGGTCACGGGGCTGGGGAGTGGGGTGGATAGCACCGGCGTCCTCTCGGAGCCCCGGATCGTGGAGACATTGGTGGTGCTCAACCGCTATGGCCGAATGTTGGAGGAGGCCGGGGTCTCGATACGCAAGGCCATCGCCACCTCGGCCTCCCGGGACGCGGCCAACCGCGAAGCCTTCTTCGACCGTGTCGAGGAGATGATCGACGTCCGGCCGACTTTGATCTCGGGTGAGGAGGAAGCCCGGCTTGCCTATGCGGGCGCGGTCCAGGGTTTCGAAGGCCCGAGACCGGTTGTGGTCTCCGACATCGGAGGAGGGAGCACAGAGTTTGTCACCGAGAAGAGCGGTGTCTCGATCGACATCGGGTCGGTGCGGATCACCGAGCGGGCCCTTCCCTTTCGACCCGCCGAGCGAGACGAGGTTGCCTCTGCCCGGGCCCTGATCGGGGAATCGTTCGCCGGCCTGCCGGCCTTCGCGGTCGAATCGCTGATCGGGGTCGCCGGGACCTGGACCAGCCTGGCATCGGTGGCGCGTGCCATTCCCCGGGGCACCACGGTGCACGGCCACCAGGTCACCCGGGCCGAAGTGGGGACGATCGTCGACATCATGGCGCAACTCACGATCGAAGAAACGGCGACCCTTCCCGGTCTCGACCCGAAACGGGCCCCGGTCATCCTGGGTGGGATCCTGGTGGCGGAGGGTGTGATGGATGCCTTGGGCGCCGACAGCGCTTGGGTTTCCGAGCATGACAACCTCGATGGTGTCGCCATGACCCTGTTGGCTTTACCCTGACCATGACACCCGCGCCCGGGTGGCGGAATGCAGACGCGAGGGGCTTAAACCCCCTTGAGCCGTTACGGCTCGTGTGGGTTCAAATCCCACCCCGGGCACCGGTGGGTGTTGCGTGTCCACCTTCCATCTGCCGGTTCTGATTCTTTCTGCGCGCGTCGGTCAGAAAGGTCGTGGGACCCGGGCCGGTGGGTGGGGGAGGGGAGAGGAACCGGGCCCGGGCCCCACGACGAACGAGGCCGGATCTTTCTCCAAGGACACCACCTTCCCACACAGACTCAACCCCGTCCCGAAAGTGTAACCAGACATCCTGTTGGGGAGGGGGCGTGGCCGGTGCCGGCTGCGACTCGGTTAGCGTCATGCCCTGGACCTGAAATGGCTGAATACCCATCCGAATACGAGTTGGACGTCGTGCTCCGCGATGGCGGCGGGGCCAGGGTGCGCCCGATCAAGCCCGAGGATGCGGGTTTGATCATCGACTTCTTTGAGACCCTCGGCCCCGAATCGCGCTATTTCAGGTTCTTCAGGATCAAGGAGACGCTCAGGCCCGACGAAGTCGCCTTTTTCACCCAGGTCGATTACTCCGACCGGATGGCCTTGATCGCCCTCCTCGACGGCAAGATGATTGCCGTGGCCCGCTACGACCGGGAGGCCCACGACGCCAGCGCAGCCGAGGTTGCCTTTGCGGTGGCCGACCAGCATCAGGGACGGGGTCTGGGCACCCAGCTTCTCCAATTGCTGACCAATCATGCCCGATCACACGGCATCGAGCGGTTCCGCGCCTATGTCCTGCCCGAGAACCGCCAGATGATGCGGTTGTTTCGCAATTCCGGCTACGAACTGACCCGAACCATCGACGACGGGGTGTTCACCGTCGACTTCCCGGTGGCCGAGAGCGAGGGACAGCTCGAAGCCGAGGCGGAACGCGAGAAGCGGGCGGTGGCCGCTTCCCTGTTGCCCCTGTTCTTTCCGAGGTCGGTGGCCGTCATAGGTGCCTCTGGCGACCCGTCCTCGATCGGCGGCAAGTTGTTCCGCAACATCCTCTCCACCTCATTCACCGGCCCTCTCTATCCGGTCAACCCCAAGGCCAAGGTGATCAACTCGGTGCGCGCCTACCCCACGATCCTCGACGTCCCCGATGAGGTGGATCTCGCATTCATCGTCGTCCCCCAGCGGTTCGTGATCGACGTGGCGAGTCAGTGCGCCGAAGCGGGGGTGAGGGGGATCGTGGTCATCTCGGCCGGCTTCTCCGAGGTTGGCCCTGAGGGTGCCGACCTCGAGCATCAACTGCTCGAGGTGGTTCGCAATTCGGGTATGAGGATGGTGGGGCCGAATTGCATGGGTCTGCTCAACACAGCCTCATCGGTGCAGCTCAACGGGACCTTTGCCCCGGTGTACCCGCCGGCGGGGAACGTGGCGATGTTGAGTCAGTCTGGTGCGCTGGGGATCACCATTCTCGACTTCGCCACCCGCAACAACATCGGCATCTCCCAGTTCGTCTCGGTGGGCAACAAGGCGGATGTCAGCGGCAACGATCTCATCCTGGCGTGGGAGGACGATCCTCAGACCGATGTCATCACCCTGTATCTGGAGTCGTTTGGAAACCCCAAGAGGTTCTCGCGTATCGCCCGCAGAATCGGCCGTCGAAAGCCAATCATCGCAGTCAAGTCCGGCAGAACCTCCTCTGGAAGCCGGGCCGCCTCCTCGCACACCGGCGCCCTCGCCTCGTCGGAGGTGGCCGTGCAGGCGTTGTTCCGCCAATCGGGAGTGATCAGGGTGGACTCGATCGAGGAGTTGTTCTCCACCGCCAACCTCCTCGCCAACCAGCCGATCCCGAGGGGGAACCGGGTGGGAATCGTGACCAACGCCGGCGGCCCCGGGATCCTGGCAGCAGACGCCTTGGAAGGGAATGGCCTGACCCTGCCCGAGTTGTCCCCCCAGCTCCAGGCCGAGATCGGAGAGTTGCTTCCGAAAGAGGCTTCGACGAGAAACCCGATCGATCTCATCGCCTCCGGTGGCCCGGCCGAGTTTCACCACGCGGTTTCCCTGCTCCTCGAGTCCGGTGAGGTGGACTCGGTGATCGTGATCTATGTCCCGACGTCGCCGGAGGGGGCCCAGGATGTCGCAGATGCCCTCAGCGGCTGTCAGGAGGGCTACGACGGGGTGGTCGCGCTGCTGTCGGTGTTCATGCACAGCGGGGACACAGCCCGCCATTTGGCGGGTGGCCCAGGTCGGCGCGCGATCCCTACGTATATGTTCCCCGAGGCTGCGGCACTTGCGTTGGCCCGGGCGGTAGGGCATGGGGTCTGGCGTCTCCGCGACCCCGGCTTCGAAGGTCGGCTGGAAACCGGGGACGAAGCGGCGATCAGAGCGATCGTCGACGCCGCGCTCGAGAAAGTGCCTGCCACCGGGGCCTGGATGGAGCCTGAGCAGGTCGACGCCATCCTGACCGCGGCCGGTCTGCGGGTGCCGAGGTCGACCGTGGCTCGGTCGCCGGAAGAAGCCATTGCCGCCGCGAAGGCGATCGGAGGGCCGGTGGTGGTCAAGGTGATCTCTGAGTCGGCTCTCCACAAGTCCGATGTTGGGGGTGTCGTTCTCGGCGTGGAGGGCAAAGACCAGGTGAGGGTTGCCTACGAGACGGTCACCAAAGCGGTGTTCGATGCGGATGGCGTCCTGATTCAGGAGTTCGTAGGTGGCGGCCATGAGGTGTTGATCGGGATGACCCAGGATCCCAACTTCGGCCCTCTGGTCGGATTCGGGCTCGGCGGCGTCTATGTGGAGCTCCTTCACGACGTGGTGTTCCGAATCCATCCCCTGACCGATGTCGATGCATCTGAGATGATCAGGGAAACCAAGGGCTTCCGGCTCCTCCAGGGATTTCGCAACACTGCCGAAGGCGATGTGGCGGAATTGGAGCGAGCCCTACTGAGGGTCTCAGGTCTCATCAGCATCGTGCCCGAGCTCATGGAGATGGATCTCAACCCGGTGAAGGTGTTGCCGCCGGGTGAGGGCGTGGTTGTTGTCGACGCCCGGATCCGGATACAACCGGTCCCGGATGCGCGTCATCCCCGAATGCGCGACCTGCCCGGGGTGACGTGACCAATAGTTGGGGACGTCAACTGATGGCATACGCGCCCGGGTAGTCCGCTTCGACGCCGATCTCGGTCGCCTTGATCGAGAGCCAGACCCGGGCCCCCGTGTCCAACTCGAGGTCGTCGATCGCCTCCCGGGTGACCTCGACGGTGAGGGCCAGGGGGTCGCTCACCTGGAGTCGGGCTCGGTCGCCCAGAAGCTCGATCAAAGCGATCGAGGTCTCCCAGAGGTTGCGTGCGCTTCCCTCAGGCCGGCCCCGATGCAGGGAGATGGTCCGGGGGTGGATGGTGATAAGCACCGGGCCCTCGAGGGTGTGATCGGCGATTCGAAGTCCGGTGGCGCCGATCTGCACGAGCCCGTCATGTGCGATCCCCGAGAGAAGGTTGGACCCCGCCAGGTCGGCGATGTAAGGCGTCCGGGGCCGAAGCCGGATTTCGTCGGCGTTGCCGACCTGGGTGACCCTTCCGCCTTCTATGACGTGGATGTCGTCGGCCAGGAGAAATGCCTCGCTCGGGTCATGGGTGATCAACAGCCGGGGGCCCGGGAATTGGGCGAGATGCTCGGTGAGCGCCCGTCGCGAGAGGGCCCGGGTGACTATGTCGAGAGCCGACAATGGCTCATCGAGGAGAAGGAGATCAGGCTCGATCGCCAAAGCCCGCGCCAGGGCCACTCGTTGCGCTTGACCTCCTGAGAGCTCGCCGGGCTTCCTTTGAGCCAGATCGTCGAGGGAGAGCCGTTTCATCCAGAGTGCGGCCCGCTCCATGGCGGGCTCCCGGCCCATCCGGTGGCTTCGCGGCCCGAACGCGATGTTCTCGGCCACCGAGAGATGGGGGAAGAGGACGTAATCCTGGAAGACCACCCCGACCCGCCGCTCCTCGGGAGGCAAGAACCGAGCCTGTCCGGCGTCGTCCAGGGTCCTTCCACCGAGCTCGATCCGCCCGGAGTCCACCTGGATCAGGCCGGCCAGGGCAGCCACCGCCGTCGACTTTCCCGCACCATTGGGCCCGAGCAAAGCCACGGTGCGGCCGGGGGGGATGGCCATCGAGAGATCGAGAGTGAACTCGGGACTTCGTCGAACCGTGAAGCTGGCTTCGAGGCCAAGCTGGCTCGAGACGCTGGTCACCACGCCCTCCACCATCGGTCGCGGAGGGCGATCAGGACAGCGAGGGAGATCACCACCATGACCAGGCTGATGGCCACCGCCGCGTCCCGGTTGCTTTCCAGGGCGACGAACACCGCCAGGGGCAGGGTCTGGGTTTTTCCCTGCAGGTTGCCGGCAAAGGTGATGGTCGCCCCGAACTCGCCGAATGCCCTGGCCCAGGTGAGGACGAGCCCGGCCAATAGGGAGGGCCCGATCATGGGCAGGGTGACCCGTCGCATCACGCTCCATCTCCCGGCACCGAGAGTGGAGGCGGCTCCCTCGAAGCGGGGATCCAGGTTGCGCAGGGCTCCCTCCACGGTGATCACCAGGAATGGCATCGCCACGAATGTGGTGGCGAGCACTACTCCCCAGGCGGAATAGGGCAGGACCAGCCCCGTGGCCTGGTTCAGCGGCTCGCCCAGCAACCCGCGACGTCCGAGGGCGAAGAGGAGTGCCGCCCCGCCGACGACTGGTGGAAGCACGAGGGGAAGCATGATCAGAGCGCGCACTATCGATCGCCCCCGGAACTCGGTGCGAGCCATCACCCAGGCCAGCGGAACTCCCAACAACGTCGAGATGGCGGTGGCAGCCAACGAGCTGAGGAGGGACAACCTGAGGGCGTCGATCACCAGATCGCTCGAGACCAACTCGCCCAGATCCCCCCACGGGACCCTGGACAGCAACCCGAGCAGGGGAATCACGAAGACCGAAAGGCCGATGATCGCCAGGGCGAGCACCAGAAGCGGGGGTTGGCGTCGGCCCCGGCGTGCTGTGACCTCGTTCAAGGGGCGATGAACCCGTACTCGCTCATGATCGCCTGACCCTGGTCGGAGACGACGAAATCGACGAAGGCCCTGGCGCCGTCAGGGTTGGGGGCGTTCGCCAGGACTGCAATCGGGTATCCGGTCGCCAGGTTTTGGCTCTGGGGGATCTCAACACCCTCCACCCCGCCTTCGGTCGAGATGAGATCGGTCACATAGACGAGCCCGGCATCGAGCTCACCGGCTTCGATCTTGGTGAGCAAGGCGCGGACGTCGGGCTCGTTGCTGTCGATCGACGGGGTGATTCCGGCCTTCTCCAGCACCTGGCGGCCAAGGTCGCCACACGGGACCCCTTCGGCGCAGAGGCCGACCAACAGCTCTTCGCTGGCGAAGTCGGCCAGACCGATGACACCGGCCGGATTGTCCGTCGGGACCGCGATCTGCAGTGAATTCCTGGCGAATACCCGGGCTTGGCCCCCGGTTTGCCCCGCCTCCACCACCTGATCCATGTTTGAGGTGTTGGCCGAAGCGAACACATCCACTGGGGCGCCCTCCAGGATCTGCTCCCGGAGGCCAGAGCTGGATCCCAGGTTAAGCACCACGTCCACTCCCGGGTTGGCCTCCTCGAACGCAACTTCGATGGCGCCGAAGGCGTTGGTCAACGAGGCCGCGGCCGATACCAGGACCTCTCCATCGACGCTCTTATCACCGGCCCCCGAACAGCCGGCGAGGACGACGGCAAACGCCATGAGAGGCGTGATCCGGCGAAACCTTGTCAGTGTCCACCTCCGCGATAGTCTCAATGCGACTAGTAGCCGATAAGGATACCCGGTTCGGATCGACATGCCCCCGTCCCATCTCTCCGTAACCGAATACGCCGTCCTCGGGATACTCGACGAGGGCCCGAGTCACGGATTCGCCATCGCCAGGTTGTTTGCCCCCGAAGGCGAGGTGGGGCGTGTGATCACGGTTAGGCGCCCCCTGATCTACCGCGCACTGGACCGTCTCGCCGTTGCCCGTCTCACCGAGCCGATCCACGCCGAACCGGGTGATGCCGGGCCGCAGAGGATCATCCACCGGATCACCCCCAACGGCCGACGACGTCTCAACCGATGGCTGCGGCAACCGGTGCAACACGTGCGTGAGATGAGAATCGAGTTTTTGCTCAAGCTCACCCTCCTGCAACGTGCCGGCCGATCACCACTGGCGTTGATCTCCGCCCAGAAGGCGGCACTGCATCCCACGCTGGCGGCGTTGGAGGCCCCGGGGGGAGCGGAGCCGAACCATGTCGAGTTGTGGCGTCGTCACAACGCCCTGGCGGCGGCTGGGTTTCTCGATGACCTGGAGCGGGCCTGGCAGCGCGGCTTCTGAAGATTTTTTGATTTCTGGTGACGAACCTCTGGTATCTGTCACTGGGGGAACGTATGTTCGGGGTGTGGAGTGGGAGACGTTTTCCAATGATGACGTGGACCAGGTGTTGTCCCACCTGTTTGCCGGTTCGCAGGCTTTCTTGGCTGAGATTTGCGACTGGTTGATGGTGGCGGATCACCGTCAACAGTTTCTGGCGGATGGTGCCCCCGATCTGGTGCAGTGGGTTTCGGCCCGGTTCGGGTTGCGTCATTCGACTGCGTTTCAATTGGTGGGGGTGGCCCGAAGGTTGCAGGATCTTCCTTTGCTTCGGGAAAGGTTCTCTGCGGGGGAATTGTCTTTGGATCAGGTGGACGCCATCTCCCGGATGGCCACCCCCGAGTCAGAGGGGGAGCTGATCGAGGAGGCTCTGGGGTTGTCGAGCGCGGCCCTGGATCGTGCCGCCAGGAGAGCAAACCCTCCGAGTGTTGGGGATGAGCGTTCGGTGTGGGAGAGGCGTCGGCTGGGGTTGCAGTGGAATCTGGACCTGTCCGAACTCAACCTGCACGGGAACCTGCCTGGTGCGGAAGGCAAACTGGTGGAAGTGGCGGTCAGGTCGCGGGCGGACCGGTTTGGTCCCAACCCCGAAACCGGGCTCTTCGACGATTATTCGACCCGGCTCGCCGATGGGCTGGTCGAACTCTGCGCCACCAGTGGTAACCAAAGCTCACCGAGTGTTCAGATCACGGTCCATGCCGACCTCGAAGCCCTCACCTCCACGTCAGAAACCACTGGTGTTGCCGAACTAGAAGCCGGGCCGGTTTTGGCCAACGAGACGGCACGCCGGTTGGCCTGTGATGCGATCGTGGAAACCGCGGTCTACGACGACTGTCGGGTGTTGGGGGTGGGACGGTTGACCCGGACCATTCCCGGCTGGCTACGACGTCAACTCTGGTATCGGGATGCGGGTTGTCGGTTCCCGGGATGTCCCCATCAGGGTTGGGTACACGCCCACCACCGCAAACACTGGGCCGACGGGGGGTCCACCGACCTGGAGAATCTGGTCTTGTTATGCGGGTTCCACCACCGGTTCCTACACGAGCACGGCTGGACGATCGAAGGTGACCCCGATGGCAAACTGATCTTCAGAAATCCGAACGGTCAGGTTTATCCACCGGTCCGACCCGGACTGGATCCCCGAGTCCGAGAACTCATCCGAACCTAGGGGCAGCCGCCCCCGCCACCGCGCCAACGACACCGACGAGAATGATCGAGTGAATCGCCCCGATCCCACGTTCATCGAGGAGATGCAGTCGTTGCAAGGCGCCTACCTGGCCAGTCGGGACCCGATCGTGCAGTCCGGGTTCTCCGGTGGCCGCGAGTGCTGGGTGACAGAGAGGTCGCCTCTGGTCGACGCCATAGATCACGACGGCGACTTCCTCGATGTTGGTTGCGCCAATGGGCTGCTCGCCAAGGATGTAGTGGCGTGGTCGGCCGAGAAGGGCCATGTGGTAGTCGCTTATGGAGTGGATATCGGCCCGGATTTGATCGAACTAGCTCGTCGCCGATTCAAGGGGCAGACTGCCATCTTCGAAGCGGTTGATGCCTGGGACTGGGACCCAATGCGGACCTGGGACTTCGTTTACAGCCTGCTCGATCTCGCCCCCGATCACCTCGCCTGCGCCTGGTTGGGACGGCTGGCGAGGTGGGTGACCCCGGGAGGGCGCATCATCATCGGCTCCTATAGGAGCCGTTCGCGGGCAATCCGCCCCGCAGACGTGTCTTCAACGCTCGAGGAATGTGGTTTCGTTGTCACCGGTTCTTCGACCGGCGGTGACCCCCCGATTGCGAACTTCGCCTGGGCCGACCGCTAATACGTATAGCCTCGACTCATGGAACACGTGCAGGTGACCATCGACGGTGCGGTGGCTCTGGTGCGTCTCGACCGGCCCCCGGTCAATGCCCTCTCCGAACAGGTCGCCGGCGAGCTGAAACAGGCGTTCGCGGCCTGTGTCGACCCCGAGATCAGGGCGGTGGTGGTCACGGGCCATCCCCACTTCGCCGCCGGGGCCGACATCAAGGGCTTTCAGGCCGCCTTCGACGCCGGGGCCCAGGAGCGGACGGCCTGGACACTCCAAGAGGCAATCGCCGCCCTGGAGGGTCTGGAGAAGCCGACCATCGCCGCGGTCCACGGGTATGCCCTCGGTGGCGGCTTGGAGCTGGCAATGGGCGCCGACTTTCGTTACCTAGCCGACGACGCCAGAGTCGGTCAGCCCGAAATCCTGCTCGGGATCATCCCCGGAGCAGGAGGGACCCAGCGCCTGCCCCGACTCGTCGGCTATCAACGAGCCAAGGAGATGGTGCTCAGCGGCCGACAAGTGGGAGCGGAGGAGGCCCTCGCCATCCGCCTCGCTGACAAGGTGGCGGCTCCAGAGGACATTCTCGGGCTGGCCCTGGCCGACGCCGCCGAGTTGGCCGGAAAGGCCACCCGAGCCATCGCTGCCGCCAAGATGGCCCTGAATCGCGGGTTCGGCCTTCCCGTCGAAGAAGGGCTTCTGATGGAGCGCGATGCGTTTCAGGTCGCTTTCGGGTCCGAGGACGCCCGGGAAGGGGTGGCCGCCTTCATCGAGAAGAGACCGCCCGAGTTCAAGGGTCGCTGACCGCCGCCCGAGCCGCGAGCCGGGCCAGGTTGTCCCGCCAGATACGTTTCAAGATCGGGGTGGCCAGCCAGGCCCCGGCCTTGCCTCCCATCCACCAGGGGAATCGAAGCCACTCGGACCAGGTGAGACGGGTCCCTTCACCCTGCTGCTCCAGGTGAAACCGGCCGGAGCCAGACACCGCCCCCACATGGTCCACAGAGATTGCGGTGCCCTCATCCCATTCGACGACCGTCATCAAGTCGGTGGTGCGAAACGGCCCGACCCGGGTCGGGACCCTCATCCGGGTGCCGACACCGGTCCTCTGTGGCCCGTCGAATCGGATCTCACCGGCGTCAGCCATCCACTCGTGGTGTGAGCCGAGGTCGGCAAGTACTGCCCAAACCCGATCGGGCGGGGCCGGGATCACGATGACGAGTTGAATGGGTCGCACCGGGTCGAGGCTATTCCTAGCTCGAACAGACCTCGCATCCTGCGACAATCCAGGTTGTGATCTATCTCGACCACGCCGCCACAACACCGATGCGTCCCGGGGTTTGGGATGCCATGGCCCCCTACACCGACGTCGAATTCGGCAACTCATCGGGGATCCATCGGGTGTCCCGACGCGCCAAGAACGCCCTGGAGGGGGCCCGGGAGTCGATTGCTGCCGCCATCGGCGCCGGCACCCTGGAGATCGTTCTCACTTCTGGTGGCACCGAGTCGGACAATCTCGCCATCAAGGGGGCAGTGTTCAACGGTGGACCGCGGCGGGGCGTGGTCACGGCGGCCACCGAGCACGAGGCGGTCCTGGAAACGGCGGACTTCCTGAGACGCCTGGGCATGCCAGTGACGGTGCTCGGCGTCGACTCCGGGGGGCGGGTCGATCTCGATGAGTTGGCGTCCGTCGTGGACGAGGGAACCGCCGTCGTGTCGGTGATGCTTCTCAACAACGAGACCGGGGCGATTCAGGATGTGGCGCGGATTGTGGAGGCAGTGAAAACCAAGGATCCCGAAGTACTGGTGCACACCGACGCGGTCCAGGCGTTTTGCTCCGAGCCCATCGATGTCGCGGCTCTGGGTGTCGATCTGATGTCACTGGCCGCCCACAAGTTTGGTGGCCCTAAGGGCGTGGGCATCCTCTATGTCCGTGAGGGGGCCGTTCTCGAGCCCGTGCAACACGGTGGAGGCCAGGAGTTGGGTCGTCGCTCCGGCACCCACGACGTGGGCGGGGCCGTGGGGATGGCTATGGCGATGGAGATGTCATTGGATGATCGGGAGGGCTTCTGTCACCGCGTCGGCCAGATTCGGGACGATTTCGAAAAGAGGCTGACGGTCGGAGTCGAGGGTCTGGTGGTCAACACCCCCGAGCATCGGCGTTCCCCGCATCATCTCAACGTCCGGTTCCCCGGGGTGCTCAACGAGACCCTGTTGGTCCGAATGGACCTGGCCGGGGTGGCGGCCTCGGCCGGATCGGCATGTCAGTCCGGGGCCTCGGAGGTTTCCCACGTCTTGGAGGCGATGGGGCTGACCCCCAATCAGGCCCGGGAGAGCATCCGTTTCAGTTTCGGCTGGCCCAGCACCATCGAGGAAGCCGAGGAAGCGGCCGAGATCGTGACCGACCTGGTGGGAAAGCTGCGATGAGGGCGTTGGTGGCGATGTCCGGTGGTGTCGACTCGTCGGTGGCGGCCGCCTTGATGAGGGATGCCGGTCACGAGGTGGTGGGGGTGACCCTCAAGATGTGGTCCGGTCCAAGCGGCGAAGCGCCGACCGCCGGATGCTGCACGGTGTCCGATTCCGAGGACGCCCGCCGGGTGGCGGGTCAGCTCGACATCCCCTATTACGTGTTGGACTACACCAACGAGTTCCGGGACGGGGTGGTCCGGCGTTTCGTCAGCGATTACGTCTCGGGGCGGACTCCCAACCCCTGTATCGAGTGCAACCGAACGGTCAAGTTCGACCGGCTGCTCCGCCGGCTCGACGACTTCGAAAGCGACGTGCTGGTGACCGGGCATCACGCCCGAAGCCGCTTCGATGGGAGGCATTGGAATCTGCACCGGGGAAGCGATCGGGCCAAGGACCAATCCTATGTCCTGTCGATGCTCACCCAGCGCGAGCTGTCCCGGGCCCGGTTCCCGGTTGGGGAGTTGACCAAGCACCAGGTGCGCTCGATGGCCTCCGCGCTCGGCCTGAGGACTGCCCAGAAACCGGAGTCGATGGACATCTGCTTCGTGGGCCGCCGCGACTATCGGACGTTTCTCGCCGACACCGCACCGGAGGCCTTGGTTTCCGGCCCCCTGGTCGACACCGAGGGTCACGAGCTGGGAGCGCACGACGGGATCGCAGGCTTTACGGTCGGGCAGCGGCGTGGCCTTGGGGTCGCCGTGGGCGAGCCGAGGTTTGTGGTGCGCATCGAGCCGGCCACCTCCACCGTGGTCCTGGGCAGGCGCGAGGAGCTCGGGGTTTCCGGAGTGGAGCTCTCCCAGGTCATCTGGACGACCGGTGCCGGGGACTATGGCGAGGTCATGGCCCAATACCGTGCCCACGGTGTTCCAGTGCCAGCCGTGCTGGATGGTGATCGCCTGTTCTTTGTCAACCGCCAGGAGGCGGTTGCTCCGGGCCAGACTGTGGCCTTCTACCAGGATGATCGGGTGATGGGCGGGGCGTTGATCGAGGGCACCTTCCCGTGACAGGTCCTCGGTAACGTCACCATCGATGTCCTCAGACGGCGATCGCATTGAAGCGCTCCGGCGTGAGATCCGTGAGCACTCCCATCGCTACTACATCCTCGACGACCCGTCGGTGTCCGACGCCCAATACGACGCACTGGTTCGCGAGCTCGAAGAGCTCGAGGCGGCCAATCCTGAGCTGATCACATCGGACAGCCCCACCCAACGGGTCGGGGCCATGGTCGGGGACCTGTTCGCACCGGTTCGACATCTCCGGCCGCTGTTCTCGCTGGACAACGCCGCGTCCAAGGAGGACCTGGAGACCTGGGAGCAGCGGCTGGAGCGCCAGCTCGGCGCCCCGCCCTCGGGTTATGTGTGTGAGTTGAAGATCGACGGATTGGCGGTAGTGCTCACCTATAGGGAGGGGGCGCTGATCACCGGCGCCACCCGGGGTGACGGGGTGACCGGTGAGGACATAACCGCCAATCTGCGAACCATCGAGTCGGTGCCGCTGCGTCTGCGCGGAGATGCCCCACCGTCGCTGCTCGAAGTGCGGGGCGAGGTCTACATGCCGGCCACCGCCTTCGAGGAGCTCAACCGCCGCCAAGCGGAGAAGGGCGATCGGCTCTTCGCCAACCCCCGCAACGCGGCGGCGGGCTCGGTTCGCCAGAAGGATCCGGCGGTGACGGCCACCCGCAAGGTGGACATCTGGGTCTACCAATCGGGTTTGATCGAAGGTGGCCCGCGGTTCGCCACTCATACCGAGACCCTGGCCTATCTTCGGGATCTCGGTTTCAGGACCAACCCTGCCACCCGGGCCGTTGGATCTCTCGAGGAGGTCATCTCCTACGTGCAGGAGGCTGAGCGTCAGCGGCATGGCACGGCGTATCAGACCGATGGGGTGGTGATCAAGGCCGACTCGCTGGCCGAGCAAGACACTCTCGGGTTCACCTCACGGGCGCCGAGATGGGCGATTGCCTACAAGTTCCCGGCCGAGGAGCAGGTCACCTCACTCAAGGACATCTGGATCAACATCGGGCGGACCGGCGCGGCCACCCCCTTTGCCGTTCTCGAGCCGGTGTTCGTCGGTGGCGCCACGGTCGGCCTGGCCACCCTGCACAACGAAGATCAGGTCGCTCTCAAGGACGTGCGCATCGGTGACCAGGTCATCGTCCGTCGGGCGGGTGACGTGATCCCGGAAGTGGTGGGACCTGTCTTGTCCGCCCGCACCGGCAAGGAAAAGGTGTGGAAGATGCCTTCGAAATGCCCGTTCTGTGGGAGCCCGATCGTTCGGATCGAGGGCGAGGCGGTGGCCCGATGCACCGGGGGGTACACCTGCCCTTCGCGAGTCAGGGAATGGCTGGCCCATTTCGCCGGGCGGGGCGGGATGGACATCGAGCACATGGGTTACAAGACGATCGATCTCCTCCTGTCCGAGGGGATGATCTCCGACCCCGCCGACATCTTCATCTTCGACCCCGACCAGCTGCTGGGACGTGAGGGTTGGGGCTCGATCTCGGTCAACAACCTGAAACGGGCCATCGAGGCGGCCAAGGACAGATCGGTCGGCCGGCTGCTGACCGCCCTCGGCATCCGTCATGTCGGTGGGACCGTGGCCCGGCTATTGGTTCGCCATTTCGGAGGCCTCCCCGCCCTGATGGCGGCAACCGAAGAGGACATCTCACAAGTGGAGGGGATTGGCCCCGTCATCGCCCATGGCATCGCGACCTGGTCCGCAGATCCCGACAACCAGGCACTTGTGGCCAAGCTGGGGGCGGCCGGGGTCCGTCTCGAGGACGAGGTCGATCGGAGCGTGTCGTCGGACCTGCTGGCGGGTGCCACGTTCGTGGTCTCGGGGACGGTCCCCGGGTTCACACGTGAGGAGGCCCAGGCCGCCATCGAGCTGCGTGGCGGGAAGGCGGCGGGGTCGGTTTCGGGCAAAACGACCGCGTTGATCGTCGGGGACTCGCCCGGCGCTTCCAAGTCGAAGAAGGCCGAAGAGATGGGGATCCCGATCCTCGACGGGGAAGGTTTCAAACGTCTTCTCGAACAGGGTCTCTCGGTGCTGGGATGAGGTTCTGACGGCGCCAAGGCCTGGCTCATCCCACCCGGAACGACCAAGAGAATTCACCGGGGTCGGGGAGGCCGTTGACCGTGTCATAGACCACCCGGATCGTGTGCTCCCCTGGAGTCCATTCGTTGAGTGTCGGGCTGCTCGGGCTCGGCGCCCATCGATAGACCCCGGTTCCCTCGACAAACGTGGTGTCGGACATCAGCCATCCGTCGACGTAGATGTCTGCGGTGTAGCCGACTTCGAGGTCGACCTCGATCGAAGCCTGCCGTGGCACCAGGCTCCCCGGCTCCGGGGAGACCGATTCGATCGGCCCCGGGAGCACGATCTCCTC
>Ga0209751_10000128_pt1 | contig 77262 bp, 87 predicted proteins | sample RifCSP13_1_FD_184019 | JGI IMG/M metagenome (GOLD analysis project Ga0209751, IMG submission 184019) | Soil microbial communities from Rifle, Colorado - Rifle CSP2_sed 13_1 (SPAdes) (version 2) | ecosystem: Environmental > Terrestrial > Deep subsurface > Rock core/Sediment | place: Rifle...
AAAAAACCTCGCCCGGCAGCTTGCCGACGCGTCTGTGCCCGGGGCAGATGCAAAGGCGATAATTGACGCCATTTCTGTCGTCTACCTCAAAGAAGTAGAGAAGATAGCAGAGGAGTGCGAGCGGGACATCATGGCGCTTGAAAAACTCCCAAGCCCGCTCGGGCTGTTTATCAGCTGCATATCGCAGATAATCAAAGACGCCCGTTCGTCCAGTGCCGTTCATCTTTTGCAGAACTACGTGGCGGCATGGGAAGACTGGATGTAGCCAGAAACGTTCTTTAGCTCAAGCTCCGCTCTCCCGGCCGTGCCAGCCAGGTTTTCAGACGAGAGGGCGGACTTTAACCCCCGCTCGTGGTTGACCAGGTACCGCAGGAACTCTATCGGCTACATCACCAAGATGCTGTTCTTTTACCACGGAATGGGCATCGGCCTACTTCTTGCCGGGACCGCAGTCGTCGAGCAGCTGGTGCCCGGTTACGAGGAACCGTCGGTGCCCCGCTCCCTCATAACCGTGCTGGTGGCCGGCCCCATCGAAGAGACGATATTCTTTGGCATACCGTTCTACGTGTTCAACAGCTCGCACGCAGTAATTGTCACCGGCGCGCTTTGGGCGGCTCTCCACATATTCAACACGCCAAGCATCGAGCTTGCAAGCCTTGCCTTTGGCAACTGGCTGTTCGTGGTGCCGTCGCTGTTTTTCAGCCTCAGGACGTGGGCGTCAGGCAAGGGCTGGTTTGCAGTCACCGTACACTCGGCGTGGAACGGCATATTTTTTGCGGCCGGGTGCGGGACAGGCGAGTTTTCGTGCACTGCAATAGAGCAGGACGCCCTCTTCAACGCAGGCAGCATAGCGCTTTCAGGCGCGCTCATTGCCGGCACGTGCGCGCTGTACAGGTGGAGGCGCAGGAAAGCAAAGAGCGAATTCAATATATAGGCCGGGCTGAGTGTTAGAACAAATTGAGCGGAACTGAAAACGTAAGCGTCCAGGTGACTGTCGGCGACGTCAAGGTGCAGTTTTCCGGGACGGCCGAGTCGGTGATGGCATCCGTGTTCAACTTCCTCGCAAAGCAGGTGCCCTCTATGGACCTTGCAAGAAAGATATCGCTCAACTACGACGCAGCGGAACTCATTGAAAAGTACGCAAGTCTGGTCAAGATAACGCCCGAAGGGCTCCGCGTGATACCGGACTCTGGCGTGAGGTTGTCTGACAAGGACATGGTCGCGCTGCAGCTTGTCGCTGCAAGGATTGGAAGGGACACCGGCAAGGCCGAGGACGACGCAATGCAAGTGTCTGAAATCCAGTCAGCAACCGCGCTCAACCCCAAGTCTATTAGTTCCAGGATTTCTGAAATGGTAAAGGCTGGCTATGTCGCACGAGACGAAAAGGAGCCGGGCAAGTACAGGATAACGACGGCGGGCATCAACTGGCTCAATTCAATAGTAGAGAAAAAGTCTAGCCGGCCATAACGTCGCTTGGAGGCCTCTTCTGTATGTAGCGGTAGTTCCGCATCGTTCCGTTCCGGGTCATGATGTTTTCCCGCACCATGTCCGTCAGAGAATGCGATACTGCAGTCCTGTCGTAGTTGTAGCCCCGCCTTGACAGATCTTCGTGCACATCTGCTAGCGATCTTTCTGTCGCAAAATAGCCTTCCGCCCAAAGGTTTCCAAGCAACCCTCTGCAGGTCATGCCGCCCTTGACTGGCTTTTGCTCTGCCGCAATCGGCCGGGCCTCGACCGATCTTGCCTTGAGCGCCTCAATCTCGCGCCAAAGCTCGTCCATCTGCGCCCTGATTGCCGGGTCGGCTATTTTTGCAGAATCGAGGCTTGACAGGACTGTCTCGACGACCTGCTTGACCTTGCTCTCTAGGCAGGTTATCTCGACCTCCCACTCGCCGTGCTTGAGCCGTATCTTGACCTCGTCCAGGGGCAGAGCCTCGCCCACAGGCAATCGGTTTGCAAAGCTATTGATAAACTTGTTGCTGGCCATATTGTGCATGTTGCACAATATTAATATAATTGTGCCCGCATATCTTGTTGACCAACATGGCCACGCAACTAAATCCGCCTGCAAGCATAAGCCTAGGAGATTTCGGCATTCTGGAATCGGTGAGCAAGTGCCTCGCCCCCAAACTAGAGGAATTAAGGGGCAAGAAGATAATGTTCAGCTCTGACGACAAGAGCCTCGTGCCTGTCGACGGGTGGGGCACAAAGTGCCAGTCATGCGCGACGGTAACCACCATCAGGCCGATAAGAGAGAACACGATGGTAGCAGCCATAGACTCTAGCAGCATCAAGCTGGCAGAGACGGAAGAGGGCGGGCTATACGCGATAAAGTGCGGGGTCGCAATGGCTTACGACGGGGCGGCCCTCATGCACTTCAAGATAGGCCCCATGCTGTTCTATCTGAGCGAGAGCACTATCTATGATTCAGAGCTTGACGACAGGCTTGCCCGGTTAGTAATAGCGGACGGCGACGTGGCAAGGCGGCTGATAAGGGTGAGGGCCGAGAGGGCGATACAATTCGAGCTTGCGGGTCACCTACGCAACTCGATAATCCTGGTCGACGGCTCGCTGCGGGCGTCGGTGTTCGAGGACAGGGAAAGGAGCATAGGAAAGATTGCCGAAAACTGCGTGCTTTACAGGAACCACCTTGCCGGCATCAGCAAACACACCAAGCTCAAGGTGCTGGAAAGGGCTGCAACGCCGCTGGTAAACGTGCCCGGGCCGGCCTACCTGGAAGTTGACATAATAATCAAGAGCCTGGTCAAAGGCACGGTTGGGAACAACTTGATGGCGAGGCTTGGAAGCAACACGCCCGTGCTCAGGATCGACGTCGTGGGCGATACGGACAGGGCGCTTGGCAGGCTCCTCGGCAACGACCCGATAGCTCACGGCTACCCCGAGACGCTCAGGCTTGCGCACCACATCTCGACTTTTACCAGCACCGAGGTGACGTGCCTGCGTTGCCATGTGTTGAACAGCTACGGCGTGACGGAGCTTGCCGCAGACGACATCCGCAGGACGCTTCTGGGGTCGATAATGGTATGAAGATCCTTTCAAAGAGCGGCAACGAACTTTTGCTGCTGGCGATGAAGGACGACAGCGCGGTAAAGGGAGACTATATGCTGATAGAGGACAGGGGCAAGAGCATGGTGGTGCAGGTGTACGATGAAGAATATCTGTCGTCACAGTCCCTGATAGAAGACATCGTCAAGGAGGAGGTGGTCAACGCCTCCAGCGCCGAGAACCTGCACGACCCACTCAACATAGGCAGCCTGTCGAGGCTTGTCAGGGACGCAAGGATATTCAAGGCCAAGATCCGCGCCGCCGTGACAGACGGCAGGCTTACAAGCGACGTGACGTGGCTCCCTTCCAGGGTCGAGTCAAAGGTCAGGAAGCTTGCCATGAAGGAACTTGACGGGCTTCTCGGCAGGACAGGCGTGTACCCTATACCTCTCGGGCGGGCCGGCGACGAGGATTTCGAGATATTTGCGGAGGACCTTGACGGCAAGCTGACGATAATAACCGGCAAGAAAGAGTCAGGAAAATCTCACTTGTCGAAGCTGCTGGTCAAGACGCTCGTGCAGCACGGCGCGTTCGTGGTCGTTTTTGATCTGAACAACGAGTACGGCGGCCTGCGGTGGAACCGCGACGGCACGCCGTCGCCGGTGCATGACAGGGTGACGGTGCTCGAGCCGGGCAAGGCGCTGCAGTTTTCGCTTGACTATTGCGGCAAAGCCGCGGTGGCCGGGATGTTGAAAAACGCTCTTGACATGCCCACAGCATCAATGCGCGAGTTTTTCCGGATCTGGGACTGGCTTGAAAACAAGCGTACGCTCAACATAGAGGCGATAGGCAACGCCGTGAACACGTGGAACATAAACGAGCTCGTGCGCGACGCGCTCGTGTCGAGATACCACGTAATCCAGTCGTCACGGCTTTTCGCCGACGCCGGCGGCTTCAAGTTCGAGGAGGCTATGAAAGGCCACGGGGCGGCTATGATAATCAACATGGGCGAAGTATCTGGAACTGTCAGGCGCATGACTGTCGAGCTCGTCATTAGCAAGATAGTCGACCTGCTTGAACGCAAAGCAATACCGCCCATATTCCTAGTCGCAGAGGAGGCCCACCTCTACATCAGGGAGACGTACTGGGAGGACATCGTGACGAGGATGAGGCACTTTGGAGTCTACACGACGTTTGTGACAAACCAGCCCGACGCAATCAGCGACGGCATCTATCGTCAGGTGGACAACATATTCCTCTTCAACTTTACGAACGACTCTGACCTTGACAAGATATCAAGGGTGTCGCTTGTAGACAGTGACACGGTGCGGTCTATAGTGAGGACGCTCCCCCAGAGGCAGTGCCTTGCGATAGGCAGGGCGGTCTGCGAACTGCCGGTGGTTGTCAAGATTGCGCCGGCGCAAGTGCTTGCGCTGGGAGAGACAAGAAAGTTCTTTAAAAAGTAGGCTCAGACCAGGCTGGTCTGGCTGCGCTTCTTGGAGCCGATGTCGACTGCCTCGCCGACTGATGAGATGAAGACTTTGCCGTCGCCGGCCGCCCCCGTGCTTGCGGCGTCCACTATGGCCTTGACAATCTTGTCAACGTCGCCGTCGTTAACCACGGTGATAACGCAAGCCCTAGTCGAAAACTCTGCCACGTGTGACGAGGTTCCCCTGCCGCCTGCAACGCGCGGCTTGTCGCCCCTACCCCTGCCCTTTGCGTCGAGAATCGTGGCGCCACCTACGCCTGCACCCTTGAGCGCCTCGTTGACGGCGTCTATCTTTTCACTGGCGATTATTGCCTCTATACGCTTCATGCCACGTTCTAAAGGAGGTTACGATATAAGGTTTTCAAACAATTTCTCTAGGCAGTTTCAATATTACCCAAGAGTGATGGAACAGTGCAATTATCATAAAATTGGCGAAAAATATATCACTTGCAACCGTGTCGCATCGCCCAGCCCTGGCCGGCAAACTCGCTTACGAAGCACTGCCGGTAGTTAAGGCCAACAAACCCGCTGTCGAGTAGCTCCTGGTTGAGGTTGTGCGACGAACAATAGACTACGGCAACTATGTTCTTGCCCTTGCCCCTTACCGACCTGTCGTCCTGGTCCACCAGCACGTCGCTTCCAAGGCAAAGGCGCTTTGTGATCGTGGAGCCGTTCTCGTAGGTTCTGTCGCTCCTTGAGACCTTTGTAAGCGAGAGGTCCACCTTGTAGGTCTCCTTGCCGGCTTTGACGTAGAGCGTGTCGGTGTCCACCATCCTGATCACCTTGCCTTTGATGCAAAGTGCCAAGCCGAGGCACTTCGGCGCTACCGCTGCTGAAGTCCCGGCTGAGGCTAGGCTCCTCTCGGAGACCTTTTGGTAGCTGGCAGGGTCGTTTGGCCCGCCCGGGGTTGCTGCAATAAACCGCCACGTGCTGGAGCCGTCGGGCATCCTCTGCCATGTCAGGGCGTCGTTGAGTTTGTCTGGAAGCCACGGGGTCTTGTCCACCGTCTCGCCAGCCGGGTTGACAAGCGCTAGCATCTCTACGATGTTTGCGAACCTTTCGCCTTCAACCTTGACGACGTAAAACTGGCCGGCCCCTATCACGGTGTCGGCGGGTATCGTGATTGTGGACCGCTGAAATGAGGTCTGGATGGCAAAGTTGCCGATGATGATACCGGATGAAGTGGGGTTGTACAGCTCGACCCATTCTCTGCCGGTGTCCCTTCCCGGCGGATTCATCTCCACCTCGTTTATCAATATCCCTTTGCCGGAGCCGCTGCCTGATTGGTTTACGACCTGCTTCTCGTTGTTCATCTGCGCGCTTGCAGGGAGATCGCCAACCACTCCTGCGCCAACGAGACCAACCACCAGCGCCACCACAAGGCCTGTTTTTGCCAACATGTATTTACGTGCTAATTGGGCATCCGCTAAGGTGTATATTAATAGTTATGAATTCCGGCTCTAGTTTGACGGTAGTTTTCTGTTCACGTAGGCTCGCTTTAAGCGGCTGAGCGCAAACACAAAGAGCACCACCGCCGCGATGGCTATTACCGCCTGGATCAATGAAACGAATATCCTCGGGATCTCCCCCCTCATGCCTTCGACGGGCGCCACGACCAGCACGAGAAATGCGGCGATCGCAAGCAACATGGCCCACATTCCGGTGATAAAGAGCTTTAGTGCCAGACTCACCTCACCACCAGGAAATAGTACTGCAAGATAATTGTAGCAAAGGCTAGCAACGCGGAAAATATTGCAAGCCGGAATATCTTTTGTGCCACCGCTTCTTCCGAGAGCGGCCCGTCTGCAAGTATCAGTCTGACAAGCGTCGCCGGGGCGGCCCTATCCTTCGATGCAGCGAGCCGAAAGTCGTCGAGGATTGCGACAGGCCGGGCCTTGACCTGCCTGTGCTCGGCAAGGCGCTTGACGCTTGAGAGGAACAGAAACGAGTTTATGACCGCAGGCAGGAGGGCGACCACGCCTATTACCTCGGCCTTGCCTGCGATCGCCAGCGAGCCGTACATGGCTCCAAGGAGCAGCGTGCCAGAGTCGCCTGGGAAGATCCTGCTCGGGTACTTGTGGTACTTGAAGAACGCAAGTGCGGCAAAGAGCAGCGGCAGGCCGGCAAGAAACACGTAGATGTTGCCAAATATCGCACTTGCCGCAAGGAGCGGCACGCATGCTATGGCCAAAACGCCGCTTGCCACGCCGTTCAGGATGTCGATGGAGTTTAACGTGTTGCCGGCGACCGGCATTATCACGAATATGAGCGGGATGTAGAGCAGCGGTATGAAGGTGCTTCCGAACACCAGGTTCAGGTGGCTGCCGTGCGCGTTGAACGCAATTATCGGTATTGCAGCCAGCAAAAGCGCGGCCGGCTTGAACCAGCCGGGCATGACGCGCCTGTCGTCGACGTAACCTACCGCGAACGCTATCGCAGTTGCCGAAAGGATGGCAAGGACACCATAGTTCATCGTGAACGCAAAGAGCACTAGCTCGGCAGCCGCTATCCCTGCCATCAGCACCGGCCCACCGGGGCGGGGCACCGGCGGCTTGCCGGGCTTGTGGTAGTCCTGCACCACGCTCCCCCTTGCAACAAGCGACCTTATCGCCGCAGGCGTCAGGAAATACACGGCAAGAAACGAAATTGCAGAGACGACTACCCCGTACGCGAGGACTTCGTAACCTTCGGTCACTGCGCCTGCCTCCTTGCCTCAAGCTGCACTTTTAGTTTTTCTGCGAAGGCAGCTCCTATCTTGGGCACCGACGCCAGCTTTGCCTGCGGCGCCTTGGCTATCGCAGAAACGCTGGCAAAGCCTGCCAGATACAGCGCCCTTGCGCGCACCCTGCCCACGCCCTCGAGCGCGACCAGCGGCATCAACTCTTCCTTTATGCCGTAGCGTATGCGGGTGCGCATTCCGGCAAGTTCCGCAAGCAAGTCTTCCCTACCCGTTAGTTTGGCCACCTCGTACATCGCATGCGCGAGCCACTGGCCGGTCTCGACCATCCTGTGTATGTCTCCCGGCTCGACGCCCAGTCTGTCTCCCATAGGCCGATCGCCTGTCTCCTCCACCCATTCCGCGAGCGCCCAGAAGCTCCGCGAGCAGTCGTACTCGCTCACCTCGTACAGCAGTTCGTCCCGCCTTTCCTGCAAGAGGAGACCGACCTCGTCATAGTCCTTCTTGCGCAGCGAAAGCACAGGATAAAAGTCCGGGCTCGTTGTAAGCAGGTGGATAAAGCCAAGAGTGTGCCTGCGCCGGCCCTTGTCTATCTTGCCAAGCGCATCGCGGAACGCGACTGCAGTCTGCGGGTCGACGTACAGGAGCGAGGTTTTCTTGCCAAACTCGGTGGCGACGTACCGGTCGCTCTTTTTCTTGACGAGCTCTTCCAGCTCTAAATATTCGAGCGCGGACTCGACCTTGAACTCGACCGTGGCCCGGCGGAACTGCCGGGCAAAGAGCGTGCTTGCAAACACGGACATTATCTCCGGCTTTTTCATCCCAGGCATCGATGCTATGGTGGAAAGCAGGTGGAACCTCACCGCCCTGTCGCTTGCGAGCTGCGACCTCAAGGGCTCTGGCGTGCCGAGCACGTAGTGGTCGTAAAGCTCGTCTCCAGAGACAGACGACTCGGCAACTATTATGGCCTCGCCGGCAGTGTCGTATTTGGGCCGGCCGGCCCGGCCGCACAATTGCTTGTACTCCATGACGCTTATCGGGACGGTGCCGCCGTAGCCGGCGTCGTAGCGGAGTATGCTTGCGACAACCACGCGCCTTGCGGGAAGGTTGACGCCCGCTGCCAGGGTCGGCGTCGCAGTCAGCAGTTTCACCACGCCTTGCTTGAACGAATCTTCCACTATCTGCCTGCTCGACGGCCCGAGGCCGGCATGGTGGAAGGCAACACCCTTGGCCACCAGCTGCGCTAGCGTGCGCGTGAGCTCTGCATCGTCGCCCCTGTCAAGTATCTCTGCCGACGCCTTTGCAGCCTGCTCCTTTGCAACCTTGTCGAGGCGTTTGTACACTCCCTCCGCCGCCTTTGCCGCCAGGGACGCGGCGCGCTTTCTTGTTTCTGCAAATATCAGCGCCTGCCCGCCCCCGTCGAGTGAGTCGATTGCTAAATCTACCGCGGGTGTGGCTCCCTGCTCCACCCGAAACGTCCGGCTGTCGCCCATCCTGACCGAGCCGTACTCGTAGACGCCTTCGACCAGCTTTGTGGGACGCCAGCTGCTCTCGACGAGCCCGCACGAGAGCCAGTCGGCTATCTCGTCGGCGTTAGAGACAGTCGCTGAAAGCGCGAGTAGCTGCGAAGCGGGATATAGCTTCCTGATGCGCGTGAGCATCATTTCAAGCGTCGGCCCCCGCTCCCTGTCACCCAGCAGGTGCACTTCGTCTGACACGAACAGCCCCACGTCGCCGAGCCACTCTGCTCCGTGGCGGAACAGCGTATCCATCTTTTCGTTGGTAAGCACGATAACGTCGGAAAATGCAAGCTCCTTGCCCGCAGAGTCGTAATCGCCCGTTGACACGCTCACCTTCGGCTTGTGGCCCGTGCCAAGGTCTATGCCCTCAAGCGCCTTCAGATCCTGCGCCTTTTCGCTCGCAAGGGCGCGAAGCGGCGTCAGGTAAACGGCCTTTTGCCCCTTCTGCAATGTCTTTGCGATTGCCATCATGGCTATCAGGGTCTTGCCGCTTGCAGTCGGCGTCGTGACAAGCACGCTCTTGCCTGCAAGTATGCCTGCCGTTATCGCCTTTTCCTGCGGCGGGTACAGCGAATCATAACCAAGGCTTGATAGTATGGCGCCAACCGTGATGTCCTGTTCCATGCGGCCTTGATGTTATCAGATACGCCCGGTATTATCTTAATTGCCGTAACTGCCCTGACAGCCACTTGACATAGGCACTTCTGTCCTGCGCACCTCTATTGCCTGGACGCACAACCGCCTCACCGATTCTTTGTGGCGCAGGATGTAATATGGCTGCTCGTCGACCATTTCTGCAGCAAGTCTGGAAACTGCTCATATGTCGCAGACCTTTTCGCTGTGCGGCACGCCGTTTCCCTGCAGAAGGTGCGTCAGCTCGTGCGCTATCGCAGTCGAGCTGGCGTTGGGCTGGAGCGCTATTTGCTGCGGGCTGGCCCAGCTACGGGCAGTCCCGGCAAGCCACGAGCCTTTGCGGATAAAGCCGCATTTTACCTGCCCGTCCTGCAATTCCGGAAAGAGCGACTAGACCTGCAGCATGCTTCCTTGAAGGCGAGGCCAGACTGCGCTTCTGCCACCTTTGTAAAGACAAGCAAGCCTAGGCCTTGGCCCAGAAGCCGGGCCTTCTCTCGTATATCCTGCCTTCGCGGGAGAACCTGTTTATCTGAACTCGGGCTTCTTCTTCGGAGAACCGGCCCGTCTTGGCAAGCTCTGCCACCAAGTTCTTTTCCTCAACCTCACTGTTGTCGGTGCCCGAAAGACCGTTGAACACTTCCATGAATAGCTTTTGCTTGCTCACCTCGCTCTGCGGCTTGCCGTACAAGACACCCACGTCCATCTTGCCCGTGTTGACGTCGACTCCCGCTGTCTTTAGCATCTGGTCGACAAGGTATATCGCCCTGTTGGCGTCGTCGGCGTCCACGTTCTCCTTCAGCAATAGCCTGGCGCGGGCAGTGGCAAGCCTCACCAGGCCTTCAAGCTGCCTTGGCGTGACTGTTATCATTCCCTCCGAATCGACCTTTCTCATGTCCATGTAGTAGCTGCGGATGATGTCGATGGCCTCGGTTGTGAGCGCCGGCTCACCCCTCTTGGCGAAGGTCAGGTACTTTGAAAACAGGTCAATTTCTATGACCGGCTTGGCGGCGTGCTCGATATCCCTGTGGATCTCCAGTATGTGGCTTGCAATCAGATTGTCCCTGTCCTTCTCTGGGATGTCGCGAACGATGAATATCAAGTCGAACCTGGTCAGGAGCGGGACCGGCAGGTTCACGTTCTCGGTGATGTTCTTGTACGGGTCGTACTTGCCGTACATCGGGTTTGCTGCCGAGAGTATGGACGTTCTCGCGTTCAATGTTGCGACTATGCCGCCCTTTGCCACCGAGCAGGTCTGCTGTTCCATGACCTCGTGGAGCGCCGAGCGATCCTCTGGCTTTATCTTGTCAAATTCGTCGATGCAGACGAGACCCTGATCGCCAAGCACGACTGCACCTGCTTCAAGCATCATTATCCCAGACTTGTCGCGGAGGACCGCGGCAGTCAGGCCTGCGGCCGTCGAGCCGCGGCCAGAAGTGTATAACCCGCGCGGCGCGATTTTTGCAGCAAATTTCAGCATTTCGGATTTGGCAGTTCCTGGGTCTCCAACAAGCAAAACGTTGATGTCGCCCCTGCGCGCCGAGCCGTCTCCTAACTTCTTTGTGACAGAGCCTACTATCAAAAGCAGAATGGATTCTTTTATCACTTCCTGCCCGTATATGTGAGGCGCAAAAGAAGCGACCAGCTTCTCGTAGGCGTCCGGCTTGCTCGCAATGGTGCGGATCTGCCTTTCATCTTCCGTGCTTATCGCGACACGCTCGACTGAGCGGGTGTCCTTGCTCCCGGCCCTGCCCCCCAGGTACTCGATGTTGTTGCCTTCCATGCGGAGCCGGAACAGGCTTGTCTTGACCTGCGGTGCAAGTTGCTCGGCTTCAATCCTGACTATGCCGGTTAGCATCACCCTGTCGCCGGGCCGGCACTGGTCCACCAGGTCGCCTATGACGGTGACTTCCATATAGTGCGGCAACTGCCCGGCCGGCAGGTCCTCTGGGAGTTCCTGAAGGCGCACCATCTGGAAATCGACGAATATGCTGTTCTCCGGGTCCATCTCCAGCTCCTTCTCGCCGCATGCGGAGCACTTCGTGGGCTTTTTCATGACGAGTCCTTTAAGCATAGATTCGGTGGGCGCGCCGCAGTTAGTGCACTTGTACGTCACCTTCTTTGCAAGCGGCTTGACCTCCGACGAGCGGACGACCATGCCGGACACGCTCACAAGTTTATCGATGAGGTCGGCGTTTATGTCGCGAAGCCCTTTGGAGACCGTGTAGTTGCCTATCCTAACCCTTATCTTGTCGCGGACTTCTTGCTCATAATCAGGGTGGATCTCCCGCAAGATAGAGAGCGCGGCCTCGTCGAACGCGGCGAGCATCCCGTCGGGCTTGTGTGTGAGCATCTTGGCCAGGTCTGGGTTGTACGTGTCAAAGTCGATATAGTCGACGGAAAGCGACTGGGTGTTTTGCGCCATCATGTCGTTTATCCGATCAAAGTATCGGTATTTGCCGTCCTTGTCTCTGAACGCCTGCAAGAATTCCTTCAGCTTGTCCGCGTACGCCGCCGTCGTGGCCTGCTGCTCAGTCAGAATTCAGCACCCCCTTCTTGAATTTCACGGAAGCGTCGTGGATAACGTGATACAGTTCGCGCTCTTCTGCCGCAAGCTTGCCTTCAAGCTCACCAGAAAGCGGCGACGCTCCCGCCAGTTTCACGATCTTGCCCAGCCTTGACGCCACGAACGTGTTCAATGACACAACGAGGCTGGCGCGCTCGCGGTCCTTGAGTCCTTCTAGGTAGTCGTTCACCCTGACGTAAAAGTCGATGTCGATGCCTGACAGGTCGTGGGGCCTCGATATCCGCTCGCGGTTCAGCGTGCGCGAGATGTGGGCCGCGGTGTCGTTCTGTTGTATCTCTACCGCGCCCTCTTTTTCGAGCATCTTGGCAAGCCAGCGCGGGATCGAAGACATATCGCCTTCTTTGGCGTCTACTCCCACGCTCCCGACCGTCAGCCTGACGTCCTTTTTGTAAGAGATGCGCACCTCCTCGTTCACGTAGTTGATGCGGTAGATGTCCTGTATAGCTTGTATCTTGGGCTCAGAAGTAGCATCGGCCATTTCAGTTAAATTGTAAAGGCAATTATTCAGTTATATCTTTTCTCAGGGCAGCTTTAGCTAAGCTCTCAGCTAGCTCGAGCTAGCTTTGAGCGTGACAGCAATCTATTAATTCGTTGGCAGTCGTCAAAATGACGTTTGTCAAAAAAGAGCGACCTTGCCAGCCTCATGTGGACGGAAAAGTACCGCCCAAGGAAACTTGAGGAGATAGTCGACCAGAAAGACATCATAACGGGCATCACCAACCTTGTCAGAAGCCCAGACATACCGCACATGCTCTTTTCCGGGCCTGCAGGCGTCGGCAAGACGACGGCGGCGCTTTGCATCGCAAGGGAGATTCTTGGAGACGAATGGCGCAAGAACACGCTCGAGCTGAACGCGTCTGACGAGCGCGGGATAAAGATGGTGCGCGAGCGCGTCAAGGAATTCGCAGCATCAGTGAAACTGGCAACTGACAAGGATTTTGACAAGCCCAAGATAATCATACTCGACGAGGCAGACGAGATGACGCAGGAGGCGCAGACCGCGCTGCGCAGGATTATAGAAGACAGCGCGCGGACTACGCGCTTTATCATAGTTTGCAACTACCTTTCGCAGATCATTGGTCCAATACAGAGCAGGTGCGTCGTTTTCAGGTTCACGCGCCTGCCAAAGGGAGACGTCATCGAGCATCTGAAGATGATATCCGGCAAGGAGAAGATAAAGTTCGAAGAAAAGGCCCTCGAGCAAATATACGAATCGACGAGAGGCGACCTGCGCCACTCGATAAACGTGATGCAGGCCGCGGCTGGCATGGGCACTGTCAACATGACAAACGTGAACGCTGCCATCGGGATTTCGGGCAGGTCCAAGGTCGGAGAAATATTGAAGTTGGCGCTCGCCGGCAAGTTCAACGACGCCCGGATAAAGTTGCTGGAGCTGACGCAGGTGTACGGCATGTCAGAGATTGATTTTCTAAAGTACGCAAACCAGGAAGCGTACGACTTGAAGCTTGAAAACCCCGGCGAGTTTGCCGCACTTATGGCAGAGTACGACTACCGCCTTGCTTCGGGCGCGCACCCAGAAATACAGTTGGCAGCGTTGCTTGCGCAGCTTGGCAGGCTCAAAAAGGGCTAATATTCTTCCTCGAACTCTTCGCCCGAGTCCTCTTCTTCTGCCTCTTCAAAGTCTTCTTCGAGCTCCTCGCGCTCCTCCGCGCTCTTGTATGGAAGGTCGGCTTCGCCGGGCGCGCCGCACACTGGGCACTTGAACTCTATCGTCTGCCCTTCGAGGTCAAGCGGGAACTCTTTCTGAAAGACCTCGTCGCACTTTGAACATACAAGGGTTGTCTGTATGCTGTCTTGGCTGAACTTGTGCGCCTGCACCCTGAAAGAGGTGTTTGCCAATATTCGACTTGGTATAGGCCAAGTCCTTTTTTATAAGCGTTCTTTTTTTCAGACTCCGGCTGAAAATATATCACAATATTCGCCAGAAAAATGCGAAAATCAGGTGAGCGCATGCTTATCAGGTCAGGTGCCAATAACAGAGCTAGTAAGTTATTACTACTGTCCTTAAATACGCCGGCGGGCACATTATTGCGTGAACAGATCGGCAAGAAGCATAGTAAACAGTATGGAAACGCTCGAGGGCGAAGGCGTCCTGGTGCACAGGGCGTTCCCCACGGGAGCGCTGCGAGAGCTCGACCCGTTTCTACTCCTCGACGAGATGGGTCCGAAGGACTTTGCGCCAGGCGAGCTTCATGGGATACCCGACCACCCGCACAGGGGCTTTGAGACTGTCACCTACCTGCTTGAAGGCAGTTTTGAGCACAGGGACTCGCGTGGGCATGCAGGCCGGCTCGGTCCCGGCGACGTTCAGTGGATGACCGCCGGCGCAGGCGTCGTGCATTCTGAGATGCCGGCAAAGGACTTTGCACAGGCTGGAGGCAAGTTGCACGGGTTCCAGCTGTGGGTCAACCTGCCAAGGCGCGACAAGATGATGCAGCCAAGATATCAGGAGGTGCCATCGTCAATGATACCGGTCGCCCAGAACGATAGCGTCGAGGTGCGCGTCATAGCCGGTGAATCGCTTGGCGCAAAAGCGGTCATCGACACCAGAACCCCGATAATGTACCTGCATGTCACGCTAAAGCAGGGCGCAAAGTTCGAGCAGGCAGTGCCATCCGATCATAACGTGTTTGCCTACGTTGTAGAAGGCCAAGGAGCGTTTGGTGGGAAGGAAGCAGGCAGGGGTCAGGTGGTGGTGTTTGGCAGGGACGGCGACAGCGTGTCCATGGCTGCAAATACTGCCATGGACGTTCTTTTGATTGGCGGTGTCCCGCTGAACGAGCCGGTCGCAAGGTACGGCCCGTTTGTCATGAATGCTCCTGAAGAGATACAGCAGGCAATCGAGGATTACCGCGCAGGTAGGATGGGTGCAATAAAGAACTAGGGCGCCCCGCCAAGCACCCGCTCTGCGTCCTCCTCGCCCTGTTTTATCAGCTTCTTGATCGTCGTGGCAGAAAAGTCGGCGTCTTCGAACATAAAGTGCACGTCTTCCTTGCGTTCTATCTTTACCACCTCTTCTATTATCGCGCCCCTGACAGTGGCAACCTTGTGGTATTCTTTTTCAAGTTTCAGTAACCTGCCCTTCATCTCGCCGTTTAGCTCGGCGTTCGAAAGCATGTCGTGCATCTCGTTCAAGAGCTTCAGGTGGCGCTTGATTATCTTTGACATCCTGATGTTGTGGTCTGTCTTATCGCTGTACATGATGTCCCGCGCCCGGTGGAGCGAATCGAGCAGGTTCTCAGGCAGCTTGTCCTGCCGCGACGGGAACAGATTGACTATGTAGACGCGCTTGTCGTTACTAGGCGAGGCATGAATGACTTCCCTCAGTGGCGTGTTGCTCATAAGGCTCCCGTCCCACAGGTAACGCCCATCTACCTTCGTCCAGGCAATGCCGTAGAACGGAAAGCCGGCGCACCCAGCAAGGTGGTCTGCAGATATGTGCTGCGCTTGGCTGTCAAATACCACCGACTCGCTCGTCTTGACGTCGATCGACGTGACTATCAGCCGCGGCCTGTTGCCCGGCGATAGTCTGGAAAAATCGACGTATTGTGCAAGCGTCTTTTTGAGCGGGCCGAGATCGTATAGGTAGGGCATGCTGGCCGGCAGAATCATTGGATTCCAGAGCGGCTGGAACATGTTTGCGTTGCCCCAGAGCGCGCTAAAGGTCGCGGCGGTCATGCTGCGAAACATGTCCGAAAGCGCAGCTGGCGTCATGCTTTCCGATATGTGCAGCCAAAAGTCTTCCAAGTCCTTTGCAGGCTGGTCGCTCTTGGAGCCTGCGATAATTCCGGCGTTTATTGCGCCGATAGACGTGCCAGAAACGATATCAAATTTTATGCCACGTTTTTCAAGCCCCTTGTAAACGCCGCACTCGTAGGCGCCAAGCGATCCCCCGCCCTGCATGACAAGGACCGTCTCAAACGTGGGCTTGCTCCTTACCTGCATTACGGGCTATACGCCTTTCACGCTTTTAAGGGCTAGTGGTCTTCGACATCGATGTCGGCCTGCTTGCTCACAAGGTCCGCACGGGACTTCCTCGCGGACTCTACCATTCTCTGGCGCCTCGGCTTCAGCACAAGCACGTACATCGACCCTGCCAGGTACACGGCGAGGAGCACCACCTGCGCGATTATTGTCTCCAGCGTCGGGTGGATGCCTGTCATGGTTGCCAGATTGATGTCAAGTCTTGGGACCGTTCCGATAAGGTGCGTCGTCTGTATGTATCCGACCTCCTGGAACTCCCGGATGGCGTTGCCCATGAACGCGATTGACATGTAGGCGCCAATGCCCATCGTGAGCCCGAAAAGCACGCGCAGCGGAAGTTTCCTGCCTAGTTTGCGGACCAGAAACGTGGTCGCCACTATGACGGCAAGCCCCGAGATGAGGCCTGCCGCCACGTACCACTCCATGTATTTTGCAAACGAGAGCATGGCCTGGTAGAACAGCACCGTTTCAAAGCCTTCCCGGTAGACCGTAAAGAAGGAGAGCATGACAAACACCATGACGCTCCCGGTGGTAGTTGCCTTCCACACCTTGGCCTTGACAAACTCGATCCACTTTTTGGTCTCGACCTTGTTCAGTATCCAGAAGCTGACCCAGAACAGCACGGCGACCGCAGAGATGCCGGCTATGGCCTCTATCAGCTCCCGGCCTGCGCCAGAGATCTCGATGATGTATTCGGCGGCAAACCAGGTCGCGGCGGTGCCGGCAAACGCAAGGACTATGCCGTAATAGACGTGCTTCTTGAATCGCTCGTTCCTCGACGCCTCAAGGTAGGTGAGGATGGCGCCTATTATGAGCGCGGATTCCAGTCCTTCGCGGAATATAATTGAAAACGACGTGGAAAAGGCTATGGTTGGAGCAACTATGCCGGTCCCGGATACGAGGCGCTCTGACTCGTCAAGGCCGTTCTTTATCTCGGCGGTTTTCGCAAGCACCTGCTCGTACGGCGCGCCTGCCTGCATCAGGTTACGAAGTTCTGCAAACTTGATTTCCATGTCAAGCGTAAAGTCTGGATCGATTGGTCTCAGCGGAAGCTCCACATTTTCATAGCTGTCCAGGTACGCGGAACGCGCTGTGAGCAGTGCTCCGTCTTTGTTGCCCTCTTGGTACAGGCGCAGGGTCTCGTCCAGCTTGATCCTTATCTGGTCTATGTCAGCCCGAACTGCGGCCTTGGCCGCGTCTTCCGCCTCGCCCCTTTCCAAGCGCTCGCCCTGGTAGGTGTCAAAGCCCTGACTTAGGCCTTCGATGTCTGCAAAGCCCGCCTGCGCAGATCCGCTTGTTCCCTGCAGCTCGGGGTCGCTGTCAAGTATTGCCTCGGCGTCATCCAGTTTCACAAGTATGCCGTCTAGGAAATTTTCAATGGCTGCAGGCGAATTTCCGGCCTTTATCATCTTGCGGAGTTCCTCGCGCATCTCTAATTCAATCGTGACCATCAGCTCTGGGTCGTGCTTCTCTATTGGCGCTTCCAGGTACTCATAGTTGTCAAGGTACGCCGTAATTGCGGCCTGGTCCGCGGCGCGGTAGTCACCGGCCTTAACCGAGTCAACTACCTGCGCCAAGAGCGTACGTATTGTCGCAAAGTACTGCGTGTGCTGGCCGCCAGTTGCGCCCGAGCTGACCGTCAGTTCTTCAGAAAGGTCGCGCTCTATTGCCTGCACAAGGCGGGAAAAGTCCTGCAAGGGTGCCTTCTGCTCCAGAATGGTGTCGAGCTCTGCAATGAACGAGTTTATCTCCTCGCTGCGCCTAGCGTCGACGAAGTCTGATATGTCTCGATATTTCGATTTTGCCACCTGCACCAACCCCTGCGCGCTCTCATAGTCTACAGAGTTTGCGCCAGACTCGGACAGCTCATATGACTGGACTGCGTCTCGCAGCAGGAACACCACTGCCTGCGATGCCATGCCCTTGTCTGCGGCAAGCGCCGGCATAGCAAGTATGCCATCTACCATCCCTTCGATCCTCTGTATTTCAGCGTGCGTTTCTTGCGCCGACAGCCCGCCGGACTTTATCTTTAGGGACAGGTCTGTAAGAGCCGATTCCAGCTGAGTCGACTTTTGGCTATCGACTGTCTGCAGTTGTGGCTTGACTGCAGGGAATATCGTCGTGTGTGAGATGAATGCATGGGCAAAGGCGCTTTCCGAATCGTCGGCGTCGACTTGCTGCTGTGTTAGCAAAAGTTGTGCCCTTATCCTTTCCATGTTGACGATGATGATGAGGGCGCGGGCGTCCTCCGTCTGGGCGGAGGCAACCGAAGGTGCAAGCACCGCAAGGGCAGTCATCAAGGCCAACGCCAAAGCAATTTTTCTCATCGCAAACCACCGGACCGCCCGCCAGGCGGCACAATTAGGCTTACCTAATTCCTGACTATATTTAAACCATGATTGCGATTTCAGAAAAGGAAAAGGGAGGCTTACCTTGAAGCCATCGCGATTCTTTCTTGCTCGTTCTTTTTCTTGACGGCGTGGCTCGCCATGTCGTTGTTCGATGCAAGGATTATCTCCTTAGCCAGCGCCTCTTCGACTGTCTGCGGGTTGCGGTAAGCCGATTCCTTGACGCCTTCTGCTATGAAGCGCAGCGCGAGGTCGATCCTGCGCAACGGAGCGACGTCGACTGACACGTGGTAGACGACGCCACCGTACACTATGCGTGTGGTGTCTTCGTTTGGCGACGAGTTTTCTATAGCGCGAACGAGAAGTTCCACGGGATTCTTGCCCGTCTCAAGGTGAATGATGTCGAAAGCGGTCCGGACCATGTTGAGCGCGCGCGCTTTTTTGCCGCCCATCCTGCCGGTGTTCTTGGCATATTTCTTGCCAAAGTGCATCATCTTGTTTGCAAGGCGCTCGACAATGTTGACCTCGGCCTTTTTCAGCCTCTGGTGCTCGTGCCTGCCAAAGGTATTAGGGATCACGGCCGGCTTTAGCGAGATCACTGTCTTTAGTCCGGGGTCCGTGATACCGATTTCCTTCGTCTCCCACTTGTTGAACAGCATGATGTTTACCTGCTCTTTTCCGCTCATCTTCTCGGCTTCTCCTTTCTGCCGTAAACCAGCTCTATGAGCGAAACGCCGTTTACTTTGAATACCTGCCACCTGACGCCGGGGATGTCGCCCATTGCGCCACCCATCGAGCCGCCGATGCCTTCAACCATGACCTCGTCGTGCTCGTCGACAAAGTTGAGGGCACCGTCCCTCGGGAGAAAGGCTGTGACCGACTTACCGTTTTTAATCAGCTGCACCCTGACGCACTTGCGCACGGCAGAGTTTGGCTGCTTTGACTCTATTCCTACCTTTTCTAGCACTATGCCCCTTGCCTGCGGCGCGCCCTCGAGGGGGTTTGCCTTCTTGTCGAGCATGAGCATGCGCCTCTTGTAATACTTGTCTGCCCACCTGCCGCGGCTCTTCTTGCTTCTGAGCACGCCGCCGGCGAATAACCCTAGTGGAGATTTACCCATCCATATTCACCCTGTTTGTTAGCTGCTGTTCCGGACTTGTAATCAAAACATTGGTTATATTGAAGTATCGCTTTGCAAGGAGCCTGGCCTTCTCGGCGTTGCGACCTTCCCTGCCGACTACTGCGCCCTTTTTCCTAGGATCGACTGTCACTATGGCCTGCTGGCTGCCGTCCATCCGCTCGTTCATGCGCACGTCGCTCACAATGTCGCCCCCAAGCATGTTGCGGATAAACTCTGCAGGGCTGTCTGAAAACTCTACAAGCTCGACCTTGCGCCCGACGACACTCTGCAGCTGCTTTATGGTGACGCCGCCCTTGCCTATCGCAAGGCCCATCTGACCCTTGTTTACGACGAAAATTACGCGGTCCATCTTTTCGTCGACTATGCAATCCCGGGCGGTTGCGGAAGTCACGCTCGAGAAAAGTGATATTAGTTTCAGTTCGTCAGAAGTCAGCTTGATCTCCGTCATCACAGCGTCCCTCTGGCGTACGGCCTTGACGACAACAGAAAATGCATGACCAAGATGTCCAATTTAAGTCTGGCGCCTCGAGAAAATCCTGGATTTACGCGCCCCTTTCATCCATGACGGCTTTGATTTGCGCGTCCGTCCCACTCTGGATGGCTATTGCCGTGACCCTGAAAGGCTTGTTGCACAGCTTGCCAAGTTGCACCGAGTTGCCGTCGAATTCACAGATAGCGACATTTGTGGACCTGGCGTGCTCGTCGAGTTTTGCCCTGTCCGCAGCGTTCAATGACTTTGACAGAACTATCAGTTTCGAGCTCTTGGCCGCCTGCAGGACCTGCTTTGTTCCGCTCTTGTAATTGTCTGCCGCCACGGCGTCTTTTACGAGTTTTTCAAGCGATTTCATTCTTCTTTCTTCCCTTCCTTGACCTTCATGTACAAGTCAACCATTCCGGTGCCGACGGGTACTGTGGCGCCTACTATAACGTTTTCTGTGACACCCTTTAGCGTTTCTATCTGTCCTTCAAGCGCCGCCCTTGCTATCGTCGGAACGGTGATCTCGAACGCGGCGCGCGCGAGCACCGACGTCTTTGTGCCGGCGATGCCGTGCCTGCCTATCTGCTGCAAATAGCCCTTTGACGTCATCAGGTCTGCAACGAGCATGATGTGGCGCACGTCGACCTCGAGGCCCTGTTCTTCAAGTGTGTTCGTTACCTCCTTGACGAGTGCAGTCCTTGCGGCCTCTATGCCCAGCGTCTGCCATATCTCATAGACATTGTTCGTGGTGATGCGCGAAGTGTCCACGCCGTCCACGATTACGACTTTTGCAAGGTTGGAGCCGGCCGTCTGGATGACCCATTCCTCGTCCTGCTTGACTATGGTGACGCGCTCGATGTCAGGCACGCCCTTTACGCGCGTGTTGAGGAGCTTGTTCTTGAGCGTAAGCAGCGTCTGCGCGTCGGGCGCGTCGGGCACCGTCACCTTGATGAAGCGCTTGCTCTCGCTCATCTTGACCTCGTACTTCTTCTTGGCACCTTCAAGCGCGGCGTTTGCCTCTTCAAGCGTGCACCCGCGCTCGGCAAGCTTGGCCTCGGAAAAGTGGAACGTCAGCACGCCCTCGTAGTCTGTCTCCGACTTGTCTATGAGGTCGCCCACCTGCGTGAACAGTATGTCACGTGCAACCTCAAGGGCCTTTTCGCGTGACGCGCGATGCTCCTGGTCCAGGTAGATGTCCATCGTCGGCGTCACGGGCTTTTTCCTTGCGTCCACAAGCTCGATGAGCCTTGGAAGGCCGAGGGTGACGTTGCGCTCTTTTACTCCGGCAAAGTGGAACGTCCTGAGCGTCATCTGCGTGCCGGGCTCGCCTATCGACTGCGCGGTCACGACGCCTATTGCCTCTCCCGGCTCTGCAAGCGCCCTGTCCACCAGGTCTAGCACCTTCTTCATGACCTTTTCGACGCCTTCCTTGCTGAGCTTGTTCTCGAGCAGCGCCTTTTCGAGGCCGGCGCGCATCCTCGGGTTGAGTCTTGTGCCGTGCTCGTCGACTAGCTTCTTGATGGCGTCTTCGGTAGCCTTGCGTCCTTCGTCCACTATCGCTTCGGCTTCAATCAGCCTAGAGATGTTAACTGCCTCGCCGTGGTCGCTTTTTGCCGGGTCTATGCCGTCCTCGCCGTACAGGTATTGGACGATGTTGCCGTGCGGGTCCCTGACCGTCTGGTCGTATTCGATCTTCAGGTGCTCTAGCGCGTTGATGAGCCTCCTCTGCATGTAGCCGGACTGCTGAGTCCTGACTGCGGTATCTACAAGGCCTTCCCTGCCGCCCATGGCGTGGAAGAAGAACTCTAGCACGCTCAGGCCGTCGCGGTAGTTGGACTTGACAAATCCCTTTGCGTCAGGGTTTGCCTCGTTGTGAATGTAATGCGGGAGCGCGCGGTTGCGGTAGCCTTTCTGTATGCGCTTGCCGCGTATGGACTGCTGACCAAGCGCTGCTGTCATCTGCCCGATGTTCAGTGTTGAACCTCTGGCGCCTGTCGAGGCCATGATGATTCCCGAGTTGTCGTCTGGAAACGCCCTGTCTGCTGTCCTTCCGGCGCGGTCGCGTGCGCGCGACAGCTCGTTGACAACATAGAGCTCCAGAGCCTCCTCCGCGGACAGACCCCTTGTCAGCGGCAGTGTGCCGTCGTTGTACTGTTGGATGAATTCCTTGACCTTGTCATAGGTCTTTTGGATGACGTCAGATATCTCCTGCCTCGTCTCCGGCGAGAGCCAGAGGTCCGAGTAGCCGTAGGTGAAGCCACGGTGCGTAATGTACGTCTTTAGCATTATCAGTATCGAGTCGAGGAACTTGCGCGCGGCGTCGGTGCCGTAGTCTTTGGCTATCCTGTGCAGTACGGAGTCCGGCTCTTCCGCTCCTATGGACGCCTTATCGATTACGCCGGAAATGAGCTGGCCGTTCTTTATCACGACGTCCTTGCCCTCGCCTTTTGACGCCTTGTTCCACTTGCTTGTGATGACAAAGTTAAAGTCCTTGGGTAGAAACAGCGAGAAGAGTTGCCTGCCGCTGTAAAGCTTCATCCCGTCCTTTGTCACCGACGGCTCTGGGAGCGGGCCCTTGTAGTCGCCGATGAGCGCAAGGTTTGCAAACTCGTCCCTAGTAAGGACCGTTTCGTCACGCGTCAGCATGAAGGCACCGGTGATAAAGTCGCGTATGCCGCCGATTATGGGGCCGCCGTACCTGGGAGATATGATCTGGTCCTGGACGCGCATGAGGAGCGTGGCTTCCGCCCTTGCCTCTTCGCTCTGCGGGACGTGCAGATTCATCTCGTCTCCGTCAAAGTCTGCGTTGTATGGCGGGCAGACTGCCGGGTGCAAGCGGAACGTCCTGTACGGCAGGACGACTACAGAGTGTGCCATTATAGACATCCTGTGGAGCGACGGCTGGCGGTTAAAGATCACGATGTCGCCGTCAAAGAGGTGGCGCTCTACTACATAGCCGGGCGCCAGAGAATCGGCGATGGTCTTTCTGTCCGTGACATAGTCCAACCTTATCTTGACGCCGTCCGGCCTGATGATATAGTTGGCGCCTGGGTAGTTGTTGGGCCCGTTTGTCACGAGCCCCTTAAGCCTTTCAAGGTTCCACTGCAACACGGTCTCCGGAATTGTCAGCTTTTTGGCGACGTCGGTCGGAACGCCCACGTTGGATATGGCAAGGTTGGGGTCCGGCGAAATGACCGTCCTGCTGGAAAAGTCGACGCGCTTGCCCGACAGCGAGCCGCGGAAGCGGCCTTCCTTCCCCTTCAGCCTCTGCGTCAGGGTCTTGAGCGGCCTGCCCGACCTGTGGTGGGCCTGAGGAATGCCCGACACCTCGTTGTCAAAGTACGTCGTCACATGGTACTGCAGAAGGTCGACGAGGTCCTGCACGATGAGCGGCGGCGTCCCTGCCTCCTTGCTCTCCTTCAGGCGCTGGTTGACGCGTATGATGTCCACGAGTTTATGGGTCAGGTCGTCTTCGGATCTGATGCCCGTTTCAAGAATGATGGACGGCCTTACAGTGACCGGCGGTACCGGCAGCACCTGCAGCACGAACCACTCGGGCCTTGCAGTCGACGGGTCGTAGCCCAAGAGCGTAAGGTCGTCGTCCGGCACGTGACTCAGGCGCTCGCGGATTGTTATTGGCAGGAGGCGGTTCTCGCCGGCCTCGGTCCTCTCGACGAATATCGTGGGCTTTGTGAATATGAGATCGTATTGCTCTTTGCCGCAGTGTGGGCAGGTCTTAACCTTCTTTGCCTTCTCGATGATCTCTTCGCGGATGTTTTCAAGCGTGATCACGGCATAGGGCGCTTTGCTGTCTCTGATTGCCTTGTGGCCGGCAAGGTTTTCAGGGTCAAGCTTTATCCTGTTGCACGACCTGCAAGTCGTCAGCAGTAGCTTGTGCACGTCGTCAACAAAGGCGATGTGCAGCACCGGCTCTGCCAGCTCGATGTGGCCAAAGTGGCCGGGGCACTTGGCAGACGTGTTGCCGCACGTCGCGCATTTTTGGCCCGGTTCAAGCGTGCCAAGGCGGTTGTCCATGAGACCGCCCTGCACCGGCATGCCGTCCTCGTCGTACGTCTCCGGCGCCGTGACTTCGGCGACTGAGAACTTGCGGACTTCGGTCGGCGACCAGACGCTGAACTTTATCCCACCGAGGATCTTTGCAGATTCTTCCATCATCGAAATTCCCCCTTACACCTTCTCCTTGGTTATCAGCCGGGGAGCGACGTTGAGGCTCATCATCTCCTGCAGGAGCAGCTTGAATGCATATGCGATAACTACGGACGATATCTTGGCCTTCTCTCCGCAGACCCTGCACACGTACCTGCGCTGCTTGACGTCGTAGTATGCAAGCAGGCCGCAGCGTTCGCAAACGTTGACCTCCGCCTTGTCAGACTCTTCGAGCAGGCGGTCCTTGAGCATCATGGACGCGCCGTAGGCAATGAGGCAGTCGCGCTCCATCTCGCCGAACCTGAGGCCGCCACCTCGGGCCCTGCCTTCCGTCGGCTGCTTCGTCAACATTTGCACTTGTCCGCGTGCGCGGCTGTGGATCTTGTCTGCGACCATGTGGTGCAGCTTTTGATAATAAACAACACCGACGTAGACATCTGCTGGGAAGCGCTTGCCGGTCCTGCCATCGTACATTACCTCCTTGCCTGTATATTTGAATCCGTACTGCTCCATCGCGCCCTTGATGTCGTCAAGTTTCTCGCCTAGGAATGCAGAGCCGTCGACTATTTTGCCCCGGAGCGACGCGGCCTTGCCGCCAAGCGACTCCATGAACATGCCAACGGTCATCCTTGACGGGAACGCGTGTGGGTTGATCATGACATCAGGCACTAGACCGTCTTCCGTGTACGGCACGTCCTCTTGGTTGACTAGCATACCCACGACTCCTTTCTGGCCGTGCCTTGAGGCGAACTTGTCGCCGATTTCCGGGATGCGCATGTCGCGCACACGGATCTTATACATCTTGCCTCCCTCCACGGATTGCGTGATGATGACGGTGTCGACGACACCGTTCTCTGACGGCCTGACGCCGACCGAGGTGTCGCGTCTGTACGGGCCTTTTACTTCAAATTCCTTGTACTCCTCCATGAACCTTGGTGGAGACGTCCTACCGATCAAAATGTCACCGCCGTTCACCACAGCTTCGTCCATGATTGCGCCGTCTGCTTCAAGCAGGCGGTACGACTTTTCTCCGCGGTAGCCCCGGATGTTGGCATCTGCCTGCGGCACCTCGAACGTGTCCTTCATGCCGCCTGGATACTGTTTCGCTTCGGCCTCGTAGATCCTGTAAAAAAACGTCCTGCCGAGCCCGCGGTCGACGGAGGACTTGTTGAAGACGACGGCGTCCTCTATGTTGTAGCCCTCAAACGGGAGCACTGCAACGACGCAGTTCTGGCCCGTAGGCCTGTCGTCGAGCCCGAGCAGGTTTATCGCCTTTGTGGAAACGACAGGTGTCTGCGGGTAGAGCATGAAGTGCTGGCGCACGTAGGTGCTTGCATTCATTAATGGCGTTGAAAAGCCAAGGGATTGCTTTGCCATAGCGCTCTCGTACGTGTTCCTTGGCGACTGGTTGTGCTCAGGGTATGGGATTATAGAAGCGCCGACGCCAAGTATCGCTGATGGGAATATCTCTAGATGCGTGTGGCCGTCTATCTTCTTTGGATCGATTGCGACGTACGAGTTCTCCTCTTCGTTTGCGTCTACGAGCTCGATGACGCCCATGTAGAGCATGTCCATCCATGACAGGAACTTTTTCGAGACTTTCTCTATCGTTTCAAGGGTCACCAGCGGCCTGTCGTCCTTCAGGACCACGAGCGGGCGCATGACCCTACCCGCGTTGCAGCTTATGTACAGCCTCTTTGTAGCCTTCTCGTTCTGCGAGCTGTAGAGGAATATGCCGACGTGTGGATGGATCTTGCCGGTGCGCCTCATGCTCCTGAGAGTCTCTGCAAGGTTCTCCCCCTTGTCCGCGTAGCCAATGAGCCTTCCGTCGACGAACACCCTTGTGCCGTTTGCGCGCAGCTTGTCGTTTGCCTCGTCCACGTTCTGGACTCCAAGCTCGTACAGCTTTTCTGTGACCTCGGCCGAGGGCACGTTGACAGAGATTATGGCAGAAAGCGCCAGGTTCTTTACAAGTCCGCAATTGGAGCCTTCAGGGGTCTCTGCCGGGCATATTCTGCCAAAGTGTGTCGCGTGGAGATCGCGGGCCTCAAAGTTCGGCTGGCTCCTGCTCAGAGGCGACTGTATCCTGCGCAGGTGGCTGATGGTGGACATGTAGTTTGTCCTGTCAAGCAGTTGCGTTACTCCGACCCTGCCCCGGCCCCAGTTGCCCGTTGCTATGGCGTTGTTCAGCTTGTCAGAAACGATGCCGGGCCGGACAGCTGCTGCGACTGCGTTGATGCCCCTCTTTTGCCCGGAACGCTCCAGCTGGTATTTCATGTCGCGTATCAGGTTGCGGAACGCCGTCCTGAACAGGTCTGCAAGCATCTGGCCTGCGAACTTTATGACCTTGTTGCCGTAATGGTCCTTGTCGTCGGGTTCTATCCAACCTAGCTTTAATTCTATGAGTTTACTTGCGGCCTCGCCCAGGAACAGGGCCTTTTCGTGTCTGTTCTCCGGGTTCTTACCGATGTGTGGCAGAAGCCCCCAGTCGAGCAGGGTCTCTGCCCTCTTTATCTGGAACTCTTCAAGCATGCCCGGCGCAATCCTCTTTGAGATGTAGACGATTGCGTCGCGGCTCGTAACCACATCGCCAGCCTTTTCAAACGACGGCTCCAGCTCGTCCTGAATTATCTGGTTGAGCGAAACGGAATCTGCGATGTCCTTGTCCGCTTCCAGCCCAAGCGCGCGGATAAGCGTAATGAGCGGTATGTCGACGGGCGAACCAGGTATCTTGGTAACTATCGAGCCATCGGGGCGCATAATGAGCTCGAGCTTTGCGCGGTAGCCGACTATAGACGAGTACACCTTAGCCTTGTACAGCATAGTCCCGGTCGTCTCTTCCGTGTCGACGATTATCTTGTTGTATGACAAGTCTTCGAGGCCGACAATTACGCGCTCTGACCCGTTGATTACAAAGTATCCGCCCGGGTCGCGTGGGTCCTCGCCAAACTCTACCAGCTTTGATTCCGGCAGGTTGTGCAGGATGCACGTGTTTGACTTGACCATAACCGGCATGTCGCCGATGTGGATGAAACGGGATTCCAGAATTTTGCCGTCCTCAACTACAGAGCATTCAAGCATTATCGGAGAAGCGTATGTAAGGTTGCGCAGTCTGCCTTCCATCGGCGCGACGTGCGTGATAGAGCCGTCAAGCTCCATTATCCTTGGCTGCTGCAGCTTGACTTTGCCGAGCTTTATCTTGTAAGGGTACTCGGCGGTTTCGATCTCTATCTCGCCAACTTCGTCGATGATGCTCTGGAGCCCGCGCTCCATGAACTCGTTGTACGAGTTCAGGTGCTGCCTTGCAACACCTTCCCTGCGCAAAATGTCATTGATAATGGGCCACATCTCGATAGAATTCTCTATCAAAGCTCTCAGCCTTCCACCACGTAGCGGTAATATACACTTTCACCCGCAGTCGGGCTCTTTCTCGTGATCTTGATGATGTCGCCGGGCCGGACGTCAAGATCCTCTATTCCTTTGTCGCTCATCAGTATGTACGGCAACTGGCCGGGTTTGGCGTTGTACTTTTTCAGCACTGCTTCGGCCTCCACCTTTGGAATGATCTGGTGCTTGGGCTGATACGAGTGGTTCGTTATCTTGACTACTTTTTTCTCAGACACAGGATGGCGCCTCCTTAAAACACAATAGCTTTTGCTCGACACAAAACATCAAAGTCAAATCATTTGATGAAAAAATAGCATATATAAATATTGTCAATATTTTATCCAAAACCAGGTTTTGTTGGGAAAAGTGACGAATGATCTTGTGATGGTTCGACTGGAACGATATTGAAGGTTAGAGTTTCTTCACAAAAAAGATAAATAGTAACGGAAATATAGCGTGGTAGGTGTGCATAAGGGATAATGGAGTATAAAGCGTACGCACTAATGGCACTATTGCTGGCGTCGGTGGCATCTGTAGGCACACTAGGCACTGCCTATGCGCAGACAGGGTTCACCATAACGACAGACAAAGACGCATACGTTACAGGCGAAGACATCACCGTCTCCGGAAACGTCGGAGGGACACCAACCGGCCAACCTGGAGTGATCCAAGTATGGAATCCGCAAGGCACGCTCTATACGCAAGAGCCAACAATCATGCCTGCAGCAGATGGATCGTACAGTTTCACATTCAAGATTGGAGGCTCTAGTCAGGTCGCAAAAGTTAGCGGCGAATGGAAGGTGGACTTCACCTATGACGGAGTAACCAAAAGCACGACATTCGACTTTACAGCCATTGACGTAACCCCAGGATGGAGAACAGCAACGCTCGTGATCGACGGCGAGTTTGAACACAGCATCCTATACCAGATAACTGGCGGCTCTCTCAGGAGCCTAACTGGCGATTCTGATACTGCAACAGTCACTGCAACCATCACTGCAAACGATGCGGGCCAATTGATGCTGCAGTTGCCAAGGGAAGTGTTTGACTCTGCCGACACGAATGGCGATGACCTCGACTACATCGTATTCGTGGACGAGCTGGAGACAATCGTGGATGATGACTTTGGCGAAGACGTCAGGACACTGACAATCGACTTTGAGGAAGGCAGCGCGCAGATCGACATCGTTGGTACATTCCTTGTACCGGAGTTCGGCACAATCGCGGCAATAGTCCTTGCAGTCGCAATCGTCGGCATAATCGTAGCCACAACAAGATACAGCAAGTTCAGCTTCTTACCAAAGAAGATGTAAGGTAAGACGCTTTTTCCCTTTTTTTCATTTTTCGCAAAGACTACCGCAAGGTTTACTGAAATCAGAATGGGGCCTTCGGAGGGATTTGAACCCTCCTCAAGCGGTTTCTGCCTAAAAATAGTCCACAGCCGCCTATACTGACCAGGCTATACTACGAAGGCCGCATCTGCATGTGCGTTGACCACATTATATAATCGTTAGATTGTGCATGTTTAACAGCGCAAGAGTCCCTCCCGCTGCTCACCATTTCTTTTCTGTAACAATCTTTCATCTTGCAAGTCTTGGCTTGCTTGATTAGAATTGAGGGCAACCATATAAGAGCAGACCTTGGCGGAGAGTTGGATATTGGCGATAACTCCTATGCCATCGATGCACAGACCAAGGTAAAGTCGGGCAAGATTACAACCACAGATATCCATGGAAAGTCGGGCAATGAACGTTTGATTCTCAGAGGGTATCTGATTCCTTCAGAAACTCACAGTGCACTGTGGACGTTTGTTGCCCATCAAGCAGGAAAGTTTGGCGGAAAAACAAGGCTTCATGCTATGATAGGAGACGTAGAGTTGACAGCGACGTTACCGCCAAGTGGAGGAGACAAGAATGAGTTGCACCACTCTGCTATCAGCACTATCGGAAACCAGGTTGCAGGAAATGAATTCTCCTTTACTGTTACAGCGGTAAACGGGTTTGGAAATATCAAGACCGACTACACTGGCACGGTAACGGTGAGCACCAATGACGGCAACAGCCCCGCCCCAAGCAACAAGGCTCCTGAATTCAAACCGGTCACGCACAGCTTCGTGTCCAGCGACAACGGCCAGTTCACATTAGTGGCCACTTTGTTCAACGCAAAGAATGATGTGACTATGACTGCAGCAGACTCTGTTGATACTGCAAAGAAGGGCACCAGCAGCTCGTTCATCGTCTCTCCAGCAGCAATACACAGCGTGGATGTGACAGCATCTGCGGCAAGCGTTACAGTCGGTGGGACGGTAGACCTAGAAGCAAATGCATATGACGTGTACTCAAATGAGGTGTCAACGACCTTCGCATGGACAGTGGACCCGACAGCTGGAGGAAGCGTCTCTCCAACATCAAGCGCTGAAGACACCACTTTCACCGCTGCAGCAGTAAGCGAACAGACAATTGTAACGGTAAAGGCGACGGCATCAGGAAAGAGTGACTCTGCTACATTGACTGTGAATCCTGTCTAACACACGTCATCTTCCCTCTTTCTTTTTTTCTTTCTGCTTCTCTTACTCGCTCTCGTTTCCGGATCTTTCACTCAAGCTTAGCTGGCTTTGAGAAAGCGTAGAAATACATTAGCTAGAGCAACGCGGGTAGAAAAGACTCACTTCCCGGACAGGAGCCCCATTCTTACGGTCTCGACGCCAAGGTCTTCGAGTTTGTCTGCAAGCCCGTTGAGTCCTACCGAGTCTCCTGCAAGGTGCCCCAGCACCACTAGGTTACCCTTCAATTTCTCTTCCTTCATCTTGGCAAGGTCGCAAGGGTCAACATGTAAATAGATGACGGTATCAACGCCATGCTCAAAGTACGTCTTGGCTATTGAATGGCCGCCGTTGGTGCCTGCAGCTATGACAAGCACCCAGTGGCCGGCCCGGCTCTTTTCGCTCCCATAGCATACGCGCACGGTCGTTGCTGCACGACGGAACTCGGGTATGTCGCCGACAGACCTGACTATATCATATACACGCTCTGTTTTTCCCGCCTTGATCTTGCTCAGAATAACTTGGCGCATGTACTCATCGCAGGGCTGGTGAATGTTGACAAGGGGTATATTCATTATTCTGGCAGCGCCCACCACATCGTCGTAAATGTCTGCGTGTGACCGAGTCTCCACGCGCTCAGCAAGCTTCTCGACTGCCTTTTTTGCAACCGCCCTTGGCACGCCCTGCTCGACCATATAGTCTACGTGCCGTCCAAAGACTTTGAAAAAATTTATTTTTGCAACGCCTATCGGGTGGTGCGCTATCACCGCGTCGCACCCGAGGCTCTTTGCGAGCAACAGCTCGGCGGTCCCCACGTCCACTGCTATCAGTACCTTTTCAATGTTGTCGCCCTTGACGTGGACGGCGCTGTCTGCCGGGATTTTTTTCCATCCCGCAAGCTCGAGCCCCACCTTCATTATCCTGCCCGTGTCGATTGCCATGTTTTATGACGAGATGTGCAAAACTTAAATCTGTTTTGGGCCGCTTTGAAGAAAGATGAGCTGCTCTGATGAGTACGTCTCGCATGTAGCCGGAGACCTCATACAGATAACGCCGCAGGTGCAGGCCAAGCTGAAAAAAGCCAAGTACGGCGTCTACAACCACTCGGCAGTGGAACTATGCCACTGGACGAAAAAATCGTTTGCAAACGAGGGCAGCTGCTACAAGCACAAGTTCTACGGAATATCGACGTACAGGTGCATGGAGATGACGCCGGCTGCAATGAATTGCGAGAACAGGTGCGTATACTGCTGGAGGCCGGCCGAGTTCTACGACACTCTAAAAATGCCGGCCGAGCTGGTGGACGAGCCCGACGTCATAGTGAAGCAACTATTGAAAGAGCGAAAGAAGCTGATCAATGGGTTTTACGGCAGCGCCAGGAACAACAAGGGAAAGCTGGACGAGTCGCTCCTGCCAGCGCACTACGCCATCTCGCTCTCGGGCGAACCAACGATGTACCCGAAGCTCCCGCAACTTGTAAAGTATTTGAAGACCTTGAAGGCGACCAAGTCGATATTCCTTGTGACAAACGGGCAGGAGCCGGCGATGCTGAAAAGGCTCGCTGACGAAGACGCTCTGCCCACCCAGTTCTACCTTTCCACCAATGCGTCAAACAAGAAAATGTTCCACGCGATAAACCGCCCTCTGCACAGAAACGCTTGGGAGCGCTGGTGGGAGTCGCTGCGGTTCCTTGCCACTGTAAACACAAGAACCGTACTGCGTATGACGCTTATCCGGGGGTACAACGACGGCCACGATTTCGTCGATGAGTTTGCTCAGATGATGGCCGAAGGTAACCCACACTTTATCGAGCTGAAATCATACATGCACATCGGCATGTCTGCAGAGAGGCTCAAGCACAACGACATGCTTGAGATGGACGAGGTCCGAGACTACGCGGGCAGGCTCTGCACCAAGATACCGGCTTTCGAGGTAATGGACGAGAGCGCCGTTTCCAGGATTATTGTCTTGCAGAACAAAGAGCGCCGGGTCGACAGGTGGATAAAAGAGTACTTAGAGCTGTAGGTACCATTCTGCGAACCGATCAAGCGCTCTCCTCCTGTGCGAATAGTCGTTCTTGTTTTGCAATTCCGCATAGGTCAGGTCTGCGTCGTCAGGGACAAAGATGGGGTCGTAGCCCCACCCGCCACTTGCCTCCTGCTCTGAAATCCTGCCGGCGACCCTGCCTTCAAAAATGACTACATCGTTGCCGTCGTAGAACGCTATGAGCGACATGAAAGACGCCGACCTGTCTTGTTTGTCTGAGAGCAGGCGCAGTATGCCTGCGTTGCCAATGGTCTTGAACACGTACGACGAGTACTGCCCCGGAAAGCCGCCAAGCGCGCTTACAAACAGGCCGTCGTCCTCCACAATGACAGGTTTTGACACCTGCGCAAAGGCGCTTCTGGCTTTTTCTTTTGCAATAGCTTCAAGCGAATCTGACTGGATTTCCACGAGCTCGACTCGCACAAATTCAATTTCGATGCCATGCAAGGTAAGTATCGACTGGACTTCCCGGTACTTGTTCTGGTTCGTGCTTGCAAATGCTACTTGGCGCACTGCCGGCTCTACAGCCGGCGACAATAAAAGCGTCACTCGACTCTTGCGTAGCGCCCGCGCTGCTCTATCTCCCGGACGTTTGCAAGCACCTTGGCGGTCTTTTTCTTGCCCGCGATGCTCTCGTAGCCCCTGACAAAGCCTGAAAACGCGCCCTCGAGCCTGACGTGGGCGCCGGTGAAAACCTCCTTTATCAGCCTGACATCGACTGCCATATCCTCCATCCGCTCCGAGTAGTAGGCGAGCCCAAAGTCCAGAAGCACTAGCTGCCTGCCATCGACTATGAAATTCGAAGTCGTCAAGTCGCCGTGTACGATGTGCCCTGCGTGCAAGAGCGCGGCGTAGCGCCCCATCTGCAGGCACAGCCGCGCGTCAAGCACGTCTTTGGCCTGCTTGCCCTTCACGAACTCCATGACTATCTCTGCCTTTTCGGGGTCAACGAAATGCACGAACGGCGCGCTGATGCCGGCCACCTTTGCTGCTGACATAAAGCCTGCTTCATGGACGGTCCTCTGCCGGCGCACAGCGCTGTCAAGCGCCTCGTGACGGTAGGGCTTGGGCGCCCGTACCTTTGCAACGGCCTTCTTGCCGCGCCATTCCGTCAGGTAGATGTCGGCCTCGGCCCCGCGCCTGACGAGCTGCAATAGTAATATAGCCACTCCAGTCGAGATAAAAACGTGAGTTTCAGGCCCGAGCCCGGCGAACATGTCATCAACACCGAGGACTGCGCTGAGGACAACCTGAGAAGCGGCATCCTAATCCTCACCGACAGGAGGCTCGTCTTCCAGAAGACGGAGGGCAGGATGGCGACCCTGTCAAAGAAGGAAGGCGCCGTGGTCCTCGACATACCACTTGGCAGCATATCGTCGTTCAGGGCGGAGGGCTTTTTGGTGAAGAAGTTCGTCGCCATCACTGACGGCAAGACGTACAAGTTCGGCGTGTTTTCAAGCGGCAAATGGGAAAAGCAGATGAGACAGCAAAAGGGCTAGCGCCACGCGACGTCCACGCTGTCAAGTCTCCATGACTGGGTCACGAACGCGTCTGGTATTTTCACCGCCTTTTTCGTTTTCCGATAGTCCATCATCGCGCTCCAGGCTATCTGGGCACCGTTGTCGCCGGCGTATTTTATCGGGCAGGCAAAGAACCTGCTCTGCTGGCGCTCACAGGCCATTTCAAGCATCTGTGCAAGGCGCCCGTTTGCAGACACGCCGCCTACTATCATCATCTCCTTCTTGCCGGTGAACGACAGTGCTCGTTCTACAGCCTCGGCGAGCATGGCAAACGAGGTTTCTTGCAGCGAGTAGCATACGTCGGCCACTCCTCTGGTCGAGGCGAGTTTTATCGCGGCAGTCAGCATGCCGGAAAACGAAACATCATTGCCCTTGACCACGTACGGCAGGTGCAGGTATTCTCCGGACGATTCTAAAGCGAGTTGCTCTATCCTGCCGCCGCATGGCGACGCAAAGCCCATCGCCCTCCCAAACTGGTCCAGGAGCTGCCCTATGGTTATGTCAAGTGTCTCGCCAAAGACCCGCCACCTTTTTTCAAGGAATACAAGTATCATTGTGTGGCCGCCTGACACTAGCAGCACGAGTGGGTCTGAAGAACTCGTCAGCATTGTGCCAAGCTCGATGTGGCCGATTGCGTGGTTGACGGGCACCAGCGGCTTTTTGTAATAGCCGGCGACTGTGCGGGCGACGACTGCGCCCACGCGCAGGCAGGGACCTAGGCCCGGCCCCGCCGAATACCCCACCATGTCGATGTCCTTCATGCTTGCGCCGGCCTGCTCAAGCGCCTCCTTCAAAACATAATGCGAGGCCTCGGTGTGGTGTCTCGAGGCCTCCCGGGGGTGAATGCCCTTTCCTTCCGGGGCCCTGTACACCGCCCTTGCGTCTGACAGTATCTTGCCTTTTTCATCCACAACGGCGCACCCAAACGTGTGCGCCGTGCTCTCTATCCCGAGGCACAGCATCGCTATCCCCTGCTCGCCGCCGAGACTATCTTTATCACATTCCCGCCTTTTAGCTTGTGGTCCCCACCTATCCTCTGCTTTGTTCGGGCGTCTATTGCGTACAGGAATCCCTTGGCAAGGTCGGCGTGCACTGTTGCCGCCAGGTATTTTGCAGTCGAGCCCTCTGGCAGGAGCCTGACGTCCGGAAGCACGTTGCCCTTCTTGTCTGCAAGCTTAACTTCGTCTTCAACGGGGTATACCACCACAAGATGCAGCAGCCCAAAGCAGGCGGCGTTTATGGCCTCCTGTACGCCCGTCGAGCCGTACTTTTCCATCAGCCCCTTGACAAGGTCTAGGGCCTTTTTCTGCTGCTCGTTCAGTGGCATGCTTGGTTTGACCACAAACGAGTTGTCGCCCGGCAGGTAGTGCAGTATGCCTTTCTTGGACGCCTTTTTCAGCATCGACTCGGCCTCTGACGCGCACGGGACCACCGCCATGCCTGCCTGCCTCATCCTTTCGATGTTGGCCTCGGCAGCTGGCAGATCGGCCTTGTTTGCGGCTACAATGAATGGCTTAGCCCGTGCCCGTAGAACCTTGCAAAAGTGCAATATGTCGTCGTCGGTCCAGAGCGTGGGCTTCTTGGAGCCAAGCTCCGACTCGTGTATAGCCCCCGAAACGTGATGCTCCGCTATTGCAAGCCCTGACAGCCTCTTGGCAAGCATCTGCTCGAGCTTCTGCCCCTGGCTCTCGGCCTCCCGCGATGTCTTGCTCCAGTCCCTTGACACTATGCCAGCCATCCAGAGGTCGAACTCCTCTTCGACAAACTTGAGGTCAAACATCGGGTCGGCAGTCCCGGCAGGCACTGACTTGCCTGTGCTATCTGTCGAGCCGGACGCGTCCACTACATGTATGAGGACGTCGGCCTGCCTCGCGTCGTCGAGGAATTTGTTACCAAGCCCCTTGCCCGCGTGCGCGCCTGGCACGAGGCCCGCAACGTCGATGAGTTTTACCGGTATGAACCTGTTGCCGTCGATGCATATCGAGTGCACCGGGTTGTCCTGCACGCCAAACTCGCGGCAGGCGCACTTCACCCTTGCATACGCCACGCCGACGTTTGGCTCAATAGTGGTGAAGGGGTAGTTTCCGGAGGGCGCGGCGAGCTCTGTCGCGGCGTTGAAAAACGTCGATTTGCCGACGTTTGCCTTGCCTATGAGCCCTATAATCACAGGGTGACAAGCGCGCCGCACCTCCATTAATGTTTTTCAAACCCCGCGCACATTGTCATCTGGTTGAAAGCGGAAGACTGGGTGAAATAGCTCGGGCCTGCAAAATACCCTGAGGGCGGCTATTTCCGAGAAACTTTTCGCTCCGAGATAGATGTGTCGGCGCCGGGGTTTTTGGGAACTAGGAGCGCCTCTACTGCCATCTATTACTTGCTCAGGTCCGGACAGCTATCAGCATTCCACCGGATAAAGTCAGACGAGCTGTGGCACTTGTACGCAGGGAGCTCGCTTGTACTGCACGTCATTGACAGGGGCAGACTGGAAACGATAACGCTCGGCAGGTGTAAAGGTCAAACCCCGCAGGCGCAGGTCAAGGCAGGGTGCTGGTTTGCCGCGTCGGTCGCAAGGCCCCGCTCGTACTCGCTTGCAGGGTGCACGGTCGCTCCGGGCTTTGACTTTGCGGACTGGAAGATGGGCGACAGGGAAAAGCTCGTAAGCAAGTATTCCAAAGCACTGGTGGACAATCGAGAAATACACAAGATAGAATAGGCCCCCTGCGCAACCTGCAGCATGCCAAGTGTCGTGTGCATCGCAAGCGGAGGACTTGATTCCATCTGCTACGCTGCGGTGCTTGCCCAGAACCACGACATCTACATGATAACTTTTGCGTACGGCCAGCGCGCAAGGCGCGAAATAGACGCTGCCAGGCGCTTTGCAAGAATCCTGAAGGCGGAGCACAAACTTGTCGACATTGCTTTCATGAAGTCGCTCTATGGCTCGACAAACGTGCTCACAGACGAGAGCAAGAAACTATCGACAGAATTCGAGCAGAGCTTGGTGGTCCCCGCAAGAAACGCCATCTTTATCTCAATAGCCGGCGCGTGGGCTCTGAGCATCGGCGCGGTTAAGGTGGCGTACGGCGCGCACCTAGACGACGTCCCACATTACGCTGACTGCCGGCCCGAATTTGCAAGGGCAATGGAGGAGGCGCTCAACCTTGCAGACGCCGACAGCATAGGTGCGGGAAAAAGGCAGAGTGTTCAGGTCATATCGCCGGCGGCAGGCGGGCTGGACAAACAGGCACTCCTGAAGGCGGGCCACAAAATCCTCGACGGCAGGCTGTTTTCCACGTGGAGCTGCTATTCAAACGGTGTCAGGAAAAATAGGCAGTATGTTCATTGTGGGCAGTGCGAATCGTGTATAAATAGGAAGGCGGCATTTAAGGGTGCTCAAATAGATGACAGGACGCGCTATGCAGCGTAAAAGGTCCCCAGGCAGGGTAAGGCTTAGCGAAATCTTTACAAGCATCGAGGGCGAGGGCGTCCTCGCCGGCACCAAGACGTTGTTTGTTAGGCTAGCCGGCTGCCCGCTGAAATGCCACTGGTGCGACACGCCTTACGCAATACCGATGGACAGCGGCAACGACATTTCTATCGATGAAGTAAAGAAAATGATTGCAGGTGAGCTGCAACCAAACACGTATAAGGTGAATTTCACAGGGGGCGAACCGCTTGCGCAGGCTGACGCAGTAATAGAACTTGCCAAGTTTGCCAAGTCAATGGGGGTCAAGACGTACCTAGAGTCGGCGTGCTTTGACGCAGGTAAGTTCGCTAGGGTATTGCCATACATAGACATATGCAAGGTCGAGTTCAAGCTGAGAGACGCAAGGGCGGTTGATGACAATAACTATCCGACGCTTTTGAAAAACGAGTTGGAATGCCTGAAGATAGCAGTTGCCGCAGGCAAAAAGCCCTACATCAAAGTGGTCGTCACGAACTCGAGCGACCAGGAAGAGCTTGCGGACCTTGCAGGAAAGGTGTTTTCAAACATCAGCCGGAAAAACATAGCAGGATTTATAATACAGCCGAGCTATGGAATAGATGAGCCATTGTTGGATAGGCTTTTTGCGTTTTACGACGCAGTCTACCCGCTCTATGAGCAAGTTCGCGTCGTGCCCCAGCTTCACAAGCTAATAGGAGCAAGATAGCAAGCAGATGAAGGAAAAAGGACTCAACAAGAGAAAGATAGCCAAGCTTGTACGACAGTTATTGATAGAGCTTGGCGAGAACCCCGACAGGGAAGGCCTGATAGGAACGCCCGACCGCATGGCCAGCATGTACGAGGAGATATTCGGCGGTTACCACATGGACGCCGAGCTTGACGTTACGTTTTCCGACGAGACCGATGTCGTAATCGCAAGAGATATCCAGTTCTATAGCATGTGCGAGCATCACATGCTGCCGTTCTTTGGCAAGATACACATCGCCTACGTGCCGACAGGCAGGGTGTTTGGCATATCCAAGCTGGTCAGGCTCGTGGAAAAATACTCGCGCAGGCTACAGATACAGGAGCGACTGACAAAGGAGGTAGCAGATGAGCTGATGCGGATGGGTGTCAAGGGCGCGATGGTGATAGCAGAAGGCGAGCACCTTTGCATGAGGATGCGCGGGGTGCGCAACAACAGCTCGATATTGACCCTTGGCTACCGGGGCGTGATGGAGCAAAAAGATTTGCGCGAGCACGTGCTTGCAATAATCCAGAACCCGAAGGCAGACCTCAGGTCTGTCTGAATAGTTAAATAACTACAGCTGGCAGCAATTTCCTGCATGAGCGGCAAGGACGAATCTATTTTCTCAAAGGAGTCTCTTCTGGGCACGCAGGCTGGCAAGGAGATAATGAAGCAGGGCCTGCTCAGGAGCAAGGGGTACAAGCAGTTCAACCACTATAAAGAAAAAACGGAACAAGAATCCGGGGCCTTTGCCAAGCGCTTTGTCGCAGCGCTCCATCACGCAATGGATTCCGACCCGAGTCCCGCCCTCACTGTGCAAAAGTTTGCCGACGAGGTGGGTTCTGCAGAGCTTGTGCCCGAGTCGTCGGCTCTTCCGGGCATAAAGGCGCGCCTATCAAGCCCCGAGGTGCTGCAGGACAGGGTGATGCGCATCTTAAACTCCAACTTTGTCAAGATGACGTTCCCCGTCTTTAACGCGCTTTACGACGCCTCGGTACAGTATTTTGGCGACGCAGACTCGCAGGAAAAGCGCGACGCAGTCATTGACGGCCACATCATCGCCATCGATCTTTCAGAGCCGATGGACAGGATTGTAGACCGCGACGAAGACCTAGAATACTTGGAGGACTACAAGTTCATGTGCCCCTACATACTTGCGATTGCGCGCCAGAAAATAGCGCAGGGCGGAGATGGAGTTTTGAAGGCGTTTGAGGCAGGGTTCAAGGACGCGAGGATCGGCCAGTACACCGACGTGAAATTAAAGATGAATCCTGCATCAATAAACGACGAGAACATGAATGAATGCTACAAGAAATACAGGGCAGTTATGGGCACGGCTGGAAGGAACATGGCGCTAAATCGCCGCCCGCTGAGCGACATATTCCACCTAGGTATGGCCAAGGCCGGCGAGTGCGTCGGGTGCGGCAACGAAATAGAGGACGCGCTCAAGAACAGCGCGGTCAAGATACCGTCGTGGCCCCTTTACTTTGCCATAAACACGGGAGATGTGAAGAGAGGTTTCGAACTAACTATGCGAAAGAGCGAGCTGTACTTGGACGAGGCAAGGATGGCCCTTGACATGCTCCCCGAGAAGTTCGATCTCAGGCAATTCCTTGAATTTCTGTTTCTGACCGTGTGTCACTACAACCAGCACTGGTACAACGAGTTTGTCCGGCGCGCCCCCTTTGCCGAGTTCCAGAGCAAGATAGAAGCGGCGGTAAAGTAAATGGCCCCAGCCTTGATGTGGTCCGAAGTCTACAGGCCCAAGATGGTGGAGCAGATGGTGGGAAACGAAGACGCGCGCCTTGCAGTGTTAAAGTGGCTTGAAAAGTGGGTGTCAGGAACCAAGCCCCTCCTGCTGCTGGGACCGCCGGGCATCGGCAAGACAACTCTGATCCACGCGCTTGCCAGGCAGTTTGATTTCGACCTTGTCGAAATGAACGCAAGCGACACACGGAACAGGGAAAGCATTCATGCGCGAATAGCGCCGGTTATGAACAACGTCAGCATCTTTGGCGTCAAGAGCCTGCTCTTCCTCGATGAGGTCGACGGCATATCGGGCAGGGAAGACTCGGGCGGGCTTGACCTGCTCGTAGACATGATGAAAGAGCCGACCGTGCCGGTGATAATGGCGGCAAACGAAAAGTCGGCCAAGATAAAAGAGCTCGCAAAGGCCTGCAAGACTGTCGAGTTTGCGCCTGTTCCGCCGAGACTGCTCCTGATGTTCCTGGAGCATGTGCTTGCAAGCGAAGGTAAGAAGCTTGGCCCCGGCGACAAGGCGGCCATAGTCAACAACAGCAGGGGCGACATCAGGACGCTCCTCAACGGCGCCCAGTCACGCGCGGCAGGGTACGCCACGGTCTCAAACAGGGATGTCATCGAGATAGACATCCAAGACGCGATAAACGGATACTTTGCTGCGTCAGGCAAGGAGCAGGCGGTCCAGTTCCTTATGATGGCCGACGCGTCGTTCCCCGACCCACGGTATGAAGGCATTAACCCGGAATCGCGAAGAAAGGACATGATAGGCGCGCTATTTTCAACCATAGTGTCGTCGCACACAGGCGACAGCCTTGCAGGCATGCTCGACGTGCTTTCCAAGGCAGACGTGGTTGTGGGCAGAGTAGGCAGGCGCAGGCACTGGAGTCTGTTGCGCTACGTGACCCCCATGCTGGCCCACGGCCTCTATGAAAAATCGCGGGGCCTAGACATACGCTACAGCCAGTACTCGATGCCCTGGCCCGTCATGGGACCCGTGTTTGCCAGGTACCAAACCATCCGCAGGCTGGCGTCGTTCATCGGACCGGCGACGCACGTCTCGAAGAGGACCTGCAGCTGGCTTGTCCTGCCGTATCTTGTCAGAGAAATGATAAAGGAGAAAATAAACCCGGCGGAGTTTGCGATAGCCAACTTTAATGACGCGTCCGTGGGCGAGTCGCTGGCAAAAGAGATAGAGCGTGCAAAGGGGGCAAAAAAGTGAGCGAGCACTGGATAAGACTGCTCGTAAAATACAAGGGCAAGTGCTTGGTGTGCGGCAAAGAGATCCCGCAGGGCGATTATGCGCTATGGTCGAGGACCGCAAAGGCGATAAAGCACGTAAAATGCGAGTCTACAGAGCCGGAAACGCCGGTAGTGATCGAATTGAAGTGCTTCATCTGCGGCAAGAACGCCGGCTGCGCCTCGTGCAGTTTTGAGGCAGACTGCAACCGCGCAATCGTGTCGCAGATGTGCATCTGCGAGCGGTGCATGACAGACGAGGACGCCTACAAGAACTATCAAGGTGCATTCCTGGCCAAGATGGCAAAAGTTAAAATGTAAAAGGGCGGTAGCCTTGGCAGATGTCTAGCGAGTACGAGCACAACGTGGGACAGCTCTTGGCCGAAAAGAGGGCCAAGATGGCAGAACTTGAAAAGAACTCAGAGGCAAACAGGGGCAAGATTGCCATGCTGAAGCTCGAGGTTGAAGCGCTGGAGTCAATGTACGAAAACTACAACTTGGGCATGAACGTGTTTCGCCGCGCGCAGGGCGGAAGGGCGGGACTGCGTGAGTAAACACCGTTCAGAAATCATCATCTATATGCTGTAATGAATTTATATAGCCTGCAGCCGGCATAAGCTACACTCCCATGCATGAAGAAAAAATAAAGCGGCTGGCATCGATGAAAAAGTCTGCCGAGGGTGGCGGTGGTGACGAGCGCGTCGAGGCCCAGCACCAGAAAGGCAAGCTTACTGCGCGGGAGAGGATTGCACTATTGCTCGACGAGGGGAGTTTCGTCGAGATTGACAAGTACGTAGTCCATAGGGGCGAGGACCCGACCATCCAGAAATTCTACGGCGACGGCGCGGTGACGGGCTTTGGCACCGTGGCAGGCAGGCAGGTTTTCGTGTTCGCCTATGATTTCACCGTGCTTGGCGGCTCGCTTGGCGAGATGACCAGCAAAAAGATCACAAAAGTCATGGACCACGCCATGAAGGTAGGGTGCCCCATAGTCGGCATCATCGACTCGGGCGGGGCAAGAATCCAGGAAGGCGTCAACAGCCTTGACGGCTACGGCGACATCTTTTTCAGAAACACTATGGCTTCAGGCGTGATTCCGCAGATAACTGCAACCATCGGCCCGTGTGCAGGCGGAGCAGTATACTCGCCTGCGATGACCGACTTTGTGGTTATGGTCGAGAACATCGGTCAGATGTTCGTCACGGGCCCCGAGGTGGTCAAGGAGGTCCTGAGCCAGGACGTGTCGTTTGAGGAGTTGGGAGGTGCACGCGCGCACGGCAGCAGGTCCGGCGTCGCGCACTTTGTCGCAAAGAACGAGTACGACTGCTTTGACAAGATAAAGAAGCTGCTGTCGTTCGTACCGCAAAACAACGCAGAAGAGCCGGCGATCGTGGAGACAAACGACGACCCGAACAGGGTCAACCCCAACCTGATAAACATGCTGCCCGAAAATCCGTATCAGCAGTACGACATGAATGAGATAATCAAGTCAATAGTCGACAACGGCGACTTTTTCGAGATCCACGAGCTGTTTGCGGAAAACGTGCTCGTAGGATTTGCGAGGATGGGCGGCAGGACGGTGGGCATCGTGGCAAACCAGCCCATGTACCTTGCAGGCGCGCTTGACATCAACTCGTCAAACAAGGCGGCGCGCTTTATCAGGTTCTGCGACGCGTTCAACATATCGATTGTGACGCTTGTGGACACTCCAGGCTACCTGCCGGGGACCGACCAAGAGCACAACGGCATCATCAGACATGGCAGCAAGCTGCTGTTCGCCTACTGCGAGGCGACGGTGCCAAAGATAACGTGCATAGTGGGAAAGGCGTACGGCGGCGCGTACATAGCTATGGGGAGCAAGAACCTGCGCGCAGACATCAACTACGCTTGGCCAAGCGCCGAGATTGCGGTGCTGGGTCCAGAAGCTGCAATCACGATCATCAACAGGCGCGAGCTGAAAAGCGCGCCCGACACGCCGGCGTTGAAGAAAAAGCTGGCCAAGGAGTACCGCGGCAAGTTTGCAAACCCCTACCTTGCCGCAGAGCGTGGCATTATCGATCTTGTAATCGACCCAATGGAGACCCGGCCGATGATAATCCGCGGCCTTGAAGCGCTTGCGACCAAGAAGGAAGCTAGGCCGTACAAAAAGCACGGGAACATCAACCTGTGAGGGAACGAGATGGGCAAGAAAATCACGAGCATCCTGATCGCAAACAGGGGCGAGATAGCGCTCCGCGTAATCAGGGCGTGCAAGGAGCTCGGGATAAGGTCTATTGCGATATACTCTGACGAAGATGTGCGCGCCATCCATGTAAAGAGGGCTGACGAGGCCTATCACATAGGCCCGGCGGCCCCGGCGCAAAGCTACCTGAACATGACCAAGATAATCGAGACAGCAAAGGCAGCAGGTGCAGATGCTGTCCACCCCGGCTACGGCTTCTTGTCAGAGAACGAGAACTTTCCGGAAATGTGCGACAAGAACGGCATGATATTCATCGGACCCACCGCCAAGGCGATGGACCTGACCGGCGACAAGATGAAGTGCAAGGCCGTCATGAAAAAGGCCAAGGTCTCTACGGTGCCGGGGAGCGATGGCGTCATCAACGACGTTGAAAAGGCGGCCGACATCGCGCACGAGGCAGGTTACCCCGTACTGCTAAAGTCTGCGTTTGGCGGAGGCGGTAGGGGCATCAGGCTTGCGAACGACGAAAAACAACTGAGGCAGGAGTTCGAGATGGCGTCGGCAGAGTCAAAGGCGGCGTTTGGCAAGTCCGCGCTCTATGTGGAAAAATACCTACAGAGGATAAGGCACATTGAATTTCAGTTAATACGCGACTCGCACGGTAACGGCCGCCACCTGTTCGAGAGGGAATGCTCTATACAGCGCCGCCACCAGAAGCTGATAGAGATGTCGCCCTCGCCGGTGGTGGACCAAAAGACGCGCGAAAAAATGGGCGAGATAGCTGTAAGGGCAGCGGCTGCGGTAGATTACCTGAACGCCGGGACGGCAGAATTTCTACGCGACCCGGAAGGCAACTTTTACTTTATCGAGATAAACTCCCGCCTTCAGGTGGAGCACCCCGTTACTGAACTAGTCACGGGCATTGATCTTGTGAAACTGCAAATAGGAGTCGCCCAGGGAGAAGAAATTCCGTTCAACCAGGATGACCTGAAGATGAACGGCTGCGCCATAGAATGCAGAGTAAACGCCGAGGACCCGTTCTACGACTTTGCCCCGTCAGTCGGCCCCGTCCCGTACTGCAACCTCCCCTACGGCCCCGGAGTCAGGGTTGACACATACCTGTATCCCGGATGCACCGTCTCTGGCTTTTATGACTCGCTCGTGGCAAAGCTCTTGACGTGGGGAAGCAACTTTGACGAGGCCCGCGTAAGAATGCGGAACGCGCTGGACGAGTTTGTGATAGAGGGCATAAACACCACCATCCCGCTTTACAGGACTATAATGGAAGAGAAGAACTTCATCAAGGGTGAGCTTTCGACAGACTACCTCGAGCGCTTCAGGGTGTTTGACAGGATGAACGACGAGGCCAAGAAGAGCGCGGAGGAAAAGGCGTCGGCCGCGGTGGCCGCGGCTCTCTTGCATTCTGAACTTGTGAAAAAGGGCGCGCCGGCCAAGTCGTCAAGGTGGAAGCAGGCAAGGGTGAGCATCTAGTTGGAGTTCAAAGTCGGCGAGCTAGCGCAGCTGCTCACGGGCGAGGTTCTGAGGACTGCTGACGACGGCTCGGTACTTGTCAACATCGGCAACAAGAACCACACGCTCAAGCTGTTAAAGTCGGGCACGGGCGAGTTTGAATTCATACTGGATAACAGGTTCCACCACGCCAAGGTGCTCCATTCTGGGAGCGCCGAAGTAAGGATGATGCTCGACGGCCAGCCCATCACGGTCAAAAAGCATTCAAAGCTCACCGAAGTCCTGGAAAAGGCGTCGGCGCTTGGCGGAACCGGCGGCGGTGACAGAAACCTGGCAAGCCAGATCCCCGGCAGGGTGGTAAACATCGCGGCAGAACCCGGGACTGATGTCAAGAAGGGCGACGTAATAGTTGTTCTGGAGTCGATGAAGATGCAAGTTGCAGTAAAGGCGCACAAGGACGGCCACCTGAAGGAAATAAAGGTCAAGCAGGGCGCGAGCGTTTCAAGAAATGACGTGCTTGCAGTTATAGAGTAGTTTTCGCTAGCCATCCTTCTACTATTTTCGCAAGGTATATTGCCGATATTATCCCCATGCCTATCGATGAGAGCACGACCAGCGCGGTCGAGGCCATCAGCAGCGTGCTATTTTCCGCCGCGGCGCTTGCTGCAATCATGCCAAGCGAAGCAACCAGTACTGTCGCAAGCGGCACGGCAAGCCTCTTTGTTGGGCCTCCTTTCTACATAAAGAATTGTGAAAGGCGCTAGTTGTTTTTCAGGAACTCCTTTATTTCCGCATAGTTGGGTTCTACAAGCGGGTTGTCTGACACCCACCTGTAGCGGACCTTGCCATGCTCGTCCAGTATGAACACCGATCTCTTCGCAGCGTTGTAGTCCTTGAGCGACGCAAGGTTCTTCATGACTATGCCGTACTTGCTGATGACCTTGCGGTCATAGTCTGAGAGCACCGGGAAGTTGAGGTGTCGGTTTACGGTAAAGAACTTGTTTGAAAACGGGCCGTCGATGGAAATGCCGAGCACCCGCGCCCCGTAGTCGCGCAGCTCGTCCATCGAGTCGCGAAGCATGCACATCTCTGCGGTGCAAACCGGCGACTCTGCCGCCGGAAAGAAGGCAAGGACGATCTTTTTACCCCGGTAATCGCTGAGTTTGTGCGTCTTCATGTCGGCGTCTGGGAGTTCAAAGTCGGGTGCCTTCTGGCCTACCTTTGGAACAGATGATTTAGCCATGTACAAGAGCCGGCCAGAATTGGCATAAAAAGATTTTCAGGTGTACTTTGACTTGAAGGGTGAAAGCGCCCGCAGCTCCCGCACGATGCTTGACAGGACCGCGACCGTCCTATCTATTTCTTCTTTCGTGTTCTGCATAGAGAGCGTCAGCCTGAGCGAGCCGGTTATTTCCTCGTACGAAAAGCCCATAGCCTTCAGTACGTGAGAGGGCTTTTGCTTCTTGACGGAGCACGCCGAGCCCGTCGAAGCGGCGATGTCGTTTTCGTCCAGCTTTATAATCAGGTCCTCGCCGTTCACGCCAAAGAACGTAAAGTGCGCGTTTGCCGGCAGCCTGCTGATTGTAGAGCCGTTGAGCCTGCTGTGGGCTATCTCCTGCGACACTTTGCCTATAAGGTAATCGCGAAGCTCCGATACATGCTTTTGATATGCGGCAAGATTCTTTGCGGCAAGCTCGCACGCCTTGCCAAAGCCCACTATGCCGGGCACGTTCTCGGTCCCCGAGCGGAGCTCCGATTCCTGCCCGCCTCCGTGTATCAGCGGCATTATGTCAAGGCCATGGCGAATGTAAAGCGCGCCGGCCCCTTTCGGCCCGTTTATCTTGTGCGACGACATCGACAGGAGATCGACGGCGAGGTCCTTGGCGTCGACAGGTATCTTGCCTGCGGCCTGCACGGCGTCCGTGTGGAAAAGCGCACCTGCCTTATGCGCAATCCTGCACAGCTCCTTTACCGGCTGTATTGTACCTACCTCGTTGTTTGCGTGCATGACGCTTACAAGCGCGGTATTCTTTGTCAGGGCCCCCTTGAGGTCTTCAGGCCTGACCGAGCCTTGGGCCGTCACCGGCAGGTAGTTGACATCATAACCTAGTCTCTCAAGGTCGCGGCAGGGCTCAAGCACGGCATCATGCTCTATGTAACTTGTTATGACATGGCGTTTGCCCAGCGCGCTTTTGGCGTACTCTGCGGCGCCCTTGACTGCAAGGTTGTCGGCCTCCGTGCCTCCAGACGTGAACGTTATCTCTGACGGCTTTGCCCCGATAAGGTCTGCGACGCGCCTGCGCGCCTGTTGTATTGCGCGCGTGGTCTCCCGGCCAAACGAGTGGATGGACGACGGGTTGCCGAACTGCTGCTTCAGATAAGGCAGCATTTCCTGTATGACCTCGTCGGCGACGGGCGTTGACGCCGCGCTGTCAAGGTATATCCGCTCAACCATTTTCAACCACCTCAAGCCTGCCCTGCTTGTAGCCGGCCGCGTCCACTGTGACAAATTTGAACCCGAGCTCCTTCAGCTTTGCGTCGACGAGTGTTAGCTTGTCTGCGTCAAAAACCCGGTGCAGCTCGTCCTTGCCGACCTCTATCCTGGCTATCTCGCCGTGGTCGCGCACGCGCACCTGCCTCACGCCGAAAATCGACTTAACTGCAATCTCGGCGCCCTCTATCCGGCGGAGCTTTCCATAAGTAACCTCCATCCCTGCAGGTATTCTCGAGGCGAGGCATGCGTTTGACGGCCTGTCATGAACTGAAAGATGAAAGTCCTTCGCTATCTGCCGTACACCGGCCTTGCTGATGCCAAGCTCCGCCATTGGACTGCGCACACCGTTTTCTCTGAGAGCGCGTATCCCTGGACGGTAATCGGACAAGTCGTCGATGTGCGTTCCGTCGACCATCAGTTCGATGTTGAATTTTGTAGCCTCCTTTGCAAGGTGCTGGCCAAGTTCTGTCCGGCAGTGGTAGCAGCGCGCCCCGTCGTTTTTCACAAAGTCCGAGTTCTCAAGCTCGTCGTACTCGATTACCATGTGGCAGATTCCTATCTCTCTTGCGACCTGCCTTGCGCTATCGAGCTCCTCTCCTGCAAGTGTCTTGTAGTCTGCCGTGATCGCGATGGCGTTATTGCCGAGTGCCTTTTTGGCGGCCAGCGCGACGACCGCGCTGTCAACCCCGCCGGAAAGCGCCACCAGCGCCCGCTTACCGTTTTGCAAAAACCACCCCGCAAGCCTTTCAAAGTCTGTCATATCGCACCAGTCTTTTTCGCCACCTGCACGCTTACAAGCTCGGCCACACGCCGGGCAGGCATGTTGCACCGTGTGGAGATTATCTTGATGTCCTCAAACTCAGGCTTGGCCCCTTTTACGTTGCCTGCCGCGTCCTTGACGACCTTGACGTGCACCTGAAACGTGCTGCCGGCTATTTTCACCGGCACGGTCAATATTGTGCGCGGAAGCACGACTCTTTCCACCTGCTGGACGCGGGCTCCAAGCGTCCCGGTCTCGCTAAACAGCACGTCAAGCACTGCGTTCTGTAGCTGGTTATCGCATATAACCCTCACGAGGTGCGCCGGCCTGCCCTTTTTGCCGGTGCCCGTCAGCACTGTCACGTCCTTTGCTCCCGCATCAGTCAGCCTCTCGATGAGGTTGCCGAGTGTTTCGCCCGTCGCGTCGTCGATGTTTGTCTCCACCAAACAGATGGTGTCCTTTTCAACCGCAGATGGCGCCGTTCCTATCGTCACCCGCACCAGGTTGGCAAATCCGGCGAACTCTTTGCAGCCGGTGCCATAGCCAATTTTTTCAGTAATGATGGGAGGGTAATAGTCGACGCTTTTCTGCGCAATGCTGGCAAGGAGCGCCGCGCCTGTCGGCGTCGCAAGCTCGTCTTTTGCCTGCCCGCCTTCAAGCACGAACTGCCTGCCTTTGAATATGTGCAGTACGGCGTCAGCAGGGTTCGGAACGGTGCCGTGCGAGAATTTCAGCTTGCCGGCGCCCACTGCCACTCTGGTGGAATACACCTGCGCGTCAAACAGCCCCAAGTCGTCAAGGGCCACCGCGCAGGCGACTATGTCAGCAAGAGTGTCGACGCTTGACGCCTCGTGAAGGTGAACATTGTCAGGGCTCTCACCGTGGATTGCAGCTTCGGCGGATATTATCGACTTCATCGCGCCCCGCGCAAACCTGCGCGCTTTGCCGGCGAGCTCAAGCGAATCGCAGGTTTTTTCAAGCGCATTAATCATTTCAGATCCCTTGCGCTCGTGCACGCCGTCATTGCAGGAAAGTGTGAGCTGGGTGGCCGAAAAGCCGTGCGTGGTTATCTTGTTGAATGAAACTTTAGTTATCTTGCTTCCTTTCAGAAATTTCTGGCAGGCAAGGATGGCGTTAGCGACCTTTTTCCTGTCCGCGCCGGCATCTACAAGGGCTGACACCAGCATGTCGCCGGCAATCCCGGCAATCTGGCAATCTATTACTGCAACCTTTGCCGCCATTACCATGCTAGTTGGCTTTTTGCTTTATATCACGTTTGTGCTTTATTCCAGGCTGCCAAAGTCGTAGGTCGGAATTTCTGCTGGAGGATTGCCATAGACAAGGACGATCTGTGTGCGCGATTCGAGTGGTATCTCCCTATAGTTCCCTACAAACTCGATGCCATTTACGTATGCTGTTGGCTCGTCTCTTAGCGAGTCAAAAAACGCCTTCGAGGGACTGTGAGTCTGACTCCATATATCAGTGAACTGTCCAAGGGTATATTCCGTCTGCGAGGGCGCTTCTACATGAATTATGCCATCACCGTCGTGGGTATGAAGCCAGAAGAGACAGGAGGAAAGTATTCCGACGCTAGCAGGAACCTCTTTCCTCTGTCCATCGACAAATACGTCCAAGTGTGAGTGAACATGATAATTTGTAACCTCTCGGGTATGACATTCTACTCCACTTATCGCTAGCGCCTCGGGAGGCTTGTACAAAATGGCGGCGACAACTCCAACAGCCACCACTGCAATAACAGCAGGTATTATAACCATCATGTACTTCTTTTTCCTGCGCCTGTCGGCCGCAAAATAGCTGTCGTCGCGCTTGCCGCCCTTTTTCTTGGACACGTTTTTGATGTCAGCAGTCGCTCAATTTAAAGCTGACCGTGGTTTGTAGGTTTATAAGTAATCCAGCACGCTAGCTGCCCCAAATGACAATAACAGTTATCGGATCAGGCAAAGTTGGTGCCTCGGCCGCCCTCAACTGCGGCCTGAGGGAGCTTGACGACGTTCTCCTTCTCGACATCATCCAAGGCCTGCCGCAGGGCGAGGCAATGGACATAAACCACCAGCTTTCCGAAAGGGGCTCCGACTCTATAGCAACGGGCTCGAATAACTATGAAGATATGCGCGGCTCCGACTATGTCGTGTTGGTTGCAGGAGTTGGGCGTAAGCCGGGTATGACAAGGATGGACCTCTTGAAGACAAATGCCGGCATAGTAAAGGACGTCGCTTCCAAGATAGGGACGTACGCAAAGGACGCGACCGTTATCGTAGTCACGAATCCGCTTGACCCGATGACTTACCTTGCGCTGAAAACGATCGGCTCCGCAAAGAACAAGGTGATGGGCATGGGAGGAATGCTAGATTTATCCAGATTCAAAAGCTTTATACAGGAATCGACAGGCGTCTCCCGCGACTCGATTCAGGCAATGGTGATTTCAGAACACGGCGAGAACATGCTTCCCCTCACGCGCTATTCCTCTCTGGGCGGCATACCACTGCACGAGTTTATCTCGAAGGAAAAGGCGCAAGAGATCTTTGAAAAGACGAAAAAGGTGGCAGCAGACGTCATCGCGCTAAAGGGCGCGACCGTGTATGCGCCGGGCAACGCAGTGGCGACGATGATAGAGTCGATGTCAAAGGACAAAAAGATGGTGATACCCGTATCCGCGTACCTGCAAGGCCAGTACGGAGTTTCTGACATCTGTATTGGTGTGCCGGCGGTGATCGGTGCTGGCGGCGTAGAAAAAATAGTCGAGCTCAGGCTGGACAGCTTTGAGCAGGAGGTTTTCAACAAAGGCGTAGCAAGCGTCAAGGAAGGCATTGGCGCCCTCCCCCTCTGATTTAACCAAACCTTTTATCCCGTTCTCTTTAATCGAATGGCGGTTGGACCTACGCACTATCCTCGACAGGTTTGCAAGGGGAGCCATTAGCTTTGAGGAGGCCCAGAATGAGATAGCGATACACGCCATCGAGCACGTGGAAGACATAGCCAAGCTCGACGTCGGCAGGGAGCCAAGAAAAGGGCTGCCTGAAATAGTGCTTGCGGAGCGCAAAGAGTACGCCGACATGGTCAAGATCGCCCTTGCCGCAGCCAGGAGGAGCGGCCGGGTGGTCGTGAGCAGGGTGAAAAAGCGCGACCTGAAAAGGCTTGCGGCCGTGCTCCAGAAAAAAGGTCTGAAGGTCGAAATGGGCAGGAACAGCACCACAATCCTTGCCATCGAAAAATCTACAGGGCAGAGCAGGGGGACAATAGGCGTGGTTGCAGCCGGCACTTCAGACATCGGGGTCGCGGAGGAGGCAAGGCTCGTGGCGGAGGCGATGGGCTGCAAGGTGGTAACGAGTTACGATGTCGGCATCGCCGGCATACACAGGCTCTTTCCTGTACTAAAAGGCATGCTCTCAAAAAAGGTGGGCGCAATCGTGGTCGTCGCTGGAATGGAAGGCGCGCTTGCCTCCGTCGTTGCGTCGATGGTTGATGTCCCTGTGATAGGAGTCCCGACGTCGGTCGGTTACGGCTTTGGATCGGAAGGCGTGGCTGCCCTGGCGTCGATGCTACAGAGCTGCACGCTCGGCCTTGCAGTCGTCAACATCGACAACGGCGTTGGAGCGGGCGCGTTTGCGGCGTCCATCGCAAAGAGGGCAGCTGGCGGCCGTGAACGTTTATAAGTGCTATAGAATTTTTGGACCCCTATCGCATTGAAAAGGGTGAATGATACTAATTGACTTTTGCACGTACTCTCAAGAGGATAAGGCTCGACAAGACCAATTACCGAAAGAGGGCCGCCGTCATAATCGGCAGGCACTCCTTTGTCACCGTCCGGGTTACAGACCAGAACGTATCAACGCAGGTGATAAAAACCACGCCCACGGGCGACCTGGTTATAGCTTCGGCGCACAGCCACGAGCTGGCCAAGCACGGCTGGAAGGGCGCCACTAACAACCTGCCTGCGTGCTATCTGACCGGCCTGCTTCTCGGCAAGAAGGCGCTTGAGAAGGGCACGGGCAAGGCAGTGCTGTACATCGGCAAGGAGCACTTTACCACCAGGGTCGCCGCGTGCGCCAAGGGCATCGCGGACTCGGGCGTCGACATACCGATATCCGAAGAATCGGTGCCGCCAGAAGCGAGGATAGCCGGACAGCACATCGCAGACTATGCAAATTCGCTCAAGTCAGACGAGCGGGAATACAGCTCTCGCTTTTCGGCGCTCTTGAAGAACGGCTTGAAGCCCGAAGACTATCCGGCCCACTTTGAGGAGGTAAGGGCCAAGATCTCGGGCAAGCCCGCAGAGCTAAAGGCGCCCAAGGAGCCCAAGGAGAAGAAAGAGGTCCCCAAGAAGGAAGCCAAGCCAAAGGGCGAGAAATCCCCCAAGAAAGAGGCAAAGACAGGTAAGAAGGTTAAGGAAGGCAAGAAGAAGTGAGTCGCTTTTCAAGGCAGGAACAGCAGGTAGAATGGAAACCGAGGACGACGCTTGGCCAGATGGTTCTGGCAGGCAAGATAAACTCGATGGACCAGATCTACGAAAACGGCCTAAGGATACAGGAATCAGAGATAGTCAAACACCTACTACCCGACATCAAGAGCCAGGTGGTCCACGTCGGCATAGTCCAGAAGCAGACCGACGCCGGCGAGATGACGCGCTTTAATGCGCTCGTCGCAGTGGGCAACGAGGCAGGGTGGTTCGGCATCGGCAAGGGCAAGGCAGCCCAGATGAGGATGGCAATAGACAAGGCCACAAACGCTGCCTACCTCAACGTCATACCGGTAAAGCTCGGCTGTGGAAGCTGGGAGTGCAGGTGCAACCAGCTGCATTCAGTGCCGTTCAAGGTAAGGGGCAAGGGCGGCAGCGTCGCTTTAGACATCATTCCGGGCCCAAGGGGACTTGGCCTCGTCGCAGGCGAGAACATCCGCAACCTGCTAAAGATGGCAGGGCTGAAGGACGCATGGACAAAGTCGTTCGGTTCGACTAGCACCATGTCGTCGACTACAAAGGCGATTTTCAACGCGCTGAGAAGCACGTACAGCGTGGGTTGATGGTCATGGCGTATCTAGTTGTCAGAATCAAGGGAACGGTCAACATTCCCACGTGGGCGAGGACCACACTTGACGGCCTCAACCTCGACAAGCGCTTCCGCGCAACATTGGTTCCAGAGACCGCAGAGTCTCTGGGTATGCTGAGGAAGGTCAAGGAAGTCGTCGCATGGACAAAGGCCGACTCTGCCATAGTGAAAGAATTGCTGGAAAAGCGGGGCAGAAAGGCAGGCTACAAGCCAATAACCAAGGGCGACCTGCCCAAGGAGTACAATAGCATCGACGATCTCGCAACAGCGATTGCAGACAACAAGGTGGCGATGTCCAAGATAGAGGGCCTGAAGCCATGGTTTGCGCTATCGCCCCCTAAAGGCGGATTCAAGAGAAAGACAAAGCAGCAGTACACCCAGGCAGGCGTTCTCGGCGACGACAAAGAGCTGGCCGAGATTGTAAAGCGGATGCTCTAGTAAGACTTAATTAAGGTGACAGCAGAACGTGAATCAATTCCAGCACAACAGTGATAATTATGGCTACCAGATTTAGAAAGAGCAGGCGACAAAGAGGCAGCAGGTACTGCGGCTGGGGCCAGGTAGGCCAGCACAGGCAGGCTGGAAGCCGCGGAGGCATCGGCGGCGCTGGCAAGCACAAGCACTTTTTCATAAGGACAGTCATTGAGGAGCCTGACCACTTTGGCCATGACCCTTTTAACTCTCTCAACCGCAACGTCGTGAACAGATGGCTGAACGTGCGCGACCTGGACGCGGTCTTTGCGAGCCACGGAAAAGAAGAGAGTGGCAAAGTCGTCCTGGACCTGAGCTCGCTTGGGTATGACAAGTTATTGGGCGGAGGCAGGATCGGCGGCGCATACACTGTCAAGGTGGCCAGGGTCTCCGAGAAAGCCAAATCAAAAATCGAGGCCGCAGGCGGCGAGGTTATCTCCGATGAGCACGAAGCAGAATGAGAGCGGGCTTAGGCGCATCATAAGGAGCGCTTCTGCCTATGTCCCGCAGGTCCCAAAGCCCAAGAAAAAGATCACGCTAACGGAGAAGTTCGTCTGGTCAGGGATTGCACTCTTTGCGTACCTGATAATGGGGCAGATCCCGCTCTACGGCGTAACGGACGACCCCCAGTTTGACTTTCTTGCATTTGCCAGGGTCATTTTCGCCGCACAGCAAGGCACGCTTATGGAGCTTGGAATCGGGCCCATAGTTACAGCAGGTTTGCTCATGCAGCTCTTGAAGGGCTCGGACCTCATCAGGCTCGACTTCAAGAACCCCGACGACAGGTCGCTCTTCACGTCAGCGACAAAGATAGTCACGATAATAGTCATAGTTGCAGAGGGCGGGTTGTACGGCTTCTCAGTCTACGGCCCGCTTGTTGCACATGCGGACATAATCCCCGTAGTCATTGCCCAGCTGATCTTTGCGTCGTTTCTCGTCATGCTGATGGACGAGATGGTGCAGAAAGGCTGGGGCGTTGGTTCCGGGCTGTCGCTGTTCATCATGGCCGGCGTCGCCCAGACGATACTCTGGAGTGTGTTCTCGCCGCTGCCTGCTCCCGACGGGCCCGTAGGTGTAGCGCCCTTTTCCATTCAGGCCGGACTTGACGGCCACATACAGGACGCCGTCTTCCGCTCGGGCCAGCTCCCAAGCATCTTTGCACTCTCCCTCACGATTGCGATCATACTCATCCTCGTGTATATCGAGGGCATCCACGTCGACATACCCATCGTATCGACCAAGTATAGGGGCTTTACTGCAGTCTACCCCATCAAGCTGCTGTACACGTCAGTCATTCCTGTCATTCTGGCCTCGGCGCTCATAGCAAACGGCATATTCATGGGCCAGATGATGTGGGCCAACTACAACCCCAACAACACCAACCCGCTGTTCAATTGGATAGCACAGTTTGACGCAGAGCAGCAGCAGACGCCCACAGGCGGCATACTGTACTACATTACCGGCCCGCGCAGCCTGGAGGCGATGGTGGCCGATCCCATACGCGCGGCAGTGTATGTAGTGTTTTTTACAGCCATAGTCACAGTATTTTCGAGGCTTTGGGTGGAGCTTGGCGGTCTTTCAGCAAAGAACGCTGCCAAGAATCTTCTCGACGCCGACGTGCAGGTACCGGGCTTTAGGCGCTCAGAAGGCTCTGTCGAGAATCTGCTCAACCGCTACATACCGTCCCTCACGATAATATCCGGTGTTATAATCGGACTTCTCGCGGCGCTGTCTGACATGCTTGGGGTCTTTGGATCTGGAACAGGCTTGCTCCTCATGGTCAACATCATGGTGAGCTACTACCAGACGCTTGTCAAAGAGCAGATAGACACGTACATGCCCAAACTGGCGGCCCTCCTTGGCAGGAAATAAGCGCGCGATTATAGTCGGGATACCCGGCGTCGGCAAAACCACGGTCATAACCCGCGCCGCGGAATTATTGTCAAAGCACGACGCGACTGTCGTCACGTACGGCACACTGATGTTCGAGGAGGCACAAAAGCTCGGCGTCAAAGACCGCGACGAGATGCGCAGGTTGCCGGTTGAAAGGCAGCGCCAGTTGCAAGAGTCGGCCGCGCGGCGCATAGCCGGGATGGAAAACGACATCGTGATCGTGGACACGCACCTTTTCATAAGCACTGACGAGGGTCATTACCCGGGTCTCCCGATGCGCCTGCTTACTATAATGAACCCCACGAACCTCATAATGGTGGCGGCAGACCCGGCGCAGATAGCGGAAAGGCGCAAGAACGATCCCACCCGCAAGCGGGACGAGGCATCGGCCGAAGCCATTAAGAACGACCTAGACATCTCAAAGATGATGCTTGCTTCGTGCTCGGTGCTGACAGGCGCGCCCTTTGCGGTCGTGCTCAACGACGACGGCAAGGTTGATGAAGCGGCAGAAGTGATAGCAAGGATACTTGGAGCTGGACCGAAATGATTGACTTTGGAAGCATAATATTGCAGTTTTTCGCGCCGCAATACACCCGGAACCCGATATTCCCCGACATGATATCGGCGTCTATTGTCGCGCTAATGATAGCCGTTGTCATGAGCTTTGGCTTCGCAATGTTGCGCAAAAAGACCACGGACATCGAGCGCACGAACAAGATAATGAAAGAGACAAACGAGTGGCGCAAGGCCTACACCGACGCCGTGAAAAAGGGCGACAAGCCCCGGATTGAGGAATTGAAAAAGAAGCAGGCCTACGTCAACAAGTTGGCGATGGAGGTGCAGCAGCAGCAGATGCGCCCCATGTTCATCTACATGATACCGTCGTTCATGATATGGATATTCGTCTTCCCGGCAATATTTGGCCAGGTGGTGAACATGTCGCCCATTTTCATACCGTGGATAATGTGCAGCGAAGAGGACGTAGCAAACCACCAAGAGCTTGACGATGATGGCAACCCCAAGGGTGCCTGCGTCGTCCCGGGAGAGGTGTACCTGTGGGGATGGTTCCTGCTAACGTCGTTTGCTTTCTCTGGCATCGTGGCAAGGGTGACCAAGACCGGCATGCCGGGCATGTGACATGTCAAGGTTTGGCATCGTAATATCGGGCTGGCCGGCTGTTGGCAAGACCACGATAGCAGGCGAGCTTGCTTCCGAGTTCGGGCTTGTCACCTACAACGGTGGCGACATACTGAAGATGCTCGCCCACGAAAAGGGCTACTCGAACGCCACTTCCAGGGACGACTGGTGGGACACGCGGGAGGCCAAGAAGTTCATGGATGAGCGCAAGCGTGACCCGACCTTCGACAAGAAGGTGGACGGGAGGCTTGCAGAGATACTGAGAAATGAGAGAGCGGTCATCACGAGCTACACGCTGCCGTGGCTTGTAAAGGACGACAGCGTGATCAAGTTCTGGCTAAAGGGCTCCCCCCGCAACAGGGCTTCAAGGATGGCAAACCGCGACGGCATAACGGTCGAAGAGGCGGAGAAAATAGTCAGCTTGCGCGACGCGGAAAATGTCAAGATATACTACAGCCTTTACGGCTTTAACTTTGGCGAGGACCTGTCTGTCTTTGATTATGCGCTCAACACTGACAGGCTAGACCTTGACGCGCTTGTAGAGGTGTCAAAGCTTATTGTCAGGCGGCAATCGGGTCGGTAGCGATGTTGCCGCAGCTTGAAAACCTAGTTAGGGTGGACGACGACGTCACCGACGACAAGTACGGCCACTACCCAGACAAGCGCCCAATAGACGTTTTGCTGCAGTACGGCCTTGTGCTGGTGGACAAGCCGGCGGGCCCCACCAGTCATGAAGTCGTTGCGTGGGTCAAGCGCATCTTGGGTATAGAAAAGGCGGGGCACTCGGGGACGCTTGACCCCGGCGCTACAGGTTTGTTGCCGTTGGGCCTCGGCGAGGGCACCAAGGCGCTCGGCGTCCTGCTTATCGGCCCAAAAGAGTACTATGCCCTTGCGCGGCTCCACACGCATGTGCCTTCAGAGCGAGTGAAGAAAGTCATGGACGAGTTCACCGGCGAGATATTCCAGCGGCCGCCTCAGCGCTCGTCGGTCAAGCGCGTGACCAGGGTTAGGACGGTCTACGAGTTTGATTACCTTGAAGACTATGACAGGCTGGTGCTCATGCGCGTGCTGTGCCAAGCAGGCACGTACATACGTAAGATAATCTACGACGTGGGCGAGGTCCTGTCGCCGGGGGCGACTATGGTGGAGCTCCGGCGCACGCAGGTGAGCAACCTGCACGAGAGCGACGGCTTTGCGAGGCTCCACGACCTTGCTGATGCCTACCAGCGCTTCAAGGAGACCGGCGACGAGGACAAGCTGCGCAGGCTGGTGCTCCCGATAGAGAAATGCCTTGAAGGTATCCGCGGGGTAACCGTGCGTGACACGGCTGTCGACGCGCTGTGCCACGGCGCACCACTGGCCGTGCCGGGGGTGGTCGCGGTGCCGGGCAACCTGAGGGCGGGCGAGCTTGTCGGCGTCTATTCGCTCAAGGGCGAGATAGTGGGGCTCGGCGAGGCCGCAATGACGCGCAGTCAGATAGAGGAGAGCGCCAAAGGCGTGGCGTTTGTCATGAAGCGCCTGATAATGAAGCCCGAAACGTATCCAAAGGCATGGCGCTCGAGGGGCGAGCATGCGGTAGCCCCCGAGAGAGCGGCGCCCGAGGTTGACCTGGGCAAGCTGGAAAGCGACGATGACTTTTAGGTTGTTTTGCCCCGAAGAAAAGATTATCAGGTTGCACCCCGTACCTCTGCGGAGCGTGGGCTCAAAAACGCTCGGGGACACGAAGAGCGCGGACTATTGCACAGTCCTCAAAAAGGCCCTCCTGGAGGCGATGGACATTTTCGGCGAGGATTCCGTCACTGCGATTGTTATGGCGCTCAAGGGAAAATACAGCATAAAACTCGGGAGCCCACCGTGCTCGTCGATTGAAGAGATAGAGGCGACATTTGTCGAGATAACGGGCACAGGCGTGGACATCATCGCGAGCAGGATGCGCTCCTTCATGTGGTGAAAAGAAAGTTAGAGGGTCTCGCCAATGCCGGGACGCTTGCGTTCCAGCTTGGCAATGTTCCTTGCAAGGTTCTCCATAGTCCCGGGGATGTGGCACTTGCACATGCAGTCGTCGCAGTCCGCGTGGCGGGAGCCCTTGCAGCTTTCTGAAAGCCCCTGATTACTCAATTAACGATAGAAAAGCCCAACCTCAATTTTTGTCTTTGCCAAGGCGCTGAAATATATACAGAAGTGCGCAAAGCGATTGCGGCTGCCGGGGTCGCCTAGCCTGGGAGGGCGCAAGCCTGGAAACCAATCCAGCCAGCTTGTGACCTGTAAAGGTCCCGAGGGTTCAAATCCCTCTCCCGGCGCTTTATTCCAGTGGTTAAATATAGCGCGCCGCCACGATTTCCTATTCAAGTCGTTTTCGGCGAATGACTTCTGCCTCTGTAGGGTTTTCGAGCGCAACCGAACCGGTATTGATCTTCCCACTGCCCGCATAGGTAGCAATGCTGACGCCTGTTGTAGATATTCTGCAGTCCAGCAGTTTTAAGCCAATAGGGACTGTGCCTTCGCCGAATAGGCGTTTTCCCGTACCGATGGCAAGAGGAAAGGTCCATACGCGAAACTCATCAATCAAGTCGTTCTTCAAAAGAGTCTGGATAAGATTGCTACTTCCATGGACTTGAATTTCAGGTGCGTCTTGTCTTTTGAGCTCGATAATTTCTTTCACGGCGTCACCCGTGATGAGTGGAGTTTTCCCAGTCGGCTTTAGTAAGCGTCTTTGATACGACGTATTTCCTCGCACTGTTCAATTTGTTTGCGGCCATTGCGTTCAGCTTATCTGGATCATTTTTGAAAAACGGCCAATGAGCCGCAAATATATCGTATGTCTTCCGACCAAGCAAGAGATCAAATGGCTTTGCCATCACCTCATCCATTATGACCTTTGCCATCATTTCGTCCCAGTAGTTGACTGACCAGCCGCCGTACTTGAAGCCGCCCGTGGGATCTTCTTCAGGTCCGCCCGGAGCTTGCATGACGCCATCTAGCGTTATGAAGGTATTTGCGATAATTTTTCTCATGCTGACATATCCTTCGGCTGCGGGATTTTTAAGCACTTCCCGGAAGGCTAACGTCTTAATATCCAAATCCACGTGCTCAGCTTATGTCAAACTATGAAAAAGTTATTGATACGATACTGGGCAGATGGAGAAGTCAAATATTATATACAGGCGTAAAATTAGGAATATTTGAGTCTGTAGGCACAAATCCAAAGCATGCTTCTGAAATTGCTAGGGAAATGGGGCTTGATGCTTCATTGTCTTATCGACTGTTAAGAGCTCTTGCTTCCATTGGATTCCTGAATGAAAAAGCGGGTCAGAGTTTTTCAATCACGCCTCTGGGAGAATTAGTCCTACAAGACCATCCACAAACATTAAGGGGAGTGATTTTGCTTGAGGAAGGCCCGGAGCACTATGCCATTTGGAAGCATTTGGCGGATATGGTTAGCGATGGCAAACAAGACGGCTTTATGCGTGAGTTCGGTCTCAGGATATTTGATTATATCCAACAGAACCCTGCGTACGCGGAAGTATTCAACGATGCCATGAGCAGTTACTCTGCCACGCATACCAGATTAGTGCTCGAAGCTCTCAAGAGCTACGACTTTTCGAATATCCGAAACTTGTGTGATATTGGTGGAGGCCACGGACATCTTATTTGCAACATCCTACGTGAACATCCGCAGCTTCAAGGTACTGTACTGGAGTTGGAATCTACTATCAAGAATAAGGAGTTGTTATGGGCAGAAAAGATGGGAATGGCATATCGCTGCAAATATGTTGCTGGCGATATGTTCCAAGAGGTTCCAAGCTCAGATGCATATATTATGAAAATGATTCTGCACGATTGGAACGATGAAGAATGTGTCAAGATCTTATCAAACATTCAAGAAGCATCTCCTGCTAACGGACAAGTTCTTATCGTTGAGCATGTGGTGCCAGGTCCGGAAAATCCTCATTTCTCAAAACTATTTGACATACATATGATGTGTGCCCTTACCGGAAGGGAAAGGACAGAAAAGGAGTATGCAGGATTGCTAGAAAAGGCGGGGTTACAATATGTGCAAACGCATTATCCCCAGTCAAAAACAATAGGAGTAATTGAGGGTGCCAAGTGATAGCCATACCTACGGTCCCACTACTCCGTGTAGTCATTGAATAGCACGTTCATCCACTGTACCCTATGTACACTATAATTCAGCCAGCAAGTTTATAGTGGCTGTTAACCAAAGGTGCGATCATGGCACACCTGAATGCAGGAAACCCAGTCAAATCCCTCGCCCGGCGCCTTTCTTCTCCTCTCTTTCCAACAGAGCGCCGGTAAGTATCCCAAGCGTAAACCAGAACGCGGTCATGCCCGCTGCTGTAGCGGAACGCCAAGCGCCCAGAAACACCTTGTCGTAAAACTCGGGCTCGGGAAGGCCCGGAAACACCACGAACAGCCCTGCAGCAATCGCAAGGTAGGCGCCGGCCGCCCCGGAGTACCAGTTCTTTCTCCCCGTCTTGACAAACCCCACCGCGGCGCCAAGGGCGGCAAGGCCGGAGCTGGCAGAGTAGCCGGCAAATAGCGTCGTGTACTGGCCGGCGGCTGCAGGATCAAAGAGCACATCGGGCACGAGAGGATATTTCAGAGTAGGCATGACGTAAAGAGAAAACCACGCAGCGCCGGCCACCGCAAGGGCCAGCAGGAAGGCGCTTTGGCCCCGCTTCATGTAAACGGCCGCGACCAGAGCGCCTCCTCCGACCCCCACGACTATCGGAAATCCGGCTCGCCAGAAATGCTGCGCCTGCAGCGCCGAATCTATCTCCTCTTCGACGTAGAGGCCTTCTGCAAGTTTCAGGTTGACATATTCGTATTCCAGCTCGTTCACGTAGGGTCCGGCCACAAGGTAGTTGATAGCGACAAGAACTGCAGCGGCCACGACGCCGGACGCTATCGAAAGCGCAAAGGCCCTGCCTGTCTGCACATTACAGCTCCTCGTCAAGCTCCTCTATAGCGGCGGCCTTGGATATCTCGTGCAGCCGCATAGCGACTATTCTGTTGTACTCTTTTTTGTTTAAGACGCCCCGCTCGTCAAGCATCTCGACGAGCGCGGTAAACCTGGCGCTCAGCTCCTCCATTTCGCTCAGTTCCTTGCCTGTTATTTTTCGCGGCGGCACCAAGTCGTCGTCCTCGTGCGCCCTGCGTCGTTTTGGCATCAGCGTACGAGTTCAAGTATCCTGTTTATTATTCTGTCGTGTGGGCGGTCCTTCGCCATAGACATCAAAAGGAAATTGCCGCTTTTCAGCGGAAAGGACGCTATCTTGATCTTTTCCCTTTCAGAAAACGAGTAGATGGTGGCCCCAAACTCGCTGTCAAACTCTTGGCGCATGGCATTTCGTAGCGCAAGCTCGACGTAAAGCTTCCTCATATCCTTGATGGATTCTAGCGGAATGATGCCTTCCCGCATGCCGCCGGCTACGAGCTTCCCCATCTTGTCTATCACGCCGGCAAACCGTATGGATTGGTCGATTGCAAAGACCCCCTTGCATAGTTCGTCGAATGCGGCAGGCAACACTCAGGATAGACCCGATGGCCTAAAAAAGCTTATTTCTTCTTGGGAAACTCGCGCAGGTCGGTTCCCGAGCACCGTTGGCACGTCTTGGGCTCGGCCTCTACGAGGTAGCTGACGTAGTAGCACGTGGCGCACTGTATCCTGAAAAGCGACGACGCAGGCTGTATGCTGTCGCCGTTCTGCCTGAGCACTTGCGCTGAGATAAGATTATCAATAACCGGCGACATCAGCCGGCCCAGCTCCTTTGAGTCATAGCCCCGGTAGCGCAGGTAGAGACTCACCATCTCGTCGGCGATGGTGCTTCTTGTAAGCTGGGTCCTGCCCTTGCTGGCTTGCTTGAAAATGTGGTCGCGCAGGTACCATTCAAGCTCCCTTGACGTGTCCATGTGCAACGATGAAAAAGGCAGGGTAAATAATCGTTGAGCCGCGGGCTTCATTTCCGTGCAAAGATTGATATGAACTTGGGCGATCATTTTGTTCGGTGGTCTTGGAGCTTCAGAGCAGGAAAAAGTGGACCTCAAACGGCACTTCGAGGATCAAGCCTGCGCATGAAACATTGCAAAAGGTCGTGCCGCTTGCAAAAAAGATAGGGGTCACACGCCTTGCAGACATCACCGATATGGACGTCCTCAGGATACCAAACTACTCTGCGGTGTTGCCAGGCACGGAAGACTACATTTGGGTGTATAGCGGAAAGGGCCCGACGCGCGAGCACGCGATGGCAAGCGCGCTCATGGAAAGCATTGAAAGGTATTCTTCGCTCCCGGCAGGAGGGCTCCGGAATTTCGTGCGCGAAAGCTATGCAGAGCTATCAAAGACGCACGACGTGCTGCACCCTGACGAGATAGTTGAGCCCACGCGCTTTGAATACAGGAATAACATGCTGATGGATTTTGTCGCGGGCTTTGACCTTGAGACTGGAAAGGAAGTGATGGTGCCGGCGACGATAGCGCTATTCAGGTACAACCCCACGCCGCCGGCGGTCAACCCGTTCTCGTATTTCCACACAAACGGCCTTGCCTCTGGAAACGTCATGGAAGAGGCCGTTTGCCACGCGCTGTGCGAGGTGATAGAACGCGACGCCATGAGCATCGCAGAACTTCGCGCAAGCGCGATCCCTTTCCACATACTCCGCTACATAGCGCACTCGCTCAACGCTTCTGGCATGCGTGTTTCGCCGATACAGGCAGACAGGTTCGTCGACGACCCCGGCATATTCCCCGAAGTCGACCTAACCGGCGTCGATTTTGAGCCGGTGCAAAACCTAGTAGCCCACTTTGAAAGGGCGGGCATACCGCTCATAATAAAGGACATCACGTCTGACATCGGCGTTCCGACGTTCAACGCGTCGAGCATCGAGTGGGTGACGCACGACTACGGCTACCTTGCAGAGGGACACGGCACGCACCCTGACGCAAGGATTGCTCTCTTGCGGGCGATAACTGAGGTGTCACAGACTCGCGCCGCAAACATCCAAGGAGCCAGAGACGACTTGCGCAAGATAAGGTACGGCGAGAACAACACCGACGACAAGCGCGCGTGGCAGTTCACGCCCTCCAAAGAAATGGTCAGGTTCTCTGAAATCAGGACGTACTTCCACGAGGACATACTGGACGACATCAGGTTCATTAGGTCAAGGCTCGCGGTGGCCGGCCTTGGCCGCGCTATCATAGTAGACCTGACAAACCCGGAACTTGCCGTGCCTGTAGTTCGCGCAATAGTGCCGGGATTGGAGACATTCAAGATAACAAAGTCTGTTATGGGCAGACGCGCAAAGGAGTGCTTCGGGCAATGGCAAAGCCGATAATATTCATAGGGCCTTCATTGAGCCACGAAAAGGCAAAGGCGATATTCCCTGACGCAGAGTACAGGCCGCCAGCCAAAAAGGGTGACTTATTGAGGTTGGCGGCAAGCCCCAATGTCGGGATGGTGGGTCTGGTCGACGGCGTGTTTCTGCAGGACTACCCACCCAGCCCCATTGAGGTGTATCAATTGGCGCGACGAGAGGGCGTGTTTTTGGCGGGCGCGGCAAGCCTCGGCGCGCTGAGAGCAGTCGAGCTTGAGAAGTTCGGCATGGTTGGGATAGGAAGGGTCTTTGAACTCTACAAGAAAGGCAAGGTGGATGCCGACGACGAGGTGGCAGTCACGTTTGCTGACAGCGATTTCCACATCCAGTCCGAGGCAATGATAGACATCCGCTACAACCTGTACCTGGCGCGAAAACAGGGCGTCATTTCAGACATCACGAAAAGGGCGATAGCAAAAGTCGCAAAGGGCATCTACTTCCCGCACCGCAACTACCAAGACATCATCGATGAAACGAAGAGGAGGCACCCGGAGATGGGTGACATCGAGAATTTCCGCTCGTACATCGCGCAGAACCGAAAGAGCCTGAAGGAGATGGACGCAATAAGGCTCGTCCAGTTCTTTAAGGAAAAGTCTGAAGCTAGTCTTAAATCACCTGCGCCGCCATCCTAGCACGTGAAGATATACACCAGGACCGGAGACAAGGGCGAGACCGGCCTCATAGGCGGCAGGCGCGTCGGCAAGGACGACCCGAGGATTGTCGCGTATGGCGCGGTCGATGAGCTGAACTCCGCGATAGGTCTTGCCATTTCTTCGCTGCGAAAGGAGACGTTTTCCGATCTTGCAGGCGTGCTTACAAAAGTGCAGCACGACCTGTTCACAGTGGGTTCCGATCTGGCAGACCCTGACTACCCGGATGGCAAGCGGAGCATGCCGCGCGCAAAAGAAGGCATGGCGGCAGGGCTCGAGCAGGTAATCGACAAATTCGAGCAAGAGCTTGACCCGATAACGTTTTTCATACTCCCCGGCGGGAGTATAGAAGCGTCGATGCTGCACCTGTGCCGCGGGGTGGCAAGGCGCGCCGAGGCTGCCGCCGTTGCGCTGTCAAAGGCGGATAAGATAAACCCCGCGGTGATCGTTTACCTCAACCGGCTTGCGGACCTGCTGTTCGTGGCGGCGAGGTTTGCAAACAAACGCCTCGGCGTCTCCGACGTGGCGTGGGCCAAGCCGGAGAAAGATTAAATGCTCATTGAAGGCTTTATTGAACAAGTTGGGACAGGTACGCAACGTGCTTTTGATACTTGCAATAACGGCAGGAATGGCGCTGGCCACCACAGCGATAACGTTTGTATTTGACCTGCTTCCGGGTGTCGCAAACGCCGTTGCAATCCTGAAGGGCTGACCCATGACAGATTTTCAGCCGTTCTTTGACGCAGTCCTAGGATTAAAGACGGTCAACAGGGCCGGCTGGGCGGCAAAGGCGGGCATCAAGAATCCCGAGTCGGTCGCGGACCACACGTTTTCCATGTGCGCCATAGGCATGGCACTTTCTGACATTATGGGCCTTGGCACCGAGAGAGTGTTGAGGATGATAGTATTGCATGACCTTGCAGAGTCAGTCGTGGGCGACTACATGCCCGGCGAAGTCGCGGCAAGAAATAAAATAGAGCAGGAAAAAAAGGCGATGAAAAAGATCCTGTTAGATCTGCCGGCTAAGGTCAGAACGGATTATGAAAAGGCGTGGCGGGAATATCTGCAGAACAAGACAAAGGAGGCGCGCTTTGTGCACCGCATCGACAAATTAGAGATGGCGCTGCAGGCTGCACGGTACAGAAAGGACGGCCGCGCAGGGAAATCGCTGAAGCAGTTTTTCGAGTCTGCGCGCAAAGCGGTCACGACTGACGACGACCTATTGACTGACATCCTAAAGTCTTTAATGCCGGCGCCATCCAGAGAAAAATAATGCAGTATTTCACGGCTCTCAAGATGGGCGAAAAGCGGGTCAGGGCGGCACAGGACCTCCTGACTAGATACGCGGGCCACGCCATGCCGGCGCTTGCGCTCAAAGACAACAAGGACAACAAGTGGGAGCCTGTGGGTGAGGAGAACCTTTACGCCGTCGTCAAAGAGGAGGGAGGCTACATGATTGCGCTGTGCGACAGCAAGGGCATTGCAAAGTCAATCGCCCAGTGGTTCACCGAGGACACGAAGAACGAGATTGTCGGCAAGATGAAGGCCGAAAATAACATGCATGAGTATTTTGGCAAGCTGTCGCTGCCGATATAACTTTATTAGCTGAAAGCAGTTATCGTGATTAGCTTTGGCACGGCGCGAGCAAGAGATCGAGGTCAGGGGCCACCTCATTGACTCGATGATATTAACGAGGATATTTGACACCGTCATGGACCTCAAAGGCGACTTCCAGGTCCTCGAGTTCACGATTGGCAAGAGGAAAAAGGACGCCAGTTACGCCCGCCTGCTAGTCAGTGGCAGGGACGGCGAGCACCTTGAGAGCATACTTGAGGCAGTCTACCGCGAGGGCGCGCAGCCAGTCTTCGTGCAGGAAGTGCAGCTGGAGCCGGCGCGAAAGAACAGCGTTATGCCTGACGACTTTTACAGCACCACGAACAACCCGACGCAGATCTTCTACCGCGGTTCGTGGATAGACGTCCAGAACATGATGATGGACAAGTGCATCGTGCTTGACACGAGGAAAAAGGCCGCCGAGTGCAGGATGATCCGCGACGTGCAAAAAGGCAACATGGTTGTTGTTGGCGAGCGCGGTGTAAAGATAACGCCGGTTGAGAGGCCCAGAGAAGGCGTGGACATTTTCCAGTTCATGTCAAGCTCAAGCTCTAGCGAGCGGCCGACGCAGCACATCGCCCGCAAGGTGGCAACCGACATTTACAACACCAAGAAGGAGGGCGGCAAGATTATCGTCGTGTCGGGGCCGGTGCTGGTGCACTCGGGGGCGTCAGAGGCCCTTGCGCGCCTGATAAGGATGGGATACGTCGACGGCCTGCTTGCGGGCAACGCGATTGCCGTGCACGACGTTGAGAACGCTCTGCTGGGCACGTCGCTTGGCATGCATGTAAAAGACGGCACGCTTGCTGTCAGGGGTCACAGGAACCACATGCGCGCAATCAACGAGGTGTTCAAGTCTGGCGGTCTCACAGCAATGGTGGAGAAAAAGATCCTGAAATCCGGCGTGATGTACGAGTGCGTCAGACATAACGTGCCATTCGTGCTCGCAGGGTCTATCCGCGACGACGGGCCCATACCCGATGTCGTGACCGACATCGTAGAGGCGCAGCGCAGGTACAAAGAAGTGTTAAAGGGCGCCAAGATGGTGCTGATGTTTTCCACGATGCTCCACTCTATAGCGGTCGGCAACATGCTCCCGTCGTCTGTAAAGGTGGTGGCAGTCGACATCAGCCAGCCGGTAGTCACAAAGCTGGTGGACCGGGGCACGGCTCAGGCAGTTGGCATAGTTACCGACGTGGGCGCGTTTTTGCCCCTCGTCGCAGACCACCTAGAACGGCTGTCCGGCAAGCGCAAATGATAATACGCCAGCAGGGCAAAGTTAGGGCATGAGCGATTACGATCATCTGACGCCTGAAGAGCGCGAGGTGTGTTGGAACAAGGCCACCGAGCGCCCGTTTTCAGGTAAGTACTGGGATTGCCACGAAAAGGGCGTATACAAGTGCGTCGCATGTGGGGCCGAGCTTTTCAAGTCGGACACGAAATTCGACTCGGGCACCGGCTGGCCCTCGTTCTGGGAGCCGGCAAAAGGCGAGAACGTCAAGGAAGAAACAGACACCAGCTACGGCATGGTCCGGACAGAAGTCATATGCAACAAGTGCGGCGCGCACTTAGGGCACCTCTTTGACGACGGGCCAAACCCCACAGGCATGAGGTACTGCATAAACTCGGTCTCGCTAAAGCTGGACAGTGAAGAGAAATGAGCTGGTCAGAGTGGCTAGACTTTGACAGGGCCGGAGTCGACAAGGTTCCCGAAGAGGCAGGCGTGTTCATGATGCATACAAGCATGAAGGTGCACTTCATAGGCGGGAGCAACAACATGCGCAAGTCGCTTGCAGAACTGCTGGGCGAACCGTGCGCGAGAAATGCCAAGCGTTTCCACTACATGCCCACGGCGTCGTATGGCGCCGAAAAGGACAAGATGATAAAAGAATACGCGGACAATCATCAGGGCAGGCTGCCGCTTTGCATGGAAAAATGATGTTAGTCCGGTGCTACACCTGCAACAGGGTGTTTGACGTCGACAAAGACAAAGAGAGAGAAGAGGCGCTCGAGCACAGCAGGGCCTGCCACGAGATGACGCAAGGCTTTCGGGCCTAGATTTCCAGCTTCTTGCGTATGAGTTCTAGCGCGGCCTTGGGGTCCGCCCTGCCCTTTGTCTGCTGCATCACTTTTCCGAGTAAAAAGTTGACGGCAGCGGGATTCTTTTTTGCGTCCGCGACTGCTGACGGTTCTGCTGAAAATACGGCGTCAACTGCCTGCCCAAGCGCGCCTGTGTCGCCTATCCTTGTCACCTGCGAGTTCTTCGCAACGTCTGAGGGCATCTCCCCGGTTTCGACGACCTGTGCAAGTATCTGCTTGGCAGTGGCGCGGTTAACAGTGCCATCTTCAACGAGCTTTACCAGGTCTGCAATGTGCGCGGGCCCTGCTTTTATTCCCGACAGAATCGAGCGGCCTGCTTCCTTTTCTTTCTCGTCCACAAAGCCCATCAGGTCGGTGACGAGCCAGTTCGCAATCTCCTTTGGCGAGTCGCGTATCTTGGCTGCGGACTCGAAAAAGTCGGCAAGCTCCTTGTTGTCTATCAGCACGGAAGCAACGTGGGACGAAAGGCCCATCGACTCAAAGCGCGCTTTTCTGGCGTCAGGGAGTTCGGGCATCGACCCTTGCAATGTTTTTGTGAAATCTCTGCCAAGCTCTACCGAAGGCACATCCGGCTCTGGGAAATAGCGATAGTCCTGCTCCTCTTCTTTTGAGCGCGATTCCTTTGTAACTTTCCTTGCGTCGTCCCAGTGACGCGTCTCTGCCTTCACTTCAATGTCGCGACATACCATAGTCTTTTGGCGCGTCATTTCATACTTTAACGCTTTTTCCACGTCGGCAAACGAGTTCACGTTCTTTATCTCTACCCTGTTGCCTCCGGCCACCGATACGTTGGCGTCGCACCTGACTGCTCCTTCAAGGTTCGTGTCGCAGATCCCCAGGTGCTCGACTATAGATTTTACCTTGTTCAGAAAATCCCGGACGTCATTTGGGTCGGCAAAGTCCGGCTCTGTGACAATCTCGACTAGAGGCACGCCGGCCCTGTTGTAGTCGACAAGAACGTAGAGGCTCTTTTCCATGCTCCCGCCCTCGTAGACCAGCCGGCCCGGGTCCTCTTCTAGCTGGACACGCCTTATCCTTGCGGATTTGTCGTCGTAGTCGAGCTTGCCGTCTACACCGATGCTGGTTATCCCGTACGCGTTGTACTGTGTCAGCTGGAAGTTCTTTGGCAGGTCGGGGTAAAAGTAGTTCTTGCGGTAGAACATTGTTTCCTCCGGTATCCTGCAGCCAAGCGCAAGTGTGATCATGCCGGCAAACTCCACTGCCCGCCTGTTCAACAACGGCAGCGTGCCGGGCAGGCCCAGGCAGACCGGGCATGTATTGGCGTTGGGCTCGCTCCCGCGGTAGTTGCACGGGCAGGGGCAAAACAGCTTGCTTGCCAGGCCGGTGAGCTGGCAGTGTATCTCAAGCCCTATCTTGACTTCCATCAGAGATCCGGGCTCCCCCGCACATTTGCGGCCGATTCAAACACGCCTGCAGCGTCAAAGAGCGTCTGTTCGCAAAATTCGTCGGCCATCAGCTGCAGGCCCACAGGCAGCCCTGCGGCAAACCCTGCCGGCACGGAGATCGCAGGCACTGCTGCAAGGTTTGCGACGACGGTGTCCACGTCTACCAGGTACATCTTGAGCGGGTCGTCAAGCTTCTCTCCTATCTTGAAAGGCAATATCGGCATCGTTGGGCCGGCAAGCACGTCGAACTTCCCGAAAAGCGATTTTAGCTCCTTTCTTATTATCGAGCGCACCTGCTGCGCCTTCAGGTAGTACTTGCCGTAATAGCCTGAAGACAAAACGTATGATCCCGTTATTATCCTGCGCTTTACCTCCTCGCCAAAGTTGCCCCGCGTATGAGAGAAGTACGAGTTCCACTCGTAGCCGTCCGGGCTTGCATCAAATCCGTAGCGCATGTTGTCGTACCTTGCCAGGTTGCTTGACGCCTCTGCCATCGCTATCGTGTAGTAAGAGGCAAGCGCGTACTTCACCGACGGAAGCGACGCCTCTTCGCACTTGCATCCCTCCTTTGCAAGGGTGTTGACCGCGTCATAGATTATCTTCGATACCTGTTCGTCTGCGCCTTCGATGAATTCCTTGACAAGACCTACGCGGAGCGGCCGCTTTTTGCCCGCGCCGTAGGACTGCTTGCCTGCGGCAGTTGTGTGGTCGCGCTCGTCAAACCCTGATATCACGTCGAGCACCGACGCCACGTCGGCGACCGTCCTGCCGACCGGCCCCACCTGCTCCAGACTGTTTGCGTAGGAGACAAGCCCAAACCTGCTCACGAGGCCGTACGTCGGCTTTAGGCCCACCACGGAGCAAAAGCTTGCCGGGCACCTCACAGAGCCCCCCGTGTCGGAGCCAAGAGATACTGCGCATTCAAGCGCAGCCACGCTTGCCGCGCTGCCGCCCGAAGAGCCGCCAGGCACGCGGCTGGTGTCCCACGGGTTCCTTGTCGGCCCGTGCCGGCTGAACTCTGTCGTCGAGCCCATCGCAAACTCGTCCAGGTTGACCTTTCCCACGATTACAGCGCCGGCGTCCTGCAGCTGCTTGACGACGGTGGCGTCATATGGTGGAACATAGTTGTCAAGCATCTTGGACGCGCAGGTGGTCCTGATGCCCTTTGTGGATATGTTGTCCTTTATCCCGACCGCGACACCGGCGAGCGGGCCGGCATCTTTGCCATCACGTATTTTCCTGTCAAGTGAGCGCGCCTGCTCTATCGCGTTCTTGTTGACGGTGATGAACGCGTTCACCTTGGGCTCCACCTTCTTTATCCTCTCAAGTACCTGCTGGATGTATTCCTCGGCTGAAAACTCGCGCTCTGCGACCTTTCTTGCGACGCTTATAGCGTCCAGTTTGTACAGCAGTTAGACCATCCTCGGGCCCTTCACAAAGCCGTCCTTGCGGTTTGCTGTGCCAAGCGCGTCAGAGCCAAACGCCTGCGCCTCGTCGGGCCGGAGGTCGGCATACTTTTTCCTTGCCCTTATCGGCTCAGCCTTTTCAAGCTCAATCTTGTCAAGCATGCCGAGATACGCGATTATCTGCTCTATCTGCGACGTGTATTTTTCCAGCTCGTCGTCTGAGAGATCCATCCGGGAGAGCCAGCCAAGATGCCTTACATCGTCCTTGGTCACCATCTACGGCGCCAGCCTGTCGATGTCCCTCGGATAAAAAGTCGCATCGCGAATGTTCTCTATCCCTACAAGCGCCATCAAGAGCCGCTCGAGGCCTAGGCCAAAGCCTGCGTGAGGAGGCACGCCGTAGTCAAAGACGCGCAGGTGATAGTCAAACGCGTCCGGCTTTAGTCCCTGCTTTTGCATCCTCTCGACCAGCTGGTCCTTGCGGTTTATCCTGGTACTGCCAGACGACATCTCTAGCGACCCGTGCATCAGGTCAAACGACTCGCACACCTTGGGGTCTGCACCGGGCTTGACGTAGAAAGGCTTTGCAGAGGTCGGCCAGTCGACTATAAAGTAAAAGCCGCTCATCCTTTCGTCGGACAGGCTTTTCAGTGCCTGCGGCGAGATATCTTCGCCCCACTGAACATGCTCACCGGCCTCCTGCAGTTTGTCGATGAGGTCGGAATACGCGTACTTTGGGAACGGAAGTTCGAGCGCAGGCATCTGGACTTCGAGCAACTTCAGGTCGGAGGCGTTGCGTTCCTTGACAGTATCTACGATGTTTACTATCATGCGCTCAAGAAGCGAAATGGTGTCTCTATAGTCTGAAAAAGCCTGCTCGACGTCTATCGACGTGGCTTCCGACAGGTGGCGGTTCGTGCGCGAAGGTTCGGCCCGGAATATGGGCCCTATCTCAAAGACGCTCTCAAACGCCATGGTCAGCTGCTCTTTGTAAAGCTGGGGGCTCTGCGCCAAGAACGCCTCCCTGTCGTAGTAGAATATCGGGAAAAGCGCTGCCCCGCCTTCCGTGGCAGTGGCTATCATCTTGGGCGTGCTGACTTCGATGAACTGCTGGCGAGCAAGGAACTCCCTGACGGCGTTTACGACTGTCTGCCTGATTCGGAACACCGAGCCCAGGTAGTTCCTGCGCAGGTCGACTGCCCGGAGGTCAAGCCGCGTGTCGATTCCTACAGGCGAGCTCTTGCCCTGCGTCATGAACGGCGGAGCCTTTTTTGCAATAGAAAACGCGCGGATTTCGAGCGGCACTATTTCTGCCCCGGTCGGGGCCTTTTCCTGCGGCCTCACCTTGCCCCGCACGCCTACCGAAGTATGTTCTTTTACCTCCTGCACAAGCGAGAACAGTTCGTCGCCCACCTCGCTCTTTTTCGCAGTCACCTGCACCTCGCCTTGAAGGTCCTTGATGATTATGAACTGGATGTTGCCGTGGTCCCGGACGCTCGACACCCACCCCATGACGACGACCTCGCGGTCTGCGATCGAGGGGCCGACCTGTGCGGAGTAGTGGGTGCGCCTCCACTGGCCCAGATCCTCCTCTTTGAGGGTTTCCAAATTAAACAGAGCGTGTTGGATGAAAGAGGTTATTAATTTAACCGTAGGACGTGCTCGGCTATTCTATCGGCTATTTGCTGCGCCTTTTCCTTCTTGACGACGCCCGTGACGAAGTGTGGCTTTCCCCCGCCCCTGCCTTCGGCGCCGGCGACCTCGCGGAACACCTTGTTGCAGTCTATGTCCATCGCTTCATGTCGCGCAAGTATGAAATATGTCGTTTCCGACGCACTAGCGTTTGCAAGAACTGCCACGGTGTTCGCAGCCGTTATCTTGTCACCGGCAAACTCTAGCAGCGCCTCGTCTGCAAGCCCAAAAAACGCGCCCTTTATCACCGCTACCTTGCCGTTTGAAATAGGTGTAATCCCGTCCAGCTTTTCCTTGCTGAGCGCCTTTAGCTTTTTGAAGTTGACCTCGCCCTCTGTTCTGGCTTTCCTTGCGGTGCTTTCGACCGTGTTCGGGTTTGCGCCCAGCTCCTCGCACACCTTCATCATTTTTGCAGACAGCGCAACCGCCGCGTCCTTGGCATCCCGTCCCACCACAAAGTCGACCTCGTACTCGCTCCCGCTCTTTGAGAGCCTCGTGGCAAGGAAGAATTCACACTCGCGCAGGTTGGAAGCATGGTCCATTGCGCACGCAGCCACATCGTGGTCCTCTATCTCCACGACCCGCACCTCTCCAGAAATCCGCTCCTCGTTTGCGCGAAGAGATGGGTTGTGTTTTCTTGCCCCCTCAAGCGACGGGTACGTCCGCGTGGTGACACTCCTGCCTTCTGCAATCAGCGCGTTGACCATGATCTCCGCCTTTACAACAGCGTCGACGTCAAGCTGCGGGATGACTACGAACGCGGTGTTGTCGTCCTTCTTGTGCTCGACTTTTCTTACCCTGAGCGTCTGGCCGAGGACATTTTGCAGGGCGCCGATAAAGGCGTGCTCGGCCGTGTGCGCTGCTCTCGAGTCCACGCACCTCTGTAAGGCCTGCCGGCAATAATAGGGTCACGCTATCTTTGTTTTCATTATGTCAAAGGTTCAGCCGTTGACCATACATGGTTAGAAGTAGGAACACCATTCCACAGCTGCGGCGTTGTATCCCGACTGCACCAACAGGGTAGTTAACGACTACATGGTAGAGAGCGGATCTAGGTACAGGCTCGACCTCTCCTAATGACCATATTTTTTCGACAACGATTTTAACCTCCGGCCCTGCAACCAACATTATCTTGGCAAAGGGCAAAGCTGTTACCATCGCGACCCTAGGTTCGCACTGCGCGCTGCAGGTGTTAAAGGGGGCAAAGAACGAGGGTTTTAAAACCCTGCTGGTGTGCGAGAAAAAGCGCGCCGGGCTGTACGAGAGGTTTGGTTTTATCGACAGCATGATTCTGGTCGACAGCTTCAGCGAGTTCCTTAACGACGGCGTCCAAGCCAAGCTGAAAAGGGCAAACGCCGTTCTTGTCCCGCACGGCACTCTGATATCGCAGATGTCAAGCGACCAGATAGAGAAGATAGACACACCCATATTCGGCAACAAGTGGATACTGCGCTGGGAGGCCGACAGGGGGCTGAAGCAGAGGCTAATGGAAGCGGCGGGGCTGAGGACGCCAAGGCCGGTGGTGTCAAAGGACGACATAGGGGGACTCTGCATCGTCAAACTGCACGGGGCAGCAGGTGGAAGGGGGTACTACCTTGCGTGGGACCGCCAGAGCTTTGAAGAGGGCGCAAAGAGGCTTGTGCAGCGGAACATGATAAAAGGCGAGCAGGACCTCTACATACAGGAGTTTGTCAGGGGCGTTCCTGTTTACCTGCAGTATTTCTTTTCCCCGCTCACAAAGGAGCTGGAGCTTTTGGGCGTCGACAGACGTTACGAGTCTGACATCGACGGCATGGGACGCATTCCTGCCAGGCAGCAACTCGGGGCCGGAGGCGAGCCCTCCTACACGGTGGTCGGCAACATACCGCTTGTGCTACGCGAGTCGCTCCTCGATGAGGTCTACAGGATGGGCGAGGGATTCTGCAGGGCGGCAGAGAGGCTCGTCAAGCCAGGCATGCCTGGCCCGTTCTGCCTCGAGGGGGTCTACGACAGCGAGGGACACTTCACGACATTCGAGTTTTCGGCAAGAATAGTTGCTGGGACAAATCTATACGTGGACGGCTCGCCGTATTCGGACCTGCTTTACGACGAGCCGATGAGCATGGGCCGCAGAATAGCCCGCGAAGTGAAAATGGCGAAAAAGAAGGGTCGGCTCGCCGATGTGGTCACCTAGTCCACGCTGCTTTGGCCAGCCTGGCTACTGCAAGCGCCGCCGCCCCTGCCGCCGATATGACAAAGGCTGACGCGGCGAGCTGTAGCGCGGCCGCAGAGGCAGCCTGCAGCGCTAGCGCGGTCGCGGCAAGTGATCCTGTTGCTACAAAGAGAACCACAAATAGCACCCTTGCACTGACGCGCTTTTTGCCTGCAATCATAGCAGCTGCCGCGGCAGGTGAGACGTAGACCGCGCCGATGAGCGAGCTTGCGACGGCTCCGGCGAGAACGGTTCCAGCCTCGCCTCCGCCCAAGGCGGCAAAGGCCTTCTCTGACGCAATCAGTATCCCAAACAGCGGGTAGATGGCCGCTTTTACGGTGGCCTGCAGCCAGGGCTGGTCGCGCTCATAGTCGGCAACCTGCGGGCTGAATGAATAATAGATTGTGTTGAACGTACCCATGAACGCCGAGCCGGAGGCAGACTGCATTATGTAGTGGTCGCGAAAAGTCCGCAAGAACTGCATCTGCGGGGTGAGCTCTGACCCGAATGCAGCGGTAGCTATCAGGCACCCTGACGGCTGCTGCGGCGGCTCCACCGGCCCCGTGCCCCGCAGCACGACAATGTCCAGCTGGGCGCTCTCGCTCCCGCCGTTGATTTTCTCCGCGGCAAGCCTGTACGTGCCGGGCTCGGCAAAAGTGTACTCGTGAGAGAATATGCCCTGATTTGACGACAGGTGCTGCCTGTGGACCTCGCGGCCCTCCTTTGTAAGAACAAAGTCAAAAGAGGCGTTCCGGACAAGGTCTGTAGTTGCAGGATCTTGGATGTTCATCGCGAAGGTCGTCAGGACGCCGGTCTCTATCACCTCCGGTCCCCACGCAACCTGCCAATCGTACTTTTCAGTCGTAGACAAAAGGTCGAGTGGGAATTTCGGAATGGTGGTGGGCAGGAGCACAAAATCCATGCTGTTGCCCTTTGCGGTCTCTGCGATGCTAGATAGCCTGTTGCTGTTCAGCACATAGTGCACCACACGGGTGTTCGGGTAAGAATAGTCGTCGATCAGTACGTCGCCGGGAGCAAGGTCGCGGCCGTTTATTGTGCCGGAATAGCCGTTTGACTGCAGGTTCTCTATGGCTTTCGGGAACTCTACTTCCATGTGCACGAGCTGCACCTGGCTCACGTACTGCGAGCTCCAGTCAAACAGCATGGAAAACGCCAGCCTGCCGCTGTTCTGGTCGTATTCAAGATTGTCCACGTCGGCGTAGTAAGTCTTGATCGATATCGTCTGCGGCCGCTGCTGCGTCTCGACCTCAAACTCTTGCGTCTTTGAAATGCTGACGTACAGGTCAAACGTCCTGTCCTGTTCCAGCTGCAATCCTGTGCTGGTTTTTTCAAGCGTGACTGCGACGTGGTAAAGGCCGCCGTCTGCAAGTATCCTGCTCCTCACTTCTGCAGGGTTGTCCTGGCTCACCTGCACGGGCTCTCCCGATGCCGGCCGACCGTTGACCTGCGCGGTCTGGATTTCGTCGGGTATCAGGTTTGCGACAACGAGCCCGTCTGACGAGCTGAACCTCTGGTCCAGCAGGACCTCGTTCTGCAGCCTGACTGTCACCCTAAAGTCTGTGCCGGTAATGGTCGAGTTAGTGGCCGGCTCGTGAGCCCTGACGGTGAACACGGGCTGGCCCCCCTGCACGCCTTCGATGTAAAACGGCGAGAGCGTGGTCTCTACCGACACCTGCTTTCCCGATATGACCACTGGAATCGACTCGTCAAAGCCAAGGCCGTGCCCGTAGGCGCTCGGTACCGACATGATTAGAATGACGATCATTACGGGGATAATGCAACGCTGCACGGTCAAAACAAGCGCAAATACTCAAGATAAAGATTTGTCCCAAAAAAGTGGAGGGGAAGGTCTTCGGTTACCCTTTCGTGTGGTCGCCTTCCTCATCGGAGTGCTCGTCGGAATCCGCGTGTCCTGCGATTTCAAGCCCAAAGGCCTCTTTCAGTTTCTCGTGGACGTCCAGGTGCACTGCTACAGTCACGTCTTCAAGCGGATCTTCGGCGTAGACGGCTTCCCTCAGCTTGACCAAGCCCAACTGGGCTTCGTGGGCCATCTCGGACCCTTCGTCCGCCAAATGCTCCCTGAAGAAGGCATTCTTGGCCAAGGTCGCAAATGCCTTTGCAGCGACGTAGGCGTCACGGTCAACTATGCCGCTCTGTTCCATGCTATCCTCCATCATCTGGCCGTTCTCCATCACGTGTTCTCCAAGGCCGTAGGCCTGCTCGTACGAAGCAAGCGCGTTGTCAACAAGCCCTGCAACTATGAGCGCCTTGATGTGCGTATCCTCTATGTGGTCACTGTCTATCCTGACGCTGACTGCTTCGGCAAGGAGGCTGTTTATCTCGCGGAACTGGCCGACTATGACGCTCCTGTCCTCGCCGCTTTCTATCATGATCGCAAGGTCGTCCAGAGCAACCGGGATGTCGTCGGCTATCCTCTCGTTCCTTTCGGCTATCTCGTTGAGCATCTCGTCGTCGATGAACATATGCACATGGTCGATGTGCGCAAGCGCTGCATCAGGATTGGCAAGGTTCTTGCCCACCAGCATCAGGTGAACCTTGGCAGCCATGACATTTACAAGAAAATTGGCGCTCTCGTCTTCAGA
>Ga0209751_10000131_pt1 | contig 76728 bp, 76 predicted proteins | sample RifCSP13_1_FD_184019 | JGI IMG/M metagenome (GOLD analysis project Ga0209751, IMG submission 184019) | Soil microbial communities from Rifle, Colorado - Rifle CSP2_sed 13_1 (SPAdes) (version 2) | ecosystem: Environmental > Terrestrial > Deep subsurface > Rock core/Sediment | place: Rifle...
GCCAGTACTCCGTGAGGTGGCGGGTCGTCCGGGACTTCTCCGCGCGGAACGAGGGGCCGACGTAGTACACCTTCTCCATCGCGAGCGCGAGGGCCTCCGCGTATAACTGCCAGGACTGCGTGAGGTATGCCTTCCGCCCGAAGTAGTCCATCTCGAAGAGCGTGGACCCGCCCTCGCTGCCCGCGGGCGTGATCATCGGCGGCTGGACCTCCCAGAACCCCCCGTCCCGGAAGTACGCGTGGATCGCGCCGACGACCGTGTGGCGGACACGGAAGATCTGCGTCATCCGCTGGGACCGCACCCAGAGGTGGCGGACGTCGAGGAGGAACTCCTCGCTCTGGTCCTCCGAGATCGGGAACTTCTCCGCGAACGAGACGACCTGGAAGTCCATCGCGCGGAGCTCGTACCCGCCCGGGGCCCGCTTGTCCTGGACGACGGCCCCGAACGCCTTCACCGCGCTCTCGATGAGCGCCTTCTCCGCGGCCTCGAACTGGTCCGGGCGGACCTCGCCCTTCGTCAGCGTGACCTGGATCACGCCGGTCGCGTCCCTGAGGACGACGAAAATCTTCCCGCCCACCGTGCGGGTGCGGTAGATCCAACCCCGGAGCTCGACCTCGCGCCCGGTGAGCTTCCCCGCCAAGGCGTCCGCGATCTGGACCATGGACGGCGGGGCAACCAGGCCTCCGTAGATTAACCCTTGCGGGTGGGCCGGACGCCAACGAGAAATACCCGCCGCCGCCATGGACGGAGCGTGCTCCGACACGCGGACGCCCGGGACCTCGCCGCGCTCTCCCGCCTCGAGGAGGTGTGCTTCCGGCAGCACCGGTACCGCGAGGAGTTCCTGCAGTGGATCCTCGCGAACCCGCGGACCGCGACGCTGGTGTGGGTCGAGGCGGGCGAGATCACGGGGTCCGTGATGCTCTTCCTGGAGAACGGCGTCTCGCGGGTCCTCTCGATCGCGGTCCATCCCTCCATGCGCCGCCGCGGGATCGGCCGGGCCCTCCTGAAGGCGGCCGAGGGCGTCGCCCGCGAGCGGGGCGCGCGGGTCTCCCGCCTCGAGGTGAGCACGCGGAACGCGGCCGCGATCGCCCTGTACCGGGAGGAGGGGTACCGCACGGAGGGGTTCCTCCCGGGCTACTACTCGTGGGGCGAGGACGCGTTCTCGATGCGCAAGGTCCTCCCAAACGCTTAAGCGCACCGTGCATCTACGCGCGCCTCGTTCGCGATGCTCCCGATCCCCACGAAGTTCTTCGTGACCTCCGGCAAGGCGGTCTCGAAGGTCTCGGACCTGAACGCGTTCGACTGCGCCCTCCTCGACGCGGGCCTCTCGGAGCAGAACCTCGTCTCCGTCTCGTCCGTCCTCCCGGTAAACATCCGGCAGGTGAAGCGCCGCGAACTGCCGATGGGCGCGATCACGCACTGCGTCCTCGCGCAGCAGCGGGGCGGTGAGGGCGAGATGATCAGCGCGGGGATCGCGTACGGGTTCCGGGACGACGGGGTCGGCGGGTACGTCGCGGAGGGCCACATGAACGGGACCGGGCGGGCGCTGCGCGAGGTCCTCGAGTGGAAGATGGGGGAGATGGCGAAGCTCCGCGGGATCAAGTTCCGGAAGCTCGAGTACAAGATCGAAGAGCTGAGCATCCCCATGGACCACTACGGCGCGTGCCTCGCGGCCCTCGTGTTCCTGGTGTGACCCGCGATGTTCGGCGTGGTCGTGTGCCCACGCTGCCACCGCGCGAAGGGCGTCGACCTGAAGCAGAAGACGACGGCGTGCCCGTGCGGGTTCGAGATCCGCGTCCTGCCGTCCAGGGCCCGCGCCCGGGTCGGGACCGAGCGCGAGCTGATCGAGGCGGTCCGGCGGGTCCAAGCGGAGCTCGCGGGCGGGCTCGCGGAGTACGAGAGGGCGGCGGCCCCGCCCGGGAGGAAGCGGATCGGGCAGGTCCACGCGCGCGTCGCGGCGGTCGCGAAGAAGGCGGGGGACCGGGCCCATCGCGTCCGGGCCGCGGCGGAGGGCCTCACGGAGGAGCTCGAGGTGTTCTCGGTCGAGGACCTGCGGACCGTCCTCGAAGCCCTCGGGATCCACGATGTCGACGGGTCCCTCGAGGAGCTCCTGGCAGCGAACGTCGTGTACGAGCCGAAGGAGGGGTTCTACCGGGCCGTCCGCACGGCGCCGTGAGGCCGGCGGCGGTCGGGCCAGGCCGCGCCCCGTCTGGTAAACATGTTTACCACGAACCCTCCGGGGGCCGCGCGGCGCCCTTGGCCACGGGGCTCGACGCGGGGAGCTCGAGCATGAACGGTGGCCGTCAATCCCTCCCGTCCCTCGCGCCACCTTGGTAAACTTGTTTACCATCGGTCTTCGGCTCACCGCGGCCGCCGGAACGCCCGGAGACCCGCCATGGACACGCCCACCGGGGCGGACACGACCCAGGCCCCAAGGGCTCGGAGCCTAACAGCGAGTTCGTCTGCGTCCCTCCGGGGGAGAACCAGCACGGACTGCCCGATCCAGACAACCCCGGGTCGTTGGACGAATCCCTTCTCCATCCTCTCCGGCTCACCATCCCAGAGTCTTCGGACCCTGCCGAAGACGATGGGGCAGACGCGGGCCGCCCGGGGCCTGGCGATCCCGGTCACGTCGTACGACAGGAGCACTCGTTCCATTCCAGTATGCCATTCCATATCATCGCCTCGGTCTTCGTATTTTCATATATACAGCTATATAATAGCTCTTTGCAGGGGGTCTCCGAAAGTGCCGATCCGGGTAAGCAAGTTGACCGGGCGGGAGGTCCGTGCGACCCTGGAATCGCGGTGCGGGGCGGGAGCAGGGTAAACTTGTTTACCATCGTGGGACCAGAGGGACCGCAGACCGCCACGGCCTTCGCCGGTTCCAGATGCGGGATCCCGCAGCCCAGTCGCTGCGCGTCTCGAGACCATGTGGTAAACTTGTTTACCAGCCGCTTCTCGGGTAGTGAGGGGGCACGCGGCGCTCCGTCACCCGGAGCCCTTCGCGGGCTTCTTCGCCTTCTTCGCCTCCCCCGGCCACCGCCGAAGGGACTTCCGGAGGTCCGTCGGCAGCGTCTCCGGGAGGACCTCGCGGTACACGTACGCGTACACAATCCCCGCGAAGACCAGGGACCCGGCGAGGGACGCGGCCGCGAGCCCGGCGTCCTCGCCGACGAAGAAGAACACGAGGATCACGAGGTGGGACGCCCGGACGAGGAACGCCCGCAGGAAGTACCGGAGGACCTGCTCGTGCGCGGCGCCGAAGCCGATCAGCGCGCCCGTGGAGGCGAGGGTCGTGGCCATGGACGCGGAGAACGCGACGAGCAGCGCGACGGACAGGGCCGGGTTGAAGCCCGGGGTCGCGACCTGCGGGTTCGGGGTGAACGCGAACGCGGACGCCATGGCGAGGGCGGCAGACGAGCCCACGCCCAGGGTCACGCCGTAGAACGTCGTGTCGAACCGCCCGCGGTACCCCGGCCGGTTCAGGTACACGAGCTTGAAGCTCTCCTCGAACAGGGCGACCGCGAGCAGCGGCAGGATCACGCCCAGCCCGGACGTGGACACGAGGACCGTCAGGGCGCTCGCGACGACCCCGAACACGATCCCGACGGCGAACGAGAAGAACACGCGGCGGTCGTCGAACAGCGCCTTCGGCGCGAGCGGGTAGTCGAACCTCCGGAGGGAGAGCCACATCATCGCGAAGGCGGGCCCGATCCCCACGGCTGCGGCGATCGCGAGTCGGAGCTGCTCGTCGGCCAACGACCGCTGCGAACGCCCGCCCCGCCCATGAACGTTGGGGCCGCGGATACCGGGGCGGATACCTTTAAGACGGCCGAGGGGACTCGTTCGCTCCGATGCCGGAGCCGCGGGGCATCCCCTGCCCGATCTGCGGAGAGGATATCCTCGACGACCTTGACGCGTGCCCGAACTGCGGCGCCGCGGTCGACGTGGCCGCGCTCCGGGAGCTGATGCGGGCCCTCGGCGTCGGGTCGGAACAGGCCCACGAGCTGTTCCGCGCGGGGTACCGCAACCCCTCCGACCTCGCGGGCCGGTCCGTGGAGGACGCCCTGAAGGCCCGCGGGTCCGGCATCCTGTACCTGTGCCCGGAGTGCGGCGCGTTCGTCTCGAGCGCGGACAAAACGTGCGGGAAGTGCGGGGCGACGCTGACCGAGGAGGCGATGGACCTCGAGAAGTTCCTCGAGGGCGGCGCCACGAAGCCGTGCCCCGTGTGCGGCGAGGCCGTCCCCGCGGAGGCCCTCGTGTGCCCCGCCTGCCAGGCGGACATCGCGGTCGAGGCCGCGGGGCCCGCGCCCACGACGGTCCTGTGCAGGCACTGCGGCGCCGCGGTCCTGGAGGACCAGGACGTGTGCGACACGTGCGGGAAGCCGGTGCAGGAGGTCTCGCCCGCCGTCCCTGCGGCGCCTGTCGCTGCGGACCAGGAGATCCAAGCGATGGAGGCGCTCCTCGAGGAGGCCGAGCCCGAGGCGGAGGAGGTCGCGGAGAAGCTCGACCGGTTCGCCGCGGAGATCGAGGCGGAGGAGGCGGTCGCCGAGCTCGAGGCCACGCCCGCCCGCGCCGTGCGGCGCGCCGCGGAGCTCCCGGTCGCGACCCTCGTCGCCCCCGGCACGCCGAGGCCCTCGCGAGCAGACCGCTTCCGGGAGGGCGTGCTGCTCGCCACCCTCGTCGCCCTCCTCCCGATCGGCGTCGCAGCCCTCGTCCCCTCGGACGCGGGGCGGTGGGCCGTCCTCGCGGTCGTCGGTTCCCTGTTCGCGTGCGCGCTCGCGCTCGCGTTCCTCGACCCCGCGCCGATCCGGCGCCACCGCCGCGCGTACGGGATCGCGGCCGCCGGAGGCCTCGCGGTCCTCGCGGTGCCCGTGTTCGCCGCGACGGGGGCCGTCCTCCCCGAGGCGGGCGGCGGGATCCTCCTCGCGACGGGGGCCGCACTCCTGGTCGGCGCCGCGGTTCCGTTCCACCGGTCCGGGGCGGCGTTCGCCCCCTGGCTGGGGGCCCTCCCCGGGCTCCTCGCGGTCGCCGCCGCGCTCGCGGTCGGCGCGTCCATGGGGCCCCCCGCCCTCGCGGCGGGCACGGCCGCGGTCCTCGGTCTCGCGGTCGCCGCCTCCGCGGCGATCGTGCTCCGCGGCCACTGGGTCGACGCCCGCGTCTCCCGGGCCGTCCACCGTGCGGAGGAACTCGCCACGCGGCGGGACTACCGGGGGGCGATCGCGGAGCTCGACCGCGCGATCGCGCTCACGGGCGAGCGGGGCTCCGAGGCGCCGTGGTACTCCAAGGGCGCGGCCCTCGTGGTCCTCGGACGGTACGAGGAGGCGATGGCGTGCATCGACACGGCCCTCCGGATCAACCCGCGGAACGAGGTCGCGTGGGTGAACAAGGGGAACGCGCTCGTCCGGACGGGGCGGCTCGTCGACGCCCTGCGGTGCTACAACTCCGCGATCAAGGTGAACCCGAGGTACGAGGTCGCCTGGAACAACAAGGGGAACGCGCTCGCGCGGTTGGGGAAGTTCGGGGACGCGCTGCGGTGCTACGAGCGGGCCCTCGCCCTCGACCGCACGTACCGGGGCGCGTGGGTGAACAAGGGGTACGTCCTCACGAAGATCGGCGACTTCGAGGGCGCCGCGGCGTGCGCGGACGAGGTCCTCCGGCTCGGAGGGCCCAGGGGCGTGGCCGCGTGACTGGATTCGAGGAGCGTACCGGTGTCTATTTATGACCGCTAGGGGAATGGGACGCCGGGTCCCGCCGCGGGGCCCCCAGGACGGCTTCCGATGAACCGGCGAGCCCGCGTCTTCCTCGTCGCGCCTCTCGCACTTCTCCTCGCGTTCCTCGTCCTCGCGACGGCCCCTGGCCCCGCGGCCGGGTACCCCACCCGCACCGTGTACGACCGGAAAATCGTCGCGTCGGGCGCCGGCCCGATCACCGCGGGCGACGTGAACGGGGACGGTCTCGCGGACCTCGTCGCGGTCGACGACGGGGCCGGGACGATCCAGGTGTTCCTCCAGGGAGGCGCGGGGCTGCCCGGGGGCCCGAGCACGGCGATCCAGGGGCTCGTCCCGCGAAAGGTCCTCCTCGCGGACGTGGACCGGGACGGGCGCACGGACCTCGTCGAGATGGGCTCGAACTCCACCCGCATCGACTACCAGGACGCGCCGGGGTTCGTCGGGCGGACCCAGGAGGTGCCGACGGTCGGCCCCGTGGACCTCGCCGTCGGGGACCTGACGGGGGACGGGCTCCCGGACCTGGCCGTCGCGCGGGAGGGCGATGTCGGGGTGTGGGTCCAGCGGGCGAACGGGTCGTGGTCCCGGCCGGCGGACGTGACCCTCGCGGCCCCCGGCTTCCAGGCGATCGAGGCGGCGGACCTGAACCGGGACGGGCACGCGGACCTCGTCCTCGCGAAGCCGTTCAACGTCACCGAGTACCTCCAGGACCCGGAGGGCGGCCTGAACGCGACGGAGCGCCACCAGTGGCTGAACAGCTCCTGGGGCGACATCTCCCTCCGCGTCGGGGACCTGAACGGCGACGGCTTGCCGGACCTTGCGGTGACCGAGGTGGTCCCGCGGGTCCCGGTCCCGTACGGCAAGGTCACCGTTCTCCTCCAGGAGGCGGGTGCGTTCACCGCCTCGAGCGTCGTCGAGGGCGCGCTCCGCGGGTGGACCGCGCTCGGCGACGTGAACGACGACGGGATCGCGGACCTCGTCGTCGCGGACGCAGCGCCGTTCCTCGACGTGTTCCTCCAGAAGTTCACGGGCGGGTTCGACGCGGCGCCGACGTTCCAGCTCGCCGTGGAGTGGACGGCGGGTGCGTCGGGCATCGAGATCGGACGCTTCACGGGGCGACCGTTCGCGGACATCGTCGCCCGCACGCCGGGCTCGCTGTACCTGTACGAGCAGGAGGACGCGCCGCCCGTACTGCTCCGTACAATCCCCTCGGACTTCGTGATCAACGAGGGGGCCTCGGGCGCGGGCCTGATCGACCTGCGGAACTACTTCGCGGACGACCACCGGGTCCTCCGGTTCGCGGTCGTGTACGAGGAGAAGCGGGAGTCCCTCCATGCGACCCTCGCCGCGGACGGGTACCACCTCGACTTCGCGGCGGCCCCGGGCTGGCACGGCACCGCCCAGTTCCAGGTGTGGGTCACGGACGGGGTCATGGGCCACGTGCCGGTCTCGAGCAACAGGTTCGCCGTGATGGTGAACGCGCTGCCCTCGATCACGAGCGCCCCGCCGGCGGAGGTCCGTGCGGGCGAGATGTTGCAGTACCAGGTCACGATCGCGGACCCGTACCCCGCGGACGACGCCCACGCGTTCTCCCTCGTCGAGGCGCCGGCCGGGATGCGGATCGACCCGCAGACGGGGCTCGTCGAGTGGACTCCGAGGGACGCCGACGTGGGGACGCACGCGGCGCGCATCCGGGTCACGGACGCGTACGGCGGGGCCGCGGAGCAGTCGTTCGACCTCGCGGTTGTCGCCGCGCCGCCCCCGCCCGCCCCCGGTGCTTGGTACTTTGCGCTCGGGGCCGGGATTGCGGTCGCGCTCCTGGGCGTCGGGTCCGCCGTGAGCGAGAACCTGAAGTGGGCGCTCCTGATGGTCTTCATCCCGCTGTACTCGAAGATCAAGCGGGAGCAGGTCCTGGACCACTTCGTCCGCGGCCAGATCTACGGGTACGTCCTCGCGAACCCGGGCGAGCACTACAACGCGATCAAGGTCGCGCTGAACCTCACGAACGGGTCCCTCGCGCACCACCTGAAGACCCTGGAGCGGGAGCAGTTCCTCAAGTCGAAGCGGTTCGGCCTGTACCGCCGGTTCTACCCGATGCACATGCGGATCCCGGAGGACGGGTTCTTCGCGCCGAACGAAATCCAGAAGACGATCATCGATCTCATCGGCGCCCAGCCGGGGATCACGCAGAAGGAGATCGCGCAGCGGCTCGGCCTCACGCCGCCCACGGTGAACTACCACGTGGGGATCCTCGCGGAGCACAAGCAGATCCGCGTCGACCGGGCGGGCCGGAAGACCCACTGCTTCGTCATGGACGCCGGGATGTCGACGGTGCCGTCCGCGCCGACAGGCGGGGCGACGACGGGCACGCCGAGGCCGGGGGCCCCGAGGCCCTAGCGGGCCCTCACCGCGTCCCGAGCATCAGGGCCGCGTACACCTTCGCGTCGCCCACGAGGTTCTCGATCCGGATGTTCTCGTCCGCCGCGTGGCCGGTCTGGTCGATCGTCTCCCACACCGCGGTGGGGAATCCCGCCTTCCGCAGGTGGGCCGCGACGGTCCCGCCGCCGATGCCCACGACCCTCCCCTTGAGCCCGCGCGCGGCCGCGAGCGCGCGCTGCAGCTCGCCGACGATCGGTGCGCCCTCCGGCGTGGGCGGACTCGACTCGTCCTGGAGGACCTGGAGCTCGCACCTCACGCCGAACCGCTCCTCCGTCCCCCGCAGGGCGGAGCCGACCTCCTCCAGGACCTCCTTGTTCTTCACCGTCGGCAGGACGCGGCAGTCGAAGCAGAACGCGTCCTCGCTGGGGATCGTGTTCACGTTCGGGACGTTCGCGTCCCGCTTCGTGGGCTCGAAGGTGGACCCGGGCGGGCGGAACTTCGGGTCCGTCGCCCGGAACCGCTTGTGCAGGGTCGCGTCGATCAGGGTGACGAGGTACGCGCCCGCGCGGGCCGCGTTCACGGCGACCTCGGGCCGGCTCCCGTGGCCCTGCTTCCCGTGGACCGCGACGCGGAACCAGAGGAGGTTCTTCTCCGCGACCTCGATCTCCGTCCCGTCGGAGCTCCCGCGGTCCGGCGCGAGGAGGAGGTCGCCCTTCGCGAACAGGCCCTTCCCGATCAGGTGCCGCACGCCCTTCTCGCTCCCCGTCTCCTCGTCGGAGACGAAGCAGAGGCCCACGGGCCTCGCGGGCGTGCCAGCCACCTCGAGCACCGCCTTCACGGCGCCCAGGGTCGCGACGAGGGCCTGGCCGTTGTCCTCGACCCCGCGGCCGTAGAGGCGGCCGTCGAACACCTTCGGGTCGAAGGGGTCGCACCGCCACGCCGCACGGTCCCCGGGAGGCACGACGTCCATATGGGTGAGGAGCCACAGGCGCTTCGGGCCCTTCCCGATCCTCGCCACGAGGTTCGGGCGCTTCCCGGAGGGGGCGCGGTCGTCCGGGGCGTCGAGGCGTTCGACCTTCAGCCCGAGGCCCTCGAGCAGCGCCTCGATCCGCTTCGCCTTCTCCGCCTCGCCCTCGCCGCCCGCGGTCGGGCCGATGGCAGGGATCCGGCACAGGTCTGTGAGGGTCTGCACCATCGCGTCGCGGGACTTCTCGAGGACCCGGAACACCTCGGAGGCGTCCATCGGCCGCGCATCCGGAGGCCCCGGAATAAGGTTTCCGCCCGGCCCGCGAACCTTAATCGCGGCCCCGCCTTGGGGACTGGACGATGCGGCGTCTCGAGGCGCTGAGAACTCGCTTCCGGGAGATTCCCGTGAGGCTAGGGAGATCTCTTGAGATTGTGGGCGTCCGCCTGCACGCGTTCTGGGCGAGGCTCACGACCGTCCTCGCCCCCCTCTCCGACAGCCAGGTCGCGTGGTCCACGCGGGTCCTCGCGCTCGCCGCGCTCCTCCTGTTCGTCGGGTCCCTCGCGCTCTACAGCTTCCCCGCGTTCGTGGGCTCCATCGCCTGCGCGGTCGCCGCGTACCTCCTCACGCGGGAGGATGTCCGCCGGCATCCCGTGGAGCTCGGGGTCGTGGACGTGCGGGACGGCGAGCGGGAGGACATCCCCGCCGAGGCGGAGGCGAAGGCGGTGTACCCGTTCCAGGTCGCGGGGATCACGCTGAGCATGGAGAAGCGGAGCCGCTGGGCCCGCAGGAAAACGTAGCGGGTCACTTCGACGCGCCGCGGCCGTACATCTTCGTGTACCACTCCATGACCTCGGCGTCGCTGATCCGGTCCACGTGCTCGTCGACCTCAATCTCGTTCTCCTCCTTGAACCGCTCCAGGATCTGGCGGGCCTCCGCGTCCCCCTCGAACTTCGTAATCGCGAGGGACGTCTTCCGGCGCTTCGCGGTGAACGCGGCGACCATCTCCGTGCCGTCGAAGACCACGTAGCAGTACCCGCCGATCCGCCACCGCTGCACGATGTCGCTCCGCAGGAACAGCGCGAGGTTGTCGAGGGGGGACAGGACGAACCTCCGGTCGAAGGCGGCGTCCTCGATCCCGTCGAGCGCCTCCTTGAGCATCCAGTACACGGTCCGCTCCCCGCGCGCGAAGAAGCCTTTCACAAGCCACCCCTCCCGCTCGAACTCCCGGAGCAGGCGGCGGGTCTCCCCCATATTGAACTCGGAGCGGGTGAAGCCGCCGAGGGCCTCCGCGGAGAAAACGCCGAGGCTCTCCGCGAGCCGGCGCAGGACGGCCCGGCGGGCCTCCGCCACGGGGATCCGGAGGTCCCTCACGGTGCGGTACCGGTTGTCCGCGGCCCGGGTCACGTGGCAGCCCTCGTAGAGCTTCTTCAGCGCCCGCGTCGTCGCGGTGAACCCCAGCGACGATAGGGCGAGGAGGCGGGACCGGGAGATCGGCTCGTGCTCCCGGACCACGGAGAGGACCTGCCGCATCTCCTTCGCGAGGGCGACGTTCTTCGCGCGCTTGAACAGCATCAGGTCCGACTCCGTGCAGTAGCTCCAGTAGTCCGGAATCCCGAGGCCCTTCGAGAGGCGGCCCGTCCGGTGGAGCCGTTCCAGGGGCGTGAACTCCCGCACCCGGAGGCGGGCCGCGAAGTCCGACCGGAGGCCGACAAGGGCCTGGGCCGCCTGGACGGCGTCGTCGAACGGGCGGTCCGGGTCCAGGCCCTGGCACCGGAACACGACCGCGAGGAGCCGGGACTTCTCGAACTCCCGCGGCACGATCTGCCCCTTCGCGAGGAAGTCGCCGAGCGCGGCATACCCCGCATCGAGGAAGGTCTTCACCCGGTCCAGCTCGGGGACGTCCTTGTTGAACGCCCGCGTGATTCGCACGATCTCGTACCCGCGGGACCGATAGAACTCCATCATCCGGTCTACCGCCCCGAGGGCCTCCGGGAGGAGGGCGGGGTCGTTGAGGTCGAGCTCCCGGATCTCCACGCACCCGCTCATCTCCCAGATCTCCGCCATCCCCGCGAGGTCGCCGTCCTTGACGATCGGGAAGTACCAGCCCTCGCCCCACCGGGCGACGTACTGCGCCCACAGCGCCTGGGTCCACGGGTCCAGGATCGAGAGGATCCGCATGGGGTCAGTCGCCCCGGAGGCGGCGGTCGCCCGCAGGGCCTCGACCTCGTCCGCGAGGACGAACATCTCGCCCTCGCCCTTCCCAGACACGAGGATCCGCCGGACGGTGCCCGCCTTTTCGAGGCGGTCCATCAGCGCCTCGATCTCGTCCCACGGGAAGTGCGCGTACTCCCGGACGCCGGAGAGCGGCGCGGGCGCGTACGCGCGCAGGAACCGCACGACGACCTTCTCGACCGCACCCTCGACGAGGTCGTCCCGCACCTCGAATGGGATGTACAGGTTGCGGGTCGTCCATCCATCGCCCTGGAACTTCCGGATCACGTAGCAGTCGTAGTCGAGCGTCTCGAGGGCCTCGCGGACCTTCTCCCAGGGCTCCGGGACCCCCGCCTGGATCCCGCGCACATCGATCCCCTCCGGGCGGGCCTTCACGACCTCAAGGACCTTCGCCTCGAACTCGGAGAGCTCGGACCTCGGGAACGCGGACAGGAACAGCGGCGCGTCCTCCTTCCGGACGTACCGCACCCGCCCGTTCAGGAAGCGGCCCTCGAGGATCTCCCCCGCCTCCCGCCGGCGGAGCCACTCCGCCTGGTCGAACGCCTCGACGTGGTTGAACACGTCGAGGACCATTCCCGCCTCCAGGAACCGGTCGAAGTAGTCGTCGGTCGTCCGGAGGCCGTGGAACTGCTTCTGGAGGAGGAACGCCTTCACCTGGCCCTCCTCGAACGCCTCCCGCGTGTCGTCCTTCCGGCCGAGTCGCTGGAGGTCCCGCGTGAGCATGTACTCGTACTCCGCGCCGACGACGAAGTGGCCCGAGGCGACGGCGCCCTCCTGCTCGAGGTCCCGCAGCGCCTCCTTCACGAGGTCCTCCTCCAGGTCGAGGACGTACGCGAGCTCGTGGGCCGTCGAGGGGCCGTGGACGTCGAGGTGGCGGGTGAGGAGCCCGTCGAGCGCGGCCTCGAACCCCTCCCGGGTCGCGGGCCGGACCGCGAACACGGTCTCCTCGACCCCGCGGCGGTGGACCGCGTACGCCCGCTCGAGCTTCCGGAGGACCTCGGACACGTCCTTCTCCCGCCGCTTCAGCCTCCGCGCGAGCGCCTTCAGCGTGGCGGGGCCCGCCTCGAGGGCCTTCGCGACCGCCTCCTCGTCCGGCTTCAGGCGGGACTTCTGCGCGTACACGGCGGCGTAGCGCGGGACCTCGTCCGTCGCGGCCCAGAGGACCCCGCGGGGCGTCCACACGCTCTGGACCTTGCCCGCCTCCATCAGCTCGGCGCCCCAGACCCGGACGTCCGCGAAGGGGGCGCGGGTATGCTCGAAGACGCTCGGCGGCTTCTGCTGGAGGAGGTTCAGGGCGCCCGCCCGCTCGACGAGGGCGAGGACGTCCTCCTTCCGTTCCACGGCGGGGAGCTTGCGCGCGAAGTACTCCCGGACCTCGTCCTCGCGGAACTGCGCCGCCTCGATCTCCGTCTCCGGGACGATCCGGCGCAGGATCTGCTTGTGGAGCTCCCGGAGCAGGGCGGACCGGTCCTCCATCAGGACGAGGTCGCTCACGCCCGCGAGGACCGCGTTGTGGGCGAACGGGGACGGGAGGTTCGAGAAGTCCGCGACCTTCACCGCGATCTCCCCCGCCTCGATCGCCTCTAGCACCCCCCGCGCGTGCGCGAGGTCCATCGCCTCGTTCAGGATCTCGTGGTATGTCTCCCGCACGACGGGGAAGTCCTCGAGTTCGTGGAGCCAGTCCAGGACGCGCTGGGACCGGAGCTGCTGGCGGCCGATGGAGACCTCCCGGCCCTTGTAGCTCCGGAGGATCATGAACGCGCGGGTCGCGCAGTGCCGGAACCGCTGCTTGAAGAGCTCCGTGTTCCGGACCGCCCGCCGGAGCTCCTCCTCGAGGCCCTTCGAGGTCACGAGGCCCGCGATCCCGTCGAGGTCGATCCGCTTCGGGATCGTGAGCATGAAGTTGTCGTCCGTGACGCTGACCCGCACGTTCGTCTTGTACTTCACCGTGATCGCGTGGGCGAACGCCCGGGAGAGCGCGTCGTTCACCCGCCGACCGAAGCAGTAGTGGAAGATCACGTTCCGCGTGCCCTTGTCGTCGATGTACCCCTCCACGACGACCTGGCGGTCCGTGGGCAGGTCCGGGAGGACGGCCCGCTGCTCCTGGACGTGGCTCACGAGGCTCCGCGCGGAGCCCTCGTCGAGGCGGAAGCTCCCGAGCAGCCACTCGACCGCGCCCGCCTCCCCGAGTCCGTCGACCTTGTCCGCCAGGAGGCGGCGGAACTCGCCGACGGCCCGCGAGAGGTCGAAGGACCGCGGGAGCATCTCGCCCGTCCACGAGGGGACCGTGGGCCTCCGGCCCGACGCGTCCTTCACGTACACAGTCATCCCCCGCACCCGGAGGAACTCGTACGTGCGCCCGCCGAGGACGAAGACGTCGTTCGGCTTCAGGTACTCGACGAACTTCTCGCTGAGCTCGCCGAGGGGCGAGCCCCGCTCGGAGATCACGTGGTACGAGCCCTCCTCCGGGATCGTCCCGACGTTCGTGAAGTAGATCAGCCGGGTCCCGCGCTTCTTCCCGAACCGCCGCTCCTCCTTGTCATACCAGACCTTCGCGAACACCTTCACGTCCGGGTTCCGGCTCGCGAGGTACTCCAGGACGCTCTCGAAGTCCCGCTTCGGGAGGTCGTGGAACGTGTACGCCCGGCGGATCAGGTCGAACGCCTCGTCGACCTCCCAGCGCTTCTCGAGGGACATCCCGATCACCGCCTGCGCGAGGACGTCGAGCGGGTTCCGGACGATGTCCACGCGGTCGATCCGGTTCTCGTACGCGTTCTTCACGAGGGTCGCGCACTCCATCACGTCCCACGGCTCGAACACGATCAGGCGGCCCACGGACGTGTCCCCGTAGTTGTGGCCCGCCCGCCCGATCCGCTGCAGGGCCTTCGCGATGGACTTCGGGGACCCGATCTGGCAGACGAGGTCGATGTACCCGATGTCGATGCCGAGCTCCAGGGACGTCGACGACACGACCGCCTTCAGGTCCCCGCGCTTCAGCTTCTGCTCGACGTCGATCCGCGTCTCCTTGGACAGGCTCCCGTGGTGGGCCTCGAGGTCCTCGATGCCCTGCTCCTTGAGCTTGAACGAGACGTGCTCCGTGCCGCTCCGGGTGTTCGTGAAGATCAGGGTCGTGCGGTGCTTCGCGATGAGGTCCGTCAGGAGGTCGTACATCTTCGCGTTCGCCTCCTGCATCGAGTACTCGGAGAGGTCCCGCACGGGGCACAACACCGCGATGTCCAGGGACTTCCGGCTCTCCACCTCGACGACGTGAACGTCCCGGAGCCGGCCGTTCGCGTAGCCCGCGAGGTACTTCGCGACCTCCTCGATCGGCGCGATCGTCGCGGACAGGCCGATTCGGCAGAACTCCTTCCCGACGTGCTCCTGGAGCCGCTCGACGGAGAGGGACAGGAGGGCGCCCCGCTTGTTCCCGCACACCTCGTGGATCTCGTCCACGACGACCCAGCGGACGTCCGAGAACCGCTCCCTGAACTTCGGAGCGGAGAGGACGAGGGTGAGGGACTCGGGGGTCGTGATGAAGATGTGGGGCGGGGTCCGCGCCTGGCGCTGCCGCTCCTGCGCGGACGTGTCCCCCGACCGGACGCCGACCCGGATCTCCGGGGCGGGCAGGCCCTTCGCGGCAGCGAGCTCCCGCATCTCTCGGAGGGGCTCCTCGAGGTTCCGGTTGATGTCGTTCGCGAGGGCCTTCAGCGGCGACACGTACACCGCGTAGATCTTGTCCTCCAGCGTCCCCTCGAGCTGGTTCGAGTACAGCTCGTTGATCACGGTGAGGAACGCGGTGAGGGTCTTCCCGGACCCCGTGGGGGACGAGATTAGCACGGTCCTCCGCTCGTGAATCAGGGGGACCGCGAACGCCTGCGGCTCCGTGAGGCCGGGGAACTTCGAGGCGAACCACTCCCTCACGAGGGGCTGGAGCAGGCCCAGCACCTCGTCCCGGGTGTACTGCTTCGTTACGGTCCGTATCATTTCCCGCCTCGTGAGAAATCGCGAAGTATAGCAGCTTGGAGTAAAAGGGTTTTGGGACGGCAGGGCCGGATCCGCGTCCCGCGCTCGCTCTCAGGATTCGATGCGGAGACAAATAATCGTTTATACGGCCTGATAGATGGAATCGCGTTCCTCACGGTGGCCCATGGCCCGGACCCATGCGCTCCTTCTCACTCTCGTCCTGACGGGGATCGCCCTCGCGCCCGCCCTCGCGCGGGCGCTGGACACGACCCCGCCCTGGGCCACGAACTGGGGGCCGCGCGGGACGGGCGTCGCCGTGGACACGCGGTTCCAGGTCCAGTGGAGCGAGCGGATGGACTGGCCCTCCGTCGAGGCGAGCTTCGTCTACTCGGACGGGCAGGTCGTGCGGACGGCGGGGACGTGGTCCCACAGCGACACGACGAACGCCTCCTCCTTCGCGCCCGCCGTGCTCCTCCTCCCAGGCACGACGTACACCGTGCGGTTCGCGTCGACCGCGCGGGACGCGGCCGGGAACCCGCTGGACCAGAACCGGAACGGCGTGGGCGGGGAGCCGTGCGACGTGGGCCCGCCCTCGATGCCGGACTGCCTCGTGTGGTCGTTCGCCACGGCGGCCCCGCCCCCCGACACGACCCCACCGCGGGTCCTCTCCGTCTCGCCCGCGGGCGGGAGCGTCGTGCCCACGGACGCCCCGATCGAGGCCCGGTTCAGCGAGTCGATGGACGCGGCCTCCGTCGAGGCGGCGTTCGGGTACTCGGACGGCTTCACCTTCTACCGGGTCTCGGACGGCACCGCGAGCTGGATCGCGACGAACGCGACGGACGACACCCTGCGGTTCGTGCCCCGCCTCGAGCTCGCGCCCGGCGGCCGGGTCACCGTCTACCTGGACGGGGCCGTCGCGAGGGACCCCGCGGGGAACCTCCTCGACGGCGACGGGGACGGCACGGGCGGGGACGGGTACTCGTGGACGTTCTTCATCGCGGGCGACGCGCGCCCGCCCACGGTCGTGACGACGTCGCCGGTTGAAGGCGCGGGCGCGGTTTCCGTGTCCGCCTCGATCCGGGTCGTCTTCAGCAAGGCGATGGCACGGGCGGGCACCGAGGCGGCGTTCTCCCTCCGGGGCGGGTCGGACCCCCCGCTGAACGCGAGCGACGGGACCGTCGCCTGGAGCGGCACCCGCTTCCCGGACGACACCCTCGTGTTCAACCCGCGCCCGAACCTGCGGGTCGCGACCGCGTACGCGTTCCGCATCGCGGCGGACGCCGCGGACCGGGAGGGCCTCCACTTCGACGGGAACGGGAACGGGACATCGGAGGGGTCCCCCGCGGACGACTTCGAGCTCCGCTTCACGACGGAGGCGCAGGACCTCACCCCGCCGGGCGTCACGGACCGGACCCCCGCGGCGAGTGCCACGGACGTGATCCCCGCCACGGCGATCGCGGTCACGTTCAGCGAGCCGATGAACCGGACCTCCGTGGGGTACGCGTTCTCGTACACGGACGGGGGCTCGACGTTCTCGGTCGCCGACGGGACCGTGGCGTGGGAGACCGCCTCCGGCGCGTTCTCGTTCCAGCCCACGCGCGCCCTGGACTTCGGGACGCGGTACACGGTCACGCTCGCGGCGGGCGTCCCCACGGACTCCGCGGGGAACCCGCTGAACGGCGGGGCCGAGGAGACGTGGAGCTTCACGGTCGCGTCCCAGGCGGACACCGTGCGGCCCTCGATCGTGTGGACCTCGCCCTTCCCGGATCAGGCGAACGTGAGCCGGACCGCGCGGATCTCGATCGTCTTCAGCGAGGCGATGGACAAGGCGAACGTCCAGGCCTCGATCCGGATCACGGGGTCCGTGGCCCTCACGGACTTCCGCTGGCCGAACGACGCGACCGTAGACTTCGCGACCGCGTCGCCGATGGCGTACCGGACCGCGTACGTCGTCTTCGTCCTGACGGGGGCGACGGACCTCGCGGGGAACGGCCTCGCGCAGCCCGTAGAGATCCCGTTCACGACGGAGGCGTGGCGGGGGCGGGTGCACGGCCGCGTCGTCGACGAGGGCCTGTCCCCGGTCGAGGAGGCCCGCGTCCAGTTGAACGGGTTCAGCGTCCTCACGGACCCGAACGGGACGTTCGCGTTCGAGGGCGTGGAGGAGGGCGCGTACACGATCACGGTCTCCCGCGAGGGGTTCGAGACGCGGACCGAGAGCCGCCAGGTCGAACCCGAGCAGGGCGACCTCGGGACAATCGTCCTGGTGCGTCCCTCGGCGGTGTCGAGCCCGGTCGCGTGGGCGGCCCTCGGGGCCCTCGTGTTCGCGGCCGTCCTCGTCCTCGCGGTCCTGCTCCGGCGCCGGCGCGCCCGGCCCACGGAGCACTACGAGACGTGGAAGCCCGCGAGGGTCGTCGTCGTGGAACCCGCGGCCCGCCCGCCCCGGGACCGGCCCTAGCTCACTTCGTGTAGTCGTAGAACCCGCGGCCCGTCTTCCGGCCGAAGAGGCCCGCGGCGACCATCTTCCGCAGGAGGGGCGCGGGGCGGTACTTCGGGTCCCCCAGGCCCCTCTGGAGGACCTCCATGATCTGGAGGCACGTGTCGAGCCCGATGAAGTCCGCGAGCTCGAGGGGGCCCATCGGGTGGTTCATGCCGAGCTTCATCACGGCGTCGATCGCCTCCTTCGTCGCGACCCCGTCCTGGAGCGCGAACACGGCCTCGTTGATCATCGGCATCAGGATCCGGTTCGAGACGAAGCCGGGGAAGTCGTTCACCTCGACCGGGGTCTTCCCGAGGCGGGTGCACAGGTCGAGGGCGGCCTTCGCGGTCGCGTCGCTCGTCTGGAGGCCGCGAACGACCTCGACGAGCTTCATTACCGGGACCGGGTTGAAGAAGTGGACGCCGATGAACCGGTCGGGGCGGGAGGTCGCGGACGCCAGCTCCGTGATCGAGATCGACGAGGTGTTGCTCGCGAAGATCACGTGCCCCGCGGCCTTCTTGTCGAGTTCCGCGAGCACCTGGCGCTTCAGGGCCGCGTCCTCGGGGACGGCCTCGATGACGAGGTCCGCGTGCGCGGCGTCGTCGAGGCGGGTCGTCGCGCGGATGCGCGCCCGCGCGGCCTTCCGGGCGTCCTCCGTGAGCCTGCCCTTCTCCACCGCCTTCGCGAGGCCCTGGTCGATCGCGGCGAGGCCCTTCACGAGGAACCGGTCCTCGATGTCCCGCATCACGACCTCGAGGCCCGCCACGGCGGCGACCTGCGCGATGCCCGCGCCCATCTGGCCCGCGCCGAGGACCGCCACGGTCTGGATGGCCATGGGGGCGGGTACGGGCGGGCGGGTCTTATGCCTGACGCCCCGTCGCGGGCGGCACGGTGGGCGACGCGGTTCCTGGCACGACGTTGCCGAACGCCCGGAAGTACAAGTACGCGAGCCAGAGGTATGCAGGCATCTCGATCATGCGGTACACGGAGATGTCGTTGAGGATCCCCGCGACCGTGCTGATGTGGATGTCCCCGGTGCCCAGGCCCGCGGGCACCACGAGGTACGCCACGTACGTCGCGACGACGGCGAGCGCGACCAGGAGGCCCACGGACCCGGGCAGGTGGAGGCGCAGCCTCTTCGGGAGAAGGGACCGGATCTGGAGCCCGAGCGCGACGATGAGCAGGACCGTCGGGACGGTCGTGATTGCGATGAAGACCTCCGTCGGCCCGCGGAGCTGCCGGACGGGCTGGAAGGCGACGTAGGCGTCGTACGCCTGCGAGAGGAAGACCCCGAAGACGATCACATAGAGAATCGCGGCGACCCAGAAGAGGGCGTAGGAGACCTTGATCGCGGACTGGTGGGCCGCCTTGAACGGCCGGCGGTCCAGGAAGAGGAGCGTGGAGCCCACGGACAGGAACAGCGCCCCGAAGGCGGAGAGGAACGGCAGGGCGAAGGCGATGAGCGCGCCCGCGGTGATCCCGAGCCCGCGCCTCGTGCGGACCCCGGGCGGCATCTCGGGCGGGGCCGGCGGCGGGAAGTACGCCCCGGGCGGGTACGCGGGCCGGGGGGCGGGGGCGTAGGCGTATCGGAGCGGGGTCCCGCACCAGTGGCAGAACACGAAATCCGGCGCGACGCCCGCCCCGCACGAGGGACATCGCGCCGGCACGTTCCCCCACACGGCCCCGCGAATGCGGGAGGCGGGGAAAAGCGTTCCCCCTTCGTTCGGCCCCTCACACCCGCTCGAGGATCATCGCCATCGCGTTCCCACCGCCGAGGCAGAGCGTGGCGAGCCCGCGCTTCGCGTTCCGGTCCTTCATCGCGTACAGCAGGGTCGTCAGGATCCGCGCCCCGCTGCATCCGAGCGGGTGGCCGAGGGCGACCGCCCCGCCGTGGACGTTGAACCGCTCCGGCTTGAGCCCGAGCTCCCGCATCACCGCGACGCTCGCGGCCGCGTACGCCTCGTTGTGCTCGACCAGGTCGAAGTCGTCGATCGTGAGCCCGGTCTTCTTCAGGATCTTCCGGACGGTGGGGATCGGCGCCTCCATCACCCACTCCGGCTTCGTCCCCGCGGTCACGTAGTCCACGATGCGGGCCATCGGCTTCACGCCGTGCTTCTCCGCCGCCGCGTCGGACATCACGACGAGCGCGGAGGCGCCGTCGCTGAGCTGGGACGAGTTCCCCGCGGTGACGAGCCCGCCCTCCTTGAACACGGGCGGCAGCTTCGCGAGCTTCTCCAAGGACGTGTCGCCGCGCACGCCCTCGTCCGTGTCGAAGACGCCGTGGCCGGGGACGTCCACGGGGACAATCTCGGCCTTGAACCTCCCCTCGTTGATCGCCTTCAGCGCGCGGTGGTGGCTCTCGAGGGCGAACCGGTCCTGCTCCTCCCGGGTCACGTGGAACCGCTCCGAGACGACCTCGCCCGTGATCCCCATGTGGAACTGGTTGTACACGTCCCACAGACCGTCGTGGATCATCGCGTCGAGGAACTGGACGTGGTTGTAGCCGATCCCCCAGCGCGCTTCCTTCACGAGGTACGGGGCGCGGCTCATCGACTCCATGCCGCCTGCGATGATCACGTCCGCGGAGCCGGCCTTAATCGCGTCCGCCGCGATCGACACGGCCTTCATCCCGGAGGCGCACACCTTGTTCACGGTGACCGCGCCGATGCGGTCCGGGAGGCCCGCCATGAGGAGCGCCTGGCGGGCGGGGTTCTGCCCGCCGCCCGCCTGGATCACGTTCCCCATGATCACCTCGTCGACGTCGCTCCCGTGGAGTCCGGAGCGGCTGAGGGCCTCCGCGACCGCGATCGACCCGAGCTTCACCGCCTCTACGTTGCGGAGGGTGCGCCCGTACTTCCCGACCGGCGTCCGGCACGCGCTCGCGATCACGGCTTCCGTCACGGCCTCACTCTCGGGAGGAAGGACTGCCGGCGCGGTAATAAGCGTGTTGCCATGTCGCTTCGACGGACTACATCGGGTGGAAGAATCCAAGGGAGGGAGCGGGATGGCCCCCGCATGACGTACCCGCAGCCTCCCATCATCCCGGGCCCGCTGCCGACCGCGACCGGACCGTCCCCCTACGCGTCCCCGTACCCGGCGGCGCCGTACGGCTACCCGCCCCCTCCGGAACCCGTGAACTCCCTCGTGAGCACGGGATCCGTGCTCGCGATCCTCGGCGGGCTCCTCCTTGGGGTCGGGTGGCTCGCGCCCTTCGAATGGTACTGGATCCTCCTGGGCATCGGGTGGCTCATGTTCGGGCCCGGGGTCGGGGTCGCGCTCCTCGGCCTCGGGAAGCAACGGGCGTCCCGGTAGGGGCGGTTTCCCCGTCTGCGCGAAGGGCACGGGCACGCGGGGATTCGAACCCCGGTCGGAGGCTCCGAAGGCCTCTAGCCTAATCCAGACTAGCCGACGTGCCCGCCGCGCGAACCCGGCCCCTCGATAAAAGGGTATCCGCCCCGCCCGGACGTAGCAAGGGATTATGGGCGCGACGGGGTTGAGGACCCCCGGGATTCGCATGAAGTGGGTGACCCGGGAGAGGGCGAAGGTGGACCGGATCGCGTGCCCGTGGCTGATCACGCGGTTCGTGGACCCGAAGGCGGAGTTCCGGTTCGTGCCGAAGGAGAAGGTGGACGAGGTCGCGGACCGGGAGGGCGCGATCCCATTCGACGCGCCGGGGGTCGAGCTGACCCACTACCGAGAGGGCGGGGAGGAGCGGGTGAGCTTCGACGCGATCATCCGCAAGTACAAGCTCGCGGATCCCGCTCTCCTGGACCTTGCGGGGATCGTCCGCACGGCGGACGCGGGACGCGTGCCCCATCCGAGGCCGGAGGGCGCGGGCCTCGAGGCCGCGGCCCTCGGGTTCCGCCAGGTCGCGAAGGACGACCACGACAACATGCGCCTCCAGTTCCCGATGTACGACGCCCTGTACGCGTACTGCAAGTGGCGGGTCGAGCAGGGCGGGACGCTCGAGCACGCCGCGTGAGGCGGACCGGTGCCTTCCGCGCTCGCGCTCCTCATCGCGAACCGCGCGGTCCGCACCTTCGGGTACGGCTTCATGGGCGTGCTGCTCGGGATCTACCTGATGCTCCTCGGGGGCGGGGACACGGCCGTCGTCGCGTCCCTCGGCATTTCGCTCGTGGCGGGGGCGGGCCTGAACATCCTCGTGGGCATCTACGGGGACCGCTTCGGCCGCCGGAACGCGATGACGATCTTCGGGCTGCTGATGACCGTGGCGGGGACCGTCCTCGCCCTTGCCCCGAGCTTCCCCGTGGCCCTTATCGCGCTCTTCCTCGGCGCGACGAGCCCGACGGGGACGGAGGTGAGCCCGTTCCTCTCCGTGGAGCAGTCCATCGTGGCGGAGGTCGCGGCCCGCGGTCGGAGGACCCGCGCGTTCGCGGCGTACAACCTCCTCGGGACCCTCGGGGCGTCCGCGGGCGCGTTCGCGATCGTCGTCCTCAGACTCCCCACGGGTCCGACCGCGACGTCGCCGGACCCCCTGCGGCCCATGTTCGCCCTCTATGCGGCCCTGGGCCTCGTCGCGGCGGCCATCAGCCGCGCGCTCCCCGCCACGGTCGAAATCGGCGGGTCGGCCGAGCGGGTGCCGCTCTCGCCCGAGTCCCGCTCTCGCGTCGCGCGGATATCCGCCCTGTTCGCGATGGACAGCTTCGCGGGCGGGTTCGTGATCCAGAGCTTCGTCTCGTTCTGGTTCTTCACGGTCTTCAGAATCCCCGTCGGGGAGCTCGGGCTGATCTTCTCCGTGGCGGGCGTCCTCACGGCCCTCTCGTTCCTCGCCGCGGCCCGCCTCGGGGAGCGGTTCGGCCTCCTCGAGACGATGGTTTTCTCCCACGTCCCCTCGAACATCCTGCTGATGCTCGTGCCCATCGCGGGGAGCTTCCCGCTCGCCCTCGCGTTCTACCTCGCCCGTATGGCGCTGTCCCAGATGGACGTGCCCACCCGCCAGGCCTACCTGGCGGGGATCGTCTCCCGGGACGAGCGCACCGCGGCGAACGCGGCGACGAACACGGCTCGCAACGTGGCCCAGAGCGCGGGGCCGTTCACTTCCGGAGGGGTCATCGTGGCCCTCGGCCTCTCCGCCCCATTCCTGCTCGGGGGCGGGCTGAAGATCCTGTACGACCTCGCAATCTTCGCGGCGTTCCGGCGGGTCCGGCCCGAGCAGGTCTGAGCTACTCGCCGATGTGCTTCCGGTACGCCCCCGCGTCCATGAGGCGCTGGACCTCGCCCGGGTCCGCGACCTCGACGACGACCATCCAGCCCTTCCCGTACGGGTCCTTGTTCACGACCTCGGGGACGTCCGCGAGGGCCTTATTCACCTCCACGACCTTCCCGCCCACGGGCGCGAAGATCTCCGAGACCGCCTTCACGCTCTCCACCGTCCCGAGGATATCCCCCGCCTTCACGGCCTTCCCGACCTGCGGGAGCTCGACGTACACAACGTCCGTCAGCTCGCTCTGCGCGTGGTCCGTGATCCCCACCGTCGCCCGCGGCCCCTCGAGGCGGACCCACTCGTGGTCCTTCGTGTACCGCAGGTTCTCCGGGATGTTCGACACGGTCCAACCCGCCGGGCGATGCCAGGGTCCGGATAAGAGGGTTTCGCGCCTACCTCAGGGGGAACCGTTTCTCGAGCCACGCGTAGAACTCGTCCCCGCACATCCACGTGAAGTCGGGCGTCCCCTCGACCTTGATCCGGCCGTCGACGACGATCGTCGGCACGGCACGGACGCCGTACTTTCGCACGAGGTCCGCGTGCGCTTCGGGCTCCTGGGCGAGGTTCCGTTCGACCATCACGCACGATGCGCATTTCCCCGCCTCGACCATGTCCAGGGCCCTCCGGCACAGGGGGCAGTCGCCCGTGAAGACCTCGATTGTGTGCGGCACTCGAGGAAGGTAGGCGCCCGCGAACGTTCAAGGTGTCGGGTCAGCGGGCGCGGCCCTTCCACTTCGCGCCCCAGGCCTGGTGGACCCAGATGTCCTGGTTCCGGATCTTCCGGATGTGGAGGACGACGAGCACGAGGATCAGGAGGAGGATGAGGCCGAGCATCAGGAAGATGTACGCGGGGTTCGACGCAATCGCAGAGAGGAAACCGACGATCTGCTCCCACACGCTAGCCATGACGCTCCGCGACCACGGCGTAGTTGTCCCCGGTTCGGAAATACCTTTCCACCCGGAGGCCCGATCTGAGAACGAGCTGGGGCAATTCGTTGTCGACGAAGAGGTGGTAGAACCTCGGGACCTCCCGGCCGCCCATGCGCCACGGGACCCAGACGTCCCCGGCCGGCTCCCCACGGGCCCGCCGGGTCTCGACGACCCGCTCGAACCGGGGCTGTTCCGCCGCCCACGCAGTCACGAGGGCCCGCCCGCCCGGCCGGAGGACGCGGGCGATCTCGCGCACCGCCGCAAGCCGCTCCGTCTCGGACGGGAGGTGGTGGATCGTGGCGATTGCGATCGCCGCGGCGAACCGCCCGCCGAGGAACGGGACGCAGCACAGGTCGGCCCGCGCGAACGTAACCCCCGCCACGCGATGGCGGGCGATGCCGAGGAGCTTCGCGGACGCGTCGAGCCCGACGACCCGGTGGCCCTCCTCCGCGAGGACCGCGGCGTGGCGGCCGTTCCCGCACCCCAGGTCCAGGACGAGGCTCCGCGGCGGGAGGGACCGCCCGAAGTCCATGATCTCCGGCCAGGGCCGCTCCCGAGTGCGGTCGAACTCGATCGCGATCTCGTCGAACACGCGCGCGGTCTCGGCGCGGGTCGGTGGCCTCACGGGACCCGCATCGGGTCCCCGCCTAAAGCCGCATCCCCGACATAGCGAGGACCCGATTCATAGGTCACGGCAACGGTTCGTCGGTTCTCAGGAGGGTAGAATCTCAAGTTCGCCGATGCCACCAGCCACCCGCTCACGGGAGGGAGTGTACAGCTGCACATTCACGATGATGTTCCCGTCCGGGAGAGGCACCGGAAGTGGATACCCTTGGTACCGAGGGGTCACGAAGATAGTGTGGTTCCGAAGCGACGAAGGGTCTGTCAATTCGACGACGATGCCATAGTGGCGGTACGGTCCGGTCTCGGGTCCGAGTCGGGCAATCCGCCCCGCAAGTCTCATGCCATCTGTGAGCGGCGGGCTGCCCTCATCAACAAAGACCCGAATGGCCTTCCCAATCAAATTCTCAGTCTCCGACGGGGGCGCCGCGGTCACAGGCCCTTCCCTCGGAGCTGCTCCAAGACGTACTTCCGGATCGCGTCCGGGCCCGGCAGGTCCGCGGCGGGTCTCCCGCCGTCGAGGTACTGCACGAAGGCGGGCCCCATCCGCCCGCCGCACGCGGGGCACTTCCCCGCGCCGACCTCGAACGCCCCGCACTTCGCGCACCGCTGGAGGTCCTTCCGGCCGCCGAACTTCCCGCGCTTCGCGGCGGGCTTCCCCTCCCGCTCCACGATGTCCATCGCGAAGTCCACGGAGGGGGCGTTCGACAGGGCCGTGCCGACGCCGAACCCGTCCGCGCCCGCCGCCGCGAGGGCGGGGATCGATGCCTCGTCGAGCCCGCCGCTCACGTAGATCTTCGCGTCCTTGTGGCCCCGCAGGTCGAGCTCCCACCGGACCTCCCGCACGATCGACGCGAAGTTCCCGCGGCGGGAGGCGGGCGTGTCGAGCCGGACCCCGGCGAGGTCCTTGATCTCCTCCGCGGCGAGGATCGCCTCCGTCTTCTCGTCGTAGTACGTGTCCACCAGCGCGATCCGCGGAACGCGCTTCTCGAGGTGCTTCTGGAGCGCCGCGAACGCCTCCCGGGGCCCGCCCATCACGATCGTGAGGGCGTGGGGCATCGTGCCCATCGGCTCCTTCCCGAGCATCGCGGCCCCGAGGGGCGTCGTCACGCTGTCGAGCCCGCCAAGGTATACGCACCGCTCGATGAGGGGCGCGAGGGCGGGGTGCATCCGCCGCACGCCGAACGAGATGACGCGCCGCTCCCCCGCCGCGACCCGCACGCGGGCGGACTTCGTCGCAATCCCGCTCGCCTCGCACAGGAAGCCGAGGACCGGTGTCTCGTAGATGCAGAACTCGCCGTACGGGCCCTCGATGTACAGGACGGGCACCGGGATCCCGCGCGGTGTCTTCGGGGGGAACACGGTGCCCTCGGGGAGGGCCCACAGGTCCACCTTCCTCCCGCGGAGCAGGTTCACCGTCTCCTCGAGGCCCGCGAACACGGCCCAGGGCCAGCCGTTCGGGAGCGCCTGCGCGGTCGTCTCCATCAGGACGCGGACGCGGTCCTTCCCCGCCTTCTTCAGCACGTCGAGGGTGCGGAAGAAGTAGATGTCCGAGGTCTGGCCGGAGCGGATCTCCTCCGGCGTCGCGACGTAGAATTCCCGCCTCGGAGACTCCCCCGCCATGGAGAACCGGCGGCGCTACCGCCTCGGCGTATTTAGACGTTTCCGGGCCGCGCTACCTTCATCTGGTTGATGACCATCGCCGCCCGCCGTGAAGTTCCCGCCCTTCGAGCACCTCCACTTCTACGAGGACCTCCACGGCGGCCGCTACCTGAACATCTCGTACTCGGACATGACGGCGTTCACAATCCCCGAATTCGGGCGGTCCCTGCCCGCGGACCTCGACCTGAACTGGTCCGACCCGGACGGGATGCCCGCCCTGCGCGCGAAGCTCGCGCAACTCCACGCGGTCCCGAAGGACCATGTTGTCGTGACCACGGGCGCGACGGAGGCGAACTTCCTCATAACCGCGGCCCTTGTCGGACCGAAGGATCGCGTCGTCGTCGACGCCCCTATGTACTCCCCGCTCCGGGACTGCGCACGGGGCTTCACGCGGGACGTCGTCGAGGTCCCCCGCCGGTGCGAAGATGGATGGACCCTGGACCTCGACCGAATTCGGAAGGCGGCGGGCCCGAGGACGCGGCTCATCGTGTTCTGCAACCTGAGCAACCCGACCTCCGCGCGGATGTCCCAGTCCGAGATGCGGGAGGTCCTCGAGGTCGCGGAGGAGCGCGGAGCGTACGTGTTCGTGGACGAGACGTTCCGGGAGATGGACTTCCGGGAGCCGCCCCCGAGCATCGCCTCCCTAGGACCGCGGGGGATCGCGTGCTCCACGGTCTCGAAGCTGTACGGCCTCGGCGTGCTCCGGGTCGGATGGATCGCCGCGGCCCCCGGGGTCCTGCGGCGGGTGAAGGGGATCAAGGACTACACGACCGCGAACCCCTCCGGCCTCACGCAGGTGTACGCGGACTGGGCCCTCGGTCGCCGCGCGTTCTTCCTGCGGCGGGCCCGCACGATTATGGAGCGGAACAGGAAGCTCGCGCGGGAAACGTTCGACGGGATGCCCGCCCTCCACGGCGGGGTGCCGGACGTCGGGAACGTCCTGTTCCCGCACGCCGACGCGGACGTCTCGAGGCTGGAGCGGCTCCTGATTCGCAAGTACCGGACGATTATCGCGCACGGCCGGTTCTTCGCCGCCCGCGGGTTGCGAGACCACTTCCGTCTGGGCCTCGGCGGGAAGACGCCGGATCTGCGGCGGGGTCTCGCGAACCTGGAGCGGGCCCTCCGGGAGCTCACCTAGGCGCCATCGCCTCCGCGTACTTCGCGTAGATCTCCGCGGCCCGCACGACCTGCGGCAGCTCCACCCACTCGTCCGGCACGTGGGCTGTCTCCGGCTTCCCGGGCCCGAGGACGAGGCACCGCGGGTTCGACTGCGCGTAGAACGCCATCTCCGTGCCGTACGAGACCGCCCGGACCTCCGGACCCGCGATCTCCTTCATCTTGCGGATGTGCTCGGAGTTCTCGTTCACCGCCACGGCGGGGACCTCGTGCTTGATCTCGATCTCGGTCGGGACGCCCGTGACCCGCGTCGTCGCCTCCACGAGCCGCATCCCGTCCTCCTTCGACAGGTGGGGCGGGTACCGCACGTCCAGCTCGACCGCGCACAGGTCCGCGACGACGTTCGTCTTCGACCCTCCGTCGATCGCCCCGACGTTCACGGTGAGCTCCGCCATGTGGTCCTTCGGGCGGCTGTACGGCTCGAACGCGGCGAGGACCCTCATCATCTTCAGGATCGCGTTGTCCCCGAGGTGGGGCATCGAGCCGTGCGCGCTCCGGCCGCGGGTCGTCACCTCGAACCACAGAATGCCCTTCTCGCTCCCGACGATCTTCAGGTCCGTGGGCTCCCCGACGACGACCGCCGCGGCACGCTGGATCAGGTCCGTCCCGTGGAGCTTCGTCGAGGCCTTCATCGTCGTCTCCTCGTCGGTCGTGAACAGGAGCGCGAACGGTACGTTCGTCGGCTTCAGGTGGCGGGCGGCGGCGAGCATCGCGGCGCACCCGCCCTTCATGTCCGCGGTGCCGCGGCCGTACAGGCGGTCGCCGTCCCGGTCCCCGGGCTTGCGGGCCCAGCCCTGGCCCATCGGGACCGTGTCGAGGTGGCCGTTGAACGTCACGCCGCCGTGGCCCACGTGGGCGGACACCGCGAGGAGGTCCTCGTTCACCGCGGGCTGGAGGCCCATCGCCTCCATCTCGCCCGCCACGATGTCGAGGATCGGGTGGAGGTCCGCGCCGGGCCCGCTCCATGTGGAGACGAGGCGGGTCAGCACGTCCTCCGCGTACTCCTTCCCAATCACGCGCGGTACCTCCGGTCCAGCTCGTTGTGGACGATCGCGATCACGTGGTCCGCGTGGATGGAGCGGGGGCCGACGGAGCATACCGCCACCCGCCTCCCCGCGACCACCGCCTCCTCCTCCCCCGTCAGGTCCGCCGTGTCCGAGAGCACGAACGCGACGTGCAGGGGAAGCCCGACCTCCCTTATGTCTTTCCCGCCCTCGCGAAGCTCGATCACCGGCTCGGGAATCGACTCGAGGACCTCCGCGAGTCCGCGGCGGGCGACGAAGACGCCGGGGGCGACCTCCCGCTCCACACGCGAGACGTCGGCGAGCGCGCCGCGCACCAGACCCGCGCCCGTCCGGACGTCCGGGCCGAAGGACTGCAGGCGGGCGCCGACGAGGCGGACCGCCCGGGGCGGGTCCGGCGGGCCCAGCAGCATGAGGGTAATCTCGGAGTCCCGCCGCAGGTCGTGGGACACAAGGAGCGCCGCGTTCGCGGCGTTCAGCAGGAGGTCCATCCGGCCCGCCCCGCCCGCGAGGTCATCGAGGGGGAACTCGGGGGACGTGGAGGCGCGGTGGCCCACGATCACGAAACGGCGCATCCCCACGACCACCCCGCGCCTGGAGAGGGCTCTCCCGCCCCTCATTCCTCGATTTGGTACCCGAACTTCTCGGCGAGCCGCTTGAAGAGGTCGTGCATGCCTATCCCGAAGATCCGCTGGACGTTCTCCTCCGTGAGCTCGACCCGCCTCGTCCGCCTAGTCGGGGTCGAGGGGGACGGTTTCGGTCGCTCCGCGACGGTGCCTACCACCTGTGCCATGCTCCCCCGGGGGGGTACTAGGAATGTCTGGGGGAAATATAACTTCGCTATGTTCCGGCGGACCCGGCTTCCCGGCGGCTCATCCGAACCGCACGCCGATCGCCGCCATCCGCTTCAAGACCTCGTCCAGCTTGCCCCGGCTGTAGCTGTCGTCCGTGATCTTCTCGAAGACGCCCTGGCTCAGGAGGAACACCTCGGCGGTGTCGAACAGCTCCATGTACGGGACGATCGCGACCCGGAGCACGACGTCCGCGCCGTACTGGTAGATCTGGGCCTCCGCCCCGAGCCGCTTCCCCGACTTCATCAGAGAGCCGAAGTGGACCATCCGGTTCACGAGGTACGCCTTCGCCTTGCTCCCGAGGATCGCCTTGTGGTGGTAGCCCGCCTGGCCCCACGGGTCCCGCTTCCGGACCTCGAACCCGGAGTCGACGAGGGCCCGCTCGTACGCGCCGAGCACGTTGTTCACCTGGGTCCCGCGGACGACGAATTGCGCGACGGCGCCCTCCGTCATGGCGCGACCATCCCTGGCGGGCGCGATAAAGCCGTCGTCGTGGGAATCAAAGGCGGGTCTGATTCTTCGACGGTTGGAAGGCCCGCTCCAGGAACCGCCGGTGGAACGGGACCATGGGGAGTCGGGAGAGGTCCTCCGGGCCCGCCCAGATCGCGGTCTCGCTTCGCGGGACATCGCCCGCCACGCGGACGCGCCACACCTTCCCGACCCAGCGGCGGTGGCTGAACGTGTGCTCGACCTTCCCGAGGGCGGGCCCGATGCGGGCCTTCGCGCCGACTCCAATCATGGCCTTCCTCACCGCCCCTGCGTCCGAGGTCCGGGGCGGGACCTCGCCGCCGGGCAGCGCCCACAGTCCCGCCAGGAGCCCGCCCGGAGGACGGCGGACGAGGAGGACCCTCCCGCCGCGCTCCGCGAGCGCGAAGCCCACCCGCACGGTCAGCGGGGACCGGCGGGGCCGGGCCTCGGGGTACGCCTCGGGTAGTCCCTCCGCGAACGCCCCGCACTCCGAGCGGACCGGACATGCGGGGCACCGCGGGGACACGGGTCGGCACACGGTCGCGCCGAGCTCCATGAGGGCCTGGTTGAACGCGCCGGGCTCCGGGGATGGGACGAGGGACGACGCGATATCGCGGAGACGCCGTTTGCCCTCCCCGCGGGTGAGGTCGCCCTCGAGGCGGAAGACCCGCGCGAGCACGCGCGCCGCGTTCCCGTCGATGGCGGGCACCGCCTCGCCGAACGCGATGCTCGCGACCGCCCCCGCGGTGTAGTCGCCGATCCCGGGCAGCGCGCGAAGCTCCGGGAACGTCCCCGGGACTCGCCCGCCACGGTCCGCGACGATCGCCTTCGCGGCGCGGTGGAGATTGCGGGCGCGGACGTAGAAGCCGAGGCCCTCCCAGGCCTTCAGGACCTCCTCCTCGGAGGCCCGCGCGAGGTCCCGCACGGTCGGGAAGCGGGCCATGAACCGCTCGTAGTACGGCAGGCCCGAGACGACCCGCGTCCTCTGGAGGAGCACCTCCGCGACGAGGATCGCGTACGGGTCCCGCGTCCGACGGAACGCGAGGTCCCGCTGGTTCTCCCGGAACCACGCGACGAGTCGTTCCGCGATTCCCTGGGCCACGGGGGAGGCGAAGGGCGGGCTACTTCAAAATCGCTCCCACGCCGCGGCTGAAGAACACGAGGTCCATCTCCGCGAGGGGGATCCCCATGGCGTCCGAGAACCGCCGCCAACGATCCTCGATGTCCCGGTAGCGCGATGGCGTGAGGGACTTCGGGACCGCGCGGATGACGCCGTGGCGGGCGAGGTTCCTCAGGACGTGGCGGTCCAGGATCGCGAGGCGGTCCGAGAACCCAATGTTCCGGAGGAGGTGAGAGGCCTCCTTCATCGAGACGCCGTGGACCTCCCGCGCGAGCCAGTCCCTCGCGGCCTCCGGGGACCCGAGGGACGCCAGGGTTCCCTTGAGCGCCCACGTCCCGCCGGGGCGGAACCGCTCCCGCGCGGCGACGAGGTACTCGGCCTTGTGGTTGTGGAACCGCACGTGCCTCCGGAGGACCGCCGCGATGGCGGGCGCCTCGCCATCGAGCAGAAGCCCGCGGGCCTTCAGGTCCCGCACCGCCGCGTCCGCGGCGCGGGCCTTCGTCTGGATCGCGAGAATGCAGTACGCGACCTCCTCGAACAGCCGCTCGTCGGGCTCCCGCCACAGCGCGCGGAACTCGGCGAGCCGCTCGCGGATCGCGCCCCGCTTCTCCGCGTGCTCCCGGAGGAGCCCGTCGACGTGGCGGTACCGGCGCCCGTGCATCACGTCCAGTCCCGCAACATCCGGACGAGGAGCCGGACGCCCCAGCCGGAGGCGCCTTTCGGGAGGTACTCCTTCTTCGGGCTGTCCGGCCCGCTGCCGACCCACGCCACGCCCGCCATGTCGATGTGGGCCCACGGTGCGTCGCCCGCGAACCGCTTCAGGAACCGCGCGGCGGTGATCGCGCCCCCCGACCGGCCGCCCGTGTTCTTCACGTCCGCGACGTCGCTCTTGATCTGCTCCTCGTACTCGTCCCAGAGCGGGAGCTCCCACACCCGCTCCGCGGTCTCCGCCCCGGCGCGCTCGATCCGCGCCTTCAGCTTCGCGTCCGTCGCGAAGAGCCCCGCCGCCATCTTCCCGAGGGCGATCTGCGCCGCGCCCGTGAGGGTCGCGAGGTCCACGATCGCCTGGGGCTTCCGCTCCCGCGCGTACGCGAGCGCGTCCGCGAGCACGAGGCGGCCCTCCGCGTCCGTGTTCTCCACCTCAATCGTTGTGCCGCCGTAGGCGCGGACGACGTCCCCGGGCTTCTGCGCGTTCCCGCCCGGCATGTTCTCCGTGAACGGGGCCATCGCGACGACGTTCACGGGGAGCTTGAGGCGGGCCGCCGCGAGGACCGCACCGAGGGCCACGGCTCCACCGGCCATGTCCGTCTTCATCTCCCACATCGGGCCGAGCTGCCCCTCCTGCGGCTTCAAGGAGATCCCACCCGTGTCGAACGTGATCCCCTTCCCCACGAGGACGAGGAACTTCGCCCGCCCGCCGCCCTGCCACTCTAGGGTGACGAACCGCGGGGGCTCCTCGCTCCCCTTCGCGACCCCGAGCACGGCCCCGAAGCCGAGTTTCGCGAGCTGGTCCTCGCCCAACACGGTGCACTTCGCGCCCGCCTCCCTCGCGGCGGCCTTGAACCGCTCCGCCAAGACGGTCGGCGTCTTCGCGTTGCTCGGTGCGTTGATCAGGTCCCGCACGAAGTTCACGGTCGTGGACACGACGGAGGCGCGGTGCACCGCGTCGCGGATCGCGTTCGCCTTCGCCTTGTCCATGTTGAGGATTGTCATCGCCTCGATCCGCTTCTTCTCGGGCTCCGTCTTGTGCTCCGAGTAGCGGTACAGGCCCAGCAACGTCCCCTCGACGACCGCCTCCGTCGCGTCCCCGAGGTTCAAGTCCCCGACGCCCGCCCCGTGGACGACCGTCGCGAACGTCTTGAGGCCCATCTCCCGCACCTTCGTCGCCGCGCGGGCGGAGACCTCCCGCACGCGGTCCAAGGTGAAGTCCTCCCGCCTCCCGAGGCCGACGATCATCACGCGGTTCGCGGGGATCCGGTCGAACGTGGGCAGGACCGCGACGTCCTTGAGCTTCCCGGAGACGTCCCCGGTCGCGATCAGCGCGGAGACCTGGTGGCCCAGGCCCGCGTCCACGGCGCCCGTCGCGCCGCCGGGATGGTCCACGCCCTCGAACAGGTTCACGACGACGACCTCGTCTTCCCACTTCGCGATGTCCCCGACCTCGACGTTGACCTTCATCGCGGATTCCCCCGGACCGAGACCGGTGAGACGGGGACGCCGCATAAGCTTCACCCCCGTACCTTGCGTGACCGCCACACGTTTAAGTACGCCGTCCGGCTAGGCCGCGACCATGCCCCTGCTACACTCGTTTCTCCGAGCAATCGACCGGGCCTCCCCGGCCCCCGTGGCGCACGCGCACTGCGACATCCCGTGCGGGATCTACGACCCGCACCACGCCCAGCTCGCGGCCCATACGGTCATCCGGATGGTCGACCTGCTCGGCCAGCTCGAGCATCCGGGGACGGACGCCACGCTGCCGCAGAAGAAGGAGTTCCACAGCAAGATCGCGCGGTACACCGCGACGAAGGAGCAGCACGCGGAGGTCTACAAGTCCGAGGTCCGCATCCTGTGGGCGGACTACTTCAAGCCCGAGCACCTCCAGCAGTTCCCCCAGCTCCACGACCTCGTGTGGAAGGCCCTGAAAGCGGGCTCGAAGGCGCGGCAGGAGGTCAACCTGCAGGCCTCCGAGGACATGCTGAAGCACGCGAACGAGATCGCGGAGATCTTCTGGAAGACGAAGGGCGTCCCCACGATTAAGGCGAAAGCGCCGTACCCGACCGGGCGGGAGACCGTCTACCCCAGCCTCGGATGAGCTCCGGCCCCGATGTTCCCCCTCGCACGATTCCGGGTCGAGGAGCGGAGCATGAGCCCCGCTGTGGGCCCCGGGGACTACGTCCTCGTGAACCGCTGGGCATACCGCTCCCACGCGCCGGAGGTCGGCGACCTCGTGGTCCTCCGGAACCCGGAGCGGGAGGGCCAGTTCCTCTGCAAGCGGATCGCCGGGGTGACGGACTCCGGGGCGTACGTGGTCCTGGGGGACAACACGGCGGCCAGCCGGGACAGCCGGCAGTTCGGGCCCGTCCCCCGAGGCCTAATCGTGGGGAAGGTGTGGCGCTCCGCCCGCGCGGGGCCGCGCGGACCCGCCCGGCCCGAGTCTCCCCCTTGATTCCCGTGAGGAGAGGATGTAGGCGATCCGAGCCCGCTGGCGGGGAGGCCGATGGTCGAGCGCCTGCTCCTGTGAGCACAAGGGCGGGGCTCAGTCCCACTTCTCGAACCGGACGAGGTGGAAGTTCAGGCTCTCGCAGAGGTTCTTCACGTCCTCCACCATGTTGTGGAGCCCGCAGATGTAGACGTCCTTGGACTCCGGGTCATTGATCTCGCCCTCGATGATCTTCTGGACGTACCCGACCCGGCCCTTCCAGCCGGAGTTCTCCGGGCGGGACAGGGTCGTGTACAGGTGGAAGCTCGGGTGCTCCCGCTCCCACCGCTCGAACGTGTCCATGTAGATCAGGTCGTGCACGTAGCGGCACCCGAAGACGAGGTGGAGGTCGACGTCGTACTCCATCGCGAGCACATGGCCGATCATTGACACGAACGGGGCGACGCCCGTGCCCGTCGCGACGAACACGAGGTCCCGCTCCGGCGGCTCCAGCATGACGAACGACCCGAGCGGACCGATTGCCTTCAGCGTCGTCCCGGGGGGCACCTTGTGGAGGTAGTTCGACATGAACCCGCCCTCCACGACCTTGATCGCGAGCTCGAGGTACTCCTTGCACTCCGGCGGGGACGCGATCGAGTACGGGCGGGAGATTGACTTCCCGTCCTTCTCCGCGGAGATCGAGATGAACTGGCCCGCCTGGAAGTCGAAGACGTGCGGGACGCCCTCGAACGTGAACCGGATCACGTAGGTCTTCGGCGGCACCCGGGCGATGTCGAAGACCTCCTTCACGACGGCCGTGTAGCGGGAGGCGCGGAACTTCAGGGGCGGGGGCCGGAAGGCGGGCTTCAACGAGGTCGCGGGCTTGGGCACCGGTTCCCGCTGCATCATGCGGACGCTCGCGAGAGATGGGGTCGATTTAAACGTTTGCCCCCAGGCGTGCGGCGGCGAGAACGAGCGCGGGAATTGTGCGCCTCGCGCGGGGCACGCGTGTCCACTTCGACTGCTTGTCCGGCTTCCTCGGGCGAGCAGGACGAGGCCTCCGAGGAGCTGGAATGAGATGATTGCGACGCCCAAGTCTGGTTTCAAACCGGCGGACCGCGATCAAGCCGAGGGTCGCCTGGGAGGGGCCGTCCTCAGAGGGAAATGGATAACCATTATCCAGTGATAGCTCTCATCTAGGACGTCCGCACTCTCTACGGAGAAGCCCCGTCGTGGCGGTCCGGGCGCATGACAAGTCCGAGAGGGCCCGCACACCCCGGACAAGGCCGGGAAAGAGATGACGCGGAGGAATGAGATGGCAACGGCCGACGTAGACCAGGGGTCGAAGGAGAATGCGAACGCAAAGATCGAGAAGAACGTGGACACGTACCCGGTCGTGCGCGGAACGACGAACGTCGGAATGCGGTCGAACCGGGACTGGTGGCCGAACCGGCTGAACCTCAAGATTCTCCGACAGAACTCGTCCCTGTCCAATCCGATGGGCGAGGCCTTCAACTACGCCCAAGAGTTCAAGAAGCTAGACTTCAAGGCGCTGAAGAAGGACCTCCGCGCGCTCATGACGGACAGCCAGGACTGGTGGCCCGCGGATTACGGCCACTACGGGGGACTCTTCATCCGAATGGCGTGGCACGCGGCGGGCACCTACCGCGTCGGCGACGGTCGCGGCGGCGCGGGCACCGGCCAGCAACGATTCGCGCCACTCAACTCTTGGCCGGACAACGCGAACCTCGACAAGGCACGCCGGCTGCTTTGGCCGATCAAGCAGAAGTACGGAAGCAAGATCTCTTGGGGCGACCTGATGATCCTCGCCGGCAATGTCGCGCTCGAGTCGATGGGCTTCAAGACGTTCGGCTTCGGCGGCGGGCGCCCCGATGTGTGGGAGCCCGATGAGGCTGTGGACTGGGGCTCCGAGACGAAGTGGCTCGCCAACGCGCGCCACGAGAAGGACGGGACGTTGCAGGGCCCCCTAGCCGCCGACCACATGGGCCTCATCTACGTCAACCCGGAAGGCCCCGACGGCAACCCCGATCCGGTCAAGGCCGCGGCGTTCATCCGCCAGAGCTTCAAGCGCATGGCCATGAACGACGAGGAAACGGTCGCGCTCATCGCCGGCGGACATACCTTCGGCAAGACCCATGGCGCTGGCGATCCGAAGCTGGTCGGCCCGGCACCCGAGGCGGCGCCCATCGAGGAGATGGGCCTCGGTTGGAAGAGCAAATACGGCTCCGGCAAGGCCGGTGATGCGATCACCGGCGGCCCGGAAGTCATTTGGAGCCAGACGCCGACGGAGTGGAGCAACTACTTCTTCGAGAACCTCTTCAAGTACGAATGGGAACTGACCAAGAGTCCAGCCGGCGCCTATCAGTTCAGGGCCAAAGGATCCGACGCCACGATCCCTGACCCCTTCGACCCGTCGAAGCGGCGCGTGCCGACGATGCTCGTCACTGACCTCGCCTTGAAGCTCGATCCGGCCTACGAAGAGATCTCGCGCCGCTTCTACGAGCATCCCGACGAGTTCGCCGATGCGTTTGCTCGGGCGTGGTTCAAGCTCACGCACCGCGACATGGGTCCGCGCGCACGCTATCTCGGCCCCGAGGTTCCGAAAGAAGAGCTGATCTGGCAGGATGCCGTCCCGGCCGTCGACCACAAGCTAATCAGTGCCAAGGATATCGCCGACCTCAAAGCCAGAATCCTCGCCTCGGGACTTTCCGTCTCCGAGCTGGTCTACACCGCCTGGTCGTCGGCGGCGACCTTCCGCGGCTCGGACAAGCGCGGCGGGGCGAACGGCGCGCGCATCCGCCTTGCGCCGCAAAAGGATTGGGAAGTCAACCAGCCCGCCCAACTGGCCAAGGCGCTGACAACTCTAGCGGGGGTCCAGAAAGCGTTCAACACCGCGCAGTCCGACGGGAAAAGGGTGTCGATCGCGGACCTGATCGTTCTTGGCGGTTGCGCGGGAGTCGAGCGGGCCGCGAAGAACGCCGGGCACGACGTGACCGTCCCCTTCACCCCCGGCCGCACGGACGCGTCGCAGGAGCAAACCGATGTGGAGTCCTTCGGCTATCTCGAACCGGTTGCGGATGGCTTCCGCAACTACCTCAAGACCAAACTCACCGTGCCGGCCGAGGAGCTTTTGGTCGACAAGGCGCAGTGGCTCACACTGACTGCGCCCGAGATGACGGTTCTGGTGGGCGGCATGCGTGTCCTGAACGCGAACTTTGCACGGTCGCAACATGGCGTGTTCACGAACCGGCCAGAGACGCTGACCAACGACTTCTTCGTGAACCTGTTGGACATGGGCACCGAGTGGAAAGCGACCTCGGATGAGAATGCGTTCGAGGGGCACGATCGCAAGAACGGCAAATTGAAGTGGACCGCCACCCGTGTCGACATCGTCTTTGGCTCGAACTCCGAGCTGCGCGCCCTCGCCGAAGTCTATGGCTCCGCCGATGCGCAGGCAAAGTTCGTGACTGACTTCGTGGCCGCGTGGAACAGGGTGATGAACGCCGACCGTTTCGACCTTCGGCGACTCGGTGATGAGCCGGTCAAGGCAGTACCCGCGGCATAGCGGCTTGTTGGGCCGAGCGCAATGGCCATCACTGCGAAAACGAATGCGTGGCCGAACGCCGCGTACAGAAGGACGGGCTGCTGCGCCGCCATCGCAGCAATCACCGAGCCCACCCCGACGACGACAAGGCCGAAGGCCCTGAGGCTTTTCATTCGCCACACGAAATCATGAACGACGCGGCGAACCTCACGCGATGTACCCCGTGTTCCCGCGGTCGAAGTTCCGCACGAGCTCAAACGTAAGCGCCTCGGGCTGCCACGCCGCGTCCGGATACACGAGGTGCGGGAAGAACCGGCTCACGTCCGTCGCAATCTGGGTGACGAGGTGGTCCTCCCCGAAAAGGCGCTCGCTAATCTCGAGGGCGAGGGTCCGGCACCGCACCTCGTCGATGAACCCCAGGGCGTGGAGGTACTCGTGGAGCAGGACGTGGAACGCATAGTGCTTGTACAGGTGGGGCTCCGTGTCCCGGATCCGGACGAGGGGGACCTTGTTCATCACGATCACGTTCGACGCGACGACGTAGAACGCGCCGAACCAGCCGTTCGGGTAGTTCCCAAGGTCCGCGAGCGCGAGCATCAGTCCGCCGCGGGTCCGGCCGAGGTGCTGGGAGGCGGCGAGCTTCACGACCTCGAAGACGTCGGGGAGCGTGGACGCGCGGTCGAGCATCTCCGGGAAGTTCACGGGGCACCGAGCCCGCGGCGGGAGATAAACCCTCGCGGGCGGATCAGCCGCCGAACAGGTTGAACCCGGGGAAGCCCGCCAGGAGGAGCACGCCGTACGCGATGCTCAGGGCCCCCGTCACGACCGTCACGACCCGCCGCACCTTCGCGTCCCCCCACCGGAGCATCGGGTAGCTCAGCCCGAGTCCGAACAGGACCATCCCGAGGACGACCCCGACGCTGAAGACGGCGACCCCGACGAGGAGCTCCGGGAGGCTCTGGATCGCGAACGCGGCCACAAGGAGGACGAGGAGCTCGTCGTTGCTCGCGAGGCCGTGGACGATGCCGATCCCGAACATCGTGCCGTGGTCCCCGAACCGCCGCAGGTGCAGATGCGGGTGCCGGTGGGTCCCGCCCGCGTGCTCGTGGGGGTGGTCGTGAAGGAGGCCGAGCCGGTGGAGCACCCGGAACTCCCAGAGGAGTGCGGCCACGCCGATCGCGATCAGCATCACGGCGACGGCGACCTCGAACTGGGCGAGGTACGTCGACAGGAGGGCCTCCCGGAAGACGAACAGAATCACCGTAATCCCGGAGGCGGTGAGCATGTGGCCCGCGGCCCAGCTCACGCTCATCAGCGTCGTCCGTCGGAGGTCGCGGCTCCGCACGAGCAGGGTCGAGACCGCGACGAGGTGGTCCGCATCGTAGCTGTGCTTGAACCCGAGGGCGAGGGCCAAGGCGAGGAAGAACAGGAAGTCCATGGGAACACGGCCCCGGCCGTCACGACCGTCGACGGCGCGGTTGCACCCGGACCATACCGATGCCCCACTTAAGATTTCATCTGCGTCCACACGGACGCGATGGGGCGCCCCTGGACCCCGCGGAGCCGGTCCGGGTGAATTACCATCCGTGGGAATGCCGTTGAAAGGTTTATCAGGGGCGAAATCGACGCCACGAGGGCTCGGACCCCACGCGGACCGAGAGGAACGCGATCCCCGATGGCCATCCCCATCGCCTACGCCGTGACCCGCCGCCAGCGAACCGCGCCCACCCTGCCCTTCGGCTGGGGGGCCGTCACCGTCCTCCTCGTGGGGGCCCTGCTGACGATCATCGGCATCGTGATGATCCTGTACGGGATGATCCAGTTCTTCACCGGGACGATCGGCGCGGCGGTGAGCGACTCCTTCTCCATCGGGTCCTTCTTCAGCTCGTTCTTCGGCGCGATCATCCTCTTCGTGATCGGCGGCGTCCTGGCGGGCGTCGGCGGCTGGCTCATCCGCCTCTGGTGGATCTTCCTCATCATCGGTGCCGTCGCCGGTACCGGCGGCGGGGCCGACACCGTGCGCGGGCGGGAGGAGATTCGGGCTGGCGATGTTCGCGTCCGCTGCCGTGCGTGCGGCCGCTTGAACCCGGAGGAGGCCCATTTCTGCCTCTCGTGCGGGCAGGCGGTCTGAGCCCTCGAACGCCCTCTATTCGGAAGCTATTTGAGCGACAGCGGGAAATCGCCGGGCCGTGGGCCTCCTGATCCGCTTCGCGTCGCAGTGGGTGGCGGGGGAGACGATGGCGGGCGCGATTGCGCGCGCTGAGGAGGCGAACCGGCGCGGGCTCGGTGTGTGCCTGAACTTCCTCGGGGAGCACTTCGAGGAGCGGTCCCGCGTCGAGGCCACGGTGGACGAGTACATCGACCTCCTCGACGCGATCGGCGCGCGGACGATGGACGCGTGCCTCTCCATCAAGCCGACGCAGTGCGGGATGATGGTGGACCAGGCACTCTACTGGGAGAGCGTGAGGCGGATCCTGGACCGCGTCCAGTCCATGGGCTCGTTCCTCTGGATGGACATGGAATCCTCGAAGTTCACGGACCGGACGCTGGACGTGTACCGGCGGGCCCTCGCGCAGTACCCGGACGTGGGCGTGGCGGTGCAGGCGAACCTGCGGCGGACGGAGAAGGACGTCGAGTCGCTCCTAGACGTCGGCGGGATCATCCGGCTGTGCAAGGGCGCGTACCATGAGGTCCCGCCCGCGGGGACCGCGGACCGCCACGAGACGGACGCGAACTACTGCCGGCTCCTCGACCTCTTGTTCGAGCGCGGGGACCGATTCGCGGTCGCGAGCCACGACTCCGCGATGATCGCGCACGCCCTCGAGCTGAGCAGGAAGCGCGCCACGCGGTTCGAGTTCCAGATGCTCCTCGGGGTGCGGGACCCGCTGAAGGACGAGCTCGTCGCGAAGAAGCACCGCGTCGTCGAGTACATCCCGTACGGCCCGAGCTGGCTGCCGTACTTCACCCGCCGGCTCCGGGAGCGGCCTCGGAATGTTCTCACGATGGTCCGGTCCTTCGTGAGCGGGTGACTGACGGCGCGGCGGGGCGGAGCGGCGCAGAACTCGCGCCGGGTCCGCGGGCCCGCCCTCCGGTGTGGGGCAACCAATGATTGTCCGTAGGGCAGACTGAAATAGTACGCGGGCGGCTGGCCCGCTGGGGTGAGGGAATGCCACCGCATTGCGATACCTTGGACGGACCGGTCGTGGAGGCTGCACGGAAGGCGTTGGAGACGGGGGATGTGAAGTTCATCCTTCCCTTCGCGCCGAAGAAGGCGGAGGAGGAGATCACGCGCGCGTTCGAACGGACACTCCGCGCGAGGAAGCTCGGCAAGGAGGCGAAGGACGTCGCCGACTACTGGTTCTTCGAGACCGTCGTCCGCCTCCACCGGGAAGGGGAGGGGGCGCCGTACACGGGCCTGAAGCCCGCGGGCCTGGACTGGGGACCCCTGATCCCGAAGGCAGAGAAGGCAATCGAGAAGGGAAACCCGGACGAGGTCGTCAGCTTCATGAACCATGCGGTCGACGAAGCGGTCCGCGAGAAGTTCAACCACGCGATGAAGCTGAAGGACTACAGGAAGGGCGACGTCGACGCGGCGAGGCGGTACACGTCCGCGATGCTCGGCTTCGAGCTCTACACCCACCACCTCTACGCGAACATCATGGGCGGCGGGGAGCACGGCGAGGGAGGAGAGGGCGGGGAGCGAGGTCACGAGCACTAGTCGCGGCTGAGGGTCCTGAGGGTCGGCGGGGATGGCGGGACAGACCACGGGGATGCGGGGCATCACCATCGCCCTGGCGGCGTACGCCTTCCTCTTCGTCCTTCAACTGGGCGCATACGTCCTCACGAACATCCTCATCCTCCTGGCCCAGTCGTTGGAGGTGCTCAGCGATGTCTTCGTGTCCGCCTTCCTCCTCCTCTCCATCTGGTGGTCCCGGAAACCGGCCGACGAGTTCCACATGTTCGGCCACGGGAGGGCGCAGAACGTCGCCGCCTTGGTCGCGGCCTCCATCATGGTCCTGTTCATGGGCGTGGAAATCTTCCGGGAGGCGATCCCCAAGCTCTTTCAAGTCCAGGAAGCTGCAGGGGCCCCGGACTCGGGGCTCGGCCTCACCGTGCTCCTCGTCTCGATGGCCGTACTCGCGGTCCCCCTCGTAGAGATCTTCCGCGGGAAGGGAGGGGGCGCGTCGGTTCGAGCCCAGAAAGTCCAACTCCTGAAGGACGAGATCGCGTACCTGCCCGCAATCGCGGGCGTGGCTCTCGCCGCGGGGGGCTACCCCGTGGCGGACGCGGCCGCGTCCGTGATCATCGGGGCGGTGATCGTCCTGAGCGGCGTGTACCTCTTCAAGGACAACGTGCACTACCTCGTCGGCCGGTCGCCGGGGAGGGAGTTCCTGGGCAAAGTGGAGAGCGCTGCGAAGTCCGTGAAGGGGGTCTTGGGGGTCCACGACCTGAAGGCCGAGTACGTGGGCCCCGGGGCGATCCACGCGGGGTTCCACATCGAGGTCGCACGGGGGACACCAATCGAGGAGGTGGACCGGATTGTGCGGGAGGTGGACCGCCGCGTGAGCGAGGGATCGAATTGCGAGGACTGCATCATCCACGTAGACCCCGCGGGCGCGGGGATCGAGCGAGACGCGTCACGTTGATGGCGGTGCCCGGGCTACCCTGGCAGGTCAATGGACGTCCCTACGTTCCGCGAAGTCGTGCGAATCCTCCTAAAGCGGTACCGGCCGCGGAACTGGGCGGCGAAGCTCCGCCCGTTCGAGGCCCTCGTGTCAATCATCGTGTCGCAGAACTCCACGGACCTCGTCACGGAGCGGGTGATGGCGGACCTCGCGTCCCGCGTGCGAGTGGACCCGCCCACGGTCGCCGCCATGAGAGCGGGAGACCTCGTCCGGATCCTCCGCCCCGCCGGGCTCGCCCGCCAGAAGGTGCCGAAAATCAGGGAGATCGCCCGCATCCTCGCCGACGACTTCGGCGGGACGATGGACGCGTTCCCCGCCGCCCCCACCGCGAAGGCCCGCGAGATGCTCCTCGCCCTCCCCGGCGTCGGGCCGAAGACCGCGGACGTCTGGCTGAGCCTCGTGGCGGGGCGGGACACGATGCCCATGGACACGCACATCGCCCGCCTGGTGCGGCGGTGGCGCCTTTCCCACGGGAGGGCGTACGCGGAGATCAACGAGGACCTCCGACGGTACGTCCCGCCCCGGTCGCGCCGGGAGGGGCATCTCGCGCTGATCTACTTCGGGCGGGAGGTCTGCCAGGCCCGGCGGCCCCGGTGCGAGGCGTGCCCGGTGTACGACCTCTGCGACGCGGCGGAGAAGCGGCCTCGGGGGGCCAAAGGTTAATGGCGGGACCCCGGTAGTGGCGGGGCGGCGGGTGCCCGTTGGCGTCGTTCCGGGACTACTACGGCCTGATGAAAGTCCGCATCGCGGCCCTCCTCCTGCTCGTCGCGGTCGCGGGGTTCGTCGCGACGGTCGGCGCCGCCATCGACTGGACCCGCCTCGCGGTGCTCCTCCTCGCGGGGTCCCTCGCGTCCACGGGCTCGAGCGTCGTGAACTCGTACGTGGACCGGGATATCGACCCCCTCATGGACCGGACCCGCCGGCGCGCGCTCCCGATGGGGCGGATCGACCCGCCCGAGAACGCCCTCGCGTTCGGCCTCGCGCTGATCTTCAGCGGCATCGCCCTCGCCGGGTTCCTGATCAACGGGCTCACGGCGGGGTTCATCACCCTCGGCGCCGCGACGTACCTCGGCGTCTACACGCTCGGCCTGAAGCGCCGGAGCGAGAGCAACATCGTGATCGGCGGGTTCGCGGGCTCGTGCCCCGCCCTCGCGGGCTCCGCGGCTGCGGCGGGCGTCGTCTCGCTGCCCGCCGTCATGATTGCGCTCCTCGTGTTCCTCTGGACCCCGGGCCACTTCTGGGCCCTCGCGTTCCGCCAGAAGGAGGACTACCGCCGCGCGGGCCTCCCGATGCTCTCCGCGACCCGGGACGAGCGGACCGCCGTGCGGGCGATCGCCGTGTCCTCCCTGATCGTGGCGGGGATCGCGCTCGCGTTCCCCCTGGCGGGCTTCGGGATCGCGTATATGTTGGTGGCGGTTGCGGCCGCGGCGGGCCTCGTGTACGTGACCTGGCAGTTCGTGGCCCGTCCGGGCCCCGCGACGGCGTGGCGGGGGTACAAGTACTCGAGCATGTACCTCGGGGTCCTCCTCCTGGGGGCCATCGCGGACGCCCTCGTGCGGCTGCGACTGTGACCGCGTCCTCGACGGACCGGCACGACCGTACCCATGGCGGGCGTGTCACCCGCCGCGGGGACGCGCAGTCGTCAATAGGAAACGCTAATAATCCATCGCGCCCATCGTGACAGCTACCTTTCAGCGGCGGGCCCTACGATGTCGGGTCAAACCCTCGTGGAACGGATCCTGAGCGAGAAGTCCGGACGGGACGTGCGGGCGGGAGACATCGTGATCGCGAAGGTCGACCTGGCGTACGTCCAGGACGGGACCGGGCCCCTCACCTTCCGCCAGATGGAGGCGATGGGGCTCGCGAAGGCCGCGAACCCCTCGCGTACGGTCGTATTCATCGACCACGCGAGCCCACCCCCGAGGAAGGAACTCGCGACGGACCACGTGTACCTCCGGGACTTCGGCGGGAAGCTCGGGGCCGTGATCAGCGACATCGGCGGGGGCGTGTGCCACCAGGTCGCGTTCGAGTGGTACGTGCGGCCGGGGGACGTCGTAATCGGCGCGGACAGCCACACCGTGATGGGCGGGGCGATGGGCGCCTTCGCCTCCGGCATGGGGTCCACGGACGTCGCGGTCGCGATCGGCCTCGGGAAGACCTGGCTCCGCGTGCCGGAGACGATCCGGTTCGACGTGAAAGGCGCGTTCCCGAAGGGCGTGTACTCCAAGGACCTGATTCTGAAGGTGATCGGGGACATCAAGACGGACGGGGCGACGTACCAGTCGATGGAATGGGGCGGCCCCGCGGTCCACGCGATGCCGATGACGGAGCGGATGGTCCTGTCGAACATGGCAATCGAGGCGGGCGGGAAGTGCGGGCCAATCCCGTCCGACGAGGAGACGAAGCGATACCTGAAGGCCCACAAGCGGGAGAAGGACTGGAAGCCCCTGAAGCCCGACTCCGACGCGGAGTACGAGCGCGAGGTCGAGGTGGATGTGAAGGAGCTCGAGCCGATGGTCGCGCGCCCGCCCCAGGAGGACAACGTCGTCCCCGTGACGGACCCGAGCGTGAAGGGCCTCCGGATCCAGCAGGTCTACCTCGGCAGCTGCACGAACGCGCGGTTCGAGGACATCAAGGTGTTCTGCGACATCCTCAAGGGCGAGAAGGTCGCCTCGGGCACGCGGCTCATCGTGACCCCCGCCTCGAAGGAGTCGTACGAGAAGTCCCTGAAGGCGGGCCTCTTCGACGTCCTGCTCGACGCGGGCGCGATGATTAACTCCCCGGGCTGCGCGGCGTGCCCCGGCGTCCACGGCGGGATCCCCGGGGACGGGGAGAACGTGCTGAGCACGACGAACCGGAACTACGTGGGGCGGATGGGGAACCCCGCCGCGTTCACGTACCTCGCGTCCCCCGCCACGGCCGCGGCGACCACCATCTACGGTGTGATCACGGACCCGCGGGAGGTGGTGTGACGGGCCGCGCGTGGAAGTTCGGGGACAACATCTCCACGGACCTGATCGCCGCGGGGCGGTACTACCACCTGCGGTCGAACCTGCCCGAGCTCGCGAAGCACGTCCTCGAGGACGCGCGGAAGGAGTTCGCGGAGCAGGTGAAGAAGGGGGACTTCGTCGTCGGCGGGAGGAACTTCGGGAAGGGCTCGTCCCGGGAGCATGCGCCCCTGATCATCAAGATCGCGGGGACGCGGGCGGTCCTCGCGAAGTCGTTCGCCCGCATCTTCTACCGGAACTGCATCAACATCGGACTGCCCGCGGTCGTCGTGGACGCGGACCGGATCGACGACGGCGACGAGCTCGACATCGACCTCGAGGGGGGGATCGTCCACGACCGGACGAAGAAGGTCGAGCTGAAGTTCCCGCCCCTTCCGCCTGTGATGGCGCGAATCCTGGAGGAGGGCGGGCTCGTCGAGTACATCAAGAGGCACGGCGACCTCGTAATCGCCGGGACGTGACGATGGGGGACGCGACATGGGCGGGATGACGACACCGAGCTTGGACATCGTGAAGCCCCGGATCGACCGGGGGCTTGACGACATCTACGTCAAGGAGACCACGATCTGCCTCGTCGACGGGGAGAAGGGCCGGCTCCTGTACCGCGGGTACGACATCCGGGACCTCGCGAAGCACTCCACGTTCGAGGAGACCGTCTTCATCCTGATCCACGGGCGCCTCCCCAGGCGGGAGGAGCTCGACGAGCTCCGGGCGGACCTCGCCGCGGCCCGGCCGATCACGAAGGAGATGGTCCGCCTCCTGAAGGAGATGCCCAAGGACGCCCCGCCCATCGACGTCCTCCGGACCGCGATCTCGTACTTGAGCAACTTCGACGCGGAGCGGGACGACGCGTCCCGGGACGCGAACATGCGGAAGACCCAGCGCTTGATCGCCGCGTTCCCGACGATCGTCGCGGCGTTCCACCGGGTCCGCCAGGGACAGCGGGCGATCAAGCCGAACCCGAAGCTCGGGCTTGCGGCGGACTTCATGCGGATGCTCACGGGGAAGCGGCCGGACAAGCTCTCCGCGCGGGTGATGGACGTGGCCCTGATCCTCCACGCGGACCACTCCATGAACGCGTCCTCGTTCGCGGCGACCGTCGCGGCCTCGACCCTCGCGGACCTGTACAGCGCGATTGTGGCCGCAATCGCGACCCTCAAGGGTCCGCTCCACGGCGGAGCGAACGAGGCGGCCCTCAAGACGATGCTCGCTGTCGGGAAGCCGGAGCGGGCCGAGGAGTATGTGATGGACACCCTCCGGAACAAGGGGAAGATCTTCGGGTTCGGGCACCGCGTATACAAGACGTACGACCCGCGGGCCATAATTCTGAGGGACTACTCCCGCCAGCTCGCGGAGCGGAGCGGGCAGATGGACCTATTCCAGGTCGCCGAGATCATGCAGGAAACCGTCGTGCGGGAGCTGAAGGCGAAGCAGATCTACCCGAACGTGGACTTCTACTCGGGCCTCGTGTACCACCTTCTCGGCCTTCCGCCGGACCTCTTCACGCCGATCTTCGCGGTCTCGAGGATCTCCGGGTGGACTGCCCACGTGATGGAGTACTGGCAGGACAACCGCCTCGTGCGGCCGCTCGACTACTACGTGGGGCCCACGGAGGCCCCCTACGTCCCAATCGACCGGCGCTAGGCCGAGGGGGGCGGCCGACGCCGACCCCATTCCGCAATCAGGGCGTTCCAGCTGTCGGGTGAAAGGGAGTCGACGACGTCCGCCACACCGTTCGTCCGCTCCAGCGCCCGCCATTGGCTCTTCCCGGCCCTGCGAATTCCGATGAAGGCAATCTCCCGCCACTCCACGTATCCATCCGCAAGGCGACGCTCCTCCGGGGTCGGGTACCAGAAGTGGACACCGCGCTCCGTGAACGCGATCGCGGTCGGCCGGGGCCCTGCCTCAATCGCGGCCCACACGGGGAAGATTGCAAGGAAGCCGAGGGCGAGGCCGGCGACCAGACCGAACCCGACGCGGTCCTCGGGTCGCATTCGCGGAATCGCAACGAGGATGATCGACGCCACGGCCCCCGCCACCACCGCCACGACGGCGGCCCCCGCGGCGCGCTCCGCGAACCCCCATCCGGCGTTCGCCCGCCACGGCAACGTCTCGTCGCGCGCCAATTGCTGCTCCTTGACCTCCACCGGGCGTACGGATTGGGTCGCTTCGGCGTGGAGGGAAGCCCGGCGACGGCCCTCCCGGAGGGCCCAGACCCATGCGGCCAGGAATGGCAGGTTGACGGCAATCCCGAACGACCGTGCCAGCGCATCTCCGTACACGGTGGCCGCGAGCCCCGCGATTCCCACGAAGCACCAGAAGAAGAGCGCGAAGAACGCGACCTGCCACATGCCCGGGCCAACCGTGCCGCGGCCCTTGCCGTGGCCCTCCCGGCACTCCCACTCCCAGCACCGCCGGCACACGTAGAACCGGTCCACCTTGCACCACATCAGGTGCAGGACCCATCGCCCTCGGAAGAGCGCACCGCATCGCGCGCACATTCGACGCATGGTAGAGAGGAAATGGACCGGCACGCATTAAGGGGACCGTGGGCACGCCGACGGACCTCCCCGCCGCTACCGTTAAGAGCAGCGTAACTGTGTCCTTTCCTGGACCATGACCAAGCTTGTTCTGAAGCCGCCCGCCGACGGGCACAAGGTCATCATCTCAGGGAGCCAGCTCAAGGTCCCCGACGATCCGATCATCCCGATTATCGAGGGCGACGGCATCGGGCCCGACGTGACGCGGGCTGCGCGGCGCGCGATCTCCGCGGCCGTCGAGCAGGCGTACGGCGGGCGCCGGAGGATCGTGTGGTACGACGTGCCCGCGGGCGAGACGGCGATGTTCAAATGGGGCGACCTGCTGCCGCAGGCGACCTTCGACGCAATCCGCGAGTACGTGGTCGCGCTCAAGGGTCCGCTCACGACGCCGATCGGCGGCGGGTTCCGGTCCCTGAACGTCGCGCTGCGCCAGGGCCTCGACCTGTACGCAAACACGCGGCCCGTGTACTGGCTGCCCGGCGTCCCGAGCCCGATGAAGCACCCGGAGCGGATGGACATCGTGATCTTCCGGGAGGCGACCGAGGACGTGTACGCGGGAATCGAGTGGCAGAAGGGCTCGCCCGAGGCGAAGAAGCTCCTCGAAATCCTCGCGCGGGACTTCAACGTGAGGCTCCCCGAGGACAGCGGGCTCGGCCTCAAGCCGATCTCCGAGTTCAAGTCGAAGCGTCTCGTCCGGAAGGCGATCCGGTACGCAATCGACCACGGCCGGCGCTCCGTGGCCCTCGTCCACAAGGGGAACATCATGAAGTACACGGAGGGCGCGTTCCGCGAGTGGGGGTACGAGGTCGCCCGGCAGGAGTTCCCGCAGCAGACCGTGACGCTGGACGAGGTGAACCGGAGCTATGGCGGGACCCCGCCGAAGGGCAAGGTCGTGATCAAGGACGTCGTCGCGGACAACATGTTCCAGCAGCTCCTCACCCGCACGGAGGACTACGACGTCCTCGCGACGACGAACCTGAACGGGGACTACCTGAGCGACGCGGCCGCGGCCCAGGTCGGCGGCCTCGGCGTGGCCCCGGGCGGGAACATCGGGGACCACCACGCCCTGTTCGAGCCGATCCACGGGACTGCGCCGAAGTACGCGGGCCTCGACAAGGTGAACCCGACCGCGGAGATCCTCGCGGGCGGGATGATGCTCGAGCACCTCGGATGGCGGGAGGCGGGGGACGCGCTGCGCGAGGCCGTCAAGAGGACGATTGCGCAGAAGGTCGTCACGTACGACCTCGCCCGCCAGATGGAGGACGCCCACGAGGTGCGGTGCTCGGAGTTCACGGACGCCGTGATCCGGAACCTGTAATCCTCCCGAGGGCGCCACGCGGGGTTATATAGACTCCCCGCCTTCGCAACGCGAGCGGAACCGCAATCCGCGGCCCGCCCCCGGGGACCGCTGTGCCGCCCGTCTGTGACCCGACCGGGACCGAGCCCTGCCGGGTGGACCTCGTCTTCCTCCCGGACTGGACGCAGCTCGCCGTGTGGATCATCAACGCGTTCGTCGTCGCGGTCCTCCTGTACGGGCTGTGGTCCCGCTACCGGCTCTGGAGGAAGGGCGCGGCGGGCTCCACGGGCGCCTCGTTCTGGCACCACCTGAGGATGCTCATCGCGGTGTCCGTCCTCCAGAAGAAGGTCGCCCGCCGCCGCTTCGCGGGCGTGATGCACATCCTGATGTTCGCGGGGTTCATCGCCCTCGGCATCGGGACGACGATCGTCGCCCTGAATGTGGACATCCTGAAGCACTTCGACGTCGACGTCCTCCGCGCCCAGCCCTACCTGATCTTCGAGGTGGCCCTGGAGTTCATGGGCCTCGCGTTCATCGTCGGCCTGGCGATGGTCTTCTACCGCCGGCTCGTCGAGCGGCCGAAGTACCTGAGGCACGAGCGGAAGGACCTGTACCTCCCCGGGATCCTGCTCCTCCTCCTCGTGCAGGGATTCGTCCTCGAAGGGGTCCGGCTCGCGGTCCTCCAGCCGAAGTGGCAGGAGTGGTCCTTCGTGGGTTACGCGTTCTCCCTCCTGTTCCGCGCGGTCGGGGTGAACGAGAGCCTTGTGACCGTGGCCGTGGACCCGGGGTTCGTCACAATCACCGCGGTCCCCGCCCTCGCGTGGGCGTACGCCATCCTGTGGTGGTTCCACGCGGGCACGACGTTCTACTTCGCCGCCACGCTCCCGTGGACGAAGGCGAGCCACTTCCTGTTCAGCCCCGCGAACACGTACTTCGAGCGCGCGGTCCCGTACGGTCGGCTCGACAAGCCGTTCGACGTGGACGACCTGATGAAGCCGGACGCCCCGCAGCCCGCGCTCGGCACCGCGACGACGCAGACGCTCCCGTGGTTCGACCGCCTCCAGCTCGACGCGTGCACGATCTGCGGGCGGTGCACATCCGTGTGCCCCGCGTGGAGCACGGGGAAGACGTTGGACCCGATGCGGGTGATCCTCGACCTCCGGGACGCGATGGTGAAGGAGGCGAAGGGCGTCCCGCTCGGCGAGCCGCTCCCGGAGTACGTCGGGGTCGACGAGCTGTGGGCCTGCACGACATGCATGGCGTGCATGCAGGAGTGCCCGGTGTCGATCCGCCACGTGCCGTTCATCGTGAACCTCCGGCGGAACCTCGCGCTCGAGCTCGGCCGGATCCCGGAGGAGGCGCAGGGGATGCTCCGGAACATCGAGACGAACTACAACCCCTGGGGCATCGCGTGGGACCAGCGGGCCCGGTGGGCGGAGGGCCTCGGCGTCAAGACGGCGGCGGAGGCCGCCGCGGCGGGCGAGGCCGTGGAGGTGCTGTACTGGGTGGGGTGCGCGGCCTCGTTCGACGACCGGAACCGGAAGGTCGCGCAGAGCTTCGCGCGGCTCCTCCAGAAGGCGGGCGTGAAGTTCGCGATCCTGGGGACCGAGGAGAAGTGCACCGGGGATCCCGCGCGGCGGATCGGGAACGAATACCTCGCGCAGACGATGATCAAGGCGAACGTGGAGACGCTGAACCGGTACGGCGTGAAGAAGATTGTGACCGCGTGCCCGCACTGCTTCAACGCGATCAAGCACGAGTACCCGGACTTCGGCGGGACGTACGAGGTCGTCCACCACTCCGTGTTCCTCGACGGCCTACTGAAGGCGGGGCGGCTGAAGCCCACGAAGGAGGTCCGGGAGTTCCTCACGTACCACGACGCGTGCTACCTCGGGCGGTACAACAAGGTGTACGACGAGCCCCGGGACGTCCTGATGAGAATCCCCGGCGTGAAGACCGTGGAGATGACGATGTGCCGGGACAAGGGCTTCTGCTGCGGGGCGGGCGGCGCGCGGATGTGGATGGAGGAGAAGGTCGGCGAGAAGGTGAACCACCGCCGTCTGGCCCATGTCGAGGAGACGGGGGCGAAGGCGGTCGCGAGCGCGTGCCCGTACTGCCTGGTCATGTTCGACGACGCCGCGAAGACGAAGGACCGCGAGGATATCGCGCGGTACGACATCGCGGAACTCCTGGAGCGGTCGACGTAGGGGGGTTCCCCTCCCCGGATTCGGAGTGGCTTAGATACTACGGATTGACTAGTTTTTATACTACTCATTCACTAGCATCATCCATGGCATTCGCACTGTTCCCACTGAACGCGGATGTGGCGGCGACAATCGCCCGGGTCCTCCTGGGCGCGCTGTTCCTCGTCCACGGAATCCCGAAGATGAAAGACCTGAAGGGCACGATCGGCTTCGTGAAGGGCACAGGCTTCCCGGGCGGCGCGGCGTTCGCCGTCGCGTTCTCGCTGCTCGAGTTCTTCGGCGGCATCGCCCTCGTGCTAGGGCTCCTCACGCAGGTCGTGGCAGTCCTGTTCGCCCTGGAAATGGTCGCGACGGCCGTGTTCGCGAAGACGAAGCTCGGAAAGAAGTTCGTCCTCGGGTACGAGCTGGACGTGCTCTACCTGGTCCTGGCCATGGTCGTCGCCATGCTCGGCGCCGGCGCGTGGTCCCTGGACGCGGTCCTCGGAATCGCCTAGAGCGCGTCGATCCGCTTCGCGAGCTTGAAGTCCCGGTCCGTGAGCCCGCCCGCGTCGTGCGTCGTGAGGGACAGGGTCACGCTCGTCCAGGAGTTCGTGAGGTCCGGATGGTGGTTCGCGGCCTCGGCCAGAAACGCGACCCGCACGATGAACGCGACCGCGTCCGGGTACGCGTCGAACGTCCAGGTCCGCCGGATCGCGTCCCCCGCGCGCTTCCACTCCGGCACCTCCGCGAGCCTCTTCGCAATCTCCGCCTCGGAGAGCCTCTCCCGGGCCATCGCACCGCCTCGCCCCGGGAAGGCGGCGGCGGGTAAGAGGCTGTCGCACCCGGGTGCGGGGCTCAACGGAGGAGGACCTGGCTCTCACAGTAGTCGCAGGTCGCGACCCCATCCCGGTCGATCGTGCGGAGGCTCGCCCCGCAGTTCGGGCACTTCACCTCGACGACCGCCAGGGGCTTGATCGCGGGTGCCGGGGAGAGGGCGGACGCCGACTCCGGCGACGCGAACGCGAAGACGACGCCCCCGACGATCATCAGCATGAACCCGAGCATCGCGGCGAGGACGGGGTGCACGACGCGCGTTACGGCGGCGGCCACGGTCCCGAACATGAACACGAAGAAGCCCGCGAACACGACCGCCATGCCGGCGGCGGTCCGCGTCTTCGCGCGGCGACTCGTGGCCGCGTACCACTGCGGGACCGTCCGGTCCTCGTGGGCCACGCGGCGTCCACGCGCCCGTGCGTAGATGAAGGCACCGGGCCCGTTCGCACGGGTGAGAAGGAGGGGCGGCTCACCTGCCCTTAAGCTCCTTGATCACGGCGGGCAGGAGTTCGAGCACGTTCGCGGTGAAGCCGTAGTGGGCCACCTCGAAAATCGGCGCGCTCGGGTCCGTGTTGATCGCCATGATGAGGCTTGAGTCCTTCATCCCGGAGACGTGCTGCATCGCCCCGCTGATCCCGCACGCGACGTACAGCTTCGGGCGCACGGTCTTCCCGCTCTGGCCGACCTGGCGGGTCTTCGGGAGCCACTCCAGGTCCGTGAGCGGGCGGGACGCGCCGACGACCCCGCCGAGGAGCTTCGCGAACTCCTCCACGAGCGGGAGGTTCTTCTTGTCCTTGATCCCGCGTCCCGCGCTCACGACGATGTCCGCGGCGGCGATGTCGATGTCCTGGACCTGGGGCTTCTCGAACCGGATGAACCGGGCGCCAAGCCTTGATTCGTCGATCGAGACGTCGACCGCCTTGACCGCGGCGGGCGAGGGCAGCGGCTCGGACGCCTTCACCGTGGCGGGGCGGACCGTGGCGACGTACGCGCGGTCGCTCGACACCTCGACCTGCACGTCGAGCTTGTCGTTCAGGATCTTGCGGGTCGCGACAAGGGTCGAGCCCTCCAGCGCGAGGTCGACGCAGTTCGTCACGACCGGGGCCTGCCACGCCGCCGCGAGGGCGGGCGCGAGGTCGTAGCCCTGGGGGGTGTGCGGGAGGAGGACGACCCGCGGGTCCGCGGCCTCCCGGACCTTCTCGAGCGCCTGGACGTACCCGCCCGGGGAGTAGTCCTGGAGGAGCGGATGCTGGACGAGGACGACCTCCGCGTACCCGGCGAGCTGGGACGCGATCCTGTCCACACCGTTCCCGAGGAGGGCGACCTTCACGGCCCCGCCCGCCCCGGACGCGAGGGCCCTCCCGAGGGCCACGAGCTCGAGCGTCGTCGGGCTCAGCTTCCCCTCCCGGTGCTCCGCGACCACGAGGACGTTCGCCATTCCGTCACCCCCGGTAGAAGCCCTTCTCCCGGAGGAGGGCGGCGAGCCGCTTCGCCTGCTCCGGGACGGGACCCGTGAACATCTGCGCCCGCCCCTTCGCCTCGGGGGGCGAGAGCCGGCGGACGCGGAACGCGTAGCCCGCCGCGAAGTCGTCCCACGCGGCGGCCCCGAGCGCGGCGGGCGTGAGCTCCTTGATCGGCTGGCGGGCCGCCTTCATGATCGCGGGGAGGGACGCGTACCGCGGCGTGTTGATGCCGAACTGGACCGTGAGGACCGCGGGCAGCGCGAGCTGGACGACCTGGACGTCCCCGCCCTCGAGCTCCCGGTGGGCGGTCACGGCCGGAGGGGCGACCTCGACCTTCGTCACGACGCTCGCGTGCGGGTGGCCCAGCACCCCGGCGAGGAGCCCGCCCGTGAGGCTGTTGATGTGGTCGTCGCTCTGCACGCCCGTGAGGACGAGGTCGTGGGGGATCGACTTGATCGCGGCCGCGAGGATCCGCGCGACCTTCATCGCGTCGTACGCGGCGGGGTCGTCGTACGCGACCCGCACGGCCTCGTCCGCGCCCTTCGCGAGGGCCTCCCGGAGCATCTGCTCGGCGCGCTTCGGGCCCGCGGTGAGGGCGACGACCCGCCCGCCGTGCCTCTCCTTGAGCCGGACCGCCTCCTCGAGGGCGTACTCGTCCGAGCCGTTCGTCTTGTACGTCAGGGCGTCCCGCTTGATGTCCCGACCGTCCGGGCCGACCTGGAACTGGAGGTCCGGGTTCGGGATCTGCTTCAGGCACACGACGACGTTCAGGGGCACGGCGGGGGCTGGAGAGGCGGACGATACTTCAACGTTCCTTATGGACTGTAGGGAGGGGCCGAACGATTCCGGAAGGGCCATCGGGGCGGGCGTCAATCCGGGGACACGATGCGGACGGTCGCCGAGTTCCTCGCCGTGATGGCGGTCCTGATGACGATCGGGCTCGCGGCCGTCGCGGTGTTCCTCGCCCCGCCAAGGAAGCACCTGTTCCTCCCGCCCCCAGGAGATTCCCGTGGCGGGACCGGCGGACCGGGTGCGCCCGACGGCCTCGTGTGGAGGGATGGCGGGGCCGTGGCGGGAAGGCCCGCAAGGGGCGGAGTTGGCCTTAGGTAAGGGTAACCGGCCCGGCGCCCGGGAGGGCCGCGATGGCCCCCGCGCCGGACCGGTCTGCGGTCGCGTTCCGCGATCCTACGGGTAGATGCCCCGCCACTTGTACGCTTCCACGACGCGGTTGATCGCGACCATGTAGGCCGCCTGGCGCATGTCGACCTTCTTCTCGTCGTGCATCTTCCAGACCGAGTCGAACGCGCGGACCATGATGCCCTCGAGCTTCTCGTCGACCTCCCTCTTCGTCCAGAAGAAGTTCGCGAGGTCCTGGACCCACTCGAAGTACGACACCGTCACGCCGCCGCCGTTCGCGAGGATGTCCGGGATCACGAGGACGCCCTTCTTGGACAGGATGTCGTCCGCCTCCGGCGTCGTCGGGCCGTTCGCGCCCTCCGCCGAGATCCTCGCCTTGATCCGGGGGGCGTTCTCCGAGGTGATCTGGTTCTCGAGCGCGCACGGCGCGAGGATGTCCACCTCGAGCTCGAGGAGATCCTCGTTCGAGATCTTCTTCGTGCCGGGGAAGCCCACGACACTGTCGGTCTTCTGCTTGTGGGCGAAGACCTGCTTGGGATCAAACCCCTTCTCGCTGTAGATGCCGCCCTTCGAGTCCGACACGGCGACGATCTTCGCGCCGAGCTCGTCCTGCATCAGGCGGGCGTAGTGGTACCCCGCGTTCCCGAAGCCCTGGACCGCGACCGTCGCGCCCTTCACGTTCATCTTGATTTTCTTCGCCGCCTCGCGCGTCGCGTACATCGCGCCGCGGGCGGTCGCCTCGTCCCGGCCCAGGGACCCGCCGATCGCCAGGGGCTTGCCCGTCACGACGCCGGAGACCGTGAAGCCCTTGTGCATCGAGATCGTGTCCATGATCCAGGCCATCGTCTGGCCGTCCGTGTACACGTCCGGCGCGGGGATGTCCTTCTCGGGCCCGATCACGAGGGAGATCTCGGACGCGTACCGGCGCGTCATCCGCTCGTTCTCGGCCTTCGACATCTCCTTCGGGTTGCAGATGATCCCGCCCTTCGCGCCGCCGTACGGGATGTCCATCACGGCGCACTTCCAGGTCATCCAGCATGCGAGGGCCCGGACCTCGTCCAGGGACACGTTCCAGTGGTACCGGATCCCGCCCTTGAACGGCCCGCGGGCGTCGTTGTACTGCACCCGGTAGCCCGTGAAGACCTTCACGGACCCGTCGTCCATCCGGACCGGGAAGTTCACCGTGAGCTCCCGCCTCGGGTGCTTCAGGATCTCGAGGAGTCCCGGGTCGAGGTTCAGCTTCTTCCCCGCCCGGTCGATCTGCTCCTTGGCGATCACAAACGGGTTCAGGCTCTCCTTCGGTTCCTTAACCATGCTCACATCTCCTATAGGTTCCGGTCCGCCGGGCCGGTAACCCGCGAGTAGAAGGAGAGGGGTCTTAAAACTTTAGAATTGACGACACCATGTTGCGATACGGGCGATGGAGGTTTTCATGTTCGGCCACCTCCCCGGAAGGCTTATCAATCCAACGAGGGGTGCGAGTCATCCCGCTCCTCCCGTACTGAACCGCGGGAGAGGTCCGCGCCATGCGTGTGTCGCGCCACGGGAGCATGCGACGAGAACGCGGACCGGAGGGCAAGCCGGGCTCGCCCTTCGTGAGACACCCGCCTTCGAAAGGAGGCAAGGGGTGTACGGTTCCACCCCGGTGCCCCCCGGCATGACGCCGTGAGGCCCCTCCGCGGCCCAACCATTTGGGAAAGGGCGCGCGAGCCGAGCCGAACGGGGCGGAGTCCTGTGTGCGGGTAATCACCCGCGAATGGGACAGAGCCAGAAATGACGCTGGCCCAGGCATCTTGATGGTAGGTCCTGGGGCCCACGGCGGACCCGTCACGCCCCCTCGAACGCGTACTCCGCCCGGTCCACGACGTTCCGCGGAGGCTCCCCGCGCAGGAACCGCGCGACGTTGTCCAGCGCCGCCTCGAGGGACCACCGGGACTGCTCCGGGATCGCCCACGCGACGTGCGGCGTCATCACGACGTTCGGGAGCTCGTGGAACGGCTCCGTGAACGGGAAGCCATCCCCCTTCGGGTACGTCCACCAGACGTCGAGCGCAGCTTGGAACCGCGGGTTCGCCCGGAGGTGCTCGTACAGGTCCCGCTCCCGGACGAGCCCGCCGCGGGCGATGTTCACCAGGATCGCGTCCGGCTTCATCAGGCCCAGCTCGCGGGCGCCGATGAGGCCCGCGGTCGCCTTCGTGAGCGGGATGGCCAGGAGCACGAAGTCGCTCTCCTGCAGCAGGCGGTCGAGGTCCGCGAGCGTGCCGCACCACGCGACGGGTGCGTCCGTCGTCCCGCGGCGGTTGATTCCGACAACCCGCATCCCCAAGCCGGCCGCCAGGCGGGCCGCCTCACCCCCGATCCCGCCGAGCCCCACGACGCCGAGGGTCTTCCCGTGCACGGCCTTGCCCAGGACGTCCTGTGAGAACTTGCCCGCGCGAATCGCGTCCGTGTGGGCGACCACGTTCTTCGCGGCCGCGAGGAGGAGGGCCATCGCGTGCTCGCCAATCGATACGCCGTACGCGCCCGCGTTGCTACACACCGTCACGGCGGCGGGGATGAGGTCGTACGGGAGGTGGTCGACGCCCGCGGACGTCGTCTGGTGGAGGCGGAGGCGTGCCATCCGCGGCCAGAGGTCTGCGGGGACGTCCCGGGGGAACCCGCCCGTGACGAGGACGTCAATATCGGGCGCCCGCCGAGCCAGCTCCGCGTCGCTCAAGTCCGAGCGGACGAGGACCTCGGTGAGGCCGCCGAGCCGCTCCGCCGCGATCCGGCGGCGCTCCCCGTCCATGCGGACGGCGAGGAGGACGACGGGGCGGGCCATGGCGGGCCCCAACCGCCGCGGGGCCTAAAGGTTGCGCGGGCCCGTCAGCACTCCGAGTACCCGCAAGAGTGGCAGCGGACGCAGCCCTCCTCGAACACGAGGATCTGGCCGCCCTCCGGGCACTCGGATTGTAGACATTACGCGCCCCCCAGCAGTCGGAATACGCCTCCGACGACCATGAGTATCAGGCCAGCGGGACCCGCGACTTTGAGCAGCCCAAAACCCATACTCGCCGATCCGCCGAAACCGCCGATGAGCACGCCGACTCCGACGACCATCAGGCCTGTCCCGGGCGAACCGGTCGAGGCGATGTAGAGGCCTCCCAAGATGAAAGCCAAGGCGATGAGCATTACGAGACCGATTGGACTCATGACGCCGCGGGTGTCGATTCTCCTTCGCATGTGTTCCTCACCTCCTGGGCGCCGTACCCTCCCTATTCGCGAGCCCACGTCCTGCACCTCTTCGCTTGTTCCGAGCGGACGCATGGACGTCAAGGTTCGTCGACTTATCAAGTACGGATGTGGCTTGAGGTTTCCCGATTGCTTGGGCGAAATGCCGCGGTTGCGAAATACTGCGGAGACGAAATCTGATTTTAGGAGAACTGTCGTCCAGACGATACTGTCGCTATGACAGACGTTCGTCCAGACGCGACTGTCTCCTATTATCTGGCGGTCACGGCACTGCTGGCCGCAGCTACCTGTCGGCGCGTGACCTGAGATTCGAAGGGGGCGATGAATTTCATCAGACGCTCGCCGGTGGGCGTGAGTGTCCAGAATCTCACCCGCGGGGTCGCGGTTGGTCGTTTCTCCACCAAGTCAAGAGTCGCCATCAGACGAAGTCGACGCGAGACCTTCCCGTCGTTCATCCGGAGGTGATCCTTAAGGTCCTTGTATCGCCTCGGACCCTCACGCAGAGCGTACGCGATTTCTAGGCAGCCCGGCAGGTCAAGAACCCGACCCAGGGAACGGCCCCGTTCATGACCTCCAATCGTGAGTGTGTCGGTCTGAACCATGTTCGTTTCCTCAGCACTCCGAGTACCCGCAGTGCCGGCACTTCGCGCACCCCTCCTCGAGGATCAGGGTGCGCCCGCACTCCGGGCACTCCGGGTTCAGCCCGCGCTTCACGATCTCCGGGGCCTGGGCCTCCTTCTCGAACTCCTCGTCCACGTGAACGGACCCGAGCTCGGAGTCGAACGAGTCGATTGGCGCGACGACGCCCGTTTTCTGGGCCCCGATGTGCCGCTTGATCGCCTTCGCGATCGCGTCCGGGATCGAGAAGATCCGCTCCCCGTGATCAAGGGCGAGCCGAGGGCTCCGGATCCCCTCGAGCTGGTCGATAATCTCGTCCACGGGCACGCCGGACCGCAGGCACAGGGACACGAGCCGCGCGATGCCCTCCGTGAAGCTCGCGGTGTACCCGCCCCCGCGGCCGATCTGCGCGAACAGCTCGAACAGGCCCTTGTCGTCCTCGTTCACCGTCACGTACAGCGGCCCGTATCCCGTGAGGATCTTCTGGGTCCGGCCCTGGATCACGTCCGGCCTCGGCCTCGGGCGGGTGATCGCGGGCGGGGCCGCGGCCTCCGCCTTCGCGGCCTTCCCCTTCTCCGTCTCCGCGACCCCCACGTTCAGAACTTGGTCCTCGCGGCTCCCGTCGCGGTACACGGTCATCCCCTTGCACTTCAGCTCGTACGCGAGGAGGTACGCCTTCTTCACGTCCTCGACGGTTGCCTCGCGGGGCATGTTTACGGTTTTGCTCACAGCCGCATCACAGTGATCCTGGAACGCGGCCTGCATCCGCACGTGCCACTCCGGGCTCACGTCGAACGAGACCGCGAAGACCCGCTGCCACTTCGCGGGCACGCCCTTCAGGCCGCGGGCCCGCCCCGCGTTCTCCGTGACCCGCTTCACGAGGTCCGGGGCCCAGAAGCCCTCCCGCCGCGCGGCCTCCTCGAAGTACTCGAGGAAGTACGGCAGCTGCTCGCCCTCCATCACGCGCTTGAACCAGACGAGGGAGAACTCGGGCTCGCACCCGCCGGACGTGTCCGCGATCATCGACAGCGTGCCCGTCGGGGCGACCGTCGTCACGTACGAGTTCCGGACCTTCACGCCCTGCTGCCAGTGCGCGGAGCCCTCCCACACGGGGTACGGCCCGCGCTCCTCCGCGAGCTTCTTGCTCTCGTCGTACCCGGTCTCCTCGACGAACCGCATCACCTTGCGGCCCCACTCCACGCCCTCCGGGCCGTCGTACGGGACCTCGAGCATGAACAGCGTTCGCGCGAAGCCCATGACGCCGAGGCCGATCTTGCGCGTGGCCTTCGTCATCTCCTCGATCTGCTTCACGGGGTACTCGTTCATGTCGATGACGTTGTCGAGCATCCGCACGGCGGTGCGGATCGTCCGCTCGAGCTTCGTCCAGTCCACGTCCCACTTGCCTGCCTTCGTACGGAGCATGTGCTTTTCCAGATTAATCGACCCAAGGTTGCAAGATTCGTAAGGTAACAAAGGTTGTTCGCCGCAATTGTGCAAGATGTAGCCGTTCCCGATGAACGAATGGGTTACGGGCTCCTCGAGATCGAACACATCCTCCTCCCCCGCGTACTCAACCGCGACCACCTTGTCCTCGAACGTCTCTGCATGATAGGACTGCGTCAGGAGCGCGGCGCGGCGCGATTCGCCCACAGCCCCCCGAATAAGGCTGAGGAAGCGCGGGACGTTCTCTTTGGAGATGCTGAGCTCGTACAACTCTCGCTGGGACGCATACGAACGTGCCTGACCCGCGACCGTGATGTATCGGAAGACGCGCGGCGTCGACTTGGTTCGCAAGTACACGGTCGATCGGATGGCCAGTTGGAGCAGCAACCGCTGGACGTCGTCGATCAGCCCACGAGAGACCGAGGTAAGCCGGACGTACGCGTTCGAACCCCGGATGAAATTCGCGGTGCCGTCCGCACCGAACAGGCCCTCCAGGAATCCCACGGCGGCTTGCTTGGGGGCCCGGAACAACGTCTGCGGCACTCGCTTTTCGTGGCCCTGCCACGCACCTACCCCGAGGGCTCGGAAGAATGCAATGACGTGCTTGGAGTGGAAGGAGAGGTGGAAAACGCCGTTCTCCCGGCGTACGGGCTTCAGTCGACGGCCGACGATTGCAGCCATGAACCGCTCGACGCGCTCCATCGGCACCGCGTCGTCGGACGCAAACGTGAACCCTACCCGCCGATCCCGGTCACCGGATCGAAGCCAACCGTCGCCGATGAGCCATCCGAGGACGAAGCCCAAATCGTCCGACCACCCCGCGGGGAACCGGAACTTCTGTCCGTCGGTCGCGGCCGCATCTGCGACCTTTGTCGCCTCTAGGGGCAACGAGTCGTTCTCCGCAAACCCGCCCTCTCCAGATTGCAGCAACACCCGGTCGCCGTCCTCGAGGGCCGACACGGACCGCCAGCCCTCGGGGGTCAGAAACCGGTGATCCGCAGTGGCGCGGATAGAGTACCCGGAGTGTGTTGCAACGCGGTACACGGCCTTGACCCCCGTCCTCCACACGCGAACAGCCTTTGCCCGCAAGGTGCCCAGCTGCACGAGGCCATCCGATGTCATGGCGGCGCGGGCATCCACGATGATGTCCGCCTCCCCTCGCTCCGCGAGCTCCCGAATCGGCACGAGTCCCTCCGACGTCGACACGAGCGTGTCCCCCGTGACGCACGGGTTCGTGGCCTCCATCTCGCCCACGTGCCGGCACGACTGCCGGCGGTTCGTCTCATCGATGAAGAACAGGCCCGGCTCCCCGTTCTTCCACGCCTGGTGGGCGATCTTCTCGAACACCTCGCGGGCGTCGAGCTGCTTCACGCCCTTGCCCGTGCGGGGGCTGATGAGGTCGTACCTCTCCCCTTTCCGCACGGCGTCCATGAAGCGGTCTGTCACAGCCACGGAGATGTTGAAGTTCGTGATCTCCCGGATGTCGTCCTTGCACGCGATGAACTCCTCGATGTCCGGGTGGTCCACCCGGAGGATCCCCATGTTCGCACCTCGCCTCCTGGATCCTTGCTTCACCTGTTGCGTCGCCGCGTCGAAGACCTTCATGAACGACACGGGACCGCTCGCAACGCCCATCGTGGACCGCACGAAGTCGTTCTTGGGACGCAGGCGGGAGAAGGAGAAGCCCGTTCCCCCGCCGCTTTGGTGGATAAGGGCACTTTCCTTCAATGTCTGGAAAATCCCTGAAAGGCTGTCCTCTACGGGGAGGACGAAGCAGTTGTGGACGACGACGCCGTTCGCGACATACGTGTTGTCCTCCTCGACCTCGAGGTTGTGGACGGTCGTCGTGCCCTCCACGGCCTCGACGGACTCCACGAGGTAGGCGCCGTCTCGCACGTACATGGGCTTCCCGCCAATCGTGATGGACCACGGTCGAGCGGTCGCCCCCTTCGGCATGTACTCCGACTTCATCGCGGGTGTTAGACCGAGCCCCACTGCGAGCTCGAACAACTGCCGTATGAGGCCCTCGTTGGATAGAGTGATTCTCGTCTGGTTCACGTTCACGTGGGTCCCGTCTCCATCGGCCACACCCTGGAGTAACCCTCTCCGGAATTCCAAGGGGGTCTCGTGGATCCACGCGGGCAACCTCTTTGAGGCGAACCCTCGACCAAATCCCCCCGCGAGCCATTCGCAGAAGATCTTGCTGTGAGCCCGAGCCGAAATCCACGAAGTTGGGGCGTTGACAACGTGGGTGATCTCGGAGTCGAGGGCGAAGCGTTCTTTCAGGATCGTCGCCAACCTGGTCGCGGTCGCCTCCTCGTGCAGACCCAGGGTGAACCTCGCGGCCCGGAGCTCCGGATTAATCTCGCCTTCCGCGAGATACATCCCGAAGAACCAGCCGATCTCCTCGTCGAGCCGGACGCGGGCCTTCACGGGCTTGATCTGGAGGCTTCGGCTCCCGAGAACCTGGTGTCGCGCAACGGACGCCTCGGAACGCCCCACCTTCTGACGATAGACGAGGTCACCTTCGACCTCGCCCTCGAACTCGATTTGCGCCCTGGTGACCGACTCAGCGATCGCCCCAACGCGCACGTACCGCCCGGCAAGGCCGCCCGCCTGCACCCAGCCCTCCGGTGTAAGGAACGGATGCTCCTCCGTGACCAGCATCGCGGGCAACCGGTGAATCTTGATTCGAAACACGGGGGCCTCGCGCCGCATCGTTGCGGAGACACGACGGTACCTCCCCTCGTGCGTGAGGACCAAGTCTCCAACGACGACTTCCTCGATGGGCTTCGGCCCTTCTGTCGTGCTGATCGGGGTCCCGGCCGCGAAGCACGCGCTGAGCTGCTGCAGTTCCAGCCCCGCGTTCATGAGCGTCGGCGAGTTCGGCAGGAACTCGAGGTTCGCGACCATCCGGTAGAACACCTTCGCCCGCTCCGCGACCTGGTCCTCCGTCGCGCCGTACAGCCGGTCTGCCTGGGCGAGGTTCCAAGCGACCCGCCAGAACAGCTGGCGGGGGGTCTCAATCACCTTCCCGCTCTCGTCCTTCTGCAGGTACCGCTTCTCGAGCACCCGGAGGGCGTTCTCCGAGAGCTGGGGCTCGGGCTCACCGGCGATGAGATCGATGTTGGGCTCCATTCGTAGCATCGGAATCTCCTCTTGAGGGGCGTGGGGCCTTCATACGTCGCCTGTCGGAGGCCCGCACGGGGGGTGGGCGGGCGCAAGCCCGGGTGCTGTTAAATGCCTTTTGACAGCATGTATGTTAGCATATGGGCAGGACTCTGTTACCAGGGTTGTTATCAAGGACGGATGGAAGGCCCTCGCACGGCCCCGTGCCATACGCAGGGGTCACGGAGGCCCGCGGCATGGTTTCTATACAGCCCGGACTATAGAAATGGGGGCTTCACGACCACCGCGCGCTTGTGCTCCCCGCGGACATCCACCTCGACGGCCGTCCCGGGGGCCGCGACGGGCTCGTCCAGGTACGCGAGCGCGATGCCGATCTTCAGGGAGGGGGACATCGTCCCGCTCGTCACGAGCCCGACCTCGCGGCCGCCCGCGAGCACCGCACATCCGTGGCGGGGCACGCCGCGATCCCGGAGCCGCAGGCCCGTCAGCCGACGGTACCCGCCGCGCGCCTTCTGTGCGAGCAGGGCCTCGCGGCCGATGAAGTCGTGGTCCCACTTCACGAGCCACTCCGAGTTCGTCTCGAGGCTCGTCTCCCGCCCCGTAAAGTCCTGGCCCGAGAGCAGGTAGCCCTTCTCGAGCCGCAGCGTGTCGCGGGCCCCGAGGCCCGCGGGCCGGATCCCCGCGTCCGCCCCCGCCGCGAGCAACGCCTCCCATATGGGGACCCCGAGGCGGCTGGGCGGGAAAATCTCGAACCCCTCCTCCCCCGTGTACCCGGTGCGGGTGATCAGGACCGCGGCGGGGTCCGGCGTGAGGGCGAGGAGGCGGGGCCCCCACCCCTCCGTTTCCGGTGGAGACGCGGAACCCGACGGGGGGCGGAAGCCGATGTCCAAGGCCCGGAACGGCCGGATGGTCCCGAGGTCGCTGCGGGTGAGCGCGCCCAGGATCGCCGGGGCCTCCGGACCCTGGAGGGCCAGGCACAGGTAGTCCGGGGTGAGGTCCCGGAGCTCCGGGCCCGAGAGGTGCGCGCGGATCCATGGGACGACCCGGGGCCGGGGGCCCGCGTTGCACACGCACAGGAACCGGTCCGGCGCGAGGCATGTGAAGATCACGTCGTCGAGGACCCGACCCTGGTCGTCCAGGAGGTGCGTGTACCGGGCCCGCCCCGGCACGTTCGGGATGTCGTTCGTGGACAGGCGGCTCACGGCCGCGTGGGTGCCCGGGCCCTCGAGGAGCAGCTTCCCCATGTGACTCACGTCGAAGAGGCCCGCGGCGGTGCGGACCGCCGCGTGCTCCTCGACGATGCCCGTGTACAGGAGGGGCATCTCCCACCCGCTGAACTCCACGATCCGCGCGGCGCGGGAGGCGTGCCAGCCGTACAGTGGGGTCCGGAGGGCGGCCATCGTCAGCGCGTGTCGGGTACGCCCGACCCCGATAAAGCTTTTAACCGCCGGACCTTGCGCGGGCCCGTGCGGCGGCTGCGCAGGGGATTCGGCGCCTTCATCGGGGACCTCCACCAGGAGTACCGGTTCGAGATCAGCGCCGCCCTGTTCGTCCTGGGCATCGTCCTCGTGTTCTTCGCGCTCCTCGCGTACGTCCCGCAGGCCCGGGCGTGGGCGATGACGGTGGCGATCTTCAACACGATCGTGTCCGGGCTCGGGCCGTGGGTGTTCTGGGAGGCGATCTCCGCGGCCCTCGTGATCCTCGTCGGCGGGTTCGACTTCGGGGACACGGTGAAGAAGGCGCGGGAGTTCGAGAAGCTGGTCAACACGACCTCGAAGGAGGTCTTTCTGAAGAACCGCGCGCGGATCGAGCACCTCGCGGAGAACGACCTCCCGGAGCGGTACGCGCGGCGCGTCGACCGGAAGCGGCTCGAGCTCAAGGTGCGGGACTGAGGCCGTCCCCGGGTCCGACGGCGGCCTGGGAGACGACCCGGCCGAGGCCCGCGACGCGCTCCGCGTCCTCCCGCCGGCAGCGCACCCGGACCTCCGTGTGCCGCGGGCCGTAGTCCGCGCGGAGGACCTCGCCGTTCGCGTACAGCCAGCTCAGGGCCGCCGCGCCCTCCGGGCCCACGGGGAGTCGGAGGACGATCTCGAGGGGGAAGGCGAACCGCGCCGCGATCGCATCGACGAGCTCGGGCAGGCCCTGGCGGGTCGTCGCGGACGTCGCGAGGGGCGGGACATGGAACTCGGACTGTCCCAGGATCCGCACGGTCTCCTCGAGGTGTGTGGGGGAGACGAGGTCCGACTTCGTGAGGATGGGGAGGATCGAGGCGCCCCCAATCCGGGGGAGCAGGGTGCGGGCCGCGAGCCGGACCTTGCGGAGGATCTCGGCGGGCGGGTCGGACGCGTCCACGAGGAGGAGGACGAGGTCCGACTCGTAGATCTCCTCGAACGTCGAGTGGAACGCCTCGACCATCCAGAACGGGACCTGGTCCACGAAGCCGACCGTGTCCGTGAGCAGAATGCGCTTCCGCATGCCACGCAGCGCGCGGGTCGTCGTGGATAGGGTCGAGAACATCCGCTCCTCGACGAGGACGTGCTCCCCGGTGAGCGCGTTGAGCATCGAACTCTTCCCCGCGTTCGCGTAGCCCGCGAGGGAGACGAGGTAGAATCCGCGGTCCTTCCGCGCGGCCCGGCGGCGGCCCCGCTCCTGCCGCACGAGGTCGAGGTCCTCCTCGATCCGGCGCTGGCGGCGCTTCACGGTCTCCAGGTACACGTCGACGCGGTACTCGCCGCCCGCCATGAACCCGGGCCGCTCGCCGACCGCCGCGCTGTGGATCCACTCCCGGAGGATTGGGACCTCGTAGTGGAGGAGGGCAAGCTCGACCTGGAGCTTCGCCTCCCGCCCGTGGGCCCGCTCCGCGAAGATCTCGAGGATGAGGCGGAGGCGGTCGTAGCACTCGTTCTTCAGGCGCTTCTCGAGGTGGTGGTGCTGGGACGGGTGGACCTCCCCGTTGAACAGGACGAGGTCGACGTCCAGGGACCCGAGCCGCTCCGCGATCTCCTCGAGCTTGCCCTTGCCCACGAAGTAGCGGCGGTCCGGCGCGTCGCGGACCTGGACGATCGTGTCCACGAGCTCGTGGCCCGCGCTCCGGAGCAGCGCCTCGATCTCGCGCGTGTCGCGGGTCAACGTGACGAGGAGGACCTTCACTCCGGTCCCCGCGAAGCCGTGGGGTGGCGTTAAAGCTTTCCAGTGGAAGCGGAGGGGTGGGGGAGGGCTGACCGTCGGGGGTCCGAGGGGTCTTTTAGCCGGCCCCACGTACCGCGCACGGGGTGTCCGGGTTGTTCAGCAGCATGTTCGGGGCGATGGGGCGGGCGATGATCGGTGCGGTTCCGACGGTCGGGGAGGTCCTGCGGGAGTACGCGCCCGCGTACCTCACGCACGTGTCGCCGATCCAGTCTCAGTTCCTCGCGGACCAGCACAAGATGCTCGAGCAGCAGCTCGTCCACATCGAGGACCGGAACACGCGGGCGCTCGTCGCCGCGATGCTCCTCGCAGGGTCGAGCATCGGGCCGTACGCGAAACAGTAGGCCGGGGGGGCCCTCGGAGTACCTTCGGCCATCTCCCCCGGTTGGCCTTAAGTAAGGCCAACTCCTGCCCTGGACCATGGAACTCGGATGCGGCGTGCGGGTGAAGCCGGTGAAGGGGCGCGACTACCTCTACGTGTGGCACTACGAACCGGACGGCGGGCGGCGGCGGCAGGTGTACGAGTACGTGGGCCCCGCGGCGGACGCGGACGCGCGGAGGCGGGCCGTCGACGTGCTCGAGGTCCATGCGAGGCGGGCGCTCGAGGAGGCCCGGCGGCGGATCGCAGAGGGCCGGGCCGTGGCGGGTGCCGCCGCGCGGTGAGGGCGGTTACCCTTAAGGAAGGCCAACCGGCGCGCGCCGCGCGCGACCCCGCATCGCCTCACCCTCGGGAGAACCATCCCTTCTTCCTGGGGGGCCCCGACGGCGGCGGGGGCGGCGGAGGCCGCCGCGGCGGGGCGAGGGGAGGCGGCGGCGTGACCGGGATCCAATCCTGGAGCGGCCAGCCCCGCCGGGCGAGGGCCTCCCGCTCCGCGGGGGTCACCGCGACGAGGCACGTGGTCTGGTCCGTCGTGTCCACCTCCTGGAACCGGAGCCCGCTCGGCGCGATGAGCGCGTTGATCGGTCCCAGGACGTCCAGGTCGAGGGCCTCCGTCGACCCCTCGATCTTCGGGGTCAAGCGGTACCGCACGCCGTCCATCGTGAACTCCACGGTGACGGGCCCGTCCGGGGACGCCCACGTCTCCACGATGTCCGTGGGCCGGAACGCGCCCCGGGAGACCCGGGCCCAGCCCAGGAGGGCGTCCGTGTACATCGTCTCCAGGTCCCCGAGCCACTCGTACGCGTCCTCCCACCACACGCGGTCCTTGTCCCAGGACGCGAGGGTGAGCTGGTCCTCGGTGCGATTCGGGTCGAGGTGCCACTCCCACTCCTCCCGCCGGATCCGCTCGAGCTCGTCCGCGAGCGCCTCGTCCGTGAGGGACGCGTGCTGCGCGAAGAAGCCGAGCCCCCGGTAGAAGCGGGCGCAGTCGAGGAGAAACTCGCGCGGCGTCTCCTTCGTCTCGCTGCCCATCGCCGTCCCCCGGAGGGAATCGGCGCGCTGGCGTCATATGCCTTGCGGCGGCCGGGAGGGCGCCCGCTCGAGTTGCCCTTACTCAAGGCCAACCTGGCGGCGCGAAACCCTTATGGCCCGCGGCCCACCTCGGACGGAGCCGCAGCGATGCAGGTCACGGTGAAGTTCTTCGCGACGTACCGCGAGGTCGTCGGCTCGAAGGAGTCCACGGTGCGCCTCGCGGACCGCGCGACCGTGGGGGACCTCCTGGAGGCGGTGTTCGCGAGGCACCCGCGGCTGAAGGGCTTCGAGGGCGCGATGCTCGTCGCGGTGAACCACGAGTTCGCGAATCCCTCCGCGAGGCTGCGGGACGGGGACGAGGTCGCCCTGATGCCCCCCGTGAGCGGAGGGACGGGCGGGTTCGTGGAGATCCAGCGGACGGCGATCGACGTCGAGGCCGTAGCGGACAGCGTGCGCCGCCCCGACGCGGGCGCCGTCGTGCTCTTCCTCGGGACCGTGCGCTCGGATCCCGGCGTGAAGGTCCTGGACTACGAGGTGTACCGCCCGATGGCCCTGAAGAAGATGGCGGAGATCGTCGAGGCCGCGCGGAAGCGGTTCGGGGTCCTCGAGATGTCGATCGTCCACCGCCTCGGGCGGGTCCCCGTGGGCCGCCCGTCCGTCGCGATCGCGTGCTCCACGCCCCACCGTACGGAGGCGTTCGAGGCGGCCGCGTGGGCGATGGACCAGGTCAAGGAGATCGTCCCGATCTGGAAGACGGAGAGGTAGCCCGGTGGAGCCGATCGCCGGCAGTCGGACGTCCGCTCGGTCCGCCCGGCCCGCAGGGAGGTGTCCCCTCGAACCTACTGGGGGTAGAAGATCGCGACGAGTTCCGCCCGGGTGAGTTCGTCTCCCTGGCTCTGCCCATTCACCATGAGGCCGTTAACATAAAAAGAATACGTGCCCGGGGCCGTCACGGCCAGGGGCCGGATCCCGGGGACGGTCTCTATGTAGTTTCCGGCCCCCTCGACCTCCTCCACATTCGCGATGATTAGCCTGCTTCCGAGGGTGCAATCGACCGCCGTCATGCCGATGAACATCCAAACCAGATCCTCGACGCCGGTCGCGTGCTCGAGAGTGACCTGGATCGTGGCGGACGCGACGATCGTCCCGGGCCCGGGCACCGTGATGGACACCTCCGCCCCCGAGTAGTGCGTGCAAGTGGCGTTGATCGTCCAGCCTCCCTCTTGCTCGTCGTACGCCGCGAGGGTCATCGGCCCCGTCGGCCCCTGGGGCCCGGTGGGCCCGACTCCCCCTGTCGGCCCCGGGATTGCCAGGGACAGAAGGAGGGCGAAGGCCGCAATCGAAATCGCGGCCGCGCTCAACGCCATCGGCAGCCGACCGTCCCCGCCCTCCGAAGGCTGCGGAGGCACCGGCGGTCCCCCGTTTCGGTGTGAAGGTTCCATGCTCCGGGAACGCGACTCCGCGGAAATCAAGCTTCCGTGCTGGTGAAGCAGCCGCGACCGAGAGTGGGCGGGCGCTATGATGCTCGCGAGGGCAGCGGAGTCGCTCGCGCCCCTCCAACGTCTCCGCCGAGTTGCCCTCACTCAAGGCCAACCGCTCGGGCGGGGGGGCCGAGGTCACTCCAGGCCCTCCGGGATCCGCGCCTCCCGCTTCCACCCCATCGCCGCGAGGCCGTACCCGACGGCGGTGAGGCCGGAGAGGGCCCACCACGGGCTCCCGGGGACCGCGGTGCCGTTCACCTGCGCGCCGAGACCCAGGACCCCGATCGCGAACAGGGCCGCGGACCCCGCGACGACGAGCGCGAACGCCCGGCGGTCCTCGAGCCCCATCGCGCCGAGCAGGAGCAGCGCGCCGTGGCCGATCACGCATGGGGCCCACACCGCGGGGAGGTGGAGGAACGCGCCGGACAGGATTGCGAGGAGCCACTCCGCGGGGAGGAACGGCGGGACCCGCGGGTACAGGAACAGGAGGCTCCCGACCCCCAGGCCGACGGACACGAGGGAGACCGCGTACACGACGGGCATCGCGCGCTCCGTGCGGGTCAGCGCCGCGGACCCGGGCCGGCTCCACGGGCTCGGGAGCGCGTCCTGGAGCCGGTCCCACGCGGACAGGAACACCGCGCACACCAGGACCGCCACGGCGGTCGTGAACCCCGGGAGCCACGGGAGCTGCGTCGGCCAGAGGGGCGCGGTCGCGAGAAGGAGGAGCGCGCCGAGGGCGAACCGGAGCGTCGGCGGGTACATCGGGTGCGTGGTCCCGGGGCGGGCCGTCCTACCACCGCCCCGCGCGACACGTCGTGGGGGGCATGAACGTTCGCGCCCGCCCGAGGGGGTGCCCGCGAACCCTTATGCCCCGGCCCCCGATGGGCGCCCCGCGCATGGCCCGGATGGTCGACATCTCCGAGAAGCCGGAGGTGCCCCGCCGCGCGGTCGCGACCGGGGACCTCCTCCTCCGGCCCGCCACGCTCCGCGCGGTCCGCGCGGGACGGGTCGAGAAGGGCGACCCGGTCCGCACCGCGGAGGTCGCGGCTCTCCAGGCCGTGAAGCGCGTGTGGGAGGCCCTCCCGCACTGCCACCCGGTCCCGATCACATCCGCGTCCGCGGGGTTCGCGGTGAAGCGGGACCGCGTGACCGCCACGGTCGAGGTGTCCGCGACATACAAGACCGGCGTGGAGATGGAGGCCCTGTACGGCGTCACGGTCGCGCTGCTCACGGTCTGGGACATGGTGAAGTCCCTCGAGAAGGACGTGGCGGGCCAGTACCCGGCGACTCGGATCCAGGGCGTGCGCGTCGTGTCGAAGCGGAAGGGCCGCGGGGCGGGTTCCGGCTGAGCAAAACATACTGTACATATCGGTATCGGCACTACGTCGCAAGCCCTCTTGACACATACCTGTCGTGACCTGGGCGATGGCAACAACGAGCCTTCGTGCGGAATTCTTAAGAGCCGGGGCCGACCTGAAGTCGGTGATGGAGTGGGCCAAGGTGCTCCGGAACCTCGTCATCCTCACCGCCCTCCTGGGCCTCGTCGTGCCCCTGGGGATCTTCACGAACCCCACGGTCCTGTTCTTCTCGACGCTCGTCTGGGGCAGCGCGGTCCTGTTCGTCGTGGGCACGTGGGTCGAGCGGCGACGCGCGGTCCCGCGGACCCACTGAGCCCGGTCCCTCCCCGTCGTTCTGGGTGAGCGGGAGGCCGCCCCGTCGAACGGTTCTTGAACCCGCCCCGCTTCCCCTCAAGGGCCATGGCCGTCGAGGAGCACCGGGCCCACGCACCGCGGAGCGTGGCGTGCGGCGTGATCACGGTGAGCGACAGCCGCACGGAGGCGACGGACGAGTCCGGCGCACTGCTCAAGAAGCTCCTCACGGAGGCGGGCCACCGGGTCGTCTTCGCCGCGATCGTGAAGGACGAGCCCGAGGCGATCGCGGATGCGGTCGACCGCGCGGCGCGGGTCGCGGACGCCGTCGTGACGAACGGCGGGACGGGCCTCGCGCCCCGCGACGTGACGATTGAGACCCTGGCCCCGAGGCTCGAGAAGACGCTGCCCGGGTTCGGGGAGATCTTCCGCGCGCTGAGCTTTCGGGAGATCGGGAGCGCCGCGATGCTGAGCCGCGCGATCGCGGGCGTGTACCGGGGCAAGCTTGTGTTCTGCCTCCCCGGCTCGCCGGACGCGTGCGGGCTCGCGACCAAGGCCCTGATTCTCCCGGAGCTCGGCCACGCGGTCGGGGTGATGCGCCGGTGAGGCGGGCCAGCCGCGGACACGACCACGACGACCGGGCGCACCACGGCCACGGCATGCGGCCCCTGAAGGCGCTCGTTTCCCTGGACGACGCGCTCCGGATGCTGATGGAGCTCGCGACGCCGATCGACCGGGCGGAGCGTGTCCCGCTCCTGGACGCGCTGCGGCGGGTCGCGGCGGCCGACGTCGTCTCCGGGATCGACGTGCCCCTCGCGGACCGCGCGGCGATGGATGGGTACGCGGTGCGGGCCTCGGACACGTTCCGGGCGGGCAAGTTCCGGCCCGTCGAGTTCCGGCGGATCGAGACGCTGTACGCGGACACGGTCCCGCGGAAGCGGGTCGCGAAGGGCGCGTGCACGGAGGTCGCGACGGGCTCCACGCTCCCGCGGGGCGCGGACGCGGTCGTGATGGTCGAGGACACGGAGCGCGAGGGCGCGGTGGTGCGGGTGTACTCGCCCGTGCACCCCGGCGAGAACGTCTCCCGAAAAGGGGAGGACATCCGGAGGGGCGAGGCCGTCGTGCGGGCGGGCGAGGTCCTCACGCCCGCGAAGGTCGGCGCGGTCGCCGCGGTCGGGCGGAAGGAGGTCGAGGTGTACGCGCGGCCGCGCGTCGCGATCCTCACGACGGGGGACGAGGTCGTCCCGCCCGGGAGGCCGATCCGCCCGGGCCAGGTGTACGACATCAACGCGTTCACGATGGCCTCCGTCGTGCGGGAGGCGGGCGGGGAGCCCGTGCTCCTGGGCCGCGTGCCGGACCGGCTCGAGGCCCTGGAGGCCGCGATCCGGAAGGCCGCCCGCCACGACCTCGTCGTGTTCAGCGGCGGGTCGAGCGTCGGGGAGAAGGACATGATCATCGACGTGCTCCGGGCGATGGGCGAGGTCCGGTTCCATGGCGTCGCGGTGAAGCCGGGAAAGCCCACGGTCCTCGGCGTCGTCGGCGGGAGGGCGGTCCTCGGGATGCCCGGGTACCCGACCTCGTGCCTGTCGAACTGCTACATGATGCTCGTCCCGATGCTCCGTACGATGGCCCGGCTCCCGCCCGCGCCGGAGAAGGTCGTCGAGCTCCCGCTGTCGAAGCGGCTCGTGTCCGCGATCGGCCGGGTCGAGTTCCACACCGTGCGGGTCCGGGACGGCACGGCGGTGCCCGCGTACAAGGAGAGCGGGGCGATCACCTCGATGGCGCACGCGGACGGGTACATCGAGATTCCCGCGAACGTGGACCTGCTCGAGAAGGGCGAGCGCGTACGCGTCAGGCTGTTCTGAGGGGTATGGGTCTCGACCGGATTACGGACGGAAATCCCGCAAGCCTCATAGGACTCCTGCGTCTGCCCATCGGAGAATGGCCCTCGTCGAGCGCGCCACGCCCGCGGACCGCGAGGCGGTGGAGCGACTCATCGCCGCATACATCGCCTCGGAGGGCGGGAAGCCGAAGCCCGAGCGGATTTCATGGGCCGTCGAGCAGGTCCTGAAGAACCGGTTCCCCGGCGTGCTCTTGGTCGCCCGGGAGAAGCGGGTCGTCGTCGGCGTGGCCCTCGCGGTGTACACGCCGTCCGCGGAGCTCGGGCGGGTCCTCGTCGTGAACGACTTCTTCGTGGACCCCGCGCTGCGGCGGAAGGGCGTGGGTCGCGCCCTCGCGGCCCGCCTCCTGGAGGAGGCGAAGGCGATGCACGTCGACCGCGTGGACCTCGAGGTCCTCGCGGCGAACCAGGCCGCCGCGGCGTTCTGGAAATCGGTGGGCTTCCGGACCGCGGGCCGGACGATCTTCAGCAGGGACCTCGAGTGACGCGGGCGGCCCCACAAAAACGACTTGAAGTCGCGGCGTCGTAGCAGAGCGGTCTCCCATGGCTTCCCCGGCGCCGAGGAACAAGTGGCGGTACGGCCTCACGGCCCTCGCGTGCCTGCCGCCCGCCGCGCTCACGTTCGAGAAGGCCCTCGCCCTCGTCGACAAGGGCGCGGTCCCGACCGACAAGCGGAACCACAACGCCCGCACCCTCGCGGACGGGTGGGACATCACCCTGTGGCGCCGCCTCCCAGACGGCGGGCCGAAGGCGTTCGCGAGCGTCGCGGTGTGGCGGTACGACCGGCGGGACCAGCACGACTTCCGGTGGCGGGAGGATGTCCTCGTCCTCGGGTTCCATACGGGGTTCGACGACGCGCCCGCGGGGGACGCGAAGGCGGCGGGCTCCTGGGTCGAGTTCCTCCTCGGGTTGGGCGATCTCCTCCAGCCGGACTTCATGGCGGTGGACCTGTACGACGAGTTCTACGCGCGGAAGGGCGGCGACCTCACACGCGAGGTGTTCGCCGTGAACGTGTTCGGTCCCGCCATGGCGGCGTCCCTCGGGGAACGCCTGCGCCGCGCGCCCGCCCTCCGAATCGAAGAGAGGCCGTGGGGCGCGACGGTCCTCCGCGTCGCGGACCTCCCGTACGCGGCCTCGAACCCGGAGATGCGGGCGAAGGCCGCCGCGGCGCTGTGGCCCGCCTAGCGCAGGTGGGACACCTTCCGGTGCGTCTCGAACAGGGCCGTCGTCAGCTCCTTCCCGCACGTCGGGCACGAGAGGAAGCCCGCCACGCCGCGGGACGGCTTCGCCGCCGCGAGGAAGTCCACCAGGGACTCCATCTCGATCGCGATCGCCTCGCCCTCCGCCTTCGAGCCGTGGTTGTGGCCCCGCTCGTGGAGGTAGTCGATGTGGACGTCGATCTCCGCGCCCTTCGGTATCGCGGGCGCACCGTGGGCCTCGATGCGGGTGTGGAACCGCTTCCCCTTCTCCAGGTGCCGGACCGCGACGAGGTCGAACGTCTCCTGGTAGACCTTGTAGCCCATGGAGAGGAGCACGGCCTCCGCCGTGGTCAGGTTCACCCGCCTCGGAACGACGCCCTTCATCGCCGCGGCCCCCGGGGCCCGCCCGCCACCTCGCGTGAGCAATGGAGGGGCTCCGGTAAAAACGTTGGCCGGCACGCGGCCCGCCGTCGCGCGCGTCGGTTGGCCTTACTCAAGGCCAACTCGGCGGCCCGAGGCGACGCGCCGGCGACGGCATGTTCAAGTATCCCCGCCTTCATGGACTCGGACGGTCTGTAGGACCAGGAGGTTCCCGGCAATGACGTCCGAATGGGTTTTCCGATCCGTGCCGGGAGCCCCGTGAGACCGTTCGCGGCCTTCTCCCGGCGCAGCGTGTGCTCGTGATTGCGAACGCTCTCGACGATGTCCGAACACGGCGATGCCCAACGCACCGTACCTGGACGCCAGCGTCCGCTGGCGGATCAAGGCCGGGAGGCTCGAGACACAGGAGCCCGGCTATGACGAGCGAGCGGACGCGATCCTCAGTGCGGGGCTCGCGACGGAGGTCTTGCGCCCGCTCAGCGCGGGCAAGGAGGCCGAGGTCCTCCTGTGCGCGTATAATGGCGCGCCGATCGCGGTGAAGGTGTACCGCCTCTTCCGGACGTCCCACAGGGGCGGCGGGCCCGTGAAGGCGGACGCGATGGGCTGGCGGGCGGGCCACGAGTTCGAGATGCTCCACAGGGCCTGGAAGGGCGGGGTCCGCGTGCCCACGCCCGCGCGGCGGGTGGAGAACATGCTCTCGATGCGGTACCTCGGGACGGAGGACGGTCCCGCACCGCGGCTCCACGACGTCCGCCTCGAGGATCCGGAGCCCGTGCTCGAGGAGACCCTGGCGGGCGTCGAGGCGATGGCGAGGGCGGGCGTCGTCCACACGGACCTCAGCGCGTTCAACGTCCTCGTCCACAGCGGCCATGTGTGGTTCATAGACCTTTCGGATGCCCTCAGAGTTGATCGTCTCGGGGAGGCTCCCTGGCGGCGCTTGACCCAGGCGAGAGTGGCCCTCGCGCATGGGCTGAAGGCTCTCCAGGCATACTTCCGTCGGTACAATCTCGTGATTCCGGTTGATCTCACGACAAATCGGATTCTCGTCGAACTGGACAAGTTCGGGGTCCGTCAGTAAGCGCTTTTCTGAAGCCAGAAGACCAGATGTTCTTCCCGACCCCTATCGCAACTGCTCCGGTTGTGTCGGTCTCTCTCGATGAAAGGCAAGCCAAGCGGACGGGAGGGGCTTTTCCTTGTCTCTCCATCGCGCATTGCAGGATCTGCAAGCGGGGACGACGTTGTCCACCGCATGGCAGCCGCCCTTGGACACAGGAACGATATGGTCCTGTTCAGGTCGATTGCGGTCGGTGAAGGAGGCGCCGCACCACGCACAAGCGTGGCCGAACTCCTGGAGAAGGCCCTTCCACTGCTCCAATGTCAGGGCGAACGGGGTCTGAGTCGCGCCCCTTACGCGTGCTTTCCATTTCTTGGTCAATTCCCTCGAAACCTCTCTACCTCGCGGGCTCGTTCGATAATTCCGATGCTTGAGATGGAGCGTTTCCCTGTTTTTCAGGTAATAACCTCGATGATACTTGCGCCTCTTTGCTAGCGCCTCTTCGTAGTGTTGCAGGTAGTAGCGCCTTAGCCATGCGCTCTTCTTCTTCCGATTGTGCGGCTGCGAGAACCAAATCTTCCAGCGCTCGTAGTCACAGGTTTTGCACTCGTAGCGATGCTTCCCGGAATTCCCCTCGCGATAGAAGTCGGCGACGGGCTTCACGTGCAGACAGCGACTGCACATCTTCGTGTCCACGGGTCCGTGCATTCCGGTCCCGGAGTGACCATGAGGGGCGTTTCTAGCTTCCTATAGGAGGTCGGTGAAAGTGGCTCGGTACCATCCCGCTTAGCTGTGCGGTCGATTGCTGCCCGGTTCCGCGTCCTCAGGTGACCTTCGTGATCCGCGCGAGCCGTTCCGCGGCCTCGTGCGTCAGGCCCGCGTCCCCGAGGATCGTGTACCGGTCCGGGTGGATCTCGTGCGCGTGGATCAGGGCCTCGAGGACCTCGTCGTCCGTGACGCCGAGGGCCCGCGCGGTCGTCGGCGCGCCGATCGCGAGGAGCGCGTTCCGCACCTCCTCCCAGTTCCCGCCGTGGAGGTACATCATCATGATCGTCCCGACCCCGCACTGCTCCCCGTGGAGGGCGGGCTTCTTCGCGAGCCGGTCGAGGGCGTGGGAGAACTTGTGCTCGCTGCCGCTCGCGGGCCGCGACGAGCCCGCGATCGACATCGCGACGCCGCTCGACACCAAGGCCTTCGCGACGAACCACGCGCTCTCCTCGAGCCGCGGCTTGATCGTATGCGCATTCTCGATCAGGAGGCGGGCCGCGAGCTCGCTGAGGGCCGCCGCGTAGCTCGAGTAGTACTCGTTCCGCAGGTTCCGCCCCAGGGCCCAGTCCTTCACCGCCGTGAGGTTCGAGATGATGTCCCCGCATCCC